>Ga0208129_1000190_pt1 | contig 26421 bp, 15 predicted proteins | sample ETNtaG_13_FD_185759 | JGI IMG/M metagenome (GOLD analysis project Ga0208129, IMG submission 185759) | Marine microbial and viral communities from oxygen minimum zone, Eastern Pacific Ocean - ETNP201306PF47B (SPAdes) (version 2) | ecosystem: Environmental > Aquatic > Marine > Oceanic ...
TTTTCATAAACCCTATCCAAAGCATTATGCACAGCAGTGCCTAAATGACTAGCATCCGCAAACTCATCCACCGCATCATCCTTTCTGATTTTAGCTAAATAATGATAATAAAAAGACAGGGAACAATTACTGTATTTATTCAGGGCAGATGGAGAAACTCCCTTTTTCGCCCAAGAAGAAATAGCATCCTCCAAACCTGTATTTTTTATGGTAATTTCATTGTTGTTTTTAAGTTGTAATTGCTCGCCTTTAAATATACATTCCCTAATTAGAGTGGCAGTATACTCGGATAAAAGTTGGGTGATAAATCGGCTTTTTTCACCACTTCCAAAATCATCCGTCTGGGTATTATAAATTAAAGTAACATGTTCTGCTCTTTGTAAAATTCTATAAAAATGGTAGGCGAAAACAGCATCACTTTCGGCATAAGTAGGTAACTTAAAATACTTTTTCATATCATAAGGAATAAAGGAATTCACACTTTTTCCTTTTGGAAGCGTTCCTTCATTTACCGATAGCATGATTACGTTTTTAAAGTCAAGTGTTCTGCTTTCCAAAATCCCCATCAGTTGCACCCCATTTAGCGGTTCTCCTTTAAAAGGGATGACTTCTTTGGCGATAATTTGTTGAAGTATTTTCTGCATAGTTTTTAATTCTATTTCTTGCTTTAACTCTCCTAGTAGTTTATCTAAGATTATAATACATTCAGAAAAAACAAATAGTATTTCTGACTCTATCGTTCCTTTTTTGCCAACCAATGGCTTGCGCAACAAACTCACTATTTGAGCAAACGTTTCAATGGAATCTTTAGCGGAATCCCAAGGACTAAATAAAGATTGTAATGATTCATCTTTGATATGCTCTTTGATTAAGGACTCACTGATAAAAACGAAATTCTCTTTTTTGATGATTTTTTTTAAGATAAATAATGAATCTTTATTGCAAATTTTTGCAAAATAAGGATGTTCCAAAAGTCGGATAACATCTTTGTAATAAAAGGCCTTTTTTTGATAATTATATGCATGAATGTGCATGCTCATCAGTGCACTGGCCAAAGCATACAAAGGTGTGTTTTTTAGCGGACTTCCCATGGTTACATTCAACTCTTTCACTTTCTTTGGTAAGTGATTAAGCACGGGATACAATAAACTCTCATCTGCCAAAATAATAGCAGTATTAGATGCATCCAAGTCCTGCGCAGAAAACCCATTTAGGACTTGGGCTGCTACCTTTGCTTGTGCTATATTTTTTGGACACGCTACTACATCAAATGTTTTTTTGGGTTTAGAAAAATAATCGCCTACTCCCTTAAAATCAACTTCCTTCCATCTTTTTCTTTGCTCACGTAAAAATCCGCCCGCTTCATGATTTTCATTCTTGTAATAGAATTTATCTGCATCCCAAAAAACCCGAGCAATATCCTCTTTTTTTAGATATTCGATTATTTTCTGTTCTGATTTTGTAAGGGCATTGAGCCCAACAAACCATACTTTTCCCCAAGAAATTCTCACCTCCTTAATTTCATTTGCTGCCTTGCGATAAGCCATGCCCTGATAAGCAGCATTTTGTGTTAATAAAGATTGATTGAAATGCAAATACCAATCATATATCTGATGATAAAAAGTAACAAAATTATTTTGCTCTTTGCTTAAGGGTTCTTCTGCCATACTCCAATTCTCAACCTTCCAATTTTCTAATTCTTTTACTTTTCTTAAGTTTGAGAAAATAGCTTTTGCATCTACCATACTTCTATCCACTTCATTAAAATCGTGCAACAATACATTACTCCAATTTAGGAATTCATCAAAGGAATCTGCCTTTTTTGGAGAGTGTGCCAAATAGGACTGATAAAGATAAAATTGTAAGGAAATGTTATCCAAAACTTTCAGCCCAGAAAGATGCTCCACAAATTCTTCTACTGAAAAAAACTGAGGTAAAAAAAAGGGCTTTAAAATCTTCTTTGATAAATAATGTTTCAGAAATACTATTGCCCTTTTACTGGGTAATACTATCGCTACATTCCCCATATCCTCCGGGAATTTTTTTAATAATCGTTCTGCTATTTTATCTAAAAACGGCCTCATTATTTTAATATATCTTGAGTGTAAATTAAATCTGTAGCAAGCACTTTATAGCCCATATTTTTTAGGGCATTAGCATATTTCCTGATTTGGGTATGATGTCTATTTTCCTTATCACCTGTTTTGTAATCAACTACAATTACTTCATTCCCATGAAAAACTAAGCGGTCAGGAATATAGGTTTCTCCTGTTTCAAGCAGAATTTCTTTTTCAGCTCTTACTTGCCAGTTTGGGGTAAAATATTTTCCAATTTGTTCACTTTCAAGCAAAACTGGAAGTTGCTTTTTTAATTTCTTATACTGACTTTTATCACATTTTCCTTTGGAAAAAAGTGTGTCAATCACTACTTCAATATCCTCTTTTTGCTTAATTTGAGAAAGTGCTAAATGTAGAATTTTTCCCCACTCTACACTTTCTTTTTGCTTTTCTATATCCCACACATCTTCAGCAGAGTGTTTTAAGGAAATAACATTTCTCCAATCGTTTTTTTCTTGTTTTTTGACAGAAAAAGGATGGTATTTTTCTTCTTTTTTATCTTGACGCTTTTCATTTGCATCTCCTATAATTACAGGATAGGTATTACTGAAATTATATAAAAAACTGTGTAGTTTTCCTTTTATATCAAAATCATCTGCTGGTTTATTTGGGAAGCTTTTGCTGAAAATATAAAGTCGCTCTTTTGGGCGCGTCATGGCTACATACAATTTATTCAAGATATCCAAAAGGGTAAGATTTTTCTCATTATGATATTCATCATAAAAATGACTCCACTCCAATTGTTTATTGCTACTAATAAGTGCCGATTTCAATTTTTGGAAATACCTGCTAGTATCCACCCAAATTTCGTTTTTATTAGACATATCTTCCCAATTAAATGGAATCATCACCACATCAAAGTCTAATCCTTTTGCTTTGTGAATAGTCATTATTTGGACGGCATCCGTTTCTTCTGGCACCACAACTGATTCCTTTACTTTTGCATCTTCCCACCAAAACAGAAATTCGGAAATACTACTATCATTTTTCTCTGTATATTTCAGTACTACATCCAGAAAGAATTGCACATAAATATCCTCCTCAATTTTCAAATCTCTGATGAGTTGCTCACAAAGTTCATACAAAGGAAGCTCAATAAAATGATGAATATTAAAAAATAACTTTGCCTCTTTTATCATTTGCAAAAAGGATTTTTGCTCCTTCAATTTTAGATTTAATTTGTGCAAGGAGTTTTTGCTCAATTTTTCTTTATGAAAACATTCTGCCATAGTAGCTTTTGCAACTTTATCCTCTTTGTTTTGCAAATAAAATAGGGATGCAATCAGTAATTTTACTTTCTCGGATGAGCACAACAATAAGCCCTCATTCGACACTACATCTATACCATTTTCAGCAAGATACTGAGCAGTCAAAGCCACTCTTTTTCGGCTATTGCACAATATGGCGATATCGCGCAAGCAGTAGTCGTTTTCTTTTGTGAGTTTTTTTATTTCGACAATTATTCTTTGTAAAATCAAATCTTTGAAATCATTTCCCTTATCGCCAAAGAGTTCCAGATGTACATATCCCCCTTCTTTTGCATGTTCAAATTCCTGTTTTTGTTCTTTATAAATATCTTGCAAATGGGGCGTCAAAAGCGTTTTTAATTGCTCAAAAAAATCATTGTTAAATTTGATTATTTCCTTACGGCTTCTAAAATTTTTTTCTAGAATTTTATTCTCCTCATGTGCTTTTAATTTATTCTCCCAATCTTGTTTAAAAATAAGTTTTTCTCCTTTAAAAATAGTGGGCAATTGTAAAAATTGCTCCACCTCTCCTGCCCTCCACCGGTAAATAGATTGCTTGCCATCTCCTACAACCAAACTTTTTCCATAATCGACTGCATCTGTAATTAGAGGTAACATATTTTGCCATTGTAAAATGGAAGTATCTTGAAATTCATCTATCAGAAAATGATTATAGCGCTCGCCAATACGCTCATAAATAAAAGCAGAAGGTTGTGCCACTACCACATCATGTATTTGCTTATTGAAAGAAGATATCTGCTGAATGGTTTGTTCTTTTTTGTAATTTTTAACCTCTTGAATTAACTCATTAAGTACAGCAATAGAGTAGATATTTTGCAGTACCGCTTTGTTAGTAAAATAAGGCTTTAGTAAAGCCAATAACTGATCAAAAAAGGATTGCAAATCTTTAAGGTAAGAATCCACCAATTGCTTTATATCGTCCGACTTGCTTTGGGCACACCACTCTCCATTTTTAATATACCTTAGCAATGCATCTGAGGGAATCCATTTTTTAGCATCCTTATTTAAAATATTTTCTGTAAAATGTTGGTAAAAAGTACCTCTATTAAAATGTTCTTTGGTAAAACTATTTTTAGCAAAAAATGCTTTTGCATTGGTAGATAACAACTGCACTTTCGCTTCCAATTGATTTTGCTGTAAATACAAATCTTTTCTTATTTGCATACAATCCTTAATGCTTAGGGTTTTACCATCAATAAAATCAATAACATCTTCTTTGAAAAGTTGCTGAGCAAATTCCTCTAAATCGCGCTCAATATTACTGCTTTTTCCATCCTCTGCTTTTTGCAGAGCAAAATTCACCAAAGCATTTGTTAAATCTCCACCACCTTTTTCTAGCCTTCCTAAAAGCAGGGCAACTACTGGCTGAATAATTTTGTAATTATCCATCTCCAATTCAAAGTTATGAGATAACCCTAAATCAGTAGCAAAAGTACGAACAATACGGTAAGTAAATTTATCAATAGTGGAAATACTCAAATCGGCATAATGGTGCAAAATATGCTTGTGAATTGTTTTTGCACGAGAGTAAATGATGTCCTTATCTAACTTTGTTTCTTCATTCAGCCATCCTAAGATATTTTCTTTATCACTTTTGTTTGCTAATTCTTTAAAATAGTGCAACACCCTTTCTTTCATCTCGGCAGCCGCCTTATTAGTAAAAGTAATGGCCAGTATTTTTCGGTAGTAATCCGTATAGCCAAAAGTATCTCCTTTCAAGGAAATTGCCACAAAACTTAGTGCCAAAGTATAGGTTTTACCCGAGCCAGCAGAAGAACGATAAATAGTAAAATTAGAAGTACTCAATTATTCAATTTTAGGAAGCCCTAATTTATACAAAATCAACTGAGAAATTACCAAGAAAGAAAAATGTTTTTAACAGATTTTGTTTTTAGCGAATCAAATATATGTAACCAGAATCTTGGTGTTTCCACCCCTGGAAATCTTGGAAATAAATTTCGTAAACATACATTCCCATTGGTAATTCTTCTCCAGAATCTATATGAGTGCCATCCCAAGATTTTGTACCTAATTCGCAAAGCATTTCTTCAATATTATTGGAAGAAAATACTAACCCACTATTTCTATCATAAATACTAATATTAAAAGTTTCTATTCTTATTCCATTATAACTAAGACAGAATTTATCATTTATACCATCTAAATCAGGGGTAAAACTATTGGGAAGGTAGATCCAAAATTCATTCTGTACCCAAAGATGATTAAATGTAGTATCTCTACATCCATTCTCATCTGTAACTATCATTGTAATTTTGTAAACACCAACGGAATCAGGAAATGTATGAAAAATATTTGCTATCATACTATCTGCTGAATTATCACCAAAATTCCATAACCAATCTACTATATTACCACTTGTTTTATCAACAAAATGAGCAGTAGGATAATTGATGGTAACCGTATCTGGGATAATATTAAAAATTGCAATAGGGGAATTATAAACCACAATAGAAACGGAGCCATTTACAGAACCAACTCCTGCAGCATCCGACATATTTATCAGAGAATAAATTCCGTCTATAGTAGTATTAATTATGTAAGGGTTAGAGCTTGTAGTAATAGATGGCTGAGCAATTCCATCAATTGCATAAACAAAAGTAAAAGGTGAAGCACCAACAAAGTCTATTGTAATTTGAGCATTTTCTTTTGAATTATCGCAAATAGAATCTCCTCCATAAATGAATGCGGAAGTAGGAGGAATTGCATTGATATTTAATACAATTGTATCCTCATTAGCAGCAAAAAAGTTAGTAGGATTTGTAACATTTGTATTTAAAGAATTGTTTAATGAGTTCCAAGAATTAAAGTACCAACCAGCATTAATATTTGCTGATAAATTAACTGCATCTCCATAAAAATACTCTTCCGTATATGGGAATGCAGAAATAGTGTTTCCGTTTATATCAATTGTGGCAGTTCCAGTAGGATTTACATCATACATCACTCTTACTGCATACCGTTTGTTAATTACTGAATCAGTAAAAATAGTATCACAACCATTAATGTAAAAACTACTTATAATTGATATACCAGAATCCATAGGATTGTAAACCGTGCTATCTACAAAAATAGTGTCATAAACATTATTGACAGTAAAACTGCCTGGAGTCATGCTCATCTTCCAAACAAAAATATCTTTTCTTCTGCCAGTTGCATCTAAAATAGTTCCATCAAAATTTGCTAACTCTTCAAAGAAACCTATTGCATAAACATTTCCAAATCCATCTGAACAAATATCTCCTGTTCTATCATCATCATCCGTATCGCATCCAGCCATTTTTGCCCAAACCCAATCTCCAGTGTTTGTAGATCCATCCAATTGAGCGACCCAAGCAGAAGCAGTAGTATCACCAGGAATTTGAGGGGTAACAACCAATCCATTTGTAAAAGTCATTTCCCCTTTAGCAGTACCACCTATAAACACTTGTTTATTTGCATCTACAGACATTTGATATGGCTTGTCTGTTCCTGAACTTCTTGCTCTTTTGGCCCATTGCCAATCTCCATTAGCATTTATTTTAGCAACAAATACATCTCTTTTCTGTTTATGACTAAGCGTATCAGTTCCGTTTGATGCATTTGCACCTGGAAATACCATAGGATTACGATATTCTCCAGTAATATAAATGTCATCACATACATCAATAGCAATACCATCTGCTCTATCTGTTTTGTTACTTCCTACATTTTTTACCCAAAGCCAGTTTCCATTTTTATCCATTTTAAAGATAAAAGCATCCCATTCTCCATTTGAATTGATAGAATATGGCCCATAATTACCTGATCCTTGAAAACCACCTACTACATAAATATTTGAGAATTGATCTATTGCTAATCTGTTATCACGAGAACCTCTATCATCCTTAATTCCATCAAATTTATCTACCCAAAGCCAATTTCCGTTCGAATCTAATTTTCCAATATATCCCATTGGAGTACACGTTGAGTTCCAAGTAGGGTTAGAAACAGAAAGACCATCAAATTCAGCACTATATCCAGAGAAAAAGCCAGTAACGTAAATAAAACCATCTTTATCTACTTTTACATCATAAGAGTGATCATCTGCATCATAAATTGGATAAGGACACCCTCCAGATGTATTATCAGAACCAAAACCAATTACCCAAACAGGATTTCCATTCTTATCTATTTTAGCTAATAATGAATTATCATGATTATTTCGCTGAGTTCCAGGAACACTTAAAGGCCCAAGATTATAAGAACTCCAAAAAGTCCCAGTAATAAAAACATCTCCTCCAGGTGTCACATGCATACCTAAAGCTCTATCATCACAACAACTACCTGATAGATTTCCTCCAGCAATTGCCCAAAGAACATTTCCAAGTGAGTCCATCTTAAAAACAAAATTCTCTTTATTATTTCCCCAAGTACTTAATGGAGAATTAGTAAGTGTAATACTCCCAAAGGTTGCTTCATTATTAAAAAACCCACTACAATAAATAAAGCCTAACGAATCTGTACCAATTGATATTCCTTTATCTGATGCAGCACCACCAAAAGACAAAACCCAATCTGTAGTCTGTGCATTTGACTCAATAAAAACTAAAAGAAGTCCTAAAATACAAATTATCTTTTTCATCTATATTTAATAAATTACCTCTATTGTACCTTGCCTTACAAAAGAGCTATTGTCTTGCCCTGTTATTGTTATGTTGTAATAATAAGTTCCATGTATCACCTCTTTTCCTTCATATTTTCCATCCCAATATTTTTCAATGGAATTACTTCTAAAAAGAACTTCTCCCCAACGATTATACACATCCATCTGAAAGGATTTGATAAACTTGCCTTTTATCACAAACAAATCATTGTGTTCATCTCTATTAGGAGTAAAAGCAGTTGGAACAAAAAGTTCAGTTTTGGGTAGCAAAGTTATAAAAACTAATTCGGAAACATCCGTGCATCCATTGGAATCTTCTACCCACACATAATAAGCATCTTCCTGACTTACTTCTATTTGCTGGCTTATTCCTAATAAAGAATCCTCATTATTGAACCAATTATAAAGGGCATAGTTAGCTGTGCTTAGGATGAGGGTTTGCCCAATATAAATACTTGTATCTCCAGTGGTGATTACTGCATTTGGCATGGTATATATTTGCACTTGTGCCAATCCTGAAATAGTTGCAAGACAGCCATTTAAATCACTTACTTGGGTGATTGAATAATCTCCAGTTTGCAATGTGCTTAAACTAAAATTATTTAATGATATTGAATTTATCGCAAAAGTATCTACTCCATCTGTGTAGTTTAAATCCCATGGGGGTAACCCATTATAATTAAAGGAAATATTTACCATTGTTCCATCATCACAAACACTCCCACCTCCAGAAATATTTACTGTTGGTGGTTCATCTTCCGTAATAGTGATAGAATCTATTGCCAAACAGCCAGTTCCATCATCAATGGTTAAATGATAATACCCTTGCCCAACAGAGATAGAGGAATTGGTATTTCCATTGTTCCAGGTGTATGTATAATTTCCAGTACCTCCGGTTACAATTGGATTAATTAGAGTGGTGGTATTGCAAGCAATAGTATAATCCATTCCCAATTCAAAAGCGGGAGGAGGTTTGGAAAAAACAGTTAGTGTATCAGAATAAATAGCGCATCCCACTGAAGTAGCCGCTACCCAATATTGGCCTGGGCCAACCGTAATAAAAGAATCGGTACCAATAACGGTATTGCTACTATCATACCACTGATAAGTTGCGCCTTGCCCTCCATCTGCAAGAAGGATAATACTAGCATTACATGGTATTTCCATATAAGAGGAATCGATACTCATATTGTTTGCAATGTCTAAGGTTGGGGAAGAAAAACTTCCAGCTTCCAGCCAAACATAGGAACTCAAGCCCTGATCGGAACCATCTGCAATTGCAAGTCGAATATGATAGCTTTGTCCGCATTGCACTGCAGCCAAAGCCGTTAGCACAGTAGTGTATCCATCCGCATCATTAATAAAAGAAAGAGATGAATTATCCACAAAATATTGCGCATTCAATGGAGTAATAACGCCATTTTGCCCATTATGAACAGATGAAATAGTAATAGGTAGTGGAGGGTTAGAATTAGGAACAATAGCTAGATTGACAGAACCATTTGGATGTATTGGTGGAGATGAATATGGTCCTGTAATACCTGGACCAGAAAGAAAAAATCCAAAAACATCATTGTATTGAGTGTTTTCAAAAGTATGGTATTCTTGAGAACCAAAAACATATCGGAACTTTACCGTATCGGAAGTTGGTATAAAATCAAACTCTAGTATTGCTACATCATTGATGGAAGAAACTACAAAAGTTTGCCCAATAAGTGGTGGAACGGAATTGGCAACCGCAAGCAAATCTGGATCGGTTACTGTATTGGGAGGATTAGCGCCAAAACCAGTAAAGTTAGGATCTAATAAATCGATATCGCCAGTACCCATTACAATACCACTATCTAAACCAAGATTGGTGTTAATGGAATTGAAAAAGCCAATTTGCATACTATCTCCTTGATAGAAATGATTGGATGCCACCACTCCGCCACCCAATAAAATATTATCTACAAGCCATGTTGGAGAATCGAAAGGAGCGGTTTTATCAATAGTAATTTGCGCATAAGCAATCTGAAAAAATAGTAACAATGCAAGCAATATTTGGCATCTCTTTTTCACAGCTACAAAATTAACAATAAAGCAGATAAAATACTATAAAAAATAATTCTATATTCTTTTTCTTATGTGCTCATTTATTAACAAATTGTTGAGTACTATACATTCTTTGGTAAATTCCTTTTTGCTCCATCAAATAATGATGGCTGCCTTGCTCTATAATCTTACCGTCCTGGAAAAGTAAAATTTTATCGGCATTTCTTATTGTGGAAAGGCGGTGAGCAATGATAATAAGGGTACGATTGACGGCTAATTTTTCTAATGCGTTTTGTAATAACTGTTCTGTTTCTGTGTCGATTGAGGAAGTTGCTTCATCTAAAATTAAAATTTTTGGATTTCGAACATACACCCTCAAAAAAGCAATTAATTGCCTTTGTCCAGTAGAAAGTGTAATCCCTCTTTCTCCAACAGAATAATTATAACCCCCGGGCAAAGAATTAATAAAATCATGGATTCCAATTTGCTTGGCAGCATCTTCTACCCTTTGAATACTTATGTGTTCATCGTAAAGGGTGATATTATTAAAAATGGAATCGGAAAACAAAAATACTTCTTGCTGAACGAAAGCAATTTGCTTTCTCAATGAGGTCAGCTTTACATCTTCAATGGAATATCCGTCAATATTTATACTTCCTTTTTGTATATCGTAAAAACGATTGAGTACATTGGTAACAGAAGTTTTGCCAGCACCCGTTTCACCAACAACTGACAGGGTTTTTCCCGCCTCAATATCAAAATTGATATCCTTTAAAACCCATTGATCTCTATTGTAAGCAAAAAACACACCTCGAAAACTAATGTCTCCTTTTATATTTTCCAAAACCAAATCGCCATTATCTTGAATTTTCTGGTCAGTATCCAATATTTTAAAAACCCTATCTGAACCCACAATACCCATTTGCAAAATATTGAACCTATCTGCCAATTGACGAATAGGACGAAAAAGCATGTGGATATACAAAATAAAAGCTACCAATTCCCCAAAAGTAACCTCTTGCTCATATAGAATAGCGCTACCTCCCCACCAAATAATGAGTCCAATAGAAGAAGCCGATAAAATCTCCACCACTGGAAAAAAGATTGAATAATATAAAATAGAACGCAAATGCGCATCTTGATGTGCTTTGTTAATCTTTTTGAATTTTTGATATTCTGCGTGTTCTCGAACAAAAATTTGAACGATATTCATGCCCACAATATGCTCTTGAATAAAGGCATTCATAACAGAAACTTGCGTGCGTACCTGCTGAAAGGCAGACTTAATGGAACGCTTGAACCAAGAAGTTGCAATAAGGAGTAAGGGAATGGAAGCCAAAGAAACAATAGTAAGTTTTACATCCGTATAAAACATAACAGCAAGTACCGCTACAATTTTTAAAAGTTCAGCAATAATGATAAGCAGTCCTTCCGAAAAGATAGCGGCAATGGTTTCAATATCAGAAATGGTACGAGTAACCACTGTGCCAATAGGAGTTTTATCAAAAAAACTAAGTTTCAGGCTTACAATATGCTTGTATATTTTACCTCTTAAATCCTGAATAACATGTTGCCCAATCCAAGCGGCATAGTAGATATAATAAAACTGAACAATGGCTTCAATCGCTAAGATAGCAATCATTAAAATGGTGACTTGGAACAACATTTCCAAATTGGGAATGAGTATATACTCATCCAGTGCATAGTTGATAAGTAAAGGGCGCAATGGCGCCAGAAAAGCCAACAAAATAGCAAAGGTAGCAGTAAGCCACATCTGTGATTTGTAGGGTTCAGAAAAACCCATCACCCTTTTTAGCAAGCTATAATCTAATATCTCTCCTGTTTTGGACATAAATTGGGTTGTGATTTACAGTTATTAGTTTTTAATTGTTTCATTGTCAAATTAACGAATCGTTACATTATCTTTTCAAAATATTCAATATTAGTTAGGAAAAGAGCATGTGCTGGAACAGAAACGCCTGACTGAGATCTATCTTTCTTCTCGATTATTTCTTTTACTTTATCTTTAGTTATTTTACCTTCTCCTACTTCTAGCAAAGTCCCTACAATAGCACGAACCATATTGCGCAAGAATCTATCGGATTTTATGGAAAAAATTAAGTTATCGTCTTTCTTTTCCCAATTGGCCAATATCAAATCACAATCATTGGTGTGGGTTTGGGTATGTAGTTTGGAAAAGGAAGTGAAATCTTGTTTTCCTAAAAGATGTTTGCAAGCCAAATTCATGGCATCTACATCCAAACTTTTATAATGAAAATAAACATTACTATTAAATGGGCTTTTTTTATTGGTAATGTAATATTTATAAGTCCGACTGATGGCATCAAAACGGCAATGGGCATCTTCATTTACTTTAAAGATATTGAGTATTGCAATATCGATTGGTAGAAAACCATTGAGTTTTGTAATGAGTAGAGGAATTTCAACTTCTATCTCTACATCAAAATGGGCAAACATTTGCCTGGCGTGAACGCCAGAATCTGTGCGCCCAGCCCCAACTACTGAAATGGCATTATTCAAAATAGTGGAAAGTGCCTTATTCAGCTCGTCTTGAACAGTATTGGCATTTGGCTGTATTTGCCAGCCATGGTAATTACTACCATTGTAAGATAATTCAATAAAAAAACGCATTAGGCAAAGATAAAAGATAGATGTTAGGTTTTAGTAGTTAGATGTTAGATTTTGATTTTTAGTTGTTGGTTGTAATCAGTCAAATCAAAGCGGACTGTCTAGTTTAAAAAGTTAGTATATGGTTTTTATTAATTTTAACCCTTTAAATCTAATAAAAATGAAAGAAAAAGTAAATGCAATACAATTAAGATAAAAAGCAATATGAAGCATCAGTATATTTGAAACAAGGATATTACAACTATTATTACGCTTTGAATGATTCTACTACAAATTGTGTGGATGTAAGTTATATAGAGGGGACACATTATCAAACGCGAAATGATTATTATATACACGTATACCACTGAGCAGTTGGCGATAGGCACGATAGTTTCGTAGGTTTTTTGAAAACCTCTAGTAAGGAGCTGTTTTAATTATCTCAGTCAATAACTAACTTACTCTTTGAGGTGTAGTTTCTAGTTTTAACAACTAACAAATATATACCTTTCGTTAAGTTTCCCCTCTCAATTGTAATAGTGTTATCTTTGGTATAGTAATTCAGACCTTTTACTTTTTTTCCTGTAGAATCAAAAAGAGACAAATCTAGTAATTCATCCTTTTTATTTAATAATCTGATAGTTGTATTTTGTGAAAAAGGATTAGGATATACCATTAGGTTACTACTTAATTGCTCATTAATTCCTGAAATTACATTTGTTACAGTAAAAATTAATGAGGTGTCAACACAACCATTTGCATCTGTAACAATAACATAATAATTCCCATTCTGAGTTGGAGTATAAGTAGCATTTGTTCCTACTAAAATATTAGCAAAAAGCCATTGGTAAGTATAATTAGGTGTCCCGCCCATTGCATTTGCTTCTAAATCAAAAATTGCTTGAGTTATATTAGATGAAATAGCAGTTGGTTCATTAATAATAAAATTTTGTGCACCTACATTTCCTACAGCATCAGTTACTGTTACTGTGTAAGTGCCAGCAGACAAAGCATTCGGATTTACTCCACTCCAATTAATAACATAAGGAGCAACCCCCCCCTGAACACAAATAGTTGCTGTCCCACTACTATCTCCATTACATAATAGTACATCAGTAGTGATTACTTGTACATTTGGAGATCCAGGTTCTGTTGAATTAAAACTACCTGCTTCAAAAAAAACTCCAGAATCATATACACCATCTGATCCATCTGCTATAGCTAATTTGATATGGTAAGTTTCACAAGGGATAACACTAACTTGAGCTGTAAACACATCAGTAAAACCATTAAAAGCACTTACAATACTTAAACTGTCATTATTGTAATATTGACTATTTGTTAAATTGTTAACTGTACTTACGGTAATGGGTAAAGTAGGTGATAGGTTTGGAATATTTGCAATATTTATAGCTCCATTAGGAAAATTTATTGGTGATGAATATGGGCCTGTAATTCCTGGTCCTGAGACTAAGAATGCAAAAACATCATTGTATTGGGTATTTACAAAAGTGAGATATTCTTCCGATGCAAATACATATTTAAATCTTACTGTATCTGATGATGGTACAAAATCAAACTCTAATATTACTGCATCAGCAGTAGAAATTACTGTAAAAGTTTGTCCAATGAGTGCTGGTACAGAGTTAGCAATAGTTAGAAGATCAGGATCCCCAAATCCCAAAAGATCTGTTCCCATAATAAATGGATTTGTAAGATTATCGATAGAATCAGCTATACCAGTTGTGAGTACAAAACCACTATCCATTCCTATTAGTCCTAAAGAATCATGGAAAAATCCAATTTGAGAAGGGTCTCCAGAAAAAGAATGATTAGATGTAACAACACCGTTACCAATAAAAGCATTGTCAATTAAATAAGATGAATTGGAATAATTTCCGCTAGTATTTATTTGTACTTGTGCAAATAAAATTGAGGAAATTAGAAAAATAAAAATTAAAAGGCAAAAACTCTTTTTCATATTTTTTTCACAAAAGTAATAAAATTAAGCTTCATTATTATTTTAGATAAATCCAGTGCATTAAAATTCTAAACTATTAATCAAATCATCATTAGCAATATTTGGCATAGTAACTTTTAATTCAGGGTTCATCTCCATAGCTCTTTTAATTGCAAAATTAGCTTCTTTGTTTCTTGCCCAATTTCTTCTGGATATTCCGTTATTTACATCCCAAAATAACATGGATTTTAATCTTCTGTCAGCATCAGCACTACCGTCTAATAACATCCCAAAACCACCATTTATTACTTCACCCCAACCAACGCCACCACCATTGTGTATGGAAACCCAAGTAGCCCCTCTGAAACTATCACCAATAACATTCTGTATTGCCATATCGGCCGTGAATTGTGAGCCATCATAAATATTGGATGTTTCTCTGTAAGGAGAGTCCGTTCCTGACACATCATGATGATCACGCCCCAAAACGACAGGAGCAGAAAGCTCACTACTAGCAATAGCATTGTTAAAAGCTTCAGCAATCTTCATTCTTCCTTCAGCATCAGCATAAAGGATTCTAGCTTGAGATCCAACAACCATTTTATTTAATCTAGCTGCTTTTATCCAATTGATGTTATCACTCATCTGTAGTTTAATTTCATCAGGTGAGCTCTGCATTATCTCTTCCAAAACTTCTGCTGCAATTCGATCAGTAGTGGCTAAGTCTTTAGGGTCGTTTGATGCACAAACCCATCTGAAAGGTCCAAAGCCATAATCAAAGCACATAGGTCCCATAATATCTTGTACATATGATGGGTATTTAAAGTCTCCATTATCTTTTAAGATATCAGCACATGCACGACTTGCCTCTAGTAAAAACGCATTTCCATAGTCAAAGAAATACATTCCTCTTTTAGTAAGTGTATTAATTGCATTTGTATGACGAACCAAAGTTTTCTGCACTTCTTTTTTGAATTCTTCTGGATTGTTGTACATCATCTCATTTGCATTCTCATAACTCATACCAATAGGATAGTAGCCACCAGCCCATGGGTTGTGTAATGATGTTTGATCAGAACCAATTTCAATGTGAATTTCTCGTTCAACAATTCTTTCCCATATCTCAACTATATTTCCATTATAAGCAATTGAAACAGCTTCTTTATTTTCTCTTGCTGCTATTGCTCTATCTAATAATTTATCTAAATCAGTATAAACCTCATCTACCCAACCTTGTTCATGTCTTTTGTAAGTCGCTTGAGGATTAACTTCTGCAACTATGCAGACTCCTTTAGCAATAACACCAGCTTTAGGTTGAGCTCCACTCATACCTCCAAGACCTGAAGTAACAAATATCTTCCCACTTAAATCTTCTGCTTTTGCATCTATCTTTCTTGCAGCATTTAGTACTGTAATTGTTGTGCCATGTACGATTCCTTGAGATCCAATATACATAAAAGAACCAGCAGTCATTTGTCCGTATTGAGTTACGCCAAGCGCATTAAATTTTTCCCAATCATCAGGTTTGGAATAGTTAGGTATCATCATTCCATTTGTGACTACAACTCTAGGAGCATCCTTGTGTGAAGGGAATAATCCCATTGGATGACCAGAATAAAGAACCAAAGTTTGCTCATCAGTCATCTTTGCTAGGTATTGCATACATAATAAATATTGTGCCCAATTTTGAAAAACCGCACCATTTCCTCCATAAGTAATCAATTCCTCAGGATGTTGTGCAATAGCATGATCTAAATTGTTAGAGAGCATAAGTTGAATTGCTGCTGCTTGCTTGCTTTTATGAGGAAAATCCTCTAAATGTCTTGCTTTTATCTCATATTCTGGCATAAAACGATACATGTAGATTCTACTATATGTTTTTAATTCTTCTGCAAATTCAGGAGCTAATACAGAATGCATGCTTTTGGGAAAATAACGCAAAGCATTACGGATTGCCAATTTCTTTTCTTCCTTATTCAGGATATCTTTACGTTTAGGAGAATGACTAATTTTAGGATTTCTCTTTTTCTTTGGAGGAAGTTTTGATGGGATTCCTTCTAAGATATTTTTTTTAAGATTTGTCATTTTGTTTCTTTTTATACGGACAATGTCTACAATTATTATTGCAACAATATCCTTTTTTTAAATGGTACTTTTCTGTAAAGATAATATAACCATCTGAAGAATGATAATATTCGTCTTTATCTAGTTTATCTATTTTTGAGAACTCTTTCATTTTACAAATATATATTATTTAGTTTTGAAAAATTGATTGTTTACATATCTAATAATTTGATGTTTTACAGGTGTTTATTATAGGTATTTTTCAAAAATGAAAATAATTAAGGTTTTAGCATGTATTTTTTTTATTTCTCATTATTGTTTCTCTCAGAATAAAACAGAGGAATATATTGAAACATATAAGGATATTGCAATCATAGAAATGAATATGTATGCTATTCCCTCTAGTATTACCTTGGCTCAAGGAATTTTAGAGTCAGGAAATGGAGAGAGTAGGTTGGCAGTAGAAGGGAATAACCATTTTGGCATTAAATGTCATGATAACTGGAATGGAGAAACTATAATTGAAGATGATGATGAAAAGGGAGAGTGTTTTAGGAAATACGATAAAGCAGCTGATTCCTATAGAGATCATTCTTTATTTTTAGCCGAAAGAGAAAGATATGCATCTCTTTTTTCACTTAGTTCTACAAACTATAAAGCTTGGGCAAAGGGCTTAAAGAAAGCGGGATATGCTACCAATTCTAAATATCCAACACTTCTCATTGATTTAATTAAGAAGTATAATTTAAGCAGATTTGATAAGGAAGTGTCCCAGCAAAAGAATCTTTATCTTGCTCATTCCTACGGGTTTCCTTATTTAAGTGGGATAGGGGTTTACTATTTCAATAAGAAATCACTATATGTAACAGAGGTAAATACATCATTTGTTTTTAGTAGTGCTAGTTTGAGTTTTAATTATGAGTTTTTTAATAATTTCTATATCGGAGCGAATTCTGGAATTATTTATCAGCCAACTAAAGAAGAAAATATTATTCCAAAAATTGCTGCAGAATTAATATATAAAAAATTATCAAAAAATCAGAAGTTTGATAGTGTCCTTATAAGAGGGGGTGTGCAGATGCCTTTAGAAAAAATAGACTATAAATTTATCCCTTATTTAAGACTGACTTATTTTTTAAAGTAACTACTCAACTTCAAAATTATAAAGGAAAGCATCACGACTGATAATTATATTTGTTTTTCCATCCTTATCCAAATCACAAACTGAAGTGAATCTATCTGTTTCAATAGGGGTTCCTTCCATAATTTCTCCATCTTTCCAAAGATAAATCTCTTTTGATGTAATCAATACAATTATATTTTTAAAAGTGGTGATCTCTTGAATAGTATTATTTAATTCAAAAGAGTGTAAAAGGTCGAATTTTTCATCTACAACAAATATTGTTTTGTCAGAAGAATAGATAAATTTATTATCATAAAGCAGAAATTTAGAATTTGCATTAAGATTAGTAACTGGTATTTTGGTGGCATTGCCATCTAATTTTCCTCTCCATAATTTCCCCTCATTAGTAATGCCATAAATCATACCGTTTTTGTCTACTTGTAATGACTGTTTGTTAAATTCAGGAATGTTATTATAACTAACTCTTTCTTTTCCGTCTCTAGCTAAAAGTGAAAGATTCTTATCCTTTGCAGGATATAAAATATAATCTTTACTACCAACTACGAAATGCTGTGCATTTTCAGTAATTGTTGAGTTTTTCTCTTTAAAGTTCCAGCCATTAATTTCATGTCCTTTTTTATCGAAATTATATAGCTTTCCATCTTCTGCAGCAATTAGAATCCTGTAGTTTCTATTATTATTATAATCAAAAGTAGCATGTCCGTTTGTTGCATTTGAAGGTAATTTTTTTGGAAAATTTTCTACTATTCTTCCTAATCTATCAAATATGTACAACTTACTTTTTGTATTGAAAAGTATCTGTAACTTCTTGTTTTTATAAAAATCAATCTGAGAAACTTCTCCAAGAATTCTTTCTTGAATTTTTTCTTCCCAAAGTTTTTCGCCATTTGTTGAGAAAAGATAGATTTTATTGTTTTTATCTTGCACAAAAACTTGCTCTTTTTTCGTTATGTAATTGTAGATAATTTGAGGTTTTATTGCAAAAGTTGTGTCCAATTGTCCATACCATTCTTGTTTTAATTCTTCTTTAAAGTCCTTATCGTAAAACAAAATGATATTATTTAAAAAAAGAGTCGAACCTGCATTCATTTGGAATGCAAAAGCCGTGAATTTTTGTAGAGAATCTTTATTAATAGTAAATAAATCCTCCCATTTTTTATTTAATGTATTGCTTAATAAATCAGCCGATTTACCAGGATTGATGTAAAAGAAAAGGTTAGCTCTACTTGCTATTTGCTGCTGGAATTTCTTAAAATGTTTGCTACTACTTAGGGTATTTTTACTGCTATAATTATCAATCATATATTCTAGTGCGGCACTACTATTACCGAAAATTAGATAGTCTTCAATTGCTACAAAATAGGAGTTATCCGAAACTGAAAAAATATCACCAAATAAGAAAGGAATTAGTTTAGGTTCAGCAATATTAAAAATACTCAAACCATCATATTCCGATTTTAGATTTGTGTTAACCAATCCACTCAAAAAAATGGATGATTGCTGTATATCTGTAACTTTAATAAACGAATAACTCTGCTCAGAATCATCTTTAGTTGTTGATTCAATTTTAAAAACCCCAATCTCATTGTCTACATATTTCAAAAATTCATTTATTTCAAAATTATAATTTTCTTCATGGTATTTTTTTTTCTTTTCCCATGGGTAAAAGGCATTATGTCTTTGCAAGAAGGTATTTTTTTTATCAGCAAAAAGTTTGGCATTACTAATGCAAAGTTCAAATACAAAGGAAGTATTGTGTGGCAGAATTTCATAAACATTATGACTGCTTGATTTTTGATTTTTTAAAGCAGTTAGAAATATGTCGCTTCCAGAACCGACATCTGATAGACCATTGGCAAAAAAGGAATTATTTTTTATAAATATATCGGTTGCTGCCCAAGAAGAAAAGTGATTCAGGAAAATACTTTTATTTTGTTTTCCATGACTGTAAATAGTAGATAAATCAAGTAGATTATTAAAATTATAATACAAATTAGCAATGGCATTATTATTTACGGTATTCTGTACTTTTATAAAAGCAGAATTACTTAAAAGGTTGCTTTTTGCTCCAAATTGCCTGATGGCATCTTGCACTAATATTTTTGAGGAACTTCCGAAAAACATCCCTTCTTTTTCAGCTATAAAGTATTTTTTCGTTTTTCTATTTAATTCGTAAATGTTTTCATTCTCGTAACTGAGAGTCTCAATTTCTTCTTTTTTTATTTGTAAGATATTTACCATAAAATCTTTTAAATTTATGCTTTTACTAGGAGTAGTTGAAAATAGAATAGCGGCATCATTATAACTGGATTTGTGCGTGGAGAACAAGACTGTGTTGATTTTTGTTTTTTTGGATTGATTAATTATTAGAATTAAAGAGTCCAAATAATAAATATCGCTTTGTAAACTTTTTCCATATTTCGATAAAATACACTTCCCCCAAATTTCAGATTCATTTAGTTTTTTACTAAAATCATTCATATCATTCACTTGCAAAATAATAGAAGCGTTAGTTGGGATCAGCACAAAAGGATAGATGCTTTTATCTGATAATTGTTTGTAGTTTTTGTGTCCAAAAAAGAAAATAAAACTTACTAAAAGTAGTAAAATTAAGATTTTAAGATATTGGCTTTTCATTAAAGGTTTAGTTTGAGATGCAAAGGTAAAAGTTTAAAGCTCTTTCTGTGGTATTTTGTGATGCCATAATTAACAATAGTTTTTCGGTGAATTTTTGTTGGATATCCTTTGTTGTTTTTCCAGTCAAATTGGGGAAATTCTAAATGTAATTTTTGCATTAGTTTATCTCTGTAAGTTTTGGCTAATACGGATGCTGCCGCAATGCAAGCGTATTTTGCATCTCCTTTTATTATGCATTTGTGTGGGATATCTTTGAACGTATGAAATCTGTTTCCGTCAATTAGAAGTAATTCTGGTTTTATTTTTAGTTTTTCTATGGCCTTATGCATAGCTTTTATAGATGCATTTAAGATATTTATTTTATCAATTTCCTGATTCCAAATCACTCCAATTCCACAAACAACTGCTTCTTCTTTTATCACTTTCTCTAATAAATCCCTGTTTTTTTTACTCAATTGCTTGGAGTCATTCAAAAGAGGATGCTTAAAGTTTTTTGACAAAATAACAGAGGCCGCAACAACAGGCCCAGCCAAACAGCCTCTTCCTGCTTCATCACATCCGGCTTCTATTTTATTGCTAGAACTATTTTTTAACATGGAAGGTTTTGCTCTAAAATTTTCCAAACTTCATTTGCTGCTTTATACCAACAAAATTTGTTTTTTCTAATTTTACAATTTTCGATTAGTTCTTCTCTTTCTTCTTTATTTGTATACATTTCTGACATGGCACCAGCAATACTATTTACATTATTAGGATTGGCATAAATAGCAGTATTCCCTGCAATTTCAGGAAGACAAGAAGTGTTAGAAGTAATAATTGGCCTGTGGCAAAACATGGCCTCAACAAGTGGTATGCCAAAGCCTTCAAAATGTGGGACAAAAGTAAGGGCGAGAGCAGATGCTGCAATCTGACTTACTTCCTCTATTTCTTTTCTGCCTAGAAAAAGAATATGCTCTTTGTGTTGTAGCTGTTTAAATACTTGCTTAGTTTCATCATTTCTCCACATGGGTTCACCAATTATAAGCAGTTTGCAATCGGATGTTGTTTGTTCACAAAACTGATTAAAACCCCTCATTAAGTTGATAATGTTTTTCCTAGGGTGCAATGAGCCAACAAAGTAGAAATAATCTTTGCCATTTGCGTATTTGTCTTTCACCTCTTGTTTTTCTTTTTCTTCTAGGGGTTTATATATTCTGTTAGCACCATTATAAATTGTTTTTACTTTTGAATTATCCACGCCATACTTATTTTCAATATCCTTTTTTGAAGCATCAGAAACGGTAATGATTGTATTTGCTTTATGGGCAAATTTTGGCATAAAATATTGGTAGTATCTTCTTGTTAAAAAAGGTAATTGATCTGGGAAATACTCAAAGTTCAAATCATGTATCGTTAGTACAGTTTTAACATCTGTTTTTAAGGACAAATACCCATCTGGCGAAAAGAATAAATCGATATTATTTTTGCGTAAAAATTTGGAAACTGAAAATTCAAACCAAAAGTGCCAAAGCAAAGGATGCCGAGCCGGTGGAGCCAAAATAATTGGTTTTACATTTTTTGCAAAAACAAAATCGGAGCTAAATGGTCGGTCAAACAGAAAATAAAAATCGTGTTCGGGGTGTTGGTTGCTTATACGCTTTACAATCTCGTAGGTATACCAACCAATTCCTTCTAATTTGTCTTTAAGAAGTAGGCGTGTGTTAATTGCGATTTTCATAGGCAATAAAAATATATATTTTTCATTATGATTGTTGTAGATTTGCCACTCACTTATCACAAACGCAATTTGAAAGAGAAAATATATAGATTATTACTATTAATTCCAAAATCTGAACTTTTTAGTAAAGGAAGTACTGCTCTAGTTTTTAAGGTAGGAGGGATGCTTTCTATTTACTTCTTCCACTTTTTATTGGCAAAATTTGCTGGCGCTGAGGCAAATGGTATTTTTTCCACTTTTTTCACATTGCTTAGTATAATTGCTGTTGTTTCTATTTTGGGTTTAGATACTTTTCTTTTGAAAAAACTTGCTGATTTTAATTCTAAACAGCAATGGGGCTGTTTGAAAAATACCTATAAAAAAGCAATAAGTATTGTGCTGACTATTAGTATTTCCCTTTCTATTTTGTTGTATATTCTTTTTACAAATGGATGTCTCGATTTTTACAAGCAATCAGATATTGTTTATTATCTGATTTTTGCCATTATTCCTTTTTCTGTTTTGCATATAAATGCTGAGGCATTTAGGGCAATTAAAAATATAAAGTTATTTTCCTTTTTCAAGAATTTCTCTATTTTTGGATTGGCAGCAATTTTACTAATAATTGCTAATGGATCGGAACTAAATATTGGGGTTTCAGCATTTACCATTAGTGTGATTAGTTTATCGGTTTTAAGTATCTTTTTATGGTTTAGAATTGCTAATAAACTACATGCTCCTATTGGGGAAAACGTTTCTGTTCTGGTAATAATGAAAGAGTCCTTTCCAATGTTTTTGTCTGGCTCGCTTTTCTTACTTATGAGTTGGGTGGATATATTAATGTTAGGCCATTTTAATTCTCAAACTGATGTAGGGGTTTATACTATTGCTTTAAAATTAGCAGCACTATGTACTCTTATTTTATTTGCTGCTAACACTATCCTAGGACCTAAAATATCAGAGTTGTACTATAATAATCAGATGCAGAGATTAACAAAAACTGTACAAAATACTGCTAAATATACTTTTTTGCTTAGTCTTCCTATTTTTGGAGTAATTCTATTTTTTCCTGACCTTTTATTAGCACTTTTTGGTAGTGAGTTTAATAATAAATTAGCCATAGAAACGTTAATTATATTGTCAATTGGGCAAATGACAAATGTATTTTTTGGGACTGTTATTTATATCCTTGATATGACTGGTAAGCAGAATGTGTCAAAAAACATCTTGTTATTTACTGCATTTGTCAATATAGCGTTTAATTGGTATTTAATCCCAATTTATGGTATAAAAGGAGCTGCAATAGCAACTGCTATTTCTATTTTTTGTTGGACTATTTTAGGGGCAATCTATGTTAAAAAACACCTAAACTTTTATGCTTTTCCAATATTTAAGAATTAAAGATACAATAAAGATGTATTTTTGCAAACATAAAATTAAACACTATGAGTAATACAATTTTAGATAACACTTCTCTTTTTGCACTTTTTTACAGATGGAGAAAAAAGATTATTATGGTATCTTTTGTAGCGGCTGTAATTGCAGCGGTCGTTTCTCTATTTATTCCTAACAAATATGAATCGGAAGTTATTTTATTTCCTACAATGAATTTATCTACAGGTAAAGCATTGCTTAATGAGTATAATGATTTTTTGGAAATAGGAGAAGAGGAAGAATTAGAGCATATGATGCAGATTTTACAATCTAATGAAATCATTAATCGGGTAGTAGATAAATTTGATTTGGTTAATCATTATGAAATTGATACATCAAATGAAAAATATTATATGGATTTGATGAAAAAATATCAAGCTAATATTGAATCAGAAATCACAAAGTATTCTTCTATCAGAATATCAGTTATGGATAAGCATCCTCAGATGGCTGCAGATATTGCTAATGAGATTGCTTCCCTTATTGATACAGTAATGAATAATTTACAAAAGAACATGGCTCAGCAGGGTTATCAATCTTTAATAAAAGATAGAGATTATGTGCTTTCAGAAATCAAAGTTTTAGAAGATTCAATTGCTAAAATCAGAGCTTTAGGAATAAATGATTACGAATCGCAGTCGGAAGTGTTGAACGAACAATGGGCAGTAGCAAAGATTGAAAACAATCATGCAGCCGCAAACGAAATTGCAAAGAAACTAGAAATTCTTTCCAAATATGGTGGTCAGTATAGCGCCCTTAGAGATGATTTGGTACACTCAAGAGGTAGGTTAAATTATGTCCAGAAAAAACTAAATGAACATAAAGTTACTGCTCAAGAACAATTAGAGCATAAATTCATAGTGAATGCTGCAGGACCTGCGCTTAAAAAAAGCTATCCTATCAGATGGTTAATAGTTGTTGCTACTACTTTTTCTACTGCACTTTTTATGGTAGTGCTTATTGCTTTTAGAGAACAAATTAAGCTCACAAAAAAAAGCTAGATGTTAAAGAAAATACAATCTAATCAGCTTGTATTTTTTACTGCACTTTTTGTAATTGTGAATTGTGTGCTTTTAGCTAATGAGTTTTTCTGGCTTGCATTTTTACCAGTAGTTATTGCTATAGTATTTTTAGCTTTTTTCTCTTTGGAAAAATTATTATTATTGATTATTTTTTGCACTCCTTTTTCTTTTAGTTTGGAGAGTTTAGACTTTGCTGGGATTGGGATGTCCCTTCCAACAGAACCACTACTTTTCGGAGTATTAATATTATTTTTAATAAAACTTCTTTCAGGAGGAAAGTTAGAATCAAAACTCTTAAATCATCCGATTACTTATGCGATTTTTTTCTATTTGTTATGGATTACTTTCACTATTATTACTAGTGAGATGCCACTAGTTTCGTTTAAGTTTTTAATTTCACGATTATGGTTCATAGTTGCCTTTTATTTTTTAGGTTTTCTCCTTTTTAAAGATCTGAGAAATATTAAAAAATTTATTTGGCTTTTTGTAATTCCACTTTGTGTAGTAATACTGATAACCACTTACAAACATTCCCTTTTCTATTTTGATTTAGAATCTTCTCATTTAGTAATGTATCCTTTTTTTAAAGATCATACTAGGTATGGAGCTGTAATCGCTTTTATGCTTCCTTTGGTATTTTATTTGTTCTATGCAAATAAAAGAAAGGTTATCATTGTAGGATTTATTGTAATTCTGATTTTAGGTTTGACACTCTCTTTTACTAGAGCAGCATGGATAAGTTTGCTTGGTGCATTAGCATTTGCCTTTGTGCTTAAGTTAAGAGTGTCTTTCTCTAAATTTATCACGCTAGCTGTAATTAGTGGTAGTGTATTACTTTTTTCTTGGGACTCAATAATAATGAGTTTAGAAAAAAACACACAGGATTCTTCATCCTCTTTAAGCAAACATGTGGAATCAGCTTCCAATATTTCAACTGATGCATCTAATTTGGAGAGAATAAATCGGTGGAATTGTGCCATCAGAATGTTTAAAGAAAGGCCAATTATGGGTTGGGGCCCAGGAACTTACGCCTTCCAATATGCACCTTTTCAAAAGTACAACGAAAAGACAATTATTAGTACTAATCAGGGAGATTTAGGTAATGCTCATTCTGAATTTTTAGGACCATTGGCAGAATCAGGGATTTTAGGTATGGTAAGTTTCTTACTTTTGATTCTTACGGTTTATTATAAAGGCATGCAACTTTATTATAGCTTAGGAAAGGGAGAATTAAAGAATTTGGTATTTTTTACTTTACTTGCCTTGACGACTTATTTTACGCACAGTTTTTTGAACAATTTCTTAGATACAGACAAATTAGCAATTCCTTTTTGGGCTTGCATTTCCATATTACTTGCTGTTGATATCTACCATAAAGAAGAAATTATTCAGGAGTAATTCCCATTTTAGGATTCCCTCTTGCAGGGTTTTTGGAGGAAGGATTGTTAGCTGCCACATCATTTTTAAATTCCCATTTTCCATTTGTATATTTCATGGCATTGTAAGTTCCATCTGGTATATAGTATTCATGCAATCCTTCCAAATCTTTTCTCATTGGCATCAAGTGATCAAATATAATTCTTTTCTCTTTTTCCTCATACCTTACACTAATGGTAGAGGTGGCATTATACTCAATAATAAACCTTTTAGTAGTTGTTTTCCCTTTTTTGAAAATGGATGCACCAAATTTTATTTTCTCTCTGCCAGAAAAATACATGACATCAATAATTTTTTTTGTACTGATATCATTGTTTCCATCCCAACCTAGTAGAGTA
>Ga0208129_1000192_pt1 | contig 26266 bp, 19 predicted proteins | sample ETNtaG_13_FD_185759 | JGI IMG/M metagenome (GOLD analysis project Ga0208129, IMG submission 185759) | Marine microbial and viral communities from oxygen minimum zone, Eastern Pacific Ocean - ETNP201306PF47B (SPAdes) (version 2) | ecosystem: Environmental > Aquatic > Marine > Oceanic ...
GGGGCGGTCAGCGGATTTCACTGCCTCGTCTCCAGCGGCACAAGCAGCAAGCAGTTGAAGTGTGAAACCGACGCCCATTTCGTCGGCTACGGTAGCATGCTCACCGAGGGTTTTCTCGCCACGTTGGTCATTCTTGCCTGCGGTGCCGGCCTTGGCCTTGGTCTGATGAAGGACGGAACGCTGCTCACTGGGGAGGCCGCCTGGCAGGCACAGTACGCCTCATGGAGTGACGCTGGATCGCTTGGGGCCAAGGTCGGCGCGTTCGTCAACGGCTCGGCAAATTTCCTGCAGGCGCTTGGCTTGTCCGCCGCCGTCGCCATCGCGCTCATGGGCGTGCTTGTCGCCTCCTTCGCTGGCACAACCCTCGACACCGCCTGCCGCCTGCAACGATACGTCATCCAGGAACTCGCCGCCACACTGGGTGGCAAGTTGGGGAAAGACGGCGCTCAATCCAGCGGACCGTTTGCCCTGCTTCAAAACAAACACGGCGCAACCATCTTCGCGGTAGTGGTCGCCACTGCCATGGCTGCGGTGCCGCCGGGTGGAGCCGAATGGAGCTTCGCCAACGCCGGCAAGGGCGGGCTCATCCTCTGGCCGCTCTTCGGTGCAACCAACCAACTGCTCGCCGGGCTGTCGTTTCTTGTCATCACGTTTTATCTTTGGCGGCGTGGTCGCACGATCTGGTTTCTCGCAATCCCGATGGTGTTCATGCTCATCATGCCGTTGTGGGCGATGTTGCATCAGCTTTTCGCCGCGCCTGGCTGGCTCGTGGCAGACAAGCCGGACTACCTCCTCGGCGGCATCGGGCTTGCCACCATCGCGCTGGAAATCTGGATGATCATCGAGGCGCTGCGTCTCTTCCCGAGGGCGAAGGGTGTGATCGAGGAAAACGCCCTCGACCGGCAGCCGGCGTGAACACAAAAGGGGAGTAATGAAGCGAATCGGTATCTTTGGCGGCTCGTTCGACCCGGTGCACTGCGCCCACGTGCTGGTGGCCCGGGCGGCGCTCGAGGAGCTGTCGCTCGACCGGCTGTTCATCGTCCCGGCCGCCCGCTCGCCGTTCAAGCCGGAGCGGCAGCCCGTGCCGGCCGAAGCTCGACTGCGATTGCTGCGACTGGCGTTTGCTGGCTGCATCGACTGCGAGATCGACCCGCAGGAAGTCGAGCGCGACGGCGTCTCGTACTCCATCGACACCATCCGCCACTACGCCGAACGCTTCCCTGGGGCCAAGCTGCATTATTTGATCGGCGCCGACCACGTGCCGACGCTGCCGCAATGGCGCGATGCCGACGATTTGGCCAAGCTGGCCGAATTCGTTGTCGTTCCGCGCCCCGGTCAGGCGGTCGCCGATTTCCCGGAGCCGTTCCGTGGCCAAGCGCTGCGCGGCTGGCCATTCGAGGTGTCGTCGTCCGCCATCCGCGAGCGTCTTAAGCTTGGCCAGGCGATCGACGGCCTGGTGCCAAGCGCCGTCGCTGAGTCGCTCCAAAACGACAATCCGTACACTTGACCGGCTTTGGCTCGTGTTGGGTTGCGTCATCCTCTAATTTGCCACTTCGCAATGTCGTTGCTGAAACGCTTTTTTTGTCACGGATCCGCGCTGGGTTTTCTGGCGCTTGGGCTTGGTCTGCAGGCGGCTGACTGGCCGCAGTACCTGGGGCCGGGGCGGGATGCGGTTTATCCTGGTGAGGCGCTGACGCGCGCCTGGCCGAGCGATGGACCGAAGGTGTTGTGGCGCAAGAGGGACATCGGCGCAGGGATGAGCGGGGTCGTCGTGGCCAAGGGCCAGGTCGTCCTGTTTCACGAGGTGAACCGGTACGATACGATCGAATGCCTCGACGCCAGGACCGGCAAGCCGCTCTGGAAGAACAACTACGCCTCGAGCTTCGTTCCGGGCTACGGGAGCGCCGCGGGGCCGCGTGCGACCCCGTCGGTTGCCGGGGGCAGGGTGTACACGATGGGCGGGCAGGGCGTCGTGGTTTGCACCGACTTTGCGACCGGAAAAACAGTTTGGAAAGTGGATACGCGGAAATCGTACCGCGCATCCGACGGTTTTTTCGGGATGGCCTGCTCGCCGCTTGTCGAGGGCGGTGCGGTGTTGCTCAATATCGGCGGCGAGGCGGGGGCCGGGATCGTTGCGCTCAACAAAGACAACGGCAAGCTGCTCTGGAAGACGCTCGACGACGAGGCCAGTTACTCGTCCCCGGTGATGGCCACGCTGCAGGGCAAGCGCCGCGCGGTGTTTTTCACCCGCACCGGTTTGGCGGTTGTGGATCCGGAGAACGGCGGAATCGATTTTCAATACCGGTGGCGCGCGCGGATTCACGCCTCGGTGAACGCCGCCGCGCCGCTGGTTGCCGGCGAGCGAATCTTTGTCACGTCCAGTTACAACACCGGAGCGCTCGTGGTGCAGGCGGGCGCCGGCGGCTACAAGACGGTTTGGTCGAACGACACGAGTCTCTCGAGCCAGTACGCGAGTGTGATGCACCGGGATGGTTTCCTGTACGGCACACACGGCCGGGCCGACGTGCCGCCGGTCCCGGCGTTGCGTTGCGTCGAACTAGCCACGGGAAAAGTGCGCTGGAGCGTGGATGGCTTCGGCGACTGCCTGATGCTGCTCTGCGGCGACCGGCTGCTGGCGCTGCTGGAGAGCGGCGAACTGGTGCTTGGCCAAGCAACCCCGGCCGGATGGCGGGAGATCAGCCGCGCCCAGGTCGTTGGCTCCGGCACGCGCAGCCAACCGGCCCTGGCCAACGGCCGGCTTTATGTCCGCGACCGCAACCAGCTCGTTTGTCTCGTGGTGCCGTGAGCCAAGCGCTTGGCCAAGCGCGGGGCGGAGTCAGGCCCAGTCGCCGGCGAGGGAGACCAGTTTTGTAATCTCGGCAGCGGGGCCGGTGACGATGAGGATCGTGCCGGGGTCAAGCTCGGTCTTCGGGGCCGGCCGGATGATGAACGATTCCTGCCCTGGTTTGCGGATGGCCAGGACACGAAGGCCGGTGCGGGCAAACAGGTCGGCCTTGGCCAGGCTCATGCCGGCCAACTCGGTGCCATCGCTGACGGCTACCGCCTCAAAACGCACCGCACCACTCGAGGCCAGCATCCGATCCAGCACCGTGGCGGCGGTTGGGCGTAGTAGCTCCGAGGCCATTCGGCGGCCCCCGATTTTCGCGGGGCAGAGGGTCTCAGCCCCGGCCCGTTGCAGGCGCAGATGATCGGCATCATCGGTCACCACGCTCAGCACCCTGATGGAGGGGTTGGCCTGCATGGCGGTCACCACGACGACCAGATTGTCGCGGTCGGATGCAAGGATGGTCGCCAGGCCCCGGGCTCCACGGATGTTCGCTTTCGCGAGGGCATCGGGGGAATAAGGTTCATCCTCGATCACCTGCACCTCGGGCAGGGCGCTGCGGAACTCGTCAAGGGCCTCGGTGTCGTTGTCGATGCAGACGCAGGTTCGTCTTGTGGCAAATAACTCTGCCGCGATGGTTCGCCCAACTCCTCCGGCACCGCAGATGATGAAATGGCCATGCAGTTCCAAGCCGGCATCCGCCGGTGCACCATCGACTGCGGTGGCCGTGTCTGCCGGTTGCCCTAGCTGTTGTTCAGGCACCGTTTCATGGGCCGGGCTTGCGGGAGACACGGCGATGGCTTGGGAGAGCTGGCTGATGGTCTCCTGGGTGCCGAGCATGATCAGTTCATCATTCTCAAGGAGAAGTGCGTCGTTCGCCGGATTGAAGGTATAGATTTCACCCCGGCGAAATGCCACGATCACCACCCCGTCGATTTCATCCATCGGCAGACTTTCCAAGGTGCGCCCGGCATCTTTTTCTTGGAGGTGAATCCCGGAAATAACCAGGTCCTGTGCGTCATCGTGGCCAAGGATGATCTCGAGGAATTCAACCATGGTCGGCCGGATCAACTCGCTGGCAATCCGAAGCCCGATGAGTTTGGCCGTGTTCACGACGGAGTCCGCCCCGGCATATTGAAGTTGACGATTCGACTGTTCCCTGACGCAACGACTGACGATCCGGACGCTCGGCGAGAGTTGGCGTGCGGTGACGGTTGTTACAAGGTTCGCCCGGTCATCCGACATCACGGACACCACGCCCCGGGCCCGGTCGACTGCTGCAGCTTCGAGTGACTTGACATCGGTCGCGTCCCGGTTAAGGCATGCGATCGTGGGGTGTTTCTGCCGGAGTTCGCGAATCACCTCGTCGTCCAGGTCGATGACGACGCAGTTCACTCCCTCCTTTTGTGCCTGCTCCAAGACCGTGCGCCCGTTGCCGCCGCCGCCGCACAGGATCATGTGGTTGGTAAAACGCTTGATTTGCTTTTGTGCCCGATTGGCTGCGGCAATTTCCTGATACTGGCCCTCGACGAAGAACGAGGTCACTTGAGCGATGACATAGAGGAAAAAGGTAATCCCGATGATCGCAACCAAGGTGGTCAAAGTCCGCGTCCATGGTGTGAAGTCGGCGAACAACTCCTCGCTTGCTTTGTCGTAGCCCTCCTCGCTGGTGTGAGCGTCGGTGCTGCTCTCCCACCGGTAACGACCGTTGGCATCGCGGTAGACGACGCACTGCTCGGTGCCGAGCAGGTCGGTGTAGCCGATGGTGGTCAGGGTGATCGCGGAAAAGTAGAGGCACTCGGTGAACTCCCACTGGTCGTCGGAGAGGCTCCCAAGTTTCTTGCCGTAGCCGGCGTTCATGCCGCACAGGCAACCGGTCACGTAAAACAGTGCGGTGGTACCCAGCAACACCAGTGCTCCCAGCTTGAACGCTGTTCGGCCCCGGTTGGCCAGCGAACCGGTTTGTGACTGGCTCATTTAACTCTCTGAACGAATCCAGACCCTGGCTCCCTCCGGGAAGCTGGCTTTTCGGGCGTTGAGCCGTGTGATGGCTTTTACTGGTCCGTCGGCGCCCGGCACAGTGGCGGTGCCAGAGAGGAGAATGGCCACCTTGCCGTAGAGGTTGAGCGACTCACCCGTTGCAGGGGAGGCGACCTCGCCTCCGCTGAGCCAACGGCGGAATTCCCACTGCGAAAGGTTGAGGTACGGTTCCTGACTCTTGAGCAGGTTCTCCGTGAAACGCCGGCCGGCGGTTTCCCACAAGCCCTTGGCCAAGGCCGGAGATTCCTCCATCGCCTCGTTCATTTCCGTGGAACCCATCCAGAGGGCGGTCACCGTCGTGTCGGCGATCACGTCGGCCGTGCGCGGCACACCGGCCAGCACGGCCATCTCACCGATCACGCTGCCCCGGCCAAGGATGTCCACGACCATGTCCACGATGGAGATCTTCACGCTGCCCCGGGTGATGAGGATCATCCCATCCCCCCGGTCGCCCTGTTCCATGATCATGTCGCCGGGCTGATAGGTGCGCTCGTCGGACAGCTCGATGATCTTGGTGATGTTGTCCTCCGACAAGCCCTTGAGCCAGGTGACCTCGCGCAACACTTCCTCCGGTTCCGGCAGGCGCAGGATCAGCGGGCGATCCATGATGTCCTTCATCCGGCCCTCGACATCGACGATCATCTGGTCGGCCTCGTCCAGTTCGATCGTGCCGGCGGCCTTCAGCTTCTTGACTGTGTTGCGTTCGTGGTTGAGCACCGACCGGGCAGCGTCCTTGGTCTCGATGCCGACAATCAGTTCCGGGTAGTTCTCGCGCATGTCGCGCAGGAAATTCAGGCCGCGCAGGCGGTTCTGCATGATTTCCCCCTTCAGCTGCTTGGCCTTTTCGTCTGCCGCCTCCTTTCCGATATCCCCTTCGGTGTTGGCCACCAGGCTGTCGACAAGCTTGGCCACCTCCTCCTGGGCGATGACAAACGACTTGGCCGACTCATAGGTCGTGGCCAGTCGATCCATGAACATCCTCCTGAAAACCGGCAACCCCTTGAGAGATTCCATCCAGTTGGGCACCTGCCAGATATTGTCGAGATAGTCCCGGTCGCTCAACGGCACCCTGCCGCCCTCGTCAAGCAGTTCCTTGATATTGTTGTAAAGCTGGTTGACGCCGGCCGCGCCGAGCAGGCCTTCGCGGTTTTGTTTCCAGTAGTTGCTCGATTCCTTCTCAAGGATGCGTCGGCGCGTCTCGGCCACCGTGTCGATCGCGTCCGGGTCGCCCTCGACGTCGGTGATGACGATCGGCTCCGGCAGGAACTCGCGCACACGACTCCAGTTCGCGCCGCCGAGGAACGAGTCCGACTTGAGGACGTCCATTTCGTTTTCGCAATTCTTCACGATGCTGGCCGAGGTAGCTGTCATCATCTTGGCCTTGACCGCAGGGACGCGTGTTAGGCCAAGCTTGTTGACGATGGCCTTTATCGTTGTGGCATTGACCAGCAGGGTCAGCAGCACAATGCCGGAAATCAGGAAGAGGAACTGGTCGCGAATCCGCTTGGAGATTCCGATCAGATTGGCCTCGATCACGGCCCCGGAGCCGCTGCCCTCGATCACGATTTTGCCTTTGGTCAAGCTATCGCGTTTAATCGCAAGCTCCTTCGAGTTTTCGTCGAACGGTTCTACGTAGGCACCGCCGATGGCCAAGCTGGCGATGGCAGCACCCTCGTGGTTCTCGGCGTGCTCGCCCTCTTGACTTTCTCCATGGGAATCGTCGTGTTTTTCGCCGTGGTCCGCTGCTGCCAACGTGAGCGTAACAGATTCGAGCGGCTCCCGTTTGCCGTTCTCATCCTCAAAAAAGACCTTCGAATCCGCGGTGTAGCCGTGGCCACCGTCCTTGACAGTAAACTCCAACTCGGGCGCATAGCCATAAACCACCAGCGCCAAGGCCAAGCCGATTGCTCCGCGCAACGCCCCCCACCAAACCACCACCGCGTCTTTCTTTGGCAGCCCGTAGCCGGTTTTGCGCATGATCGGGTACAGGGCTAAGATATTCACGACTCGCACCACGTGTATAGCCAGGTAAACCAGACCTAGAACGAGAAAATCAACCAGCTGCGCCTCAACCTTGAGCGCAATGACCACGCCGACCACGATGAAGATGACCACGTTGGCCACGAAAGCAGCGAATTCCCAGAACTCGTGCATGAAGTGCTGCACTTCCGGGCTGATTCGCGTGCGGCCGATCCCGGCCCAGACCAGGCCCAGGGCCACAAGCCCAAGCACGCCGGACATACCAAAGATATGTTCGCACAAATAAAAAGCCAGATACGCCGTCATTAACATCACCGAGGTCTCTACCAGAGGATCGTTGAATACCCGCTTGACCCACGCCACACCCACGAGGCCTATAACAATGCCAAGCGCAGCTCCGCCCAGTCCTATGTAAAAAAATCCTTTTACAGCGCCAAACGCAGTGAACACGCCTAAACCGGTGACCGCACCTATTAGCAGCAGAAATGCTACGATTGCTGTGCCATCGTTGAGCAGAGACTCCCCCTCAATCAGTGTGCCGAGTTTCTTGCTTGCGCCCAGCTCCTTTAGCAAGGCAACCACAGCTACTGGGTCGGTGGCACTGACCACGGCACCAAACAACATCGCCAGATACAGCCCCAGATTTCCAGTGGGGACATTCCAATCGGCTAGGCCCAATCCAAAAGAGTAAATCCCTATGATACAAAAGCCGGTCATGACTGTGGCTGAGACAATTCCCGGTCCAGCCATGTAAAACGCGTTCCAGAATGATTTTTTGAAGACATGCACATCCAGCGCATACGCCGCCTCGAAAATTAGTATCGGAAGAAAAACATAAAGGATTAGGTGCGGATCCAGGTTAGCCCCCCATTCAATCGAGCCGCGCAGGGCATCCAGCAGCTTGGAGAGAAAACCTTCATGCCCCGCGCCGTGCCCTGACCCCGCATGACCGCCAACTCCGAACAGGCCTTCACGATGAGCAAACCCAAGCCCCAGGCCGATCAGCATGAGTACCACCGTGAACGGCAGGGGAACCTTCTGCAAAAAGTGGTTTGCCGCCGCACCAATGATCAGAGCCAATATCAGAAAAAACAGTCCGTAGAGGTATCCGTGGTCTCCGCCGGAAGCCAAAATGGGGTTGATAACGATTGATGGGTTCATAGGAAAGACTTGGCGTTACAGTAACGAGCCTATTCTGGCAAGTGATTTGTGGCTGGGAAAAGCAGCGCTTGGCCAAGCGGGGGCAGGATTCAGGCGGTGATTCCCTGCGCCCTGGCCAAGCCGGAAAACACCCCCCCCTTGGCCAACATTTCATCGAAACCGCCCTCCTCGATAATTCCGCCTCGGCTCAGGACGATGATCCGGTCCATCGAGCGCAGGGTGGAGAGCCGGTGTGCCACGCACAGCACGGTGCGGTTTTTGCTCAGCCGGTCGATGGCCGCCTGCACTTCGCCCTCGGCCTTGGAGTCGAGCGCGGCGGTGGCCTCGTCCAGCACCAGAATCGGCGCGTCCCGGACAAACGCCCGTGCAATGGCCAGGCGCTGCCGTTGGCCGCCGGAGAGCGTCACGCCGCGCTCGCCGATACGGGTGTCGTATCCCTCCGGCAGCGCAGTGATGAACTCGTGCGCGTGCGCGTGCCGTGCCGCAGCCTCGACCTGCTCGCGGGTGCAGTCCGTCTGGCCAAGCGCGATGTTTTCCGCCACCGTCAGGTCGAACAACACCACCTCCTGGCTGACCAGCGCCATCTGCTCGCGAAATCCCTTGATGCTCAAGTCGCGCAGGTCGTGCCCGTCCAGCCTGACGGCGCCCGAGTCGGGATCGTGAAATCGGAACAGAAGGTTGATGAGGGTGCTCTTGCCGGAACCGCTCTCGCCGACGATGCCCAGCTTGGTGCCTTTCGGGATGGAAAGGACGAGCTGGCTCAACACTGGCTCGTCCTCGTATGCAAACGAGATGCCATCGAACTCAATGCCCTGCGCGAATCCGGTTACCGGCCTGGCATCGGTGCGATCTAGGATGTCCGGCTTTTCGTCAAGGATATCCATCAACCGGTGGACACCGACGCTGGCCTCTTCGATTCGCACGTGCCAGCGGGCCAGTTTCCGGATGGGTGTGTAGAACATTATCACCCCGGTGAAAAACACCACCAGGTCCGGAATGCTTCGCGCCGTGTGAACGACATACAAGATCAACGCGCCAATGCCGATCATCGATATCGTCTCAACCAGCGGACCGACGATCTCCCGAGAACGCACTGTTTTCATTGTCTGGCGGATAAGCTGCTGGGACAACTCCCGGAACCGGTCGACTCGGGCGTTTTCGAGCCCGAACGCCTTGATGACGCGCATGCCGGAGAACATTTCCACCGCCAGGCTAGACTGGTCGATGTTGGCGGCGACTCGTTTACCCGTTGCCTTGCGGGCCTTTTTGCCGAAATGAACGATGGGGATGATGCAGATGGGGAATAACACAAGTATGCTTAAGGTCAACTGCCAGTCAATCAGGCAAAGGCCGGTGAACACACTTACGATAGCCACCGGTTCTGCCACAAGGTGTCCCACACCGGAGGCCAGGCAGGATTGCAACAACAACGCATCGCCGTTGATGCGAGTGATGAGGTCGCCGGTGGAGGAGCGGTTGAAAAAGGGAATGGACAATCGACTCAGATTTCGGAAGACCGTGACACGTAGGTCGTTGACAACACGTTCACTGGCCCAGGCCAGGCAGTATGCGCCGAGGAATTTCGAGGAACCCCGCAAGCCGACCAGCAACGGGAATACAAGCAGTCCTCCAATGATCTGTTTCGTCGTCAGTTCGACGCCCATCATCGGCAGCCATGGACCGAGTGTGTCGAGAATATTGGACTGGATCGAGGCAGCGGTCTCTGTGAACCAGTTGCCGGCCGTCTGAGCCGTTGTAGCCGTGGCGATATCCGGGGGCAACACATCCGGGGGCACCAGGCGGTCGAGCATGGTCTTGGTTGCCCACAGCACCAGCCCGTTCGACGCTCCGAAGAGAATCCCGAAAAAGACGCCGGCAACAATCCGGCCCCAGTACGGTTTCACATAGGGCGCCACGAAGGCGAAGATCTGCCTTAATTTGTGCATGTCGCGATTCCGGTCGCGAGTTTTCAGGGCCCGCGTTGGGCGGCGTTTCGTTTTAGCCGGGCCGGCAGCAGGTTATTTGCCCAGGGCCAGCCGGTTGGCCAGGCGCTCGGGCAGGCCGGCTTCCAAAATCTTGGCCTGCGTTTTCTCGAAATCATACTCCAGCCGGCGCAACTCGATTGTCCCGGCCTTGAGGTCGTAGATGGTGTATGCGGCGTGGGGATCACCGTCGCGGGGCTGGCCCACGCTGCCGACGTTGATGAAATATTTTTTGCCCTTCTCGACCGTCAACTTGTCGTACTTGCCGCCGGTAACGGAGTTGTTCTCGCGGACAAAAGCCAGCGGCACATGGGTGTGGCCGAAAAAGCAGACGCCCGTGTTCTGGTAGGTGAAGCTGGCCGCCGCGTCGAGTTTGCTCATCACGTAGCCCCAGCGCTTGGGGGCATCGAGCGTGGCATGCACGATGGTGAAGTTGGCTATCATGCGCAGGTACTTCAGCCGCTGGAGCCAGTCGCACTCCTCGTCGCTCAACTGCTCCCGTGTCCATTGGATGGCATGGCCGGCGTGCGGGTTGAACCCGCTCAAGTCGGTGTCGAGGGCACAATACTCGTCATGGTTGCCCATGATGCACGGCATCTCCATGTCGCGCACAATCTTCATGCACTCACGCGGATTCGGGTTGTAGCCGACCACATCCCCAAGGCACACGTGGTGCGTACAGTTGTTCTTTTTCGCATCCTCAAGCACCACCTCGAACGCTTCGAGGTTGGCGTGGATGTCTGCTATCAAGGCATACTTCATTCAGTCGAGCCGAAATCACCCTGTGATTTCAAAGCCTCTAAAATTATCCTGACTCTCACAAAATTCGATTTCCTCGTCCCGGATGTTACGGCGTAGGCCCGAGTCCCGAACCGCCTGCAGGAACGCTTCCAGCTCCGTCCGCTCTCCCTCGGCGACCATTTCCACCCGGCCATCAGGCAGATTCCGTATGATGCCGAGAACGTCGTACCCGGGAACCAGGGACTTCACTGTGTATCGGAACCCCACTCCCTGCACCCGCCCCGAGTAGTGTACATGGACTCGAACCAGACTCATATTCGGAGGAGCCGGACCGGCGTGGCTCCGGCCAGCGCATCGGTTCATTGCCGTCGAGGCGCATCACCCGCACATCAGGGCCGGAGATGAAGCCACAAACACCCCGGCCCGGCAATCCTTTTGTGAGTTTTTTATGCCCGTGGCACCCCGCTTGGCCAAGCCGAATATCACGCTCAATCCCGCATGATCCAGCCGCCCCCCACCACGAGGTCGTCCTGATAGAAGACGCACGCCTGGCCCGGCGTGACCGCCCGCTGTGGCTCCCGCAGCTTCACCGTCGCCAAGCCGTTTTCGTCGGGAATCACCGTTGCCTCGGCACCGGGATGGTTGTACCGGATCGCTGCCGCCGCCTCGATCGGCTTGGCCAGGCGCTCGAACGCGATCCAGTTGCAACGCTCAATCCGGAATTCGTCCCGCAGCAGCAACCCCTCCTCGCCGACCACCACCCGGTTGTTTTCCGGATCCAGCTCGACCACGTACATCGGCGTCGGTGACGAGAGGCCCAGGCCCTTGCGCTGGCCGATGGTGTAAAACTCGATTCCCTCATGATGCCCCAGCACCCGGCCCCGGGTATCCACAATCTCGCCCCGGTGCTCCTCCACCAATCCCGCCGATGTCAGGAATTTCTTGTAGTCCTTGTCCGGCACAAAACAAATCTCCTGGCTCTCCTGCTTCTCCGCCGTTTTGAGGCTTACGCACCGGGCGACCTCGCGTGTCTCGCTTTTCTGCAGGTTGCCCAGCGGGAACATCATGTGCGCGAGCTGCTCCTGGCCAAGCGAGAACAGGAAGTACGTCTGGTCCTTCCGCGCGTCCCGGCCCCGCAGCATCACCGTCCGCCCGTTGCGCTGCTCGAGCCGGGCGTAATGCCCTGTGGCCACGTACTTCGCCCCGAGCTTTCGCGCGCGAGTGATCAGGTTGCCGAACTTGAGCTTCTCATTGCACATCACGCACGGGTTCGGCGTGCGGCCGGCCTTGTACTCCGCCGCGAAGTAGTCAATCACGTCCCGCTGAAACTCCGCCGACTCATCGATGAGGTAATACGGGATGTCGAGTTTGTCGGCGACCGAGCGGGCGTCCATTACTGCCTGCGGGCCGCAGCACTTGTCTTCGGCCCGGGCCGCGCAGTCCTGCGGCCAGACCTTCAGCGTGATGCCTATCACGTCGTACCCCTCATCGACCAGCAGCGAGGCCGCCGCGGATGAGTCCACCCCGCCGCTCAAACCGACGATCACGCGTGTCCGGTTGTTGTCAGACATCAATGAAATACCCCGCTCGGTCAAGAGCGGGTCACTTGGCAATCATGCCGCTTTCGCGGGCAAAATTGAACAGCCCGCCGGCGTCGATTACCGGACGCACCTCGCCCAGCGGCTTGATCGCATGCTCCATGCCGGTGGACTTGACCGAGACGGTTCCCGCATCGAGGTCGACCCTCACCTCGTCGCCGGTGGTGAGAACCTCGCAGAGGCGGTCCGTGATGTCGCACGGATACAACTCGCCGGTGGCCACGCAGTTGCGGAAAAAGATCCGCGCAAAACTCTCGGCTAAAACTAGCTTGCACCCGGCCGAACCAAGTGCGATCGGCGCATGCTCCCGGGAGCTGCCGCAGCCAAAGTTCCGGCCGGCGACCACGATCGGGTAGTTCGAGTCCAGTTCGCCCTCATTCACGTAACGCATGGGGTACAGCGGCTCCGGCAGCCCGATCATCGCAAAGCTACCGAGTTTATCGTACTCCTCCGGGATCGTCGGGACCAGGTTCAGGTACTGGGCCGGGATGATCTGGTCGGTGTCGATGTTGTCCCGCACCACGAAAACCGGCCCCTCAATGACACTACTCATGGCCGGCATTGGGATACAGAAATGGGCGGTTTTCAATTCAAAACGGAACGGACTCGTACTGCCCGCCGGCAAACCGCCGGTGGTGCGTGAAGCCACTGCGCTTGGCCAGGGCGATCGCCTGGTCGAACTCCTCTCCGACACGGCCCGGCCTGTGGGCGTCCGAGCCGAACGTCAGCCCCACCCCAATCTCTGCCGCCATCTCCAGCAGCGCCAGTGCCGGGAATATCTCGCCGCACGGTTTGTTCAGGCCGTTGGTGTTGATCTCGATCGCGATGTCCTGACGCTTCGCCTCCTTCAGAAACGGACGCCACACCGCCGAACAGTCGCCGCTTGGCCGGTCGCCGAAAACCTTGATCAAATCACAGTGGCCGATGATGTCGAACACACCCAGAGCGGTCGACTGCGTCAGGATGTCGAAATACTCCTCCCAAGCCGCATCGACATCCCTCCCTTTCCAGGAATCCCGTTTGTCTGGGTGATCAAAACTCCACTTCCCTCCAAGATAATGCACTGAACCAATCAAATAATCCCATTTATAGCGCTTGGCCAAGTTGTGAATCCAATCCTCGTAACCCGGCACAAAGTCGATTTCCAGGCTCTTTCGGACGGTGATTGTGGGATTTTCGGCGGCGGCGCGGTCGATTTTTTCGATGTACAGGTCCAAATCCTTCTCGAGCATCCGCCAGTCGTCGTAATCGTCGCCCGGCATCGGCGCATGCTCGGTGAATCCGATCTCGGTCAGGCCAACGCGTGCCGCCTGGGCGGCGTATTCGGTCGGCTCGCCCTCCGCATGGCCGCAGAGCGGTGTGTGCATGTGATAATCCGGCGGAAATCCCACGGACACAAATTAGGGAAGATTGAGCACTTGGCCAAGCTCTTGGCTAAAGTTTGGGCTACAATACCCAGCCTTTGCGGTACTCGCTGTGGATGAATCGGTTGGCCTCGGGCACATTCTTGACCTGCATTTTTTTGGCGTCCCACTCGATCTTTTTGCCGGAGCGCAATGCAACCAGGCCAAGCAGCATCGCCTCGGTCATAGGCCCGGCATAGTCGAAGTTGGACCACGCCGGCTTGGCGCCCTTGCAGGCGTCGATCCACTCGAGGTAATGGTGCCGGTTGAAGTCGGTCGGTTTCTCGATTGTCTCTGGCACATTTTTGAAGTCCGCCTCGGTCGCGCCGGAGAGAAACCTGCCTTTGCCCCAGTACATCGGAATGTACAGTGAGTCCTTGCTGCCGATGAGAATCGAGCCGTTGCCGGGCAGTTCCTTCTGCCTGGCCAGGGCCGGATTTGGTTTTTTGCTGCCGTCGTACCAGACAACCTTCACCGGCTTGCGCTTGCCCTGTTGTGGAAAGTGATACGTGATGATCGACCATTTCGGTGCGGTTTCATCATTGATGCCGGATGACACGGCCTCGAGCGTCTTGGGGTCGCGCAGGTTGAGCGCCCAATAGGCCAGGTCAGAGTTGTGGCAGCCCATGTCGCCGACGGCCCCGGTGCCGAAATCCCAAAAACCGCGCCACTTGAACGGATGATACGCCGGGTGGTACGGGCGCTCGGGAGCCGGGCCAAGCCACAGATCCCAGTTCACATTATTCGGTACTGGCGGCGAGCCGCTGGGCCGGCCGATGCCCTGCGGCCAGATCGGCCGGTCAGTCCAGATGTGCACCTCGTTCACGTCGCCGAGTACGCCGGCCTGAATTAACTCGACGTAGCGGCGCGAGTCGGGATTTGAGTGCCCCTGGTTACCCATCTGTGTAGCGACCTTGTGTTTGCGGGCGAGCTTGGTCAGCACGCGCGCCTCGAAGACGGAATGCGTCAGAGGCTTTTGGCAGTAGACATGTTTGCCAAGGCGGATGGCCATCGCCGCGGCCGTGGCGTGGGTGTGGTCGGGAGTGGAGACGGTCACGGCGTCGATGCGCTTGGCCTCCTTTTCCAGCATCTGCCGGAAGTCGGCATACTTGGCCGCCTTCGCGTGGCGGTTGAACATGTGCGCCGCACGGCCGGAATCGATGTCGCAAAGTGCCACGATGTTCTGGCTTTCGCAGCCGTCGATGTCGACCTGTCCCTTGCCGCCGGAACCGATCGCCGCAATGTTAAGCCGTTCGTTTGCGCCGAACACACGGCGCGGCACCACCATCGGGAAGACGACCGCGCCGGTGGCAGCCACAGTGGTCTTCAGAAAATCTCTGCGCCGAATGGGGGAAACTTGTGGAGTTGTCATAAGCCAATAGGGTAACGGCATCCTCACCTCCCGCCGCCCCGGCCGTCAAGCCAAGCGCTTGGGCAAGCTGGGAAAAACCGCGAATACACGCCGATGAACGCGAAGAGAAGTGAGCGGTTAGAATATCGAATGTCGAACTAGGAATATAGAAATCCAAAGTGGAAGGAGAGAAAACGCGCTAGCGTCTTGGAGTGCGGCTCTCCGCACCGCTTTGGAAGGCAACTAAAAAAACATCAGTTAAAGGCCGAGCACTAAAGAAAAAGACGATTTATTTATTGCGCTTGGCCAAGCGCCTGATTGACCGCCTCGACGCAGCGGGTGCAGAGGGTGGCGTGATCGTCGTGTGAGCCGACGGTGGGTTCCCAGCGCCAGCAGCGTTCGCATTTTTCGCCGTCAGCGTTGGTTACGGTGGCCTGCAATGCCTCGCCTTCCCCCGCCTCGAGCTTAAGTTGCGAGACGTTGATGAGTTCGCGCAAATCCTCTTGGTGCGCTTGGCTAATCTCGAGTTCGCGGCCGGTGCCGGTGAGGGTGACGCGGGCCTCGAGGCTTTTGCCGATCTGCTTGGCTTGGCGGGCTTCCTCGAGCATCGGCAGGGTGCGTTCGCGGATGGCGAACATCGTCTCCCAGTTGGCTGATTCCTCGGCGGTGATACTGAACTCAAACGGCTTCCAGTCTGCCAGGTGCACGCTGTTGGAGTCGAGGTGGGGAATGGCTTCCCACGCCTCGTCTGAAGTGAACACGATCATCGGCGAGAGCATCCTGGCGAAGCCCTGCACGAGCCTGTAAAGCGTCGTCTGCGTCGACCGTCGACGCGGGGAGTTGGCGGGTGATGTGTAGAGGCGATCTTTTACCGTGTCGTGATACACCGCTGACAACTCCACCGACACGAATTGGGTGATGCGCTGGTAGGCAATATGAAATTCGCACTTGTCGAACGCCGCGCGGACGTCGGCATCGAGCTTTGCGAACGCGTCAAGAATCCAGCGGTCGAGCCCGGTCAACTCGCTGTCGGCAACGGTGTGTTGCGCCGGGTCAAAGTCGTAGAGGTTGCTGAGCTGGTAGCGGAAGGCGTTGCGAATGCCACGATACGCCTCGGCGACTTTTTTGATCCGTTCCTCGCTGACGGTGATGTCGTTTCGGAAATCCTGCGACGCCACCCACAGCCGGACGATGTCCGCGCCGTAATTGCCGACGTAGGCTTCCGCGGTCTGTGGTTTGGAGTGGCCGCCAGCCTGTTTGCTCTTCGAGATTTTCTCGCGGTCGGCGTCGACCATGAAACCGTGCGTCAGCACGTTGCGATACGGCGCGACGCCGTTGGCGGCGAGCGACAGCAACAGCGACGACTGGAACCAGCCGCGGTGCTGGTCGCTGCCCTCGAGGTAGTAGTCGGCCTGCCACGCGTCGGGCGTGCCGGCCTCGGCGCCGGGGCGGCCAAGTTCGGTGCGCTGCATGAGTACGGCACGGGAGGAGGAGCCGGAGTCGATCCACACGTCGAGCGTGTCGGTGGACTTAGCCACCGGCTCGGCGCCGTCCCAGTCGTCCGGCTTCACCGCGGCCCACAGGTCGGTGAAGTCGCGCTCGAACCACACGTTCGAGCCGTGTTCCTGCACGAGGTCGGCGGTGTTGCGGACGATCCGTGCATCAAGGATCGGCTCGTCCTGCGCGTCGTAAAATGCCGGGATCGGCACGCCCCACGAGCGCTGCCGCGAGATGCACCAGTCGGGCCGCGATTGCACCGCACCCTCGATGCGGCTGCGGCCCCAGCCGGGCACCCAGTTGATGCCGTCGATCGCGGTGAGAGCCTTGTCTCGAAAACCGTCGTGATCGATGTTGACGAACCACTGGTCCATCGCGCGAAAGATCACCGGCGTTTTGCTGCGCCAACAGTGCGGGTAGCTGTGCTCGTACCGCTCCTCGAACGCCAGTCTGTTGCCGGCCTTGAGCACCTCGATGACGGCGTCGTTGGCTTCGCATCTGCCGTTGCGCTCTAGGATTTGTTTGCCGACGAGTTCGTCGGAAATCTGCTGCTCCTCCGGCAGGTCGGCCGTGCGGGTGAGGCGGCCGCCATTGTCCACCGGCGAGTAGATCGGCAGGCCGTTCGCGCGGCCGAGGTTGTAGTCGTCCTGGCCGTGCCCCGGGGCGACGTGCACCAGGCCGGTGCCGGCGCTGTCATCGACGAAGGTGTCGCCGATGAACAGCTTGCCGGTGCGATTACAGAATGGATGATGGTACTCCATTTCGGCGAGTTGATCGCCCTGCACCGTGCGCAAAATCTCGAAGTCACCCGCCCAGCCGCATTTCTCGACGACCGTGTCGAGCAGCGGCACGCTGACGAGCAGTGCCTCCTCGCCGACGCGGATCAATTGGTAGTCAAACCGTGAATTGTAGGCAACGGCGAGGTTGGCCGGAAGTGTCCACGGCGTGGTCGTCCAGATCAGCAGGTGCATGTCCGTCTCGCCGACGATCGGGAATTTCACGTACACACTCTGGCTGGTGTGCTCCTGATACTCGACCTCCGCCTCGGCCAGCGCTGTCCGGCAAGGGATACTCCAGTAGACCGGTTTTTTGCCGCGATAAACAAACCCCTTTTCGACGATTTCCGCGAACAGCCGCAACTCCTCCGCCTCGTATTCGGGGTGGAGCGTGAGGTACGGGTTGTCCCACTCGCCGAGCACGCCAAGCCGCTTGAACTGCTCGCGCTGCTTGTCGATGAACTCCAGTGCGTACGCCTCGCAGGCCTTGCGGATCGTCGCCGGTGTGGCGTCGGTGTTGCCGTCCTTGCGCATCTGCTGCGTGACCTTGAACTCGATCGGCAGCCCGTGGCAGTCCCAGCCCGGCACGTACGGTACGTGTTTACCGCGCAGCGTTTGGTACTTGAGAATGAAGTCCTTGAGAATCTTGTTCAACGCCGTGCCGATGTGCACGTCGCCGTTGGCGAACGGCGGACCGTCGTGCAGCAGAAACCGCTCGGCGCCTTCTCGCCGCTTTTGAATCTGTTCGTACAGGCCGTCTGCGTGCCACTTGGCCAAGCGCTCTGGTTCGCGCTGGACGAGCCCGGCGCGCATCGGGAAGTCGGTCTGCGGCAGGTTCAGTGTTTTTTTGTACTCCATCGTGGGAACCGGCCCGGGCGGGCAGGCGCGGCAACCTATCAGCCCGCTTGGCCAAAGGCAAAAGCAGAAACAACCCGGCGCCCTCGGCTTGACTGCGCTTGGCAAGGCGGTACCGTTGGCGGCATGAAGAATCACTTCTTTCGATCAACTGTTACCCCTCTGTTGCTGCTCGGCACTGCGCTTGGCCTGTCCGCCGGGGAGCCAAGGCTCGAGCAAAGCAAACGCCGGCTCGCCATCAACGAGCTGCATGGCAAGCCCGCGCCCAAGTTGGCCCTTACCCAGTGGCTGAACACCAAGGGCAGCAAGGCGCCGGAAACCAAGGGCAAAATCGTCGTGCTCGATTTCTGGGCGACCTGGTGTGGCCCGTGCATTGCCTCCATCCCCAAGACCAACAAGCTGCGCAAAAAGTACGCCGACAAGGGCGTGGTTATCATTGGCGTCTGCGCTTCGCGCGGCGGCGAGAAAATGAAGCAGACCGCCGAGCAGCACGGCATCGAGTACCCGGTTGCGCTCGACGCAGACGGTAAAGTGGTTGGTGCCTATGCCGTCAACAGTTATCCCGACTACTACATCATCGGCCGCGACGGCAGGCTGCGCTGGGGCGACATCGCCAACGCTGACGTCGAGAAGGCCATCGAGCACCTGCTAGCGGAGAAATGATTTCATGAGCGACGTGATTTATCCAAGAAGCCCGTACGAAACCATGGACGGCTGGGTGCACCTGCCACGTCTGGTTGACAAAATCCGGCTGCATGAGGCCGACCAACTGCACGAGGACTACCAGCCGAACTACCTGCACAAGGGGTTCGACCTGGCGTGGTTTCAGGCCAGCGGCGTCGAGCCGGACATGCTCGTCGGCATCGTCAAAAACTCGATCACCGACGGCCAGGTTAGCGACTGGGTCAAGGCCAACGTCAAAACCACCGATGAGGCCAAGGCGGCGTTGAAGGACAAGCTGTTGAGCTTCGGCACCGAGGGTGCGCTGCTTGAGTTGCTTATCCGGCGCAAAGCCGAGTCCGGCCTGCAGGATCGCGACGACATCCGCTGCATGTTCGACTTTATCGACGCCGACGAGGGCCGGAGCTGATCACTCCGCTTGGCCAGGGTCGGACTGGATTTTTTGGGTGGTGCGGAAGTGGAGCTTGGCGACTTGGCCCAGTATGTTCATACCGTGTTTTTTGAGGAACGCCGCGCCGGCGGCATCCACTTTTGACGAGGCTCCCTTGGGCAGTTCGAGGTCGAACTCCTGGCCGAGCGAGGCTAATCGCTCGACAAACGCGGCCCGCGCCAGGATTGACGCCGCAGCCACCGCGATGTCCGACTCGGCCTTGTGCATCTGTACCAGCTCGAGTTGGCGGCCTGCCTCCATCAGCGCGCTCTGAACGGTGGCCTTGTTGCGGGCGAACTGGTCACTGACCGCGCGCAACGGCGGCGGCTCCATGCGATGCCGTTGGCCCAGCAGATTCTCGATGACCCGCGCGTGGCCCCAGGCGAGGATCTTATTCACGTTGCGCATTTTTTGGTGCAGCCGGTTGTATGATGCGTTGCCGATCGGCACGACGGAGTGGACGCAGCCGGGAGTCTCGCGGATACCCTTGGCCAAGGTGGCGATTTTTTTGTCGGTGGTGATGGCCTTGGAATCCTTGACGCCCAGTTCGTGCAGCGCGCGGGCGACCGGCTCGTTCACGTAAACGCCGGCGACAACCAGCGGCCCAAAAAAATCACCCTTGCCGCTTTCGTCGACCCCGAGCCGGGGCTCGAGTTGCTCCGGCTGCGTCTCGAGTTCGTAGCCGAGTGTCGCCTGACCAAGCACCTCCGGCTCGAGAGTGAACTCGACAAAGTCGCGCGTGCCCTTCCCCTGCGCGAGCAGCTTGCCGCTCTCGTACCAGGTGACGGTTAGCCCGGGACGTTTGAAGCTGTAAACGGCGTGTGGCACGTCGGCGGTGTCGAAGTCGCGCTTGGCCAAGAGCCCGCGCAGTGTCTCTGCCTGTTCGGGCGTCAGCTTTGCGGTGTGACTGGTCATCAGGCGGAAACCGGCTCAGGGGCGGAGGCGCTTGGCTCGGCCCATTTGCCGTGTTCGCGGATGAGATCGACGAGGCTCTCGACCGCCTCGGTCTCGGGGATGTTGAAGCGCACCGGCTCACGCCCGACGTAGAGGTTGATCTTGCCCGGCGCGCCGCCGACATATCCGAAATCGGCGTCGGCCATTTCACCCGGGCCGTTCACGATGCATCCCATGATGGCAATTTTTACGCCTTTGAGGTGCTCGGTGCGGGCCTTGATGCGGGCGGTGACTTCCTGCAGATCAAACAGTGTGCGACCACAGCTTGGGCAGGCGACGAAGTCGGTTTTGAACGAGCGACAACCGGCGGCCTGTAAAATATTGTAGGCCAGGCGCAGCGACTGGCCGGCGCCACTCTCGCCGCGAATCAAAATGGTGTCCCCAATGCCGTCGCACAGCAGCGAGCCGATCACGACGGCGGCGCGGAGCAGGGCGATGTTCGGCTCGAGCGGTGTGTCGCCGAAGCGGAGGCAGTCCTTCAGCAAAATGGGATTCGTGCGGCCAAGTGCCTTGATCCGGCCGGCCAACAGGCGGAACGCGGTGATGGTGGGCAGGTCGAGGTCGTCCTTCACCGTGACAAGTTGAGTGTCGCAGTTGATTGAAAACGCCTCGCGCGGATCGACTTCCATCACGTTGAGTTCCTCGTAAATTGCCTCCGGCTGCACGTCGTCGCCCGGCTTGATGCGTGGGGCGAGCTTGTCCCAGACGACCTGTGTCACGGCAACGCGGATGGTCTGCTCGCCGCCGCACTTAACGCCGCCGGTCAGCTCGATCTCCGGTGTTGCACGGCGTGCGTAATCGAACGGATCGTAGGCCAACAGCACATCCGGCACCTCGGCAGCCGGGTCGGTCAACTCGGGGATTTGCGCGAGCAGGTCGTTGCAGACGGCGATCTCGTTTGGCGAATCCTCGGTGAGCGAAACGCGGATCGTGTCGCCGAGGCCGTCGCACAGCAGCGAGCCGATGCCAATCGCGCTCTTGATGCGGCCGGCCTCACCATCGCCGGCCTCGGTGACGCCAAGGTGCAGCGGGTAATTCCAGTCCGGCCCCAGCTTGGTCAAGCGCGCGGCCAACAGCCGGTAGCACTCGATCATCACCTTCGGGTTGCTGGATTTCATCGAGAACTTGAAATTATGGAAGCCACGATCGCGAGCGATGCGGGCAAATTCCAGCGCGCTCTCGACCATGCCCAGCGGCGTGTCGCCGTAGCGATTCATGATGCGGTCGCTGAGCGAACCGTGGTTGGTGCCGATACGCAGTGCGCAGTGGCGCGTTTTGCATTCCTCGACGAGCGGCGCAAACTCCGCCTCGATACGCGCCAACTCATCGGCGTATTGCTCGTCGGTGTATTCGCGGACGTCGAATTTTTTGGAGTCGGCATAGTTGCCGGGATTGACGCGCACCATCTCGCACCACTTGACCGCCTCCATCGCGGCGTCCGGCTTGAAGTGAATGTCCGCCACCACCGGCACATTCGAACCACGGGTACGAATCCCGGCGATAATATGCTCAAGATTGGCGGCGTAGCGTTTGGTTTGTGCGGTGATGCGTACGATCTGGCAACCGGCATCGACCAAGGCCATTGATTGCTCGATGCAGGCGTCGGTATCGAGCGTGCTGCAGGTGATCATCGACTGGCGAACGACAGGTTCGCTGCCGCCAACAATGACGCCGCCGTTTTTGGGATCGCCAATGATCAACTTGCGCGTATCCCGGCGCGCATGGCGATACGGTGAAGCGCAATAGTTCATGGCGGGGAGCTACTTGCTGGGAGGGGGAGAGGGGTCGCCCGGCGCCTGGACTTCCGTGTCGCTGTTAAACATGTCCACGAAGATTCCACGCCGCATAAAGACGTCGTGAAACGTCACATAGATCATCAGCGATATGAGAGCTACGGCAAAGCCGGTCGTGGTCCATTCCTGCAGTTTGGCCGGTATTTTCCGGCGAAAGATGCCTTCGATCAGGCCCATGACTGTATGGCCGCCGTCAAGCACCGGGATCGGTAGCATGTTCAGAATGGCGAGATTCACGTTGAGCAGGACGAGGAAATTCAATGCCAGGCGGTAGTCGGTTTTTACCATGGCGCCAAGCATTGCGAGAATGCCGACTGGACCGCTCAGGTCGCTCACGCCCACGCCGGTTTCCTTCTTGTGAAACAGCGCGTAGAGCGTCCGCCACATGAGCGAGCCGACTTCCGAAATGTTCTCCCACGGCGTCGGGCCGGGGTGGCGCTCGATGTAAACTCGTGGGCCGCGGCCGAACTGCACACCGATCATCACCTTGTCTTCAATCAATCGCGGCGTGATCGCTAGTGCGACTTTCTCTGCGCCCCGCTGCACGACAATCTCGGTTGGCTTGCCGCCATTCTTTTGCAGCTCATCGATCAACTGGCCTTGGCCACCGATCGGGATTCCGCCGAGCGAGACGATTTTGTCATCTGCCTTCAAGCCGGCCTCGTCGGCCGCCTGCTCAGGGAGCACACGCCCCACGATCGGCGGAAATTTTGACGGCAGATCGAGCGTCTTGATCGGAATATCGTCGCTGACCGGGGTGGCCGTCAGCACGTGGGTGAACTCGTCGTCATCCCGCATGAGCGTCACCGCAAAACGGTTCGTCACCGACAGGGCGGTCAGCTTGTAGGCTTCCTCCCACGAAGGGATCGCTTGGCCATCGATCTTTGTCACGATGTCGCCCTCGCGAATACCAAGCGCATACTCAGGCGACTCCTTGCTCAGGTTGCCGACCACGGGCGGAGTGATCATCTCCGGCAGGCCGACAATGTAAATGATCGTTGCCAGGACAACGGCAAAGACGATGTTCATGATCGGCCCGGCGATGGCGACGGCGATCTTGGCCCACGGCGAAATCTCCGGCAGCGGCTCAGCCTCCTCCTCGCTTTTCCCCTCGAGCGCCTCGCTGGTGAGCATCTGCGGCAGCTTCACGAAGCCACCGGCCGGGATGGCGCGGACGGTGTAGAGGATACCGTCCTTTTCCCTCTTCCAGAGAATTTTGCCGAAGCCGATGGCAAATTCCTCCACCTTCATGCCGCACATACGCGCGACAAAATAGTGGCCCCATTCATGCACAAAAATCGCCGCGCCAAACAACAGCAGCACGGCGACGATCACGTAAATTGTAGTTAAAATAACCATGTGTTCGGTTTCGCTTTGCCGGAGGCAAAACCGGCTAAGCCGACGGAACAGTCAAAGGAAAGCGGTAAATTGTTCAAAATTAACCTAAAATCCCCGCTACCCCGGCCAACAAGGATTACATTGTGGCCAGCGCGGCGTCAAACCGCTTCAAAACCTGCACTTGGCCAAGCACCTCCATTAGGTGATACAAACTAGGGCCGACCTTGCTGCCGGTGCAGGCCACACGGGCCGGCATAACAAGCACCTTGTTTTTCACATCGCGAGCGGAGGCTGTGGCCTTGAGCGACTCCTGCAGGGTGTCGCCGTCGAACTCGGCCAAGCCGGCGTACGCTTCCCGGAGCGCAGCCAAGTGCGGCCGGTTCTCCGGCGTCAAGGCCTGCGCTGCCGCCTCGGCGTTTAGCTCCACCTCGTCTCCAAAGAAAAATCCGATGTAGCCGGCAATGTCGTTGAGGTTTTTGATTTTGTCCGTGCAAAGGGCCAGCGCGGCGTCGGTGTACGCTGCGTCCTTTGCGCCGGTGTCGATGCCCGCGGCTTGCAGTTGGCCAAGCGCTTGGCTCTTGAAATCGTCCGGGGCCAGCGCGCGGATGTGCTCGAAGTTCAGCCAGTCGAGCTTGGCCATGTCGAACCGCGCATTGGCCCGCTGCACACCGGGGAGGTCGAACCGTTCGATCAACTCGGTCAACGGCATCACCTCGGTATCGTCCTTCGGCGACCAACCCAGCAGGCTGAGATAATTCACCACAGACGACGGCAGGTAGCCGCCCTCCATGTACGTGGTCATCGACGCGCCGGTGTCGCGCTTGCTCATCTTCGAGCCGTCGTTGTTCAGGATAAGCGGAATGTGAGCGAACTTCGGCGCCTCCACGCCAAACGCCTTGAACAGTTCCACGTGCTTGGACGTGTTTGAGAGATGATCCTCGCCGCGGATCACGTGCGTGATGTTCATCTCGATGTCGTCCACCACGTTCACGAGATGAAACACCGGCTTGCCGTCGGAGCGAACGATCACGAAATCGGGATCCGCCTCCTCGCGGTCGGTGAGTTTGCGGACCACATCGCCGGCCACCAGGTCCGGGATCGTGACCGGCTCGCGCGTCATGCGGAACTTGACAGCGCCCTCGTGTTCATACGCCAAGTCCTTGTCGAGTAGTTCCTGAATTCGGCGCTGATAAATCTCGCCGCGTTGCGATTGAAAATACGGGCCGCGATCGCCCCGGCTCTCCTGCATGGCGTCGCCGGAGACCGGCCCTTCGTCCCAGTCAAGGCCAAGCCAGCGCAGGCCGTCTAGGATCACATCGACTGCCTCGCGTGTGTTGCGGGCGTCATCAGTGTCCTCCACGCGCAGCACAAACGTGCCGCCGTTGTGGCGCGCATAAAGCCAGTTGAACAAGGCTGTGCGCGCGCCGCCGATATGAAGGTAGCCGGTCGGGCTGGGGGCAAATCGAACTCGAACACTCATGGAAAAACGGTTTCGAAAAAACCGGCGCGGACGTTACCGGTCACCCAGCCACTGGGCAAGCCTTGGGGTCCGCTTGGGCAAGCGGGTTATTTCAGGGCGCGAAGTTTGATATCCTTGTACTCGACGTGCATGACCTGGCCGCCATGCAGTTGAAGCCCGATATAGCCTTCCCGCCGGCTTTTGTCGTTGGTCAGCTTGGTGGAGACGACGCCCTTTATTTTCACGGTGATGTCACCGTCCTTGGCCGTCAACTCGAGGTCGGTCCACTCGCCTTTTTTGTAGGCGCGTTTTTTTGCCACTTCGGCGGTTGGCTGGTGGACCCAGCCCCGGCCGCCGGTCTCGTACAGGCCGCCGGTTTCGTCGGTTTCATCAATCTCAACCTGAAAGCCGTGGACGCTGACGCCGCTCTTCACCCGGTCGACCCGGAAGTAAAATCCACTGTCGCCATGCAGCACGCGGAACTTGGCTTTCACCACGAAATCCTTGAACCGTTTCTTGGTGAGCAGGATGCCGTGGCGGGGTTCACTCTTCGGGCTGGTGCCGATGATGACGCCGTTTTTTACCTCCCATTTGCCGCCTGGTGTGGGTTCCCAGCCGTCGAGGTTTTTGCCGTTGAAGATTGGCTTGAACTTGGCATCTGCTGCCTGTGTTGAACCGCCGGCCAAAAGGAGCAGGCCCAAAACCAATCCGATGGTGCGTGTTTTTTTCATGTGTAAGGGCCAGCAGACTAACGCACCCTGGTGATTTGCCAAGCGCTTATACCTCCGAACAGGGCGTGTGGTGCCCACGCGGCGAGGTGCGGCGAGAGTTGGCCGATGACGGCCATCGAAAACTGTTGCACCATGAAAAACGCCAGGCAAACGATGATGCCGGCGGCGACGCCCACGGCGGCGTTGCGGCGGCCAGACGGTGCGGCGAACGGGATCGCGATCAGCACCACGATGAGGCAGGTCAGCGGCTCAGCCAGACGGACCTGATATTGGGCGTTGAGGATCGCTTTTTTTTCCGGCGTTATGTGTGGGTGGATGCGGCGGTAGCCGTCGATCTCGGCCAACGACACACTCCAGCGCTTGTGCGCCCGCTTGTCGAACAGGGGGGCGATCTTCAGTTCGCCCCCGATCTGTGTCGGCGTTTCGTCAAACTCCTCCAGTTGGAGCGTTTCGTGAAATCTGATGGGGTGCGCCTCGGGAAAGCCTTCCGTCGGTTTGTAGTCCCTGACCTGATGGAACTTCCAACCGCCTTTCCCCCAGGTTCCCTTCACGGCCATGATTTCACGCTTCGGCTGCTCGTCATCCCATTTCCAGGAGATGATAATGGGTTTTTTGCCCACACCGCGCATTTCGCCGATGGCCGGGTTGAAC
>Ga0208129_1000194_pt1 | contig 26225 bp, 21 predicted proteins | sample ETNtaG_13_FD_185759 | JGI IMG/M metagenome (GOLD analysis project Ga0208129, IMG submission 185759) | Marine microbial and viral communities from oxygen minimum zone, Eastern Pacific Ocean - ETNP201306PF47B (SPAdes) (version 2) | ecosystem: Environmental > Aquatic > Marine > Oceanic ...
CTGGTAAATTTCCTAATTTTTTAAATTCCAAAGTAAGAAAACCGTTCTTTCCAAAAATTTCAGTTTTTACATTATCTAAATCTAATGGATTTTTAATTTTTTCAATTTTTGAAATATATTCAGTTTTTCTATTATCTAATTTGCTCATTTAATTTAATTCTTCCCTAAAAGATAAGATATAAATCAAAGATCCTTGTTAGTTAAGTTGTAAATATTTGTTTTTGCCATTTTTGATCATCTTCTACTATCTCAAAAACACAGAATATACACAAAAAATTTGTATTAGCTAATAAAACTGAACTAAATGTGCGGTATATGTGTTTCTATTTTGAGAATTATTTCAACTGATTTTTAGTGGTAAACTTGGATTGCTCTCAAAGGATTCCTGTTTTGTAATATCTTCTGCTTGTTGTGATTTTTTCATTAATGCCCATGTTTCATACTTTTTACACATTTGAAAAACAGTTTCATATCGTTTAGCTATTTTATTTGTAGACAATTCTTTTAAAGCAAAATTTTTTTCTTTTTCTAATTGTTTCATATTTTCATAGGATATTTGTTCTCCAGAATCAGGAAGATAGTATCCACTTCCATCGTCACTGGGATTAGATTTCATTTCATCAATGAGTTTTTTAAATAGTTCACAGGTCGTTATTTGTTCTTTGTATTCTTTACGTTCAACAAATTTGTACAGGGCATTTTTTATAGGAGGTTTGCCCATTTTAGACCAAAGCATAGTTAGGTGAATATAAATAATCTCATACAATCTAATTGGAATCGGTTTTCCTTTAGCTTTTTTTCTCCACGTTAGATAGCGTCTTATTTCTATGTCGTGTTGAGCCATTATTTAATTTCTTTCCTTTTCTTTATTATTATTCATTGAACTATATTAATATTAATACCAATAAAATCAAAGAATGTGTTAAGGTGAAAGCGGATTTTTGTTTTAAATCACTAAAGTATAAAACTTATCGGTGATAAAATAATTGCGCCAAATAATTAAATATAAATAAATTGTTCTATCTAATATTATAGCGGTATCTTTTTTAAAATACTTATTAAAAGATTTTACAAAATTTTAATTAATTGAGGGAAGATTGAACTTTTTTAACAATAGATTTAAAGACTTCTGGCTCGTTATAAGCGATATCTGCTAACACTTTACGATCCATTTTAATTTTTGACTTATTTAAACCGTTTATAAACTTAGAGTATGTCAGTCCCTCCAATCTTACACCGGCATTAATTCTTTGTATCCATAAAGATCGAAATTCTCTTTTTTTTGCACGTCTATCCCTGTAAGCATATTGCATTGCTTTTTCCATTGCTTGACGAGCTATACGGATCGTATTTTTTCTTCTACCAAACTGTCCTTTGACGGCTTTTAGAACTTTTTTATGTCTTGCCTTACTAGTTACTCCTCTTTTAGTTCTTGCCATTTTATCCTCTTAAATTGTAGGGCATATACGATTTTACTATTTTAGAATCTTGTTTGGACATAATCGTAGTACCTCTTTGTTTTCGAATTTGTGAATTAGTTCTCTTAACCATGCCATGCCTCTTTCCAGATTGTGGCATCTTAATTTTTCCAGATTTAGTTAACCTAAATCTTTTTTTTGCTGAACTTTTTGTTTTTAACTTTGGCATGGTATCGGACTTATATAGATATTGGTTTTAGTTTACAAGATGATTTTATGAAGAAATTAATTGGGAAGTACTATCATAATCATTTGTCTACCTTCAAATTTAGGCATCACTTCCACTTTACCTATATCTTTTGTGTCTTCAATAATTCGATTCATTAAATCTCTTCCTAACTGAACATGCTGCATTTCTCTTCCTTTGAATCTTACGGTAAATTTTACTTTATCTCCTTTTGTTAAAAACTTTTTAGCATTTTTTATTTTAAAATTATAATCATGTATTTCTGTACCAGGTCTCAACTTTAATTCTTTAAGAGTGGCGATTTTTTGATTCTTTTTCGCTTTGCTGGCTTTTTTTTGCATGTCATACTTATATTTACCCATAGACATAATTTTACATATGGGCGGAGTAACTTTGGAGGATATTTCTACAAGATCAAGTCCTTCTCTTTTTGCAGTTTCAATTGCTTCTTTAATTGGTAAAACCCCTAAATTTTCTCCACTGCTACTGATAACTTGAACGTCTAAGCTCTTTATCCAGTGGTTCGATCTCGGACCGTAAAACTTTCTTTTGTTTTGAAAATAATTTTTTCTAGGTTTTGGCACTTAGTTTATTGGAAGATCATTTGATAATTTGATATTTTGTATGGCTTTGCTAAATTTTATTGTTTCTTGTTTTTTTGATCCAAGTTTTCTTATAGTAACAGTTTTGTTCGATATTTCTTTCTTTCCACAGATTAACAACAATGGAACTTTAGACAATGAATGTTCTCTAATTTTATAATTAATTTTTTGATTTCTTAAATCCACTTCGCATTTTATACCTTCTTTGAAGAGTTCTTCAAATATTTTTTTTGCATACTTATTGTGCTCTTCGGCTATAGGCAATACAACAACTTGTGATGGAGAAAGCCAAAATGGGAGTTTGCCCGCATAATTTTCAATTAAAATTCCAATGAATCTTTCTAGAGAGCCAAAAAGTGCTCTGTGCAACATAACCGGTACCTTTTTGGTTCCATCTTTGTCTACAAAAGTAGCACCAAGCCTTCCTGGAAGATTTAGATCAACTTGAAGCGTGCCACATTGCCAATCACGTCCAATGGAATCTCGAAGTACAAAATCTATTTTTGGTCCATAAAAAGCCCCGTCGCCTTTATTAATTTCATATTTTAGTTTTGATTTTTTTATTGCTTTTAATAATGCTGCTTCTGCTTTATCCCAAATTTTATCATCTCCAACTCTTTTTGTAGGCCTGTCTGAAAACTGAAGTAAAACATTTTTAAAGCCAAGATCTTTATAAATTTCCAATATCAGATTAGTTACACTTAAACATTCCTCGGTAATTTGATCTTCGGTGCAAAAAATATGAGCATCGTCCTGGGTAAATGCCCTTACTCTTAATAATCCATGTAAAGCCCCTGAAGGTTCGTATCTATGAACTTTACCAAATTCAGATAATTTAAGGGGAAGGTCTCTGTAGCTTTTAAGTCCTTGATTAAAAACTTGTATACCTCCAGGACAATTCATGGGTTTAATAGCAAAAATTTTTTCATCTGGAGTTTCTGAGGTAAACATATTTTCTCCAAATTTTTCCCAGTGGCCAGATTTTTCCCATAAAGCTTTATCCAAAATCTCTGGGGTATTAATTTCCTTATACCCCGCATTTCTTTGTTTCAGTCTCATATATTCAATAAGTCTTTGAAACAAATTCCAACCTTTTTCATGCCAAAATACTGCACCTGGACTTTCTTCTCTAAAATGAAAAAGGTCCATTTCTTTTCCAAGTTTTCTATGATCTCTTTTTTCAGCTTCTTCTAGTCTTTTTAGATAGTCGTCCAACTCCTTTTTGTTTCTCCAACAAGTTCCGTAAATTCTTTGTAACATTTCATTTTTTGAGTCCCCTTTCCAATAGGCTCCAGAAATTTTTGTAAGTTTAAACGCTTTACCTAATTTTCCAGTTGATGATAAGTGGGGTCCTCGACAAAGATCATGCCATTTTCCATGAAAATAAATAGATACCTCTTCTTCTGCAGGAATAGCATTGATGAGCTGAGCTTTATAATGCTCGCCTAATTTTTTAAAATGAGAAATGGCTTTATTTCTTTCCCATATCTCTCTTGTAGTTTTTTCGTCTCGATCAACTATTTCTTTCATTTTTTTTTCAATCTTTTCAAGATCTTCGCTTGTAAAGGGATCTTTGCGAGAAAAATCGTAATAAAAACCATCTTCAATTACTGGACCAATAGTAACTTGAGTTCCTGGAAAAAGTTCTTGTACGGCCATAGCAAGAATATGTGCTGAATCATGCCTTAAAACTTCTAAACCTTCTTTATCTTTCGCTGTTATAATTTTCACATTTGAATCTTTGTTGATTTCAAAGCTCAAATCTTTAGGCTTTCCATTAACCATCATTATTAAGGCATCTTTTTCTAGAGATTTACTTATACTTTTAACAATTTCAAAACCATTGGTGGCTTTTTTAAAATTTATTTTTTTCCCATCTAAGAGTTTTATTAATGGCATTTATTTTTTATGGCTAATTAATTTTTGATATTCCACAAATGTTGAGTGGCACATTTTTTCTACATCAAATTTTTTCAATACGTTTTTCCTACCTTCATTTCCAATTGATTGCAACTTGCTTTTATCCATTTCGATTATACTATTTAAATATTCAGCAAGAGAGTTAGTGTTATTATTTTTAAATAAAAATCCTGATTTCCCATCAATTATAGTCTCTTTTGAACCTCCTAAATCACTTGCTAGAATTGGTTTTTCCATTGATTGGGCTTCTACAGCGACTCTACCAAAAGCTTCGGGTTCTATTGACGAAGACACAATCACATCCGCAACATAGTAAACAACGGGTAACTCTTTAAAATGAGATAAGAAAATAACATTTTTATTAAGTCGATTTCTTGCCACCATGGAAAGTAACTTTTTATAATAAACGTTACGGCCCTGGTGGGAACCTAGTATAATAGCTTGAAAATTTTCTTTGTTATACTTGGTTTTAAGTAAACTCAAAGATTCTATAAACATCTCTTGACCTTTCCACCTTGTAAGTCTTCCTGGTAATAATATTTTGAAAGTTTCTGAGCTAAGATTAAATTTTGAAAAAAATTTATTTATTTTGTCACGTGCTATGCTAACATTGCTGTAATATTCAGTATTTATGCCTCTAAAAATAACAACAAGTTTTTTTTTAGCAGTGATCAAATAATTATAGTTTTTGTGAATATGATTAAAAATAAAATTAGAGCCTGCTATTACTAAGTCGGATCTAACCATCACAGAATTATAAAATTTTTTTAATTTGTTGCTAAAATTATAAGTTCCATGAAAAGTTGTTACAAATTTTCTTCTTGTAATTGCACAAGAAAATAGACATGACCATGCGGGTGCTCTACTCCTTGCGTGAACAATATCAATATTAAGTATGAGAATAAGAGAAGAAATTAGAATAGTATTAATCAAAATTAAAATTGGATTTTTCGACTGAACAGGCAATCTAAACACTTTTACTTTCTCTCGTCGAATGAATTGTAAAAGTGGACCGCCACTAGTTATTATATATGATTTGCAATTTTTTTCCGAAAGATAATGAGCAAGATCATAACAGCCGGTCTCTGCTCCTCCATAGCCTAGTCTCGGAATAACTTGTAACACTTTAAAATTCATCAATTGATCTTTTCCCATTCCAAAGCAGTTTTCAAAATATAATTTAAATTATTGAATTTTGGTTTCCAATGAAATTTTTTTTTAAATTTATTGCTATTTGCTATTGAAACAACAATGTCTTTCTGTCGTCTAGGACCAATTTCTATTTTGATTTTTTTGTTAGCTACCTTTTCCATTTCGGAAATAACCTCTTTCACGGAATATCCCTTGCCATAACCACAATTATAAATATCTGACTTTGTACCCTTAAATAAAGAGTTTGCAGCTAAAATGTGTACATTTGCAATGTCAGAAACATGAATAAAGTCTCTAATTGCTGTACCGTCATTTGTCTTATAATCATTGCCATTAATTATTATTTTTTCTCTTTTGTTTACGGCTACTTCACATAAAACTTTTATTAAATTTGTTGACGAATTTGATATTAATCCCGATCTTTTCTTTTCATCAGCGCCCGCAACATTAAAATATCTGAGAATTATATACTTTATTTGATTGCTTTTAGAATTTTCTATTAAATAATTTTCAATGTTTAATTTAGAGTTCGCATAGGGATTTCTGGGTTTCAAATAATCGGTCTCCTTAACTTCTGTTGATTTTGAATTTCCATAAACACCTGCTGTAGAAGAAAATACTATTTTCTTTAAATTATTTTTAAAACAGCAGTCAAAAAAAATCTTTGCTTTCTCATAATTGTAATTATTGTATCTTTCTGGAAATTTAATTGACTCATCAACTCTAATTAATCCAGCGAAGTGCATAACGACATCAAATTTTTCCTTTTTTAAAATTTTCTCAATTGATTGTTTATTTCCGATATCAAAATTAAAATACTTAGCTTTATTTGGAATTAACTTTGCTGTTCCTGTAATCAGATTGTCTATTATTGTAACAGAATGACCATTATCAATTAATTCCAAAGCAGTATGACTCCCTACATATCCGGCTCCTCCGGTCAAAAGAATGTTCATAAAATATAATTTAACATTTATTTTAATTTATAGAATGATAACAGTATAATTATTATTTTAACATGAGAGATAAAAAATTTAGGTATTTTGTTACAAGTAAAAGAAGAAAAATTAGATATTCGCAAGTAAATTCGAAAAAAAAACTTATGGTAATTTTTTTTCATGGATTTATGTCAGACATGGAGGGGAAAAAACCAAAATCTTTTGAAAAATTTTCGAAAAAAATTCAGATAGGTTTTTTAAAATTTGAGTATTCGGGTCATGGCAAATCAAGCAATAAATTAACGGAAGGAAATATTTCGAAATGGACAGACGATGCATGCCAGTTAATTAATTCAAAAATTAACAAAAAAAAAGTTATTTTCATTGGATCAAGCATGGGCAGTTGGATAGCTTTAAAACTTATTCCTAAATTTAGAAAACAAATGGCAGGATTTATTGGAATAGGATCTGCTCCTGATTTTAGTGATGAACTTATGTGGAAAAAATTTCCAAGGAATATAAAGGATATAATAAATAAAAAAGGTATCTACAACGTTAAAAATGAATATGGAGACCCTTATCCAATAACAAAACAATTTATAAAAGATGGAAAAAAAAACAAAATTTTAAAAAAATTTCTGAATAGTTTCGATTTACCAGTTTTTCTCTTTCATGGAAATAAAGATAAATCTGTACCAATTAAATATTCAAGAAAAACTCTAAAATTATTTAAATCAGATAATAAAAAACTATTTGTGATAAAAAATGGAGATCATAGTCTTTCGAGAAAAAAAGATCTCAGAATAATACAAAAAAATCTTAGAAAATTAGTTAATTTACAAATTTAAAAATATTTTTTCAAAACCAATCGATTTACCTTCATCCAGTTATAAAGATCTGTTATGACTTTTTTTAAGTCTCTTTTAGGTTTCCATTTATAAAGTTTTTTTACATAATTTATATTAGATATATAATAGGGAACATCATATGGAGATGTCTTTTTTACAGAATTTATTCTTATTGTATTGTTTGTGATATCTTTGCAAAATTTTGTAAGCTGTATTAGATTTAATGAATTTTTCTTTCCTCCTCCAACATTAATAAGTTTGTTATTAATTTTTTTAAATTTTCGTATCTGTAATAGAACTAATTCGCATAAATCTTCAATGTGAAGAACATCTCTAACTTGCCTTCCTGTTCCTCCAAAACCAATGTAACTAAGCTTCAATCGGTTCAGGTGTCTCCATACCCATAAACTTACAAATCCCTGCTCCTGTTTTCCAAATTGCCATGGACCAGAAACTAGAGCCACTCTATTAATGATATACTTTATTTTGTGTAAGTAAGAATATTCCTTTATCAAAAATTCAGAACTAACTTTTGTAAAACCGTATATAGATTTTGGATTTTCAATGTTAAAATCTTCATTTACAAAGCCTTTTTTTTTAAGATTTAGTAGGTTTTCTATCGCATAAACCCTAGAGCTAGACAAATAAATTATATTTGATTTATCTTTTGCACATTTCTGTAAAACATTGAATGTGCCAACAAGGTTAGATTTAAAAACTTTCTCAGTTTTTTTTCGAGAAACTTCTATGGCTGGTTCTGCCGCACAATGTATTATTAAATCAAATTTTGGAAGCTTTATAAGCTTGTTTGAATCGACAATATTAATTTTAAAGTTTTTTATTCCTTTTCTAGACAATCTTTTATGATTTAATTGTGAGCCTTTCCGAGATAAATTATCAATACTGGTAAGTTTTACGTTTTTAATTTTTCCTTTTAAAAAAATTGCTAGATTGGATCCAATAAAGCCACAGCCACCTGTAATTAATATTCTCATATTTTATTATCCTGTCTGTAAAATATTTTTTTTCAGACTAATTGGATTTTCTAATTTATCTAACATTTCTATTGGGCAAATTTGTTTAAAATTTTTTATTTCATTTGAAAAGTCATTTAAAATTTTTTTTGATACAATTGAATTTGTTTCGGAATTGTATTCTTGTAAAAGCTTCTTTAGGTAGTTCGTCCAGTGTTTTGTTTCCGGTATTTGCCACATAACAGATGTAGAATTTACATAATTTTCAAACTTATTGTAAGGATCATAAACAAATGCCATTCCGCCAGTCATACCTGCTGCAAAATTATCTCCGATACTCCCCAATATTGCTACTGTTCCTCCGGTCATATATTCACAACCGTTAGAGTCGCATCCTTCAACAACTGAAATGGCGCCCGAATTTCTTACGGCAAACCTTTCTCCTGCCTTTCCTGCTGCAAATAATTTTCCTGAGGTCGCTCCGTATAAAACTGTGTTGCCAATAATTGTATTTTCGTTTGTTCTAAGTTTATTTTCCTTTGAGGGTATAACGATAATCTTCCCGCCGGACAAACCTTTGGCAACATAATCGTTGGAGTCTCCGAAAAGTTTAATTTTTAAACCTTTCACTAAAAAGGCTCCTAATGACTGTCCCGCAGAACCATTAAGTGTAATTTTAATTAAATCTTCTTTTAGCTTATCTCCAAATTTTTTATAAATGTAGTGTGATAGTTTCGTGCCTATTGCTCTATCAGTATTTTTTACATTAGCATCAGAGGAAATATCACTTTCATTTTTAATTTTAGTTTTGATTTCTGACCATATTTTTTCATCAACATTGTTATCTGGAACTGGATTTATGAAATTAGTTTCGGAATATCTCTTGTTTTCACCCGGATCTGCTTGTATCAACAATGGGTTCAAATCTAAATCGTCTAGATTTTGCGATCCCCTGCTCACTTGAACAAGCAAATCGGCTCTTCCTATTATTTGATTTAATGTCTTAAATCCTAGGGAAGCCAAAATTTCTCTGACCTCCATTGCTACAAACGTAAAAAAGTTAACAACTTTTTCGGGAGTTCCTGTAAATTTTTTTCTGAGTTTTTCATCTTGGGTACAAACTCCAACGGGACATGTGTTTGAATGACATTGTCGTACCATTATACATCCCATGGCAATTAGTGATGAGGTTCCCATCCCAAATTCTTCAGCTCCCATCATTGCTGCCATTACAATATCGCGTCCTGTTTTAATTCCTCCGTCCGTTCTCAAAGTAACCTTGTGTCTAAGTTGATTTAAAGTTAAAATTTGATTGGCTTCTGTTAATCCCATTTCCCATGGTATCCCCACATATTTTACACTTGTTTGTGGGCTGGCTCCAGTACCACCTGAATGTCCAGAAATTAAAATAACATCGGCTTTGGCTTTGGCTACTCCAGCAGCAATAGTTCCTATTCCTGTGGAGGCAACTAATTTTACACCAATCCTTGCTTTTGGGTTTGCCTGTTTTAGATCATAAATTAATTGAGCTAAATCTTCGATCGAATAAATATCATGGTGCGGAGGAGGAGATATTAATGTTACACCTGGTGTTGAGTGTCTCAACCTTGCAATCTCTTTTGTTACTTTAAAACCTGGTAATTGTCCTCCCTCTCCAGGTTTAGCTCCTTGTGCAATTTTAATTTCTATTTCTTTGCAATTATTTAAATAATTTATAGTTACCCCAAATCTTGCAGAAGCCACTTGTTTAACCTTGGAGTTAGCAGAGTCTCCATTTTCTAAAATTTTAACTCTTTTTTCATCTTCGCCTCCCTCTCCGCTACACGAAGCGGCTTTTATTCTGTTCATTCCAATAGCCAGAGTTTCGTGTGCCTCTTCGGACAAAGCCCCGTGTGACATGCTTCCGCTCCCAAATCGTTTGGTAATTTCCTCTATAGGTTCTGTTTCGTCTACACTAATCGGTTTATTAATTTTTTTAAATTCAAGTAAGTCTCTTAAATTAATTGGATTTAAATTATGAATTCCTTCAGAATATTTTTTATAAATTTCATATGATTGTGTTTCTACGGACTGTTGTAATATATGAATAAGATTCCCTTGAAATTGATGATTTTCACCAGATTTTCTGTACTTATAAATCCCTCCAATTGGAAGGGTAATTACATTTTTTTGATAAGCTTTTCTATGAAGATCTTTTATCTTTTTTTCAATCCCCGAAACTCCTATCCCAGATATTCTTGAAACCATACCGGGAAAATAATCGGCAACAATCGCTCTGCTTAAACCAACGGCTTCAAAGTTACATCCTCCTCTATATGAGCTTAAAACTGAAATACCCATTTTTGACATTATTTTTAAAAGCCCATTATTTATAGATTTTTTAAATCTATCTACACAACTTACAAAGTCTAATTTTCCAAATAATTTTTTTTGATGTCGTTGATAAATGCTGTCAATTGCAAGATATGGATTAATTGTAGTTGCTCCAACTCCTAATAACACTGCAAAAGAGTGAGTGTCCATTGCTTCGGCAGTTTGTGCATTTATAGATACATGTCCTCTTAAACCTAATTTTACTAAATTTGAGTGGACCGCACCGACAGCCAAAATCATTGGAATAGATATTTTTTGTTCAGAAATAGCTTGGTCTGATAGGATAAGATGATTTATGCCCTCTCTTACAGATATTTCGGTTTCAGATCTAATTTCTTCTAATCTATTTTTAAGTGTTTCATTTATATTAAATGTGCAATCAATTATTTTGATTTTTTTAGAAAAGAAATTTTTAAATTTTTTAAGCTGAACGTTAGATAGTATAGGGTTATCTAGTACAAAAATGTTTTCCTTAGTCAAATTTTCAAAGTCTAAAATACTACCTAAATTTCCAAATCGAGTTTTAAGACTCATGACTTTATTTTCTCTTAAAGAATCGATTGGAGGATTAGTTACTTGACTAAAGTTTTGTCTAAAATAATGTGATATTGGTCTATAATGGCTTGATAATACTGCCAGAGGAGTATCGTCACCCATTGATCCTGTGGCCTCTTTTCCATCTTCGACCATTGGATGAAGAATTAATTCAAAATCCTCTACGCTATAACCTGATAGATATTGTCTTTTTACCAAATCCTCTTTGGAAAAATTAAAAAATTCTTTTTCAATAACTAGTTTTTTATCCAAATGAATAATTTGCTTGTAAAATTTTTTATAATCCTTGGATAGACGATCTTTTATTTCTTTATCATTATAAATTTTTCCTGTCTTCAGATTAACAGCGATTAGTTGTCCTGGGCCTAGTCTTCCCTTAGAAATAATTTTATCGTCTGGTATAGACACCATTCCAGTCTCTGAACCAGCAAAAAATAGTTTGTCTGAGGTTATTGAATATCTTAAAGGTCTTAAACCATTTCTGTCAGTTGCTGCAATGGCCCATTTACTGTCTGTGGCACAGATCGCTGCTGGTCCATCCCATGGTTCAATAGTACTATTTAAAACATCAAAAAGTTGTTGGTGAGATTTAGGCAAAATTTTACTCCTTTTAGACCACGCATCAGGTATCATCATTAACTTTATTAAAGGAACTGTTTTTCCAGAGTGAATCAGTAATTCAAAAACATTGTCTAGTGCAGCTGAATCTGAATTTTCCGGGGTGATGACAGGTTTTAAATCTTCTATATTTTTAAAAAGATCACTAGACATGTTTTGTTCGTGTATTTCCATCCAATTGATATTTCCTTTTAAAGTGTTTATTTCACCGTTGTGTGCCAAAGATCTAAAGGGCTGAGCTAGTTTCCAGCTCGGAAAAGTGTTTGTAGAAAATCTTTGATGAAAAATAGCAAATCTAGAAATAAATCTAATATCTTTTAGATCGGGATAAAAATCTGCTAGAGCTTCTGCCAAAAACATGCCTTTATAAATAATTGAGCGTGAACTCATTGAACAAATATAAAAATCACTGATCTGCTGATTTCTAATTTTTTTTAGAATTTTTTTTCTCACAATATATAGCAGTCTCTCCAAATCATCTCTTTCCATTTCTTTGTTATTTTTAAAAATTACCTGGGTAATTTCTGGTCTGTTAGAATCGGCAGTTTTACCAAGAACATTCGGATTTACCGGCACTTGTCTCCAGCCATAAATATAAAAATCCTTTTCTAATAAAACTTGTTCGACAAGAGCTTTACATCTTTCCTGGACCGAATATTCTGCCTTTGGCAGAAAAACCATTCCAACACAAATTTCATTATTACCTTTATGACTGTGACCTGTTTCCTGAATTTTTTCTAAAAAAAAATTTTGTGGTATCTCAATGCATATTCCGGCTCCATCACCTGATTTGCCATCGGCATCCACTGCACCACGGTGCCAAACTGCTTTAAGCGCTTCAATTCCATAATCAACAACCTGTCTGCTTTTTTTTCCATTTAATGATGTAATTAAACCAACTCCACAGGCGGCATGTTCCATTGATGGATGATAAGAGTGATTGTTTCTTAAAAGATTTTTATTTTTATTATATATTTTCATGCTGCTTGTATTTTTTTGTCCTCTATTGCATGTAAATATTTTTTTATTTGTATTGCGGCATCTCTACCATCTCTAATTGCCCATACAACTAATGATGCACCCCTAACAATGTCCCCCGCAGCAAAGACTCCTGAAAAATTTGTCTCCATTGTTTTTGAATCAATTTTAATTGTTCCGTGCTTAGAAACCGACAAATCTTCTGAATTGAAAAGCTTTGGGAGATTTTCTGGATCAAAACCAAGAGCCTTTATTACCATGTCTGCTTTAAGTTTATACTCGGAGTTTTCTAAAACAATTGGTTTTTTTCTCCCTGAAGAATCCGTTCCAGTAAACTTCATCTTTGTAATTTCAACGCCTTCAACCTTTGTTTGTCCAATAAACCTTATTGGGCTAGATAGCCATAAAAACTCTATACCTTCTTCAATGGCATTATCTACTTCCTTTGCTGAGCCAGGCATATTTTCCTTATCTCTACGATAAAGACATTTTACTGAAATTGCTTTTTGCCTAATGGCTGTTCGAACACAGTCCATTGCCGTATCTCCTCCGCCAACAACGATGATGTTTTTATTTTCTGCATTTAAAGTTCCGTCGTCAAAAAGTTTGACTTTATCTCCTAATCCTTTTCGATTTGAAGCCGTTAAAAAACTCATTGCAGGAAAAATATTTTCAAGATTTGTTCCTTTTATATCAACATCTCTTGCCTTATAAACTCCTGTGGCAATCAATATTGCATCGTGTTTGTTTTTAAGCTCTTTAAGCGATGCGTCTTTTCCAACCTCAAAATTCTGCTTAAATTTAATTCCAGACTCTTTTAAAAGTTTTGTTCGTCTTTCAACAACAAATTTTTCAAGTTTAAAATTAGGAATACCATAAATCAGTAATCCTCCTGGCCTATCATATCGATCATAAACGGTTACCTTAAAACCAAATTTTCTTAATTCTTCGGCGCAGGCTAACCCTGCTGGACCTGCTCCGATAATACCCACAGACTGATTTTTTTCACTTTTTACTGCTATAGGTTTGATCCATCCTTTTTCCCATGCCATATCTGTAATATATTTTTCTACTGATCCTATTGTAACTGTGCCATGACCAGACTGTTCGATTACACAATTCCCCTCACATAAACGATCTTGGGGACAAATTCTCCCACAAACCTCTGGCATATTGTTGGTACTTTGTGCCAATTCATATGCGTCCTGAAGTCTGTCTTCAGCCGTTAGCTTTAACCAATCTGGAATATTATTATGAAGTGGACAGTGAACATGACAAAATGGAACTCCGCATTGAGAACATCTGCTCGATTGTTCTTTTGCCTTGTTGTTTATGAATTGATCATAAATTTCTTCAAAATCTTGTTTTCTTCTATCAATAGATCTCTTATTTGGTGTTTGTTGATCTATTTTTACAAACTTCAACATTTTTTCACCCATTGTGTTAAGTTATTTCATTAAAAGTAGATTTTAAAGTAAATTTAGGTCAGTATTACTTATCTAATATTGAAAAAACACTTTATTTATATAGGTTTTTATCACATATCAGATATGCAATATTTTGAATGATCTCAATAGTTGAATTAAATATAAATCACTTAACAAAGAATGGAAAATATTCTTCAAATAGTTTTAATTTCAATAACCCAGGGTGTTACCGAATTCATTCCGGTAAGTTCGTCTGCTCATGTTAATCTTTTATCTAAAATATTTGGATATGAAGATATTGAGCTAATCATCAATGTAAGTGCTCATTTTGGATCGTTAATTGCTGTAATATTTTTCTTTAGAAAAGAAATTTTTGAATTTACTAAAAACAAACATCTATTTTTCAAGATAGTAATTGCATCAGTACCGATCGGTGTTATTGGTTTTTTTCTAATAAAATATGAAATAATATCAAATTTAAGGACGCTGGAAATGATGGGATGGACAACTATTATATTTGGCTTACTACTTTATATCTCGGACAAGTTTCAAACAAAGCAAGATATTGAAAACAGCTTCACTGTCAAGAATGCAATAGTCATAGGTTGTTTTCAAGTTTTAGCTCTAGTTCCAGGAGTAAGTAGATCGGGAATTATAATTACTGGAGCTAGATTTTTAAAGTTCAACAGAATAGATTCTGCGAAAATATCCTTTTTACTATCTATACCTGCTCTAGGAGGATGGAGCCTTTATGGATTTTATGATTTAATTAAACAAAATGACGGATGGTTAAATACAGGCGCCGTCTTAACAGCTTTTTTATCATTTATATTTTCATACCTAACTATTAAATACTTCTTGGTTTACTTAAAAAAATTTAATTTGAGTTTATTTGTGGGTTACAGGTTGATTCTGGGAATAATATTGTTATTTGTGGTTTATTTATAGTACGAATGCTAAAATGAGAATAAGAAAAAATACAATAACAAAAAATAAGATAACTGCTTTTTCAAGAGGTAAATGTGTCAAAAATTTCATATCTATATCTAATAAATAACAAAAAAAAATATTTAAATCAATGGCTGTAGTTTTAATAACAGGTTCATGTGGATTGGTAGGTTCAGAATCTTCTGAGTTCTTTTCTAGAAAGGGTTTTGAAATTTTAGGTATAGATAATAATTCTAGAAGAAACTTTTTTGGAAAAGATGGTGATATAAATTGGGTAAAAAATAGATTAAAAAAAAATCTAAAAAATTATAAACATTTTAATTTGGATATTACAAATTATAAAGATTTAGAAAAAATTTTTAGAAAATATAAAAAAAATATTAAATTAGTAATTCATTCCGCAGCACAGCCATCTCATGATTGGGCAAAAACTAATATATTTAAGGATTTTGATATTAATGCCAAGGGAACAATAAATCTTTTAGAACTTACAAAAAGATACTGTTACGACGCACCTTTTATTTTTATGTCAACAAATAAAGTGTATGGGGATAATCCAAATAAATTACCTCTGATTGAAAAAAAAACACGTTGGGAAATAAGAGGCAGTCATTTATATAAAAATGGAATTACAGAAAAAATGTCTATTGATGATTGTGTGCATAGTTTTTTCGGTGCCTCTAAAAGTTATGCAGACCTGGCCGTACAAGAGTACGGAAAAAATATTGGTCTTAAGACCGTTTCCTTTAGAGCTGGATGTATAACCGGCCCTAATCATTCTGGAGCTAGATTGCACGGTTTTTTATCCTATTTAGTAAAGATGGCTTTAGACAAAAAAAAGTATTTCGTTTATGGGTACAAAGGGAAACAGGTCAGAGACAACATACATAGCTTTGATGTAGTTTCTTGTTTTTGGGAGTATTTTAAAAAACCAAGAGCAGGAGAAATTTATAATATGGGTGGAGGAAGAAAATCTAATTGCTCTATCTTAGAAGCATTTAATATAATTGAAAATTTAACAAACATTTCTACTAAAAGAAAAATAAAAAAAGAAAATAGAGTTGGAGATCATATTTGGTATATATCTAGTATGAAAAAATTTAAAAATCATTATCCAAATTGGAAGCAAATTTATAATTCACAGAAAATTTTAGAAGAACTTTTATCAAAAAGATTTTTGTAGATGGCGGGCCGCGAAGGACTTGAACCCTCAACCTCACGATCCGAAGTCGTGCGCTCTATCCAATTGAGCTAGCAGCCCGTAATATGATTATATAGGATATGAAACGAAATTGAAATTTTTAAGATTTTTTTCGGTATGAGTATAAGATGTGTATTGGAAGATTTTAGTTTGTTTTTATCAAATACCTTTTAAGTAATATTTTTTGTATAAGTATTTGAGAATCAAAAGCTGTTCTTCGTCTTTTAAAAAAAAGTCTTAAAAATTGCATGGAATATATTGCAAAATCTAGGTGTCAAAAAAGCGAGTAAAATGTGTCAAAAATTGTATATAACAAACCTATGGCAATAAATATTCCCGTTCCCAACGCTAGAGGGCTTAAGGAAGTTAAAATAATTGAAATACTCATTAAATCTAGGTAAAGATTTTGCTGTTAAACTGACTGTTTAAAGTGAACAAAAAAATATTCTCATTATCTTGTGCAATTTTATGTTCTTTTATTTGGGGAACGGCATTTGTTGCCCAAGATATGGGGATGGATTTCATAGGCCCTTATACTTTTACTTTTGGTAGAATGTTTTTAGGTTTTCTTGCGCTACTGCCTTTTTTTTTTATTTTTGAAAGAAAAGAAGTTCAAAAATCAAATTTGGATTTAAAGAGAATTTTAGTTTATTTATTATTTTTAGGTTTTTTACTCTTTGGAGGAAATGCCCTTCAACAAATTTCGCTTTTGTACACTGATGTTGCAAACTCTGCTGTATTCACAATTTTTTATGTATTGATTGTTCCAATAGTTTCATATTTCCTTTTTTCAAAAAAAATACATTGGTCAGTCTGGCCGGCTGTATTAATCTGTTTGATAGGCGGACTATTCTTGAGTGAATTAAATAATTTGCTAGTTCGTTATGGCGACATCTTGGTAATTATAGGAGCTTTTTTTTGGGCATTTCATATAGTTTTTATTTCAAAATTTTTAAAAATATTTAATTTTCCTATAACAATAGCAATGTCGCAATGTTTATTTGGAGCTATGTTTTCTTTTATACCTGCAATTATTTACGAAAATATTTCTGTTGCTAATATATTAATGGAGACCAATGAGTTACTTTACGCTGGAGTATTATCGAGTGGAATAGCTTACTTACTTCAAACTTATGGTCAACAAAATCTTTCTCCTGCACCGGTAGCGATTATATTTTCTTTGGAAGGTGTATTTGCTGGAATATTTGCTTGGATCATTTTAGATCAACATCTAAATGAATTTAAAATTTTCGGAATAATTTTAATTTTATGTGCCGTTATTTTCTCACAACTATCCCCAATGTATGATAAAAAAAGATATGGATGAAATTAATTCGGGATTTTCAAAACACATCGGTGGTCTTCGTATCAAAAAGATTAACGATTCTAATTATGAATTTTATGTGGAGGTTAAAGATATTCATCTTAATTCAGCTAAAATGGCTCATGGTGGTTTTCTCTGTTCAATTGCTGACACAGGTATGGGAAACGCAGCTCATAGGGTTGCCAATAATAAAAGATGTGTAACTATTTCGCTAGATATGAAGTTTGTCTCGGCCGCTACTTTAGGTCAAAAGTTATTGGGAAAAGTTAAAATTCAAAAAAAAACTAAAACATTCGTATTTATAACTTGTGAGATAAATAATTCTGAAAATATAGTAGCTACCGCATCGGGTATTTGGAAGGTGCTAAAAAGTTAAATCTTTTTTCTTCGATAGTTTAAATAACCAAAAAATAGGAAAGTTACTAATGAAAAAGGATAAATAATTGCTTTATTGGGTCTGTCCAAATTTTCTATTTTAAACTCACTAATCACATCACCAATTTCAATTCCTGATTTTTTTGCAAGACTATTCCATTTGAGAGTGTCTATGGTCATTCTTCCTTCTTGATCAACAATGTTGATGCCATAATCTTTTAGTGAGTAATTTTCATTAAAAGTATCTTTTTTAATTATAAAAAGTTTATATCTGTCTCCATACTCAGTTCTTCTTGTCACTTTTATATGAACATCGCGATCTGTTTTTAAATTTATTGATTTTAAATTATTTAATTGTAGCTGAGAATATTCATATTCTGGATAAAATTTATCGAGTATATAACCAGGTCTAAACAAAGAAAGAGAAATTATAATGAAAATAATTATCTCATACCATCTTAACTTATTTACAAACCAGCCCTGTGTTGCTGATGAAAAAATAAGTATGGCAAGTAATGAAGTTGCCAATACCATCAAGCCATGCCAAATATTTTCAATCCCTATAAGTAAAAGTTCGTTATTAAATATAAAAACTACCGGTAATATTGCGGTTCTCAGTTCATACCAAAATGCTTGAATACCCGTTCTTATAGGATCGGCTTTTGATATTGCTGAAGCCGCATAAGATGCTAAACCTACAGGTGGCGTAACATCGGCCATTAAACCAAAATAAAAAACATATAGATGTACCGCTATTAATGGAAAAGCATATCCGGAAGCGCCCGCCACCTCTACAACAACATGGGACATTAACGCTGCAACCACAAGATAATTTGCTGTTGTTGGTAAACCCATACCTAAAACAATACAAAGAAAAGCGGTCAGCGCTAATAATATAACTATATTGTCCCCAGCAATTGCCTCAACAACTACAATTAAATTATTGCTCAACCCAGTAGAAGATACCGCTCCAACAATAATCCCTGCTGTTGCAATTGCTATTGATACGGTAATCATATTAATTGCTCCCTTTTCTAAACCAGCAATTATTTCGTTAATACCTAATTTTAATCCATCAATGGGACCAAGATTATTTTTTTTCGCTGATAATATTTCTCGAACAATAATAATAACCATTAATGAAAGAATGGAATAAAATACTGATGAGGCAGCTGTCCATCTTTCGATCAAAAGAAGGTAGATCAAAATAAAAATTGGAATTAAATAATGAATTCCACTCAAAAAGGTTTTCCCAAGAGGTGGGATTTGATCGTCTGGTAATCCTTTAATATTTAATTTTACAGATTCAAGGTGTGAAATATAAAAAAGAGCCACATAACATATAATAGCTGGTAATATTGCGTGAGTGATTACGGTAAAATAAGAAATGCCCAATAATTCTGCCATAACAAAGGCTGCTGCTCCCATAATGGGTGGCATTATTTGACCGTTCACCGAAGCTGCTACTTCTATAGCTCCAGCCTTAACGGCTGGAAGTCCGGTTTTTTTCATAATGGGAATTGTAAACGTCCCTGTAGTTACTGTGTTAGCTACTGAAGATCCTGATATTAGACCCGTTAGGCCTGAAGCTAAAATTGCGGCTTTAGCTGGACCTCCTCTCATTTTGCCAACAAGAGCAAATGCTAAATTCAAAAAATACTTTCCTCCGCCTGCTGCATCAAGAATAGCTCCAAATAACACAAACAAAAATATGAAACTTACTGATACGCTTATTGGAATTCCAAATATTGCTTCACCACCAAACCAATGATATCCAACCAACCTTGTTATAGACAATCCTTGATGAGAAATAAGATCTGGCATTGATTGTCCAAAAATTGAAAATAATAAAAAAATTAGAGCTATTGTTACTAAAGGAATTCCGATTGCTCTTCGAGTAGCCTCCAAAAGCAAGATGATACCTAACGATCCCAAAATGACTTCATAAGGTATTTTAAAATTAAAAATTTCTAAATGAGCTAAAATTCCTTGACGATGAACCCAGCTCTCATAGCTAAAAAAAATATAGAGTGTTGCAATTAAACCTATGGCAGCAAAAAAATAATCATATATAGGTATTGGCTCACCCCTCTTTGATTTAAATGATGGATAAGCAAGAAAACATAAAGTTAAACCAAATGCCAAATGCAGTGATCTTGCAGGAACGTCGATGATTTTACCAAAATCAAGTATAAAAGGTAACGGAGATGCATACCAAAGTTGGAATAAAGACCACGTAATTGCTATGATAGCTACAAGTTTTAAATTCCAGTTTTTAAGTTTTCTTTTCGAGCCCCCTTCTTCATCAAATTTTTCAAAAAAATCTGTTTTCTTTTCTGACTCATTAACGGAACTCATTTTAGAACAATAAAAAAAAAGGCCCAGTTAATCAACTGGGCCTTTTTAAATCTTAGCTTACATCAAGCCTTTTTCTTTATAATATTTAACTGCTCCTGGATGTAGTGGTGCAGATATTCCATCTTTGATCATTTTCTTAGGATCAAGATTTGCAAATGCTGGGTGTTGCTTTCTAAAATCATCAAGATTGTCGAAAACAGCTTTTACTACAGCATAAACTACGTCTTCTGATACATCAGCGCTTGTTACTACTGATGCCATTACACCAAAAGTTGTCACATCTTTTTTAGATGTTTTGTAAGTCCCTTTTGGAATTGTTGCAAAAGCATAGAATGGATTGTTAGCAACTAATTTTTTTACAGCATCTGTTTGTAAATCAATTATGTATGCTCCGCACCCATCTGTTGATTGTGCAACTCCTGCATTAGGTACACCAACAGTGTAGCCAAATGCATCAATTTTCTTATCGCAAAGAGCTCCAGATTGTTCTGATGAAGTAAGTTCAGATGTTCCACCAAAGAAACTTGTGCTTACACCATGAGCCTCCATAAGAACTTCAAATGTTCCTCTTTGACCAGATCCTGGATTTCCAATGTTTACTTTTTTGCCTTTTAAAGAATCCCAATTTTTAATTTTAGATCCTTTTCTAGCAATAATTTGGAATGGCTCTGGGTGAGCTGAGAATACGCCTCTTAAACCTTTAAAAGGTTTTACTTTGTCTGGCTTAGTGCCATTGTAAGCATGATACTGCCAGTCTGATTGTGCTACACCAAATTGTAATTCTCCTTGCATGATTTGACCTATATTATAAGTCGAACCGCCTGTTGAAGGAGCTGAACAACGTAAAGCTTTAGCCGTTCCTTTTTTTCTTCCGTGTTCTGCAGATTGAATTTTAGCCACCATTTTGCAAATAGCATTACCAACTTGGAAATAAACTCCAGTTGGTCCACCCGTTCCTATTGAAAAGAACTCAGCAGATTTTGCTATAGAAGTTATTGGCAAACTGACCGCTAGTAAAAACAATGCTCCAGAGATTGTTGAGATTATTTTTTTCATGTTTCCCCTTGATTAATTATTAATTTAGAAAAATCTATCATTTCATGTGAAACATTGTAAGAGCAAACAACTTAGATTGTACGTTACAAATTTTTAGACCAATCAACTAATTTTTGGGTGCCCTCTACAATATTTGGGGCATATTTTTTGATAGTATCATCATCTAGTTTTTTACTACTTTCGATATTCTCTAGAAATATTTCTCCATCAAAATCTGTAAAACTTAATCTGGCAAGCATTTGATTGGATTTAAGACCGAAATCAGATCCAGGTAATAACGCAACACCACATTTATTCAGTATATCACCACACATTTCTTCTGAAGTTTTAAATTTTGAGTTTAAAAATTCTGGCATCAAATAAAATCCTCCTTGCGGAACGTTCATCAGAACTTTGTTTGATTTTAAATTGGTATAAACATAGTTACCAACGGCATGAAGTATGTTTGTAGTTTTATTTACATAGTCCGAATAATCTCCTGTGAATGCTTCTACAGCAGCATATTGTATGGGAGTGCTTACAGCTGAAAAAGATTCGCTCGCAAGAATTTTTAACATTTCCATAATTGGCCTAAGATTAGATGGGAATGCAAAAAAACCTAACCTCCAACCTCCTGCTCCACACCATTTGCTTAAACCGCTGCTTATAATAGTCCTTTCTGGATAATATTTTGATATTGATTCATATTTTCTATCAAATTTTAAATCTGTATAAATTTCATCTGATAGAACTATAATTTTATACTTTTTTGCAACTTCTCCGATTTCTTTCAAATTTCCGCAAGTTGTTCCAGAGGGATTATTAGGAGAGTTTAAAATTAAAATTATATTTTTTTTTTTAAGACTTTTGATTTTTTTTTCTATTTCCTGAGAAGTAGGAAACCAATTATTGTCTCTGGATGTCTGTAGCCAGTGTACTTTGTTTCTTCCAATTATTGCTTGTGGTTCGTATGATACCCAGCTTGGGGCAGGAAGAATTATATCTCCGTCAAAACTTAAGTGAAGCAAAAACATTAGCTCTTTTGAACCCGGTCCTACAATAATATTTTTGTGATCAAAAAATTTATTTGTTCTTCCGTTAAGATATTTTGAAATTGCTTTTCTTAGTTCGGCCAAACCTTGCATAGATAAATAATTTTTTTTATCCGCATTTTTTTTTAAAGCTGAAATCACACCTTTCGGAACTGGAAATGGCGATTGTCCGAAACCAAACCTAAAAACTTTCTTGCCATCTTCTAGTAATTTTTTTGATTTTTCGTTAATAGCTAACGTTGCTGATAGTTTGAGAGACTTAATTTTTTTTTTTATATAATCTTCCATTCTTAATTAGCCTAGAAATAAAATATAACCTTCTACAGAAATTAATAGTAAAAATAGAACGTTTGACAAAGTGATTCGGTCATGGTTTAATCATCTTTTGTTCTCTGAGTTAATCTATATATAGTGTTTAAAAAAATTTATAGCACAAATAATAAATGAACACCTCCCCAAATAAAATTCTCGCTGTTTTAGGACCAACTAATACAGGAAAAACTTACATGGCTATTGAAAAAATGTTTGAATTTAATTCTGGTATATTTGGTTTGCCGTTAAGATTATTGGCAAGAGAAGTTTATGACAAATGTGTTTTAAAAGTAGGTCAAGAAAAAGTTGCGTTAATCACTGGAGAAGAAAAAATTTTACCCAATTCAGCTCAATATTTTATCTGTACAGTAGAGTCGATGCCTAAAGATAAATTAGTAGATTTTATAGCTGTTGATGAAATCCAGATGTGTGCTGATAGAGAAAGAGGACATATTTTTACAGACAGACTTTTAAATGCAAGGGGAGAAGTGTTAACAATGTTTCTGGGTTCTCAGATCATGAAAAATATTATATCTGATTTAGTATCCGGTGTAGAATTTGTCAAACAAGAGCGATTTTCAAAATTAACTTTTAATGGTTATAAAAAAATTTCCAGATTAACTAGCAAGAGTGCTTTAATAGCATTTTCTATTGAAGAAGTTTATGCTTTAGCAGAACTTGTGAGAAGACAAAAAGGTGGAGCGGCTGTTATTATGGGTTCGTTAAGTCCAAAAACAAGAAATTCTCAGGTTGCCTTGTATCATTCGGGTGACGTTGACTATCTGGTTGCTACTGATGCTATTGGCATGGGAATGAATATGAACATCGAACAAATTAGTTTCTCAAGTTTAAAAAAGTTTGATGGAAAAAAGACTAGAAGATTAAGAACAACAGAAATATCACAAATTGCGGGTAGGGCTGGAAGATATAAGAATAATGGAAATTTTGGAATAACTGGTGATTGCGAAAATTTAGATCCTGATGAAATAGAAAAAATTGAAAATCACTCATTAGACGATGCAAAATTCATTTATTGGCGAAATTCAAATTTAAATTTTAAGGATGAAAACAGCCTTATTGACTCCTTAGAATTAAAGCCAAATAATAAAAATTTAATAAAAATCTCAGACTCAATTGATGAAAATGTTTTGAGACATTTAATTAAAGATAAAAAAATAAAACTTTTAGGAAATGATTTAAAATTACTATGGGAATGCTGTCAAATACCAGATTTTCAAAAAAAGGCTTATGGACAACATATTGAAGTTGTAACGAGAGTTTTTAATTTTTTGACTTCAAAAAAAAATAAAATTCCAAACGAATACATGAAAAAACAACTAAAAGACTTAGACAAATATCATGGCAATATTGACATGATTTCAAATAGAATTTTAAATGTGAGGACATGGTCATATGTTGCAAATAAGAAAAATTGGGTAGAAAATTCTGATTATTGGATTGAATTAAGTAAAAATATTGAAGATAACTTATCAGATAAATTGCACCAAGAGCTTACAAAGAGTTTCATAGACAAAAGAATTAGTGTTCTTTCTCGAGGTCTAAAACAAGACATAAAATTGAACACAACTATTAATGAGAAAGACGATGTTATTATGGACGAACAATTAATTGGAAAACTTAAAGGTTTAAAATTAAATTTAGAATTTACCTCGGGAACCTTAGATACTGATATAAAATCTTTAAAAAAAGCTGCAAGACAAGGTATTGTGGAAGAGTTAATAAAGAGAGTTGAAAAGATTATAACTGAAAGAGAAGTTACTCTTAATAATAATTATAAGATTTTTTGGAAAAATAATCCAATTGCTAAAATAAAGAAGGGTAAAAATTATTTATCTCCAAAAATAGAAATTATTGCAGATGAAGCATTGGATTTAGAAACAAAAGAAGATTTATTATCTTTTTTAAGCGATTGGTTAAATGATTATATATTTGAACATCTGCATGATTTAATAAATTTAGTTAAATTAAAAAGTAATAACCAATATTTAAGAGCACTTGCATTCCAACTGTATGAAAATAATGGAATTTTAAAAAGAACTAGTGTTGATGAAATAGTTAAATTAATATCAAAAGAGGATAGAAAACAATTTAGAAAATTAGGAATAAAAGTTGGTCGTTATCATATATTTTTACCTAAGATGCTTAAGCCTAAAGCTGTTTCTTTAAGAATTTTGTTATGGAAATTTCATAATAATATTTTAAAAACTAATGAAATACCAAAATCTGGATTGAATTTTTTAGTTGATAATGAAAAAAAACTTAATGCAAAATTTTTACTTTTATGTGGTTTTGAAAAATTTGAGCATTTTTATGTAAGAATAGATATACTTGAAAAACTTTTTTTACAAATTATCGAAAATACCAAAGATGGAAAATTTAATATTACTTCTAACATGATGAATTTGCTAGGTTCTTCCAAAGAAAACTTTTATCAACTAATGAGGCTTATGGATTATAGAAAAGAGAAAAATAAAGATGACATATTTATCTACTCTGGAAGAAAAAAAAGTAAAAAAAAGATTGAATTTATAAATAAAAATAATAGTCCATTCAAAAAATTAATGTCTTTAAACTTAAAGTGATTACTAAATTATTTAAAAAAACAAAAAAAGATAAAGAAATTATTGATAATAATAGCCTTGCAAAAATTACCGCCTTATTAATACACGCGGCAAAAATTGATGATAATTACTCACAAAAAGAAAAGGAAATAATTATGGATTTCTTAAAGTCAATGGACAAAAGCTTGGATGCTGAAAACATACTAAAGCAAGCTGAGAAAGAGGAGGAAGATTCGAGCCAAATTTTAAGATATACTCAAGAAATTAAAAAAAATACTTTAAAATTTAAATCAATGATTATAAAAATTCTCTGGAAAATTATTTTGTCAGATAATAATTTAGATGCCTATGAAAGTAATTTGATGAGAAGAATTTGTGGATTACTTCATTTCCCTGATAAATCAAGTGGCGAAATAAGACTGGAAGTATTAAAAGAAAAAAGCTCATGACATATATAGTTAAAGACGAATGTATAAAATGTAAGTTAATGGATTGTGTAGAGGTGTGTCCTGTTGACTGTTTTTATGAAGGCGAAAACATGCTGGTAATTCATCCAGATGAATGTATTGATTGTGGTGTATGTGAACCAGAGTGTCCAATCGATGCTATTGTAGCAGATACGGCATATAAAGAAAAAGATAAAGAAAAATGGCTAACGATCAATGAAAAATATTCTAAATTATGGCCAAACATATCCAAAAAAAAAGATCCTCCAAAAGATTCTGACGATTATAGAAACGTCAAAGATAAATTTGATAAATTCTTTTCAGAAAAACCAGGAAAATAAATATGACTAAGAAAAAAAGAAAAAAAAATATGTTTCAATTTTAATAAAACATATTTAATTTATGTATTGTTTAATATTTATTCATAGAGGTGAGCAAAGCGTGACGCGGCTTTAGTCGACGAATATCAGGTTGGTAAAAAATTTTTTCGCAGTTCAGACTTATTTTTTGTAGGTCTAGCGGTCTCGAACCGAACCGTAGGA
>Ga0208129_1000202_pt1 | contig 25667 bp, 21 predicted proteins | sample ETNtaG_13_FD_185759 | JGI IMG/M metagenome (GOLD analysis project Ga0208129, IMG submission 185759) | Marine microbial and viral communities from oxygen minimum zone, Eastern Pacific Ocean - ETNP201306PF47B (SPAdes) (version 2) | ecosystem: Environmental > Aquatic > Marine > Oceanic ...
GGTGGAGTTTGTCGAGATTCATTGGCCAACCGGCCAGACCACGCACATCGATACCCCGCCAACTGGCCGATACCACTCTGTGAAACACGGTGAAACGCCGACGCTCACCCCTCCGACCGAATAAACCATTCGGCGACCGTGTCGGCGAAGCGCATCCCCAGCCGCGTGAGGTGGAACCGATCGTCGCTGCGGACGCCCCAGCCGGATTCGACCGCCCGCTGCATATCGCCGGCCCACCCGGTGCGCAGGTCGTGACCGGTGGTTTGCTCAAACAACTTGAACGGCCAGCCGGCATTCATCCGCAGGCCGAACGCCGCCGTCTCGCCGGCACTGGCCAGGGGCGATAGCTGCTCGACCGACTCGTGAGCGCGTTGGCCAAGCGCAAGCTGTTTGCAGTAGCGCTCAGTGTTGGCGATGTTGCGAATGCGGCGGCCGTCGACATAGCCGGTCGCGCTTGGCCCAAGCGCCTGGCTCGCGCCACCGCGCCAGTAGTTGACGTTGTGTTGGCAGGCGCGTGACGGCAGCTCGGCGCCTGGCTCGCCGTCGTGCTTGGCGAGGTTGGCCACCTCGTACTGCGCGAAGCCAGCGGCAGCGGCGGTATCAATCAGCTCGTCGTACATCGCGCAGGCCAGCGCTTCATCAACGTCAAACTCGTCGGCCTGCAGCTGCTCGTAGAGCGGTGTATCCTCCTCGTAAATTACTTCGTAGCAGGAGAGGTGTTCACTGCCCATCGCGATGACCTCGGCCATCGTGGCTTTCCAAATGTCCATCGTCTGGCCGGGGATGGCGAACATGAGGTCGAGGTTGATGTTGTCGAATCCGGCGGCACGCAGCCGGTCGAACGACTTGAACACCATCTCGCGTGAATGAATGCGGCCAAGCCGGTTGAGCAGCCCCTCGTCGAGCGACTGCACACCCATCGAGATGCGGTTCACGCCGTGCTCGCGCAGGAGTCTGGCCTTCTCCGCCGAAACGGTGGCCGGGTTGCACTCGACCGTCCACTCGGCGGCACCGAGCAGATCGAGTCGCTCCATCGCCCCGAGGATGCGCCGCCACTGGGCCGTGCTGAGCAGCGACGGCGTGCCGCCGCCGAAGAAAACCGTCCGGGGCCTGAGCGACGGGGCGACCAACTCCATCTCGCGAATCAGCGCCTCGACGTAACGGTTCATCTGTTCCCCGTTGGAGGGCTCTGAAAAAAAAGCGCAGTACTCGCACTTGGCCGCGCAAAACGGCACATGCACATAAAGACTGCGGACGGGTGTGTGGGACGCGCTCATGCAAAGCGCGGTCGATCAGGAAGCCTTGCGCTTCCGGACATAGTCCATGCCGGAGACTACACCGGCCCCGATGAGGAAAATGACCGTGCCGGTTGCGACCCCGATGCCGATGCCGATCGCCATCTCCATGTAGGTCGCCTGCAAATCGAAGTCATCGACCATGAAGGAGTATCCTAACACTCCCCCGGCCAAGACCCCTATGAGAACTCCCCAGAACATTTTTCAACCGGCAACCAGCCGGGCGGACAACCTACCCGTCTTTGGCCCGTTTGGCCAAGCGATTTTTTTGGCTTAAATTTTTGGCTCATTTGCCTTTCACTGTCTGCCCTGCACCAGCCTGACCCGAGCGCAACCTTGCCATGAATCAACCGGAATTCCCCCGTTCTGTCTTGCGCGCCTGTTGCGAAACACGTTCCACCCCAAGCCGGGCGAACGCATTTGCATCCTCATCGACCTGCCCAACCTCGGCTTGGCCAAGGGCTGGGCGTTTCTCGGCGACGAGCGATTCTCCATCCAGCGCCACGGGCATGACTCGTTTTACAGGGCGTTGCACAACGGTGTGATGGGTTTACTTTCGCCGAGAGCCGTGTACGTTTCACCCCACACATCATGCGTTTACTCATTTGCATTCTCACACTGGCCGGCCTCACCGCCGGGGAACTCACCGCCGCGGACAAGAAACCGCTGCGCGCCCTGCTGATCACCGGCGGTTGCTGCCACGACTACGCCACGCAGAAAGACCTGCTCAAGCAGGGCCTCGAGGCGCGGCTCAACATCGTTGTCGACCAACTGCACACGGCTGACAAGAGCACCAACCCGCCGCTGCCCATCTTCGGCAATCCGGACTATGCCAAGGGCTACGACGTTGTCATCCACGATGAATGCGCGGCCGCCCAGACCGACCCGAAGATCATCGCCGGCGTGCTGGCGCCGCACCGCAACGGCATCCCCGCCGTGAATCTCCACTGCGCCATGCACTCGTACCGCTCTGGTGACTTCCGCAAGCCGGTGAAGCCCGGAGCGGCGAACGCAAAGTGGTACGAATACATCGGCGTTCAGTCCACCGGCCACGGCCCGAAAAAGCCGATCGCGATCGCGTTCGAGCACAACGTGCCGTACATCACCAAGGGCATCAAAGACTGGACGACCGGAAACGAGGAACTCTACAACAACGTGCAGGTGTTCCCCGGCACGAAGGTCGTCGCCCGCGGCACGCAGGGCAAAAGCAAGGCGGTCGTCGCCTGGGCGAACGACTACCACGGTGTCCGCGTCTTCAGCACCTCGCTTGGCCACAACAACTTCACCGTCGTCGACCCGCGCTATCTCGACTTCGTCGCGCGTGGGCTGCTCTGGGCCGTCAAGCGGGAGGACGCGCCGGTCAAGAAGGCGGACAAATAAAAATTAGGCGACCCAATAGTAACCTTTACTAGAAAAACATCCATTGGCTCACCCTCATCCAGCCTTCGGCCACCCTACGTCAATTTTCTCGTACATATCGGATTGATCTATCGACACTATGGTGTCGTTGCGCAAGCGAAAGCGAACTGTTGTTCCCTATTCATGGTTTGCATTTGGCCAAGTTTGAGCGGGATTGCGCATAGGAGTTTCGACCTTTAGATTGGCGGTTCTGCCGAAATACATACTTATGACCGATTTGCTCCGCGTAATAGTTTTTTGTCTCGTAGCAACCACTGCCAAGGCAGATTCGATAATCTCCAACAGCAGCTTTGAAACCGGCAATGGTCAAGGCGCTGACCAATGGAACTGTACCTTGAGTGTCCCGCCGGTTCGATCCGAGGCCGAGGCCCATAGCGGGAAATTTAGTATGCGCTCTACGCTGAAAAATGCCGGAGCCGTCCCCAGCGAAGGACACTTGAGCCAGTCGGTAAACAGCGGGATCGTCGAGGGCAAAACTTACGATCTCACGTTCTGGGCCAAGCAAACCGACTTCGGCGTGAGTTATGTGCAGGAGTACATGGTCGAGTGGCATGACGATAACGGCGCACGACTCCCGGGCAAAGGATTGACTAATTTCAAGGGACAAAAAGACTGGGCAAAAGTTTTCGTGCCCGACCTGGTCGCACCGGTAGGCGCAACAGGGGTAAGGTTGATGTTTCGTTTCGTCACCGGTGCGGTCAAGGGAGGGTCCGGCGAGATATTCATCGACGACGTTGCGATTAAGCGAAGTGACTACACCGAAGAGTACAACAAATTTCTGAAAGCTAATCCAGCGGTAGCCAAAGCCATTAAAGGAGGGAAAATCTCAAAAGAAAAAGTGCTAGCCGGAATCAGATCAAGAGAAGAGGAAAAATCGGCAGACAATAAAACACTCAAATAAATTTAAAACACGCTAATTAGCCAACAACGACAGGGCGACCAGGACATAGGAGGTCGTCAAATTCGGATCCCCCTCCATCCAGCGCTTGTTTGAATTTCTCCAGGAGCCGTCCTTGTCTTGAAGTGAAATTAATTTTGCAGCGAGTTCATTTTTCCAATCGATCGACTCGGCATCCGGACCTTTAAGGGTTTTCACGCCTTGTGCCCTCAATGCCTTGCTCATGAGGTGAAAATAATAGTAAAGCCCCTCCTGTCCCATCCCGGGATTTTCGCTTAGGGTATAGTTTTTACCCAGCCAATCGATAACCGCCCTGACGCGGTCATCGTCTTTGCCTACCCGGGCATAGGCGAAACTCATCATTCCCGCATAGCTGATCGAGCCATAGGAGCGCAGAGCCGCTCTCTTTGTTTCCTCGTCAACCACTTCACCTGCCTTGCTCTCGCCCGGATGGTAAATAAAACCGCCTCGATCCTCCGGCTGATTCGAAAGATTCGGGTTGTCGCTTCGTTCGGGAAGATTTTGGCAGTTGGCCAAAAAATGTTCCAAGGCTTTCCAGTCAAGGTCATGCTTTAACGGTTGTTTACCCTGGTCCCTCTGGCGAAGGGCCGACTCGGACATGCGCATGGCTTCAATGGCCATAAGTGTATTATTCATGTCGGAATGATCATATTTGTCATTATATCCGACACCACCATCATTAGCATTGTCCTGTTTCCCCTTTTCACCCAGGTCAATCTGGGATGCAGCAATGTAGGCCCGTGCCTTTTCAATTAACGGCCTGTAACGAGCCTCATTGGCCATTGAAAGGGCCATGAGTGAGCAGGCTGTGTTGTAGTTGATTAAACGGCCGTCATGAATCGAGCCATCCGGTTTGGCCAAACTTGTCAGGTAACCGTAGGCTCTCCTCCGTTCTGACACATATTTTGCGTCCAGTTTCGTTGCATCCGCCATTTTCAGGGCCACCAGCGCCAATCCAGTCAAAGCGGGAAGTCCCGAGTCCGACCACCATCCTGTAGCGTTCTGGTTTTGATACAAAAACCTTGCACCTTTCTCTATGGACCTCTTGATTTTCTCCTGGCTAACCGGCTTTCCAACAGCAAACGTGTTACTTGAAAGAAAGAAAATAGAACTGAATAGAACAGTAAGATTTAGTCTTGTTGACATGACTTAATTAATCAGGATTTGGCGTTTTTTTCTGTTTCGAATGGCTGGATGAATATTTGAACCATTGAATCCTTTTTTGCCACCTTCTTCGACCAAACATGGGAACCGAAGCGACTCGTGTCAATCATTGGATCAATCAACGACAGTGCGTCCGGGTCCTGTTGCAGGCTGAGAATGGAACCCAACTCGTCAGCGACCAAAATTCCACTGGGCCTGACCCGTGAACCGGTCCATGTCCATGATGAAGATTTTAGGTCAAACGATTTTCCTGTTTCCTTATCCTCCTGCTCTGAAGCAACCTCGAGCGGATATTGCGCGATGCAATTCGTGATCGATTTACGTGTCCACTTGCCATCCTCTTGCCAGGCAATTTCAACCGAAACATTCCCTGGCGGTTTGACGCCAAGAAGCAGCATTGCCACGTGCACGTCTCCAGGCTTTATTTTTGTGCTCAAAAAACTTTCGTGGACCTTGCCGGAATCGGTAACAAGCGCATACTCAATCAGTCCAACGATTTGATTCACCTTGGCTGGAAAGGCAGCAACTTGAAGCTTTGAATCGATAGTTACATCACCCACACGATAAAGATCAGCTCCAATTTTCTTCACCCGATTCGAAAATTTTTCCGGGATGACCAATCCCGAAGCATCCTTCCTTCCTGAAGGCTTTTCCTCTGGAACAATGCTTGCCTGGATTTGTTTCTTCTCCTTATCCGGTCCTGTTGGAGCCTTGGGCTTCTTGCCGAAATCCGGTTCTTGAGCCGGTGTTACTATCCATTCATCAAACTTGACCTTGAAACTGTCACTTTCAAAGCCACCCAAATTGATCTTTTCAATGATTTTTGTGGGAAGCGCAACCTCTCCATAGATTTTTGAGTGGCCGAACAAAAAGTCCTCCTCTGTTTTTTTAACTTCCAAATCCAAAATTGAACCATCCACAAGAAACATTCTCGTTTGCGCCTTGAAATCATAATTTAAAGAGATCTCATCAACCTGCGCGGTTTCGATTAAATCAGTCACACTGACCACCTTGGCCAACCTTTCGACAGGAACTGAAAACGGCTTAAACTTCGATTCAAATCGAATTTCCCCTTGCTTGATGCCGAGCAATGTCCCTCGCTTTATATCGCCATTTTTTGCGACCAGGAGGTGATTTGGAGGGTTTTTACGACTGAATCGCGGGACTGTCAGGGCGCGATGTAATCTTATCGGATCAACTTCATTGTCGTCACTTTCTTCAGGACCCAGAACCTCACTGAGCCACTCATCAAGGTCATTGTTCTTTTCCTTTGCCAAGACTTCAGTTGCAAGAACAGGGTGGATCAACAGATCAGAACTGGACTTGGAATTGTTTAATCCGGCAATGGCCAGCGCGTTCTCCCCTTGCCGCAGAAGCCCGACATGGGCTGAAATATCAAATTGCTCCAATTCTCCTGACTCATGGCTGTCTGTAGCCATACTGTCCAGGGTTGGCCCCCCGTCCGGAGCATTCGATTCAGCGACACGTGTCCCGTTCAAATAGGCAACAAAGCCATCATCATAATCCACCTGGAGAAAGAGTGATTCGGATTTGAATGCTTCCTTGAGATTAAACTCATGCCGCATCAGGACAACGGTTGTGCCGCGGGGCACTTCCGTTGCAACATCCTCAACGCCGTATCCAAAACCTGCTGGACCAAAGGCAAACGCTCCGTCATCGAAATCAACATTGGTCCAACCGTCCACTGCCTTCTCGTTGGCGGAGTCCAGAAGATAATTCCAATCAGCACCTGATCCGATCAGTTCTGCCCCGGATGAAAAGTTTTGCGATTTCAGAGTCCTCAATGGGTCAAATTCGATTGCCTTGATCCATGATGACTTCACTTTTTTAGTGGATTCATTGAAAGGCATTACAAATGCGAACTCTTCTTTGTCGTAGGAGGAGACACTGCAAGGAATGATTTCTCCATGCCTCAAATACAGAAGATGGGGATACTTTTCCTGATCGAACGGAAGAAACTTTTGGAGCAGTCTTGGATTCCTCTCAATTCTGGTGGTACCAATCCCAGTCAACCTCAGTGCAGACTTGGACCCGTCGGGCCTCCAACCCAGGGGCGAACCGGGCAATTCAAATGTGATATGCCCCCTGAGGCTGCCTTCAGGATAAATCATTTGATCGAATCTTGAACCAGAGGCTTCGGCTTTTGATTGAGTTGAATGAAACCTCAGGGAAGATGCCCCCATCAGGGAACACTCAACAGGTTGCTCAGAAAATGACGTTTGCAATGTGACGTGAGTCGGATTTGATTGAATCAATTCACCCCGAACAATCACCTCGTCGTTATAGATTAATTCTGAAGAATACGCCGCATTCAACGATTTTACCTCAGGGTTTAAGATTCGGTCGACTTTGGACAAATCAACATCCTGTCGTGTCATGTCTGCCCCCATGACAAATGTCTCTTGCTCAGAAACAAAAAGTCGACCGTAATATATCCTGCCATCAACCATGAGCACACGAGGCTTTTTGGTGTCAATCCCCCCTTGATCGACAACCCTGGAGTCCCTGTAAAACACCAGCCTTTGAACGCTAAGATCTTCGCCACGGTTTCGAATGGACACACCCGTTTTCCCAATGGGTATCTGGACATCCTCCACTTGAATCAACAAATTCCCATTGGCATTAAAGATCTGCAACTCTCTTGAAGTGCCGTCATAGGAAAGCCTTAAACGGACATTCTTCTGGCCATCCTTGATGGTCATCACTGCCTCAAAAATCTGATCCTGAACCACAACCAGTTCATTGTCCCATGTCTCCAGTTTCAGGGCTCCATCCGATTCAGCACTTTTCTCGCCCTGACCCAATGCAAACACAAACCTTGGGCTGTCATTCGAACTTAATTCAAGATCCAGATTGAAATGATCGGAAACTTCAATGGGTCTGAATAAAACTTTTTTATTTGTTATTGAAAGAGGATGCCCTCCTTCTCCCTTTCTCCAAACTGAATCATTTTCACCAACGAGATCCAGATTTTGGAAATCCTTTGATCCTTCAGGCCCCTGTATTCTAGCACTTAGTCTTTGCTCTCCACCATAGTCAGTAAACTCAAGTCGGAAGAGGTGTAAGCCTGATCCCAGATAAATACGTTGAGACATTGTGTCAGGAAATGTAGATTCGAAAATCAATTTGCCGTCTATGAACATTCGCGCCTTATCATCCGCCACCCCCCCCAAACGATACTGCCCAGCATTTTTTATATCGATTTCACCCTCAAATATCATTCCAAACCTTTCTTTAAGTTCTGCCAGACCAAGATCCATAAAACCGGCCTTCATCCGTCCCGACTTGATCATTTTTGATTTGGTAAAGTCGATAGGCTTACCCCAACGCAGGTTCTCTCCAGCAAAGACCTTATAACTAAGATTCCTTATTGGACCCTTGCTGGATATGTCCCATGCATTAAACTGGGAGCCATCAAAAATTAAATTGGGATTATCCAGGCGATTCAAGGAATAAACAGCATCCCTGTTTATTTGCATCCGCCCATGACGCTTACTGAAAAAAGCAAAGGATTTGTCATCAGCCTCAATTAGGTTGGCCTTGATCACATCCCCTGATGTTGTTCCAACCAAAAAGCCCAACTTTGATTTTTCTTTTTCAGATTCAAATTCCAAGGCGTCCAATTCGGATGTATTAATAATCAATTCATCACGAAAAAGATCAGAAGAAAAACGCATCTGGGAACCATCGCTTGGCAAAAGCCGCCCCGGCAAAATATCCCCGTTCTTCCATCGAACCTGAATCACCCCCTCCTGACCATTGACCTGCGAAGAAAAAAGGCACACCAAGGCAGCAATGAAGCACCATGCCCTCTTCGTTGAATCCGTATGCCCAATCATGTGATTTACCTCTCGTAGACAGGCAGCAAACGATAGTTCAAAGCCAGTGCCAGAATGGACATTCCGGTACCATAAGCATTCCCATAACTGCTCTTAATGCTTCCATCCTCGGCCTGCATCCTTCGGATTCGGTCCGTGACCTTTTGATTCCAGACTTTCCACGCATCAAGATCACTTTGGAACAACGCCTGGGCCATGTAGTACCTGTGGTAGAAAGGATGCGAATTAACATCCTGATCGATTCGTCTCTTTATGAAATTAGAGGCAGCTCGGTACTCCTTGGTGTCCTTCCTTTTTCCGATCGAATAAACCAGCGTTCCAATTGCTGAACGGGTAATCCCATCACCATGACTTACAGCCGGCTGGTAGGAAACCATCCCGTCCCTCAATGTGTTTGCCCGAAAAAAATTCAAGGCGTTTTCCACCGCCTCATTCGGGATCTCAATACCAGCGTTTCTTGCCCCCAAAAGTCCCATCAAGACGGTGCCTGACACGGTTGTATCCGCATCGCTGGACTCGGGCGAATAGCGCCACGCCTTGTAGGAATTCTTTTTTTGGGCGGTCAGGGCACACCTTACCGCGAGTTCAAGGGCCTGCCCAATGGTTCGCCGATCCTCAACTGGAACGTCGGAGCCCCTCCACAACAAACGCTCGTTGACGACACCATAAGCCTCTGACAAGGCCAGCGTCACAAACCCATGGTGATACATTGGGCCGTGACCGGGCCCGCTGACATGCCCCGTCTTGGGGTTTTGATTGATGATAATATTTCTCAAGGCTCGACGGATGTTTTCTGAATAGGGTCCAAAATCAGGATCCTCGCCACTGGCCATCAATGCCATGATGCAGATGGCCGTTATCCCTGGCCCACTTTGCTGCCCAGGCCATGTCCCGTCCTCGCCTTGGGTTTGTGCGAGGTATTTAAGCCCCCTTTTGTTAATCAATCGAACTGCCGAGGGAACACCCTGCCCATAGCGGATAACCGACTCCTGAGCCTTTGCGGATCGATTTCCAATCGGGCCCGACATTACAATCGAGAACAATGCCAAAAGAAGTAATCTAGTCATCTGTATGATCAAACATGTCTCTTGACCTGATACATTTTATTGCAGGCTCTAATTGAAAATAAATCGAAGCTGGACTGGCAATCATGCAATTAACGCCGTCGATTCCCCTCTTCCTCCCGCTTCGTGTTGTCCGGCCTACGACTTCTGTCACGTCGATTGACATCGTTACCCCGTTCTTCGTCTGGAAAAGCTGCTCTAAATAAATCACCAGCCTCAGTCCTGGTAATCTTCCCTTGCCTGACAAATTCACCCAACTTTTCCCTAAGCGCGACTTTTCCTCGTTCCGCACCACGTAACGGGCGCCCGGCAGCATCGACTGCTTCCGCTTCACCCGCTCGACCACGACGAGCAGCCCCTGCCCGATTGTTTAACCTTTGCATCATTGCTTCCTTGGTGATTCTCCCTGTTTCAATCGCCTGAGCCAATCGAGGATTCTCCTCGAGCATTTGTTGGTACTCCTTTTCCATTTGCTCATCGACAGTAGGCTGTTTCCGGTTTTCCTCCTCACGGGCCTTGATTCCGGCAATCACCTTTTCCTTTGTGATCTTGCCGCTTTCAACGGCCTCCTTTATCCTGGGATTATCTTGCAGGTATTTTTTGTACTTCGCATCCCAGTCAACATTGGAATCCACCCGCGTTGGAGCAACAGCTCTACCGCGTTCACGGATACGTTGTCTCTCATTCAACCGATCTGGAGCAACAGCTCTATCACGTTCACGAGTGCGTTGTTGTCTTTCTCCCCGATCCTGCGCGTAGCCGGTTGCGCCAACCAGAACAGTGAGGGCCAATAATGTAGTTATGTTTCTTTTCATTTTCGTTTTTTATCTCTGATTTTCTTTTGAAATGCCTTTGCATCATCAAAATTCTTTTTACCTTTCCATCCAATTTTCTTTTTCGCCCATCCCAATTCTGCATTTAAATCATTGAGCTTTTGTTTTTGTCCGGGACTTAATTCCATATTCCCCACCTTGTCCACGCATTGAAGCATTTTAGTCGTTCCAGAGACATCACCACCCAGGGATCTTGCAACAACATTCACCGATTTGTTGTCCTGGACATGGATCAATCCCATTGATTCAGGCTGTCCACGTTTTTTGGCAGATTTTCCAGAATCATCACCCAGTTTTTCAGCGACCAGCCTGCGTTGTTCCGGTGTGAGATCAAGGTGGAGATCCGCCCAGGCAACAATCATCTGGTTCACCGCCACGGCATCCCTGATGGCCCTCTCTCCCTGTTCCTTGCCAATGTCATTAGCTTCTATTGCGTTGAATAAGAATACGAACAAAGCCGCGATCATGAACATTTTATTTGTTTTCATGACAATAAATCCGACCCGGTTAGTTTCCCTTTCGGTCAAGCGCACTCAGGTAGGCGTCCAGGCCCTGGCGGAATTCCTCCGGTAATTTTCGTCCCGCCTTGCCGGTAGCCTGATCAGGTGAACGGTTCTCAATGAAGGCCTTGCTGCCGTCATCCCCCAGGCCCATCAGCATTAAAGCTGAAGCCTTTGGTGGCGGTACCTTGACGATCATCGGGGCATTGGGCAACCGGGCTGTTTCCAATAATATTTCAATCACCTCGGCTATCGCAGCGATCGTGGGTGGGCCGGTGGAGGGTTCCTCTAGTTTTCCCTGAACCTCATCCATCACCTCGGCCGCCTCAGTCAGTTTTTGAATTTGCTTGCCGAGAATCAACTTGGCTAACTTGGCCTTGTTTTGCAGTCGTTCCACCTGCTTGACCAGTGCTTCCTCATCCAGCTTGCCCTCATCAGTCAACTTCTTGATTTCCTTGGCAAGGTTCCCATCGACAAAGTCTGGAGCATTGGGCATGGCACTGATTCGATCGGCCAGCTCCCTTGATTTCTTGGCAAGATCACCCTGGGTCGTGCTTAATCCCAATCCCCGTTCCTTGTAGATCGATTCATCGACCGCACCGATGGATTGGTGCAGTTCCCGGGTTTCCTCCCTCAGCTTGATCTCTCGATCAATGATCCGCATGACTTCGAGAACCATCTCGGGGGACAGGCTGGGCAATTCAATCAAGCTGGGCGGCGGTGGTGTCCCGGGAGGCAGCGGATCCACCAGTTGCTCCGCCCAGCGGTCCAGCGTGTCCGCCCAGTACTCGGATGCAATGGTGGAGTTGCCTATGTCATTGCTGTCTATGCTTTCACTGATTTCACGAACCTGGGTAATGACATCCTCCGACTGCATTTCATCAAGTACACGTGTAAGTTTTTCAGATGGTTTCCGGTCCGCATAGGCGCCCATGTCCTCTTGTATGGTTAAAACCACCTCTGATGCGGCAACCTGACCATCAGAAAGCGTTTTTCGTTTCGGATCATTTTCAATATTTTTCTTGGTTACACCAAATCCATCCAGGACATTTAACTCAACAGCCATATCAATTTGCTTTCGCGAAGCTGCCTTTAGTCTTTTTACGAATGTGCCGTTCTCAAATCCCATCAGCAGCTTGTTCATCTCGCTCGCCAGCTTGGCAAAGGCATCCAATATTTCCTGTTGCTCTGAAACAGCCTGGATCACTAATTCCGAAGTGGTCGCCTCTGGCGGTTCATTTTCCTCCTCCTCCCTCCCGCTGCCCTCCAAAATGGTTGTAGGGATTAACAAACCACCCACGATTTGTGGGGCATCTTCAGCCTTTTCGCTCTTGTTAAAACCCGACTCAAAATCGTGGACTAGCGGGGTTGGATTAGCCGGCAGATATGCCGGCTCCCCTTCAGGTTGCTCGCTCCTGTCCACATTCACTTCCCCTCCAGGTGTATTGGGATCCTCCGGGGATTCATCCAATCCTTCAGGTTGCAGATCTTCAGGCCCATATTTGTCCGCTTTTTCGAGTCCAAGGTCCGTGCCTCCAGGAGGTGCCTCAATCGGATCTTCTGGTGGCGAATCATTTGGCTTCTCAGGCTCCTTGGATTTTCCCGGCTCCCCGGGCAATGGAGGCTCAGTGGGAGGAGGTGCCGGAGGACCTTGAGCCTCTGCCGCCTGCTCAAGCAATTCAGCAACAGAAGGCATCTTTTCGCCGGCTATCTCCTCTAATTGCTTGAGCATTTCCGCCAAGGCTTCCAGTTGTTCCGGATCGAACTCCTCGTTCTTCGCCGCCGCCTTTACCAGTTCCTTGCCCATCTCGATCAGGGCGTTTAATTTTGCAGCGTTGGCCTTTTCAGCCGTCGCCTGGTTTTGAATTTTTGCCTTCTGTTCCGGATCATCCAATGCCTCTGGCGGGAGGCTCATCAGTTCCTTGTTGGTTTCATTGAGCTTTAATTCCTCCTCATAAACTTCCTGGGAGGCATCGGCCCATTTGCTCATCTGTTCTGTCAGCCAATTGAAGTGGTCAGCAGGGGTCAGGACATGCAATACGAAATAGGCTGAATAGGCTCGATCCCGTCCCGGCATGTAGTCTTCAGCAAACGATCGAAGTCTGAGGCTTTGAGGCCGCACATTTTCCCTTGAGGCAGAGAAAGTCGCCGACAAATCCATGCCTTCACTGGTTGGAGTGCCACCGGCAACAATTTTTTCACCCTCGGATGGAGTGGGATTTTGAATCGGATCATTGATACCCTCCCACTCCAGCCCAACACGCTTTACCCCAAAATCATCGGAGGCTCGTATGTTGAACGCCAAAACCTCGCTGGAAAGAACCACCTGATTATTCTTTAGATCGTTCAGGGTGACATTGGGTGTTTCGTCTTCACGAGCCTCCACCTTTAGAATCTGGGGTTCCCTGGGCTCAAGCTCATGTTTGTCCTTCCAGAAAAGTTCATATTCGGCGTCCTGCTCAACGGGGATCTCGCTTGTAATTATCGTTGTGCCTTCAACTTTCTGTGGTTTCTTGTTGAGGGTGGCTTCAATAAGTTCGCGCGTCGCCGTCGCCTTGAAAAAGGCCGTACTGCCTTTCACCAGCGAAACAGTTCCACTCCTTACATCCTCGATGAGCGTCTCATCCCGCTCTAAATATTCAGGAAGTTCTGCTTCCGCCATCAGTTCATTGATTCCAGGGCGGATTTTGGGTTCAACCGGAATGTTCCTGTAGGCATCCCCAACCTTAATTGAAAGATTCCCGTCGGTTGTTTGTGGCGGAATGTTGAACCGGTATCCCTTGCGATCCACTTTAGCCTCAAGCGGTGACTGTTTTTCATATTGAGCCGTGGCCCGAGTTGGAACCCAGGGGGAATCATCCTGTAATATCGCCTCAACCCCAAAAGGTTCGGCATAAGGCACAACTTTTGTCCCACTTCCACCCTTTAACTGGGCAAACGTATATCTCTCTGTTTTTCCCCATGGAAATAACCATCGGCTCAGGGCATTCGTTGCCGCTGCCCTTAAAAAGGGTGCTAAAAGCAGCACAACAACCAGGATCAATGGAATTCCAGCCGCCAGAGCCCACCTCTTGTGGCCAGGTCTGGGAACCGCATCGGAAAGATCCCTTTCGGCAAAATCCTGGTCCACTTGCCGCATTGCAGCCTTAATCAGGGCGATACTGTTGCCTTGATGCGATTCACTTTGTGCCAACTCAACAATCCCCAACAAATGATCTCCAAACCGTGGAAATTTGTAGCAAAGCAGGCGGGCCACCTGATCCAAACGACGATGACTCCAGACCCAATTATGATATTTGACCGGGAATAAAACGACCATGCCCACGCTCCCGGCGATCAGAATCAAACCGCGAACCATGGCGGGAGTATCCAGAAAACGGTCCAGACAAAAGACGAACAAGTAGGAAACCAACAACCCGAAGACGGCGGCAAAAGCACCCTCGGCAATCTTAATCTTCCAGACTCTCTTTTGATACAGCCTGAGCTTTGACTGCATCCGCTCGGGAAGCTTGACCGCATCGTCGTTGTGTGTCGTTCCCGGTTGTTTCACTTTGTTTCGTTTCTTTGGATCAAACGGATCCATTTATTTTGCGCCCCGTCCAAAACAGGGCCATCAGAAAAATCAGGAAACCGCACCAGGCGGGATGCGCCCATATTCTGGTCCTGTGCATTTCCATTTCAGGTTCCGGCAAAGCGGCAAGATAATCCAGCAAACTTTGCACCTCAGAAACAGCAACCATTTTACCCCTGGTAATGGTCGTTATTTCCTCAAGCACGTCAAATCGAGCAAGTTGGCCAAGGCGTTCGCGATTATATCCCTGCACGGAAAGATCCGTTTGAACCGAGACCCCCGTATCCGCACTCGTGGCAATCAATTTAAAATTTCCAGGTTCCTCCGGCTTGAATGATCCCATGAACAATCCGCGGGCATCTTTTTCTCCCGGCTCCAGACGGATCGACTCTTTTTTGCCGGTCGGTGAAATGACCTGGACCGTCACATCTCCCTTTTCCAGAAATCCTCCCAGGGCATCCAGTACATTTGCATTTAATGCGACTTCATCACCCACGCGAGGCCGGTCCGGGCTGCTAAAGAGCCGCATGGATTTGCCCTGGGCCTTCTGTCGTTGATAGGCCATCCATCTCGCAACCTGACCCCAGAACCGGTAGTGATACCGGTCCTCGACCCCTTCACGCCAGCGCCAGGCGCTATCTGTACCCATGAACAACACCTTCCCGGTGCCGTAGGTTTTGGTGACAATCAACGGGGCGCGGCCTGCACTGGTGACTTCCTGGTCCAGAACTCCCAGAACCTCGCTGCCGACTTTGGCTTTGACGGCTCCTGCATGCCAATGAAACCCCGGAAGCTTGTTCCATATATCGGCATTGCCATCATCCGACTTGGCCAGTTTTGTCAGTAAACTTTGACGGCCGGACTGGGTCAGCAAAAAATGTCCAGGAGCAATGGATCCAACCCCGGTGGGGGTTGATGGACTCGGCAACACAGGATTCAAATCGGCAAGCGGTGTTTGGGTTAATGTTCCCTGAAAACCATACCTCCCGGGAATGAAAACCAAACCGGAAGCCTGCGAACTCACCAGTTGCTTTAAATCCTGAACATTGGCCAGGGTCAGTTGCTTTTCGTTAATGCCCACATCCCCCAGAAACACCACGTCAAACCGGTTCAACTCTGCAGATGAAGGAAACTGCTTGATATAGGCTCTGCCCCCACCTGACTTGGGTAATTCCGGATGAAACAGGAGACAGGTCACTTCGACACCCGGATCCCTTTCCAAGGCATTTCTTAGGTAGCGATATTCCCATCGTGGATAAGATTCGATCACCAAAACATTCAGCTGCTCCTGCCTGACCGATAAGGGGGCCGAGACCTCGTTATTGTCACTGATCAAATCCCTGGAACCCTGGGGGAAACTCATGGACAATCTAAAATCCCCCGTTGTCAAAGGCATCCATGAAAGACTCTGCTGCACCTGCCCCATCGCTGGAACACGCACAATCTTGGAGGCTTCGGGTTTTCCTTCAACGGACAGCGTGACTGTAATGTCCCTGTCCTGGCCAAGCGTGCTCCGAACAGCAAAAGGAATTCGAAGGGGCTTTTTGGCGACTGCAAAAGTGGGGGCATCCATGCTGATCAATTCGATGTCAGCAAGAGGAACCCTGCTCCCTACCCCCACGGCAAAAACAGGAATCCCCTTCATTCTGTATTGGGTTGCGGCCTCAACGGGAGAGACACCCACATTCCAGTCTCCATCGGACAAAAGGACAACACCCCTGAGATTGGATTGATTTTCAATCACCTTCAAAAGGCCCGCATTCAAGTCCGTCCCCTCCTGTGCCGGGCTTAAACCGGAAGAAAACGGTTCAAACACAACATTCAAATCCTCTCTTGAAACCTTTTCTTTGGGTTTCCAGATACTTTCATTCTTGAGCGGGGCAATGGCCTCCACACGGCTCTGAGGTCCACTTGTCAGGTTATTGTTATCCAGAATATCCCGGGTCTGCATGCTGTTGGATTCATCCAACAAAATAGCCAGAGTCGGTTTCTGATCCGACTGCTTGGGGTTCAACCATTCCGGTTGACACAAGGTTGCGACCACAAGCCCGACCAATATAAAACGGAGCAATTCCAGAAGGCCCGTTCCCCTGGCAAAACCGCTGCGACACCAGGCAAGCCAGCACAAAAAACCGGTGACAATCATCACTGCAAACCCCACGGCAAGGATGATGCCAGTCGGGTAAAACGTTATTCCGGTTCCATCATTCATCTTGAACGTCACCCGCCGATTTCCCTGATGCAAATGCAAGGCTCAAGTCAGTCGGATCCTTCTCCCGTTTCTCCGGCATGCAAAGCAACGCCTCCAGTAGCAATGCCAACAACATCAAATAAAGCAATGTCCGCCAAATTTCGCTGGCCAACGAGGATGTGTCCCCCACGGCATCGTTGATCCGGCTGTAGGGCAGACCCTTAAACAGGTCATCAACCACGGAAACCGGAACGGAATCAAAATTATCCTCCTTAAGATCGCGATTGACTGCGACCCACTCGGTTTTATTGCGGTAGACTCCGGCCAGAATACCTCTTTCCGATAATGTTGGAGCCTTTTCAACCGGTGCCACTGGTTCATATTTGGCCAGATCCCCTGTCAAGGCTTCACTGGCACTCCATAGATTGATGCCGGACAGTGATTCGCTCGCCATTGAAAGGGCCCTTTGAAGCATGACATAAAAAGCCACCGCATCGCGTTCCAGCGATGAATATTGGCCAATGGGTAACGTGTTCAAAAAATACACGCTCCCTTTGTCTCTTGGTATGCGGGTTAAAAGCGGACGGTCATCACCAAGTCGTGCCAAAGGTGTGCCCGTATTCCCCTTCTCAATTTGTTGTATTTGGCAATAGCGATAAATCCTCAGATCCTTCAGAGGCAAAGGATCGCCACTTCCAACATTGGACAATAAATCCGCATCTCCACGCCACCAGGACAGTCTGCCCTGTTTTTCGTTGTCTAGCTCTTCCCACTCCCTCCATTGAGCCCCGAAAATTTCACCTCCATTCTTGTTGCCCGGCGGCAGGAACATGGCCAATCGCCCGGAGTTAATGAAGGTTTCTATTTTTTTTGTTTCATCCTGATCCGGCAGTGGAATTTGCCAGACCAACATGGCGGCATTATCCCAATCAATCTGATCCAGTTTCTCAGATCCAACAACTTTCACCTCGTGCACCAACCCTGGTTCGGAGGGAATTTCCAGGCTCAACTTGAAGGCCTCCCCGACCTGTGTGTCGTCTGTGACAACAACAACCTTTCGGGCAGGCGGTTTTGAGAACGCAAAATAGAAACGATTATCAATCGGGTTGGCATCCCCCGGCAGATAAACGCCTCCCCAACCGGAAGAAAGATTTTCACTGATCGGTATGCGATGCCCCGAAAGAACTCCCCCTCCTGAATCGAGATCCATTTCAATGATCGAGCGCACCTTATTAATGACAAATTCCACGGGAACCCGACTGGTTGTTTTCGTATTCGACCCTTTGTCCCGGCTAATCTGAACGTCCAGCACCAACTCAGAGCGACTGTCAGACTGCTTTAATTTGATGTTGGACAGGCTAACCGCGAGATTTTCAGAATCTAAATCTTCGTAGGCCAGTAAAAAGTGCTGAACGCCTTTCATTCCAGAAAACTGCTTTTGGATTTCAGGCCAACGACCGCTTTCCGGGTCCCAATCACCCGCCTTAAGGTCAGAGCATATCCAAACATCTGCCCGCCCGACTTCATTGGCCTTCAGATAGGCCAGGGCCTTCTCAAGCATCGACGGAATGTTTGAGGAAGTGACCGTGGCTTTTGTTCCAGGCAGTTCAAGTAGAGACTTGGAAGACTCGATATTCTGGATCTCTTCGCTGGCTCCATCAATCAAGACCAATTCAGTTCCATAACCACGCTTCTCCAGGAGGTCGGATAATTTTCTTAGGGCGGTGGATCTCTTGGATTCACCTGACTGAATATCCTGAGCCTCCATGCTGGCAGACCGGTCCAGTAAAATCAGGGTCGCATCGGGACTTCCCGCCCCAAGCCCACCCAATTTGCCGCTTACAAGAGGGCGACTGACGGCAAATATGATGACAGCAACCGCCAGAATCCGCAGCAGCATGATCAACACATATTTAAGCCGTGCCATTCCCTTGTTCATGCGATTTGCACTGACAAGGAACATCATCCCCCCCCATCGGACAGACCGATGACGGTTCTGGTTAATGAGATGAATGATAATGGGCAACGCCATCAGCGGCAGCGCATACAGCATAAATGGCTGTAGAAAATTCATCCTTTATTGACTCGCCTTTTTTTCTGATGGCGCCCTATCAAAAATCGCCCCAAAACCTCCTCCACAGGATCCTTAAGGTTTATCCGGTGATAATCCACGACCGCACCTTTTATGGCATCGGATAAACCTGAAATATAATCTTTAATCGCATTCCTATATTGCCTCCCCATAATCGTCGGATCCGCCATGATGGGCGCTCCGCCTTCCATGTCCAGGAACCGGGTGGGACGATCAAAATCAAAATCGACCTCGCTTTGATCGAGCAAATGGAAAACAGCGACGTCATGCTTGCGGAATCTGAGATGCTCAAAACAACTCCTTAAGATTGCCGGTTCAATGAACAAATCGGACACAACAACAACAAGCGCACGCTGACTGATGCCCTCTGCCGCCTTGTGCAGGGAATCAGCAAGACCTGTTTCCCCTTCCGGCTTGAGTGAGGCGATTTTGTCCAGGATTATTCTTAGGTGTGCCGCATTTCTCCTGGGCTTAATCTCGGTATGAAAATCGATGCCACTTCCGTAGAGGCCCACTGCGTCACCCTGCCTGGAGGTCAAATAGGCCAGTGTCCCGGCCAGCGACTTCATGCAATCCATTTTGGAGACACCCTCAACCGAATAATCCAACGAGCCACTGGTATCCACGATCAAACATAGTCGCAGATTGGTGTCCGCCTCAAACTGCTTGACAAAAAAGCGGTCTGAACGCCCCCAGGCCCGCCAATCCACTCTGCGAATATCATCGCCGGGAACATATTTACGGTACTGGGCAAACTCCAAGCTGGAGCCGCTGATCGGACTTTTGTGAAGCCCGGAAACGCTCCCCAACATTGGAGCACGGGGGTTCAACCCCAAAGCAGCCAGTTTTGCAACCACCTTGGGATCAATGAAATCGTGCCTGCTTGTGACCTTGTCGCGCACAGATTATTTTTCTTTGACCAGTTCATCGACCAATCGACGAACAATGTCCCGACTGGTAACCCCGTCGGTCTCAGCTCCAAAAGAAGTGATCACGCGATGAGTCAGCACCGGCTCGGCGACCTCAATGACATCCTCCAACCGAACCATGTAACTCCCCAGCAAAGCCGCCCGGGATTTGGCACCCAGGATCAGGTATTGAACAGCCCGCGGACCGGCCCCCCAACCTATCAACGGCTTGGCCCACTCCGGAGATTCATCATCCGAGGGCCGGGTTCGCCTGACCAGGTGAGCGGCAAACTCGTATATATGATCCGGCACGGGTATTCGTCGAACGAGTTCCTGGTAGACTTGTACCTGCTTACCGTCCAGGACATGTTCCAACCTCGGCAAAGGGGCACCAGTGGTCGAACGGGCTATTTCAATTTCTTCGTTCAATTGAGGATAGTCGACCTCTATCATGAACATAAAGCGGTCCAGCTGCGCTTCGGGCAGAGGATAGGTTCCCTCCTGTTCAATTGGATTTTGGGTTGCCAGCACAAAGAACGGTTCCTCCAATTGAAAGCTTTTACCCACAACGGTAACCCGGTGCTCCTGCATCGCCTCAAGCATCGCAGCCTGCGTTTTTGACGGGGCACGATTCACCTCATCGGCAAGGACGATATTGGCAAAGAGTGGGCCCTTCACAAACTCGAACTCGCGACGCCCCGCCTCCGTCTCCTGGAGAATATCCGTCCCCGTGATGTCCATCGGCATAAGGTCCGGGGTGAACTGAATCCGACTGAAACCCAGGTCCATCGTTTCAGCCAATCGACTAATAAGAAGTGTCTTGGCCAACCCGGGAACCCCCATCAACAAGGCATGCCCCTGGGCAAACAGGCATATGCCTAGCTGCTCGATGACAGATTGCTGGCCCACAATGACTCGACCCAGTTCGTCGCACATCTGCTGGTAGTCTCGCCTCAATTGATCAATCGCAGCGACATCATCCGCATGCAATTCACTGGTTTGTTTAGTTGTCATAAATCGTTAATCGTTAATCGTTAATATTATAACGCCTGAAACGAAAAGGTTTCACCTTATATCCATTTGAAACAAAAAATGAGGATAGACAGTAATAAACTGATTTCGCCATTACCCCTTGATTTCAAGTCGGCTTATCGCCGTTCCTGCCGATCCCTCTCCCGTCGGTTTCGCTCGCGATCGCCACGAGTTCGATCTCCACCACGCCCGGAATCCCTGCCCCGCAAACGTTCGCCTTTTGTATCTTTTTGTTTTTCCTGACGCACCATTTCTGCATATCCGACATCGTGCAAACGCTTTAGATCCTTGTCGAACCGCTCCACCTGGCCACTTTCAATAAGCCCATTATGATAAAGACCATGAGTCATTCCGCGCTCGCGTATGCCTTTCTCAGGACGCAGATTCTTACCCTCGCCCCTCTTTAGCATCTCTTTCAACCTGGGCATCAATTCGGCCTTAGGCGTTCGACCAAGTGTCCGGTCTTCTCTGAGTAGTTTTTGATACAGCGCTTCGAGTTGTTCTTCTTCAGATGGAGCTTGCTCCCCTGCACGAGACTTTATCCCAGCAATCACCTTTTCCTTGGTAATCTTCCCACCTTTTACCGCCTTGGAGATACCCGGATTTTCTTTCAGGTAAGCTTCGTACTTAGCTTCCCAGTCATCACCCCTAGGAAAGACAATTTCATAAAGCTCTTTTGCTTGCTCTTCTTTAAGTTTCGCTGCGTCGGTCATGATCTTGAGCGCAGCCTTGTACGCAGCTTCAAAGCCTTCACCTGCGCCCGGCTTTGTTTTACTTAAAATCCAATCCAGACTTTCTCTCGCCACACTCCGCGCCCTGATTGCCTCGGCAAGCTTAGGATGCTCTTTCAGAAATGCTGTAACCCTATTCCTATCCTGTGCGTTGATCACGGAGGTTCCTCCAATAAACAGAATGCCGACTACTATTATATTAGCTATTTTTTTCATTGTTTACTTGTTTTCATTTATTTCTGTTTGTGACACTTTGGCCGACACATAACGCATGAACCCTTGCTGATGGTCAACCCGCAATCTAGCAAACTCATCGTGCGACCTTTCGTATCCCATTACCCAGTATCCACACTAAAACGAAAAATTGGACAAATTATTTCAATTAATTTCCCATTAACTCTGCACTCGTGATCCTCAACTCTGACTCACTCTCCGCAGAGTAGAAATATAAGCTAAACAACTCCAATCCAACCGCTCCCCGAAGAAAATTTTCTTCTTTCAATTCATTCACAGGAATCTGTAGGTCAAAGCCGCCTGCATCAATGCGCCGTCGTACCACAAAACGCCCAGCATTTGATCTTTCAACATCGCTTGCTACAACACCGATCGCGATTCCCGACGGCGAACTCACCTTCCCTTGAATTCGGAATCGGGCCTCTGCACTTAGCAGGATAGGACGCAACGCATTCCGTTTCGCCGAGAGGGAGGAAAAGTAGAGCGTTTCTCGTTGGTTTCGAACCGGCTCTGCGAAAATCGCCCCAGAGCCCTCAGGGACGTTTGCCAAACGTTCGGCATACACTTGCCTAGCATCCTTCTCCTGAATGCGCCCCGCATCGATATCCCGCCCAAGTTCAATTCGCAGGAGAATCTCCACCGGCACCCATCTACCATGATCAACATCATGCTCCAGATCCGCTTTCCATGTACGAGCAGGCCCAGAGATGGCCATTGTCTGAAGCGGCGACAATGCCTCAAGTGTGGCCTTGGTGTGGTATCCAGCCTGAACTTCCACTGTACTGTCGTCGGCAATCCGCTGAAGCCCCACACGGCCCTCGTTAACAATGATCTGCGTTTGAGAATCATCTGCTATGACGTCGAATCGCGTTCCCAAGACCGTCATTTCCGCGGTAGAAGTGTTCAACCTCAGCGGTTTACTGCTTCGTTGCGGCTCGACGCTGGCGAAAAGCAATCCCTCTCGCAATGAGAGAATTTTCCCGTCTTCATTCAACAACATCAGGTTGGATCGACCGGAAATCGTAACGGTCGAACCATCCTCAAACTTCAGTGTGGCCGACGAATCCGGCGTCATTGATTCCAGTGTTCCGGCTGAAACGGAAGATCCAGGGGTGCTAATGTAACGGGACTCACCGTCGATGCGTGTCCACCTGACGGCTCCATTTATATCCGTAATCACGACTTGGGGACTTGCTTCAAACCACACCATCGCGAAAGATGCCAATAACACCACAAATACCGCCGCCGCCTGCATCCACCACCTGCGTGAGATAGGCCGTTCTTCGTCGATGGAAACCACACGACCCACATCGTTGGGTGATGTGGCGAGAACAGCGTGTACCCGAGCCATTCGGAGGTAAAGCAGCCGTACCGATTCATCGGACTCAATCGCCTTCGACAAATCAGCCACCTCCTCGATGGTAGCAACACCATCGAGATGCTTGGTGATGATGGATTCCCAGTTCCGTTCCTTCATGATCTCAACATTCTGATCTGCCCTTCAACACAAAGCTGAAGACTTGAGCGGATTCGCTGTAACTTTTTGTAGATGACTTGTTCTGTGCGCTGGTATTTCGTCGCCAACTCTTTCACGGAAAATTCCCGGTAATAGTAACCGTCTATAATCGCTCGTTGTTGCTCAGGGAGTTCCTCCAGACAATGAACCAGATGCTTGTCGATTGAATTGGTGAGCTGTTCGTTGCATTGCTCTTCTTCCATCAAGACCTCTGCCGCATGTACAGACAACTGAGCCCGTTTCTGCGATTTCTTTAGAAATTTCAACACTTCGAGCCGCAGGAAACCCAAAGCCCAAGCCACAAAAGGCTGGCTCGTGTCATAGGCCTCAAACTTTCTCCAAAGCGCCACCGAGCATTCCTGAACGATGTCATGTGCATCTGCCCTGTTTGGAACCTTGGTCAAAACATACCGCAAGAACACCGACCGATGTTCAACCAGCAATCGAGCGAACTCATTGTGCGACGTTTTGTGCCCCATCACTCAGTATCCGCACTAAAACGGAAAATTGGACAAATTATTTCAATTAATTTCCGATTAACTCTGCACTTGTAATCGCTAACTGTGCCGCGCTCTCGATCGTAAAGAAGAACCAGCTATTTTACGGGCACCTCGATTGCCTTACCTTTCACAGCGGAACCGCCATAAGGAGAGTTCAACAATTGGGCTATTCCAGTCAAACCCAACTGTTTGGCAAGATCCAACGCAGTTTGCCCCGCCTTATTCCTGAAATCAATATTGGCTCCTTTTTTCAGGAGCAGGGCTGCCAATTCCTGATCGCCTGCCCTGATCGCTGCGATCAGGAAGGAGTCACCTGAACTGCTGATTTGATCAATGCCTAGCCCCATTTTTGCGGCAGAGAGAGCCCTTGAAGTTCCATCACCAATGGAGTCAAAAGTTGCATCCAGTGATTCCTGTGTAAGTTCGACCTTGTGAGTGGCTGAATAGGCGAAGGATGCCTCCACCACAAACTGCCAAGCGACATCTTCGTCCGTGCTCAGGTAACCAAGGGCGGGTTCCTTAACCTCAAAGTTTTCATCTGAACCTTGGCTCTCAACTGAGGTTTGCCTCTGCCTGCAGCTCTGGCACAGAACCAGGGCAAACAACAAAGACAATTTTCCAAGCCCCAATCCTCCCGCAAATAATTCCCTTAAAAAGGTCCCCATAAAAAAACAAATTTTCCATTTAACGGTTCTCCTCCAAAACCGAGACCACTCAACATTCAGTGAAGACAGTAGTTCATTGAAACGCTCGTTATTTATGTTACGCCTGTGAGGCAATGCGGGTTTCAACACAGGAGCGAAGCTGATGCCTAATTAAATCCAGTCTTTGCCGTACCTTAACCGACTTTTTCTCCAGTCGCTTGACTGCTTCCAGTCGGGACTCAAATTCCTGTTCGCTCGACGGGTTCACATTGGCCAAGCGGATCAACTCCGCTGACGTTTTCTCCAGTTGCTTGACTGCTTCCAGTCGGGACTCAAATTCCTGTTCGCTCGACGGGTCGCCCTTGGCCAAGCGGACCAACTCTTCCGTATCTTCAACCGAGATCGGACCGCTCAGCAGACAACCCAACAGTTCATTGAAACGCTCGTTACTCATGCTGCGGTTGTGAAGTCATGCGGATCACCCCCCGGGCATCCGGACAATCGTAAACTGCTTATTAAAGCCTGCGCCAAACCGGAAACAGTGGTCGCTATGCTTGTTTCAATAATAAGCGTTGGTTTTTTCATTGTATTTCAATTGTGCCTGCATCAATGCGCCGCCGTGCCCCATCACTCAGTATCCGCCGAAAGTGAAGAAATTGGACAAATTATTTTTGGAACAGAGCTCTTAAATCTCACTGGCAACCAATCAAAACCATTCCCAGCCACAACCCGTCAGCTTCGGTTGGCGGGGGTTCTTTGCCAGCCGTCCAGCGGGGAGGCCGAGTGGCCCGGTGATCACGAGCGCCTTGGCCAAGCGCTTGACCAACGAGAAGTGGATAAAGTTCACCCAGGTCTGTAAGCCCTACAGTTGCCCTCCGTTTTCCCCTGGTTCGTTAGGGGGAACGCCGATCGCTTCCGGCAGGCACACGGCTCTGAGCACCGCTCGTTCGTGTTGTACCGGTGCTCACACCATTGTGAGCACTGCTCGCACGACCGTGAGCACGCTTCTTCCCAGTGCGAACACTGCTCACACCGCTTTGCGCACTGCTCATTCCACCTTGAGCACGCCTCAAACCGGTTGTACCCGTGCTCACGCTCCCTGCGTCCCAGCATTGACTTACTCTACGACATTGAGCAAATAATCAACCCGTCCAGACTAACGAAAGCACTGGACCAGTTTGGGTAACTCGATCA
>Ga0208129_1000214_pt1 | contig 25002 bp, 22 predicted proteins | sample ETNtaG_13_FD_185759 | JGI IMG/M metagenome (GOLD analysis project Ga0208129, IMG submission 185759) | Marine microbial and viral communities from oxygen minimum zone, Eastern Pacific Ocean - ETNP201306PF47B (SPAdes) (version 2) | ecosystem: Environmental > Aquatic > Marine > Oceanic ...
CCACTTCTGGGTATTCGTCACTGCCCGCCACCCTAAACAGATCTTCTTCCAGAAATTCCGCTTCGTGATACGGCGAGATATACGGGCCAATAAACGCAATGACGATCCAGAAGGAAACGACACAGACCGCGAGCTTGCCACTCCAGGACAACTTGAGCCTTCGCTTGGGCGGGGCATCGGGCAGTTCCTCAAACTGCGCAGTCACTGTGATCGGTTCAGCCATTTGATTTCAGACCTTATTTGGGATGCCGCAGCCGCGGGTTGGAGAGCATCGCCGAAAGGTCGGCAATAAAGATCAAAACAACATAAGTCGCACAGAAGATCATGGCGCAGGTCTGAACCAGGGGCATATCCCGGGTCTGCACACCGTCAATCATTAACTTGGCCAGTCCAGGATAGGCAAATATGGTCTCAACAATCACGACCCCGCTGACCAGATAGGCGAGATTGAGCGCGACGATATTAACGATTGGACCGATCGCATTGAACAGCGCATGGCGTAGAATGATTCGCTTGCGGGGTACACCCTTCAGTATCGCCATCTCGATATACGGCGAACTCATCACATTAAGCACTGTGGCCCGGGTCATTCGAATAATTTGTGCCGCAATCACGATACACAGCGTCAAGATGGGCATGGCCAGCGATCTAAGCAGCTGCCAGACCGATTCAAACTCCGTTATGTAAGCAATCGCTGGCAACCAGTTCAGCTGAATCGCAAGAATCAGCACCAGCAGTGTTGCAATAAAGAATTCAGGAACGGATATCAGACACAGTGTGGCGCTCGTAATGATTCGATCCAGCCGGCTACCCGGAAACATGGCAGCCACTAACCCGAGGATCAGAGAGACCGGTACGGCGATAGCTGCAACAATTGCGCTGAGAAGCATCGTGTTGTACAACCGGCTGCCAATCAGCTTGTCAATTGACGTGCCACCAGCTTGTGACATGCCCAGGTCGGCCGTCGCCATGTCCTGAAGCCATTCCAGGTAGCGCACTGGGGCAGGTTTATTGAGTCCAAGTTTCTCTCGAAGATTTTCGAGCGCGACTGGTGTTGCTTCCTGCCCGAGCATCACCTCGGCCACGTCACCCGGTAAGATTTCCGTACCCGCAAACACCAGCACTGAGACTACCCAAAGCGTGGCCAGGCCAATGCCCGCTCGCCGAAGAATCATTTGCCCCATCATAGTTCTACGCGTGCGTAGTCCATCTAGACGAGCACCAAAAGATAGCCATTGATAAACAAAACACGGGCTCACGCCTGAAAGCGCAAGCCCGTGTTAATTGGATTACCTTAGCTATCGATCCAGGCGTACTCTGGCCACTCACCACCACCTGTTGCAGCCAGCGGAACCTTGGGCATACCTTTGACCTTACTTGAAATGGCATCCAGGTAAGCTGCGTGCAATGGAATGACGTTCCCACCGTCATCGCTGACCAGCTTTTGCATTTCACAGTACAGTTCCTGTGATTTCGCAGGATCAGCTTCGGCCCGGGAGGCAAGCAACAATTCATCGAAGCGCTCGTTCTTCCAGTGAACTTCATTCCACGGTGCATCACTCTTGTAAGCCAGCGTCAGCATGACGTTGGCGGTGGGACGCATGTTCCAGGATGACACCATGATCGGTTGCTTCATCCAGACCGCACCCCAGTACCCATCATTCGGGACGCGTTTCACGTTCAACTTAAGACCGATCTTCGATGCCTCACGTTGCAGGAGCAGGCACATGTCCGTAATACCGCCTTTAATCTCGGCAACGTGAATTTCTGCTTCTGTGATGCCCGATTTTTTCAGATGAAACTTCGCTTTATCAGGATCGAAGGGGCGCTGTGGTAGATCTGCACAGTGCTTCAGGTAGGCCGAGCCAATCGGATGGTCGTTACCCATGGTACCCATCCCCTTGAAGATACCTTTGAGGATTTTCTCGCGGCGCTGCAGGTACTTCAGTGCCAGTACAAAGTCCAAATTGTCACCGGGATGACGATCGCGCATAACACAGATGGTTGGATATCCGCCCGAAGGCACCATGTAAATTTCGGTGCCATTGTTCCCTTCGATTTGCTTGATCGCTTTCGGGTCTAGGTTTCCACAGATCTGAATATCGCCGGCGACGAGTGCGTTGGTCCGCGCAACAGCGTCGGTGATAGCAAATGTCTCTACCTCGTCGAGGTAAGGCCCATCACGGAAATAGTTGGGATTTCTCTTCCCGACAGAACGCACGCCCGGGACAAATTCTTCAACTGTAAACGGGCCAGTCGCATTGGGTTTTTGAAAGTATTCCCCTTCAGCGCCATTCTGAACGATGTTGAAGTGAAAAGTACCCAGGATAGAAGCAAGATCAGCATTGGGTGAACTCAAGATTGCCTTGATGGTGTACTTGTCAATCTTCTTCCACTCACTGACCATACTGACCAGCGATGATGCTTTGGAGATCGAATCTGCTCCCAAGTGACGATTCATGGCATAGAGCGCGTCATCGGCCGTGAAATCTGCACCGTCATGGAACGTCACGCCTTTACGTAGCTTAAAGGTGAACTCTGTGGCGTTGGAATTAACACTCCACTCTTCGGCTAAATCCCCTCGTAGTGAAAGGTCAGGATTAAACTGCGTGAGTCTGTTGTAGTAACAACGGCCACGAACATAGTCGATCGTCGCAGTATTCAACGCTGGATCAAGCGTATCTGCTGGACCATGTTGATCCCAAGCAAATCTGAGTCGACCACCTTTCTTCGGTGTCTCGGCCAACGCACTGGCTGACGTCAATAAACCGCCAGCGGTCGTCGCGGTAAATCCCAATGCGCCCATGGCGGCAAGGAAGTCGCGACGATCCATACGGCCATCTCGAAACATCTGCTGAAATTTCTTAATATCCTTCATCAGGTATCCCCCATTCATGTAATACTAAAAAGTTAAAGCCAACCAGCATAGGTACTGCAAGAACTACCCGAACAGTGAAACATGAAATAAGTCTGTCCGTCAAACAAACATCCAATAAGATTATGGAACCACATATTTCGTGGGAAATGCCGATATATCACAGTGCCAACACCCTGCTGACTCCACTGAACGACTACTTCTCAGCAAGCACACAGCCGTTGTGCGACTAATTTTTTTTGTTCTCAACCCACTGAGCAATGGTCCTGCTGGGTGGGGCATAGACGTCGATGAAAACGACAGGTTCGCCACCTAAAATCTCACCGCCATGTTTCACATTCGCCGGCGCGTACCACATGTCACCAGGACCAATATCACGGACCTCATCTCCGACCGTAAGGCGCATGCGGCCGGAAACGACCACACTCATTTGTTCATGCAGGTGGCTATGGAGTTCGTAGGTTCCACCAGGTTCAAATTTCGCCCAAATCAACTGACAGTTCCCTCCAGTGGCGGGAATTGCCGTATGCACTTTGCAATCGCTAATAAACTCAGAATTCGCTTCGACATCGGCCGCCGTAAAAATGTATGACATCAATTGTCACCTCGCAGGTAGATTGCATTTCACATCAAAAATACAGGACTTTGCAATTGGTCTCAACAACCTAGCCCTTCTCTATTATTACCAAGACCGCTACGCCGAGGCGTGGATACGGCAGGTTACTGCTTGGTGTCACACGACATCAAAAGTCGAATTACAGCATTCACATCGTGGCAACTTCGTCCATGTTCATTGAGCAGTTGCTGTCTCATCAGACTATCAGCCACGACATTGCTAAATCGCGTGAGGGAAATTCATCGATGTTTTTGCAGACTTCTCTAGAAGCGGGCCGCCCAATAGCTAGCAACAATGTTTTATAAAACCCAGCCTACACCCGATTCCGGTCAAGTTCAGTGCACAAACTCTTCCTTACTGCGATGGCATTCGATCAGGTGACTATTGCCAAGATCCCGGATGGGGGCAGTCTCACGATCGCAGGTTCCCTCGATCGCTAGAGGACATCGATCAAAGAATGGGCAGCCGATTTCGGTCAGCTGCACGACCCGGTCGATACCGGCCTGCGCTTCTTGCGTCTGCATTGTCTCTTCCAGCCAGCCGACACGAAGCTCCGGCACAGAACTGATCAGCAGACGGGTGTAGGGATGATAGGGCGGTGATAGCACCTGGTTCGCCGGCCCCTGTTCAACCACCCGACCAGCGTAGAGCACCACAATCTCATCTGCAAAGGAAGCAACCGTCGAAAGATCATGACTGATAAACACAAACGATACGCCGGTTTGTTTGCGTAACCGTTTTAATAATTCAATGACATTGGCGCCTACGATCGAATCAAGAGCAGAAATCACCTCGTCACAGAGCAGCACCTCGGGAGATGCAGCCAGCGCCCTGGCAAGATTAACACGCTGCTTCTGCCCGCCCGAGAGTTCCTCGGGATACCGGCCGGCAAAGTCCTGAGGCAGTTCGACCATGTCGAGCAGTTCCATGATCCGCCGACGCTTCTCCTTACCTTTTAGGCCCAGGTAAAACTCTAGGGGCCGGCCCAGAATGTGATCGATCCGTTGACGCGGATTAAGCGCGGTATCGGCCATCTGAAAAACAAACTGAATTTTCTGTAACTCACCGCGGTCGCGCTTTTGAAGCGCCGGTTGCAAGTCGTTTCCGTCCAGCAACACCTGCCCATGTACGGCAGGCAATAATCCGGCCATCACCCGCGCCAGGGTCGATTTCCCGCAACCGGATTCCCCTATCACGCCCACGGTATGGCCGCGTTCAATGGACACATTGACGTCCCGCAAGACTGTAATCTCAGGTACGCCATTGCGTTTCCTGCCATAACCCGCGGTAATGTCTTTCACCTTTAACGCCGGTACGTCTCGCTTGTGCTCACCCAACATTTCATCACCCTGACCGGCTGCAGGTGGCGGCCGTACCGCACGCATCAAGCGTCGGGTGTAATCGTGGCCAGGATCATTTACTACCTGTTCGGCGCTGCCATGCTCCTGGACCTCACCCGCATAGAGCACCACGATATGATCTGCAACCTGCGCCACTACAGACAGATCGTGTGTCACATAAATGGCGGCAGAGCCTTCTTGCTTAATTACTGATTTGAATGCCTTAAGCACTTCTATCTGGGTGGTTACATCGAGGGCAGTAGTCGGCTCGTCGAGCACGAGAAGATCCGGCTTGCCGCACAGTGCCATTGCAGCCATTAGCCGTTGCAACTGACCCCCTGACACCTGGTGTGGATATCGTTTGCCTAATCGATCAGGATCTGGCAATTCCAGGGCACGGTAGAGTGTCTCAGCACGTTCATTGGCCTGTTCTTGGTCCAATATTCCGTGTAGAACACAAGATTCTGTCACTTGTTCACCGATCGTCAGCGCCGGGTTGAACGTTGCCGCTGCGCTCTGTGCTAAGTAAGCGACCCGCTGGCCACGCAGGGCTCGCAACTGATCTGGCTCCATGGTAATAACATCTTCATTTTCCAGGCGGACCTCACCGCCGGCAAATTCCAGGCCCGGCTTGGTATACCCCAGAGCCGACAACGCTATGGTGGTCTTGCCCGACCCAGACTCGCCGATCAGCGCCACCACCTCACCGCGGGCCACGTTGAAACTGACCCCTTTAACAATCGGCAGCAGGCTGTCATCGTCCCTGCGGGCACTGATTTTGAGATCGTCGACCTCGAGCAGGACGCTCATGAAATCATCCTCTTGGACAGCTTGCCACCGGTAAATGCAGAGATATCATCCACAATCATGTTCACCGATATCGTGAGGGTTGCAATAGCAAGCGATGGCAATATCGGTGCCATCGATCCATAGATCAGGCCTGGAAGATTTTCCTTCACCATACTGCCCCAATCCGACATTGGTGGCTGCACACCTAATCCCAGAAAACTCAATGCGGAGATAAACAGGATGATCCAAACGAAACGCAATCCAAAGTCAGTCGCCAACGGCATCGCGATGTTGGGTAGTATTTCGCGGGTGATAATCCACCATAAACCCTCACCTCGTACTCGAGCCGCTTCAACAAAATCACTGACCATAACCTCCTGCCCCAGAGAACGCGCAATGCGAAACACACTGGCCGCGTAAATTATTCCAGTCAGTAGGATCAGCAAAGGAATCGAGCTGCCCAAAGCAGCAATCATAACAAGCGCCATCATTAATGAGGGTAAAGAAAGCAGTGCGTCGTTTAGCCGACTCAGAATCGTGTCGAGCACTTTGCTACCGACGGCCGCTGCAATGCCCAATGTGACCCCGATGAGATACGCCAACAGGGTTGAAATAAACGAAATTCCGATGGTCGTTCTTGCTCCGTAGAGAATGCGGGATAGAGTGTCCCGACCCAAATAGTCCGTCCCAAGCAACACAATTTTACTGGGTGGTTGGAAATCGGTATCCGGATACTCGTCTCCGCCTGGTACAACAAAAAGTTCCTCATCAAGAATGTCTGCCTCGTGATAAGGAGAGATCGTTGGTCCGATGACCACTATGATCGCCCAGAAAATAAGGACTACAACACCGAATTTACCTGCCAGACTGAGTTTGATTTTTCGCTTGGGCGGTGCATCAGGCAGTTCTTCGAACTGCGTTGTCGGACTAGCGTTTTGAGTTATCTCTGACATCGCCAGCTCTCTTACTTGGGATGACGCAGGCGCGGATTGGACAGGATTGAAGCCATGTCAGCCAAAAAGATCAGGACGACATAAGTGCCACAGAAAATCATTGCACAAGCCTGAACCAGCGGTAAGTCCCTCAAAAGAACGGCTTCGACCATCAATTTAGCCAATCCGGGATAGGCAAAAATTATCTCGACCACGACGACCCCACCGACAAGCCACGCCAGATTCAGCACAATCACATTAACGATCGGACCGATCGCATTTAACAATGCATGCCGCAAGATAATTTTCTTGCGTGGCACACCTTTCAGTATGGCCATTTCAATGTATGGGGAACTCATCACATTCAGAACTGTTGCCCGCGTCATTCGAATAATCTGCGACGACGCAACTATAATCAAAGTCAAGGTTGGCATCGCTAAGGTCTTAATTAGCACCCAGCCAGTTTCGTTACCTCTCAGGAAAACGATAGAGGGTAACCATCCTAAATAAACCGCAAAAATTAATACTAAAAATGTCGCCACGAGAAAGTCGGGCACTGATATGAGACTCAGCGTCGAGAACGTCACCGTGCGGTCAAGTTGGGTTCCCGGATGCATCGCGGCGATCAATCCAATAAATAACGAAATTGGAATTGCAATAACTGCCACCAGTGCGGTAAGACGGAGGGTGTTAGTCACTCGAGGCCCCAACACGTCGACGATTGGGGTACCCAGCCCAGCACCTAAGCCCGCCTTGGAAATTCCTAGGTCCCCCATCGAGACGTTACCCAGCCAGACCAGATACTGCATGTGAGCGGGTTTATCCAGACCGAGTTTTACACGCAGCGCCTCGGTGTTTTCAGGGGTTGCAGTTTGCCCCAGCATAATTTGTGCAATATCCCCAGGCAACAAGTTGGTGCCGACAAAAATCAGCACCGAGACCACCCACAAGGTGACTATACTGAGGCCCAACCGGCCGACAATCGCGCGCCAAAGCATGATGAGTTAATCAAATAATATGAGTTTAGGGTGTCCCAAATAAAGAAGCCCGCACGCGAACGTGCGGGCTTCTTTTCGTAACATCACGGCTATTAACTTAAGCTTCTTTCCAGATATGCTCGGCCCAGCCGTTTCCGCCAAACTGGCCCAGAGGCACGTTGGAGAATCCTTTAACTTTAGGATTGTTCGCATCCAGAATGTTAGTGTGATAAGGAATGATGATCCCACTTTCAGTACTAACCAGCTTTTGCATCTCACAGTGCATCTCATGCCGCTTGGCTGCATCGGTCTCGGCCAAGGAGTCTTTCAACAATTCTCCCATGCGGTCACTGTTCCAGTAAGTGTCGTTCCAGTTGCCATTGGGGCCAAACTGAATACCCATCATCGAGTTCGCAGTCGGGCGCATGTTCCATGACACCACGTTCAGTGGCTCTTTCATCCACACCGCACCCCAGTAACCGTCGGTCGGTACCTTTTTCAGTTTCAGATCAAATCCGATCTTCTTGAGGTTCGCCTGCATCAGGAGACACGTATCCTCGATAGCGCCGGAAACAGGTGCAACGAACAGTTCAGCCGTCGAGTAACCCGACTTGTTCAGATGCCACTTGGCTTTGTCGGGATCATACGGAATTTGCGGCAGTTCGTGACAATGATCGGCGCCATAAGAAATGTTGATCGGGTGGTCGTTACCCAGTGTACCGTGACCTTTCAGGAACTTCCGGACAATCCGCTCACGATCCTGGATGTACCGCAGTCCCTGAACCAGATCATCATTATCACCCGGGGCTGTGTTCTTCAGGCAGCAGATACCACCATACACACCCGACGGCACTGATAAGACTGTGTGTTTCCCTGTTGACTCAATCTTCTTGATCATTTTGGCACTTGGTGTGATCACCATGTCAACACTACCAGCCAGCAACGCGTTTAGGCGCGCATTCGGGTCGGTGATCGCCGTGATCTCCATACTATCGAGGTGTTGGCCAGTATCACGCCAATAGTTCGGATTACGCACATGGGTCGACTTCACACCGGCCTGGAAATTTTCAACCAAATAGGGGCCCGTGCCCACCAACGGTGCGTCTTCCTGGACAATCTTGGCTTGTGGCTGTGTCAGCTTGTACGGCATATCCGCATCGGGTGACGACAGCGAGAGTTTCACGGTGTACTTGTCAACTGCTTTCCACTCCGTCACGTTGGTAAAGAAAGAGCCGATCGAAGATGGCGATCCCTCTTCAATGTGACGGTTCATGCTCCATACGACGTCAGCAGCTTCCAGCGGATGACCATCGTGGAAGGTAACGCCTTTACGAATTTTGAAGATGTATTCCGTCGCATTACCGTTCACCGACCACTCTTCAGCCAACTCACCATGTAAACTCATGTCGGTCCAAACCTGGATCAGGCCATTGCACCCTGCATTTGCCCGGGTGTAGTCGATGGTTGATGTGCCGAGCAACGGATCCAAGGTGTCATCTGGCCCATGCAAGTTCGACGCAAAGATGACCGATCCACCCCGAGTGGGTGTTGATGCCAGTGCACTCGCTGAAGTCAGAAAGCTACCCGCGGTAGCTGCAGTCACACCGAGCGCTCCCATCGCTGCCAGAAACTCACGACGGTTAACGTGACCATCGCGGTACATCTGTTGAAAAGTCTTGATTTCTTTCATTTCTCTCGAATCCTCGTGGGGAAAATTAGATTTCTCGTATCAACACGACTGGGCTAAATTATTACGAACGCCCAAATGCCGAGTACAACCAAAACAGTGAAACATAGCCACCATTTGGAGTCAACCAACAGACCACCCTCCGGCTTTAAATTCTTAGTTTTGGGTCGTTTGTTGCTAATATCCAGGTTAAAGAACGCGGTGTTTCAAGGATTTGGTTACCGTCTAGACAAATCATGAGTATTTGCGGCTATTTGAATAGATTTCTACGACTTTCGAGATTACGACGCGTTAGCCCGACAGACACCAATAAATATCGCGCTTTGGTGGGGATTGCTGGGCTCTTACAGCTTACGGCCAGCACAGCTGTAGTCGCAGCCTGCCTGTGTACCTACACCCCGGCAACTTTGGTCGAAGTCCTTGACGCCAGCACCATGATACTCAACATAAAAGGTGCGCCAACAACGGTACACCTCGCTGGTATCGACACACCCAAATTGAAGCCACAAAGCACAGGAACCTGGTGCGAAGCAGAAGGCGCCAAGGCATTGCAGGCAAAACAGTTTGCCAGCAAACTGCTGTTAGCTGCGAGCGAAATCACCCTCGATGAGGAACGAACCACTGCAGCTGGCGAGATAACTGCCGTTATCTATGTGGATAATATAAGCCTCGGCCAGGAACTGCTTTACAAATATCTTGCGATTGAAAGCGGTGAACCCGCACCCTGGTGCGACTGACTTAACGTACAACGGCTAGCCCTAATCCAGTGTACCGACCCGTAGACGCCACATAATTAACAAGTTGCTGCAAAGAGAAATTTCTTTGCAACCGTGATTGTCCGGTGGGCCATCTCCCGATCGGTCGGATGCATCACAGCACGCGGTGGCTCAGTGAGGTGGAAATGACCGAAGCGGTCCTCACCCGATACCAACGTGCAATAGGTCTTAACTCCCGATACCTGCTGCATCCGTGGACTGATATAACGAATCGCAAGCCCGATGCGACGATCGTCTGTCTGGTTTGCCGACGATGCATGAAATATTCGCCCATGATGCAATGCGACTTGACCAGGTGCGAGGACCACATCGACAGCTTCAGCTTCATTGACGTCGACAGCGACTTCCTGACCGCGTGACAGCTGATTATTTTCAGCGAAAGTATCACGATGGGGCACAATTTCTCGGGTATGCGTACCCGGTACGTAGCGCATACAACCGCTCCGGACTGTTGCAGAAGACAGCGCAACCCAAGCAGTGACTTTATCCACACCATCCAAACCCCAGTAAGTCAGATCCTGATGCCAACTCACATAGTTCGGCGAATACGCTTCCTTAATAAACAAGTTGGCCCCCCAAACCATAACATCAGTACCCAGTATTGCCCGCACAGGGTCCAGTACAGAAGAAAGACGGGTAATCTCATCTATGAACGGCATCACCATATTGGCGTGACCAAACACAAGTGCATCGAAGTCGGGGTCTTTGTCCTTGTACTCACGCTCCGCTGCTTCGAACTGACTGCGATAGACCAACGCCTGTTCGACACTCATCGCATCAATCGGGAAGTAGTAGCCGTTCTGGTTATAGCTGTTGGTAATCGCCGTCAATTCATCGGCCACCTGATCAATCTCCTAAGTAAAGACGTGCGTTTTCTGAAACACTTCCAGTTTCATATCGTGCAGGAAGTTCAGATCTTGCTTTCAAGGCCAGGGCGAACCGCATCAGCGACCAGCTCCTGAAAGCGTCGGACGCTTACCTCCCAGTGAGGGGAGAGCACACCACCATCCTCGGCGACAGTGCTATGGCGACCTGCCTGAAGTCGTTCACACATTTCGTGATCCTCGCGGTGGACACTGTCCCACAACTGTCGTAACTGTTCGACCGCAGGCCTGCTTTGATCTGAATCACGATGGAGATAAATCACCCGGCTTTGATGAGTTGAATTCTCCGACACCGGTCGGTTCAAGTGAACACCGATCTGATCCGGGTAATACAATCCCAATACAAAATTTGGGAAGAGCGTTAAGTAGCGCGAACTGACACCCAATGTACCGACCGCGGCACCGGCCTGTTGTTCGGCCGTCAGATCTATGGCGCTGCCCAGGCAGTGTTCGTCTACCACCACGTAATGGTCTTCTAGTGGCTGACTGGTTGTCGTTTTGTGTACATACTGAACGTGGTAGGGCTCGATGAAGTTTTCCATCAGCAGCTTCCAGTTGGTCGACACCTCACCGAATTCCAAAGTTGCCACGGCTTCAAACTCTTCGGGTTCAAACCCAACCAGTTGACGCTTGAGTGGCTCGACAAAAACATCGAAAGATTCGGCCTGGCCATCCAGGTTTACAAATATCCAGTCATGAAACGTATGGCACTGAATCTCGTAAAGTCCGTGATTTGCGAGGTCAAATCCATCGGGCAGGCCTGTTTTCCCACCACCAAAGTATGGGGCGAGGCGAAGCTGTCCACCAAAATCATAAGACCATCGATGATAAGGGCAGGTTATCAACGAATCGCAATGCCCAGCCTGATCGATCAACTTGAGATTACGATGCCGGCACACGTTGTGAAATGCGCGAATTTTGTCTGCCTCACTGCGTACCAGAAATACCGGCTTGCCTGCCACAGTCAGTGGTTGCACGTCTCCCACTTTAGCCAACTGATGCGCAAACCCGACAAATGACCATGAAGCAGCAAATAACGAGGTTTCTTCTAACTCAAAAAACTCACGGCAGGTATAAGACGCGGCCGGCAGTCCGTGACATACCGGACTGGCCTGATCAAAGGCAGTGAAGAATGCTTTGTCTATCCGCACGGCCATAGTAATCACTCAGTGGGCTTATAGCGATGCAAGAGCCTACTCGTTATCATGATGCCCCCCTAATACCAGTTACCATAACAGAGAATTTACTTTTTTCGTAGAGGTACCTAGACTCGCTCTACATTACCTGCCGGACCTTGATGTCACTTCTGTACCCGACACAATCCCGAGCACTCTAATCTTGTCTATTTATAGGAATTCTGTCCATGCCCTACATCGAAAACTTTACTGATGCACTGCCCGATGCAGCACGTGTAGCTGAAGAAAAAAATCGCCTCGAAGCCGCGGGGGTTAAATACATTCTGTCGTGCTGGATCGACCTTTTGGGTGTGCCCAAAACCAAACCAGTGCCGATCAGCGATTTCGAGTTGTTGTGTATGGGCAAGGGGCCTCAGTTCGCAGTCCATTCAATTTCATTCGTACCCGAACTGGGACCCGCTGACTCAGACCAGATCCCCCTGCCCGATCTCGACAGCCTCATGATCTGCCCGTGGGACAAAACCTGCGCCTGGGTGTTTGCAGACCTGTGGTGGGAAGGACGACCCTATAAGCTGTGTCCACGCAGCGCGATGAAACGGACCATACAGAACGTTGCGGATCAGGGCTACGCGGTGTACGCCGGTGTAGAGCCTGAATTCTTCGTTATGAAATGGCAGGACGGACAACCCGTCAAGGCATTCGACGATGACCCAGCACCCGGTCAAGGCGTCCGGCCCCGTCGACAGGCCTTTGGCTACGATGTTGAATATTCTATCGACTCGATGGGTTTTCTCGGCGAGATGATCGACATCATCGAGGGGCTCGGCTGGAACCTGCACGATGTGGTCTGCGAAGGGGGTTATTCTCAGTTTGAATTGGACTTTCACTACACCGACTTGCTGGCGATGGCCGACCGTCTGGTGTTTTTGCGAGTCCTTCTAAAAGAAGTCACCAAGCGCCACGGGATGTTCGCCACCTTCATGCCGAAACCAACGATCGGTGACTGGCGATCGGGCGCACACATGAATACGTCGATGCAACTGGTCGATAAACCCGGGGAGAATATTTTTGAAGATTCAAACGGTAACTGGAGCGATTCCGTATTCGGCGCCGTAGGCGGATTGCTGCGACATGGCGGCGCACTGACAGCCATTGCCTGCTCAACGGTGAATTCCTATAACGGTCTAGTTCCCCGGGTAGGCGGTTTTGAAGGCGGCACAGTCACCTGGGCCCCGACTCACATGACCTATGGCTATAACAACCGTTCAGCTATGTTACGCCTGCCACAAAGCCGGTTCGCCATCGAAAATCGAGCCGCGGACATGTGCATGAATCCCTACCTTGCGCTGGGCATGTCTGCCGCTGCAATGACTGAAGGCATCGTGAATAACTATGATGCCGGTAGCCCGCTCAATCAGGACCTTTACAGCATGAGCGAGGATGAAATCGAACGTTCCGGTGCACAGCGGCTACCGAGAAACCTGCTGGAAGCTTTGGAGATTCTGCGTACTGACGACCTGGCACGTACCGTACTGGGCGATGACATAATGAACTCCTACTTGACCTATAAATCTGACGAGTGGGAACGGTACCACCAGGCCATTACCGACTGGGAGGTAAATGAGTATCTACGCCTTTATTGATAGCTCTCTGACATAGCGCCGCAACAGAAATATTTGGCGCCTGATCCAGCACCATAAATAGGTAAGTGTGAGTTACACAGACGACAGCAAGTTGTCGGACTACGCAGCTGGGATATCCAATCTGCTACATAACTGTCTCAACATCAAACCACAGCAACGGCTGCTGATTATCGGTGAACCTGAAGGGACCGGCTACTATGAGGATGGCCTCTGTGAGCGTATTACAAAACAAGCCAAAGGTAACGATGCGGACGTCACTGTAATTAAACCATCCATGGTCTCCGGACCAGACGATATTGACCCGTCTGTTTCACAAGCTATCGGCCAAGCCGACCATACATTATTTTTGTCTCGGCTCGGGGACCAGATTCGGTTTAGCGAAGTTCATGGCACAGGCAGTAAGACAATCTGTTATACGCTCGAACAAGAACTGCTCGGTACGGCGTTTGCTACCGTGCCCTGGGATCTTTTTAAGCAAATTCACGACCGACTGCTCGCGAGGATCACCAACGCACAGAGCTACCGGATCACCTGCCCACTTGGCACACAACTCAACGGTCGGATCAAGGCAAAAGCGGAACAACCTACCGACACAGCTATTACCGAGTTCACTGTCGAACCGTTTCCAGTACTAATCTATCCGCCTCTGCAATGCACGGAACTAAATGGACAACTCGTGCTGGATCGATACCTGGCTTCCACCTCGATCAACGATATCGACAACAACCATCTAAAGCTGGAGCGACCTGTTATTGCTCGGATCGAGCAGAACCGTATCGTGAACTTTGAGGGAGACGCCAACACTGTAGCATCAGTCAAAACACAGTATCACCGGGTCGGAGAACTGGCTGGTGGCGATCCCTTTGTAGTCAATTCCTGGCACACCGGCATCTACCCCAAAACCTTCTATAGCCGCCCAATAGATGATGATGTCCAGCGCTGGAGTGATCTGGCCTTCGGCAACCCCCGCTACACCCATTTCCATACCTGTGGCGACAATCCGGGCAACATCGCCACTGCAATGTTCGATGCCACCATTAGTTTTGATGATCAGCTTTTCTGGGAAGCAGGCCGATTCGTTTTTCTCGATCAACCCGAACAACAGGAACTGTTGGCACAGTACCCAGATCATCCCGATGCATTCAGCATGCGGTGGGATATCGGCATCTGATAATGCGCACAGATCTCAGCTACCACATCACCAACAGCAGGTGAATCACAATCACCCCCCGTCTCTGTTCCAGGGGCAACATCTACACGCGGCCTTTTTGGTTGTCGCACTGCCGCTGATTTATATCGCCCAACCAACTGAAGGTCACTGGCTCGGTACTTCTGTTTCTCTTTGGTATTGGATCGCGATCGTCACACCCATCCTGCACCAGACATTTGTATGGGTTTCCTGGCGACTTCAACTCCAGCATCAACTATTCACCCACCACGGAACCTCTGAACCGGGTTTTCGGATTTATCTGGTCTTGTTCTTTACCCTATTTGTTGGCCGGTTCGTTACGCTGTGTGCTCTTTGCCTGGCCGACCAAAACACCCTTTCCTTTCCCGTGGGGTTGAGATTATTGCTGGCGTTACCAATTCTATGCCTCGCCGGCTACACGATGTATTCAATCAAGAGGTTCTTTGGTTTTGCGCGTGCGGCTGGAATCGATCATTTCGATTCTGAGTATCGCAACCGACCCCTGGTCCGGGAAGGCGTGTTCAGATGGACAAGCAATGCGATGTATGTGTTCGCCATACAATCGTTGTGGCTGTTCGGGATTCTGGCTGCTTCCAAACTGGCGCTCGTCGCCGCAGCGTTCCAGGCAATCTACATCTGGGTACACTACTACGGAACCGAAAAACCCGACATGGCATTTATCTACCGTAAACAGCAATAGACTCAGTCTGAACTCTAACTGTCACCCCACCGGCTGGCGACAACGAAACCGGAGACACCCATGGCCTCGTTACCCGACGACAACTCTGAAGAACAACTGAAACCTTTCGATGGTATCCGGGTGGTGGATTTCACCCATGTACTGGCCGGCCCTTCTGCCACCTATCAACTGGCCGTTATGGGGGCCGATGTCATCAAGATCGAATCTCGCCATGAACCAGACATGTACCGCGAAATCGGTGATAGTGCCGAACTGGCAAAAGAAGGCCGTGGCACCGAGTTCCTGTCCCAAAACGGCAACAAGCGCTCATTGTCTTTGGATCTTTCAGCACCAGACGGGGTGGCAGTCGCCCGCAGACTGATCGAAACTGCGGATGTGATGGTCGAGAACTATCGCTGTGGGGTGATGGAACGCCACGGGCTGGGCTATGAAGCGGTCAGTGCATTGAACCCACGAATCATCTACTGCTCATTGACCGGGTTTGGGCACACCGGACCTAAGGCCAGGCACCCTGCATATGATGTGGTGATCCAGGCTTACTCCGGACTCATGGCTGCAAATGGCACACCTGACAGTTCGCCTGTTCGGGTAGGCCCTGCGGTTCTTGATTACGGCACTGGCGCCCACGCAGCACTGGCGATCTCATCAGCGCTCTTTCAAAGATCGCGAACAGGATTGGGCCAATGTATCGATGTTGCCATGGCTGATGCGGCGATGATGCTGATGTCAAACCTTGTTGTTACGACACAATCCATTGGCCAAACGCCACCGCCACCGGGCAATCAACACCCCTCCCGCGCGGCCTATTCAGCTTATCCCACAGCCAACGGCATGCTGATGCTCGGTGCCTACACATTGAAACAACTGCAACGTCTGTTAAGAGCAATCGACCGTGACGATCTTGCAGAAGAAGTCGCCAACGCCACTGCTAAGGAGATCGGCGGGCGCCGGGATGAATTTGCCGAACTGCTCACCAATATTCTGGCGACACGAACAGCCGACGAGTGGGAGGCACATTTCAATGACGCCGGTGTGCCTGCAGCGCGCGTTCGCCGAATAGATGAAACGCTTCAACATCCACAAATACAATCACGCGAGGTACTGCAACAATCCGACACCATTCCTGAAACTGGCCTGCAACTGCAGGCACCGGTCGCCGCCTTCCGTTACGCACACGGTGGGCCTGCCCTAACCCGCCCAGCACCCCGACTGGGTGAGCATAGCCATCAAGTGCTCAGCGAAATCGGCTATAGCGACGATGACATCAGGCAGTTGGCAGCTTGTGGCACCGTGTATCTCGAGGAATAAATAGCTACGGGTCAGGTCCTGGACGTGGAGCCTCGAAAAACGCGATGTAAGCACAACGCGCTGACGGCACCCAGGAGCAACCAGAAAATCGCGTTGACGATCGCGGTGTGCACAAAGAAAACACTCGTCAGCGCTTCGGGTGCGGCACCGCTGTAGCTCTCCGGCCGGGGCACACCGACCAGGTGGGGCAGCGGTAACAATGCCGCACCGATAACCTTCACCCAGCCCGGCGAACCTAGAATGAGCAATAGCAATCCGACCCCGGTGAACGTCACCGCCAACAGCCACCAGAGCTGACGCGGCGCCAGTGCCGTCAACGGGGTACCAGGTAGTTCAGGTGGCAAACCCAAGGCAGGAGCAAAAAAGAACGTGGCATAACCCCCTAGCCCCCAGAGTAGACCTTCGCGCCAGCTGACCCGGCTGCGAAACGAAAGTACTGCAGTCATCAACAATCCAAAACCGACTCCCAGGCTAACATTGCTGATGGCTGTCCACACTAGGCGGGGGTGACTGTGCGCTGCATCACCGTGTGCTGACGCCGCGTTCTTCGCACTGGAAGCGCCACTGTTGATTGCGTGCTCGTAGGACTCGGCTTCAGCAATAATCGGCAGTACAAAAAATGATTGTGCCCCGGTCAGAACCAACCCGGACACCAGCCCAGCCAGACAGGCTGAGAAGACAATCCGTCTGAATACGTCCAAGTACGGGGTTCAGTGGCAGGGGAAAGCCGCCGAGTGGCGGGTGTCATGCGCCGCGTGATGCAGCGAGTCGTTATGCGAAAAACCGACACCATACAGGATGACCACTGCCAGGATGATGCCGACGAGCGATGGCCACCCACGACGCCCAACAGCGGGTACCGAAGCTTCAACAACCGGGAAAATGCGGTTCATGACATGTCATCTAATTGGCTGTAAACCTTAATTATCGCGAGCCGTGTAAGCATAACAGACCTGGCGTGGCTGACTCCAGCGGTCGGGTCTGGTGATCCTCAAACTGACGCACTACCTATAAAAGTCAGGACAGCGTCTAGTATCCGGCTGTGTGACCCCTAGTCTGCCCAGCCACATGGTTTTGACACCTGCTACGGTGCTTGCTAGGTTCGGGTATCGCGCGTAATGCTCTGGGTGATCGGCTACAAACCTAACGGGATCCAGGGGGCAAATTAATGGCACAAATACATACCACTCAGCTTGAGACACAGCGCAACAGCAGCGCACATCCAGACCAAATAGAAGGTGGTGTCCATGAAACAGCATCCACTGCGATCAAGGCTGCGGCCCTGTCGTTTGGTGCTGATGTGGTCGGTATCGCCAATATTGAACGGTGGGAAGCGTATGCCCCAGCAGGTTACCGGCCCACCGATCTATTACCGGGTGCACGCTCTGTTGTGGTCGTGGGTGCACGCGGGCCGAGCGCATCAAACCTATTCTCCCTGGATAATTTGCACATGAATTTAATCTCGGCTTACGCCCTGAGAGTCACGACTGTTCCCGCCGAGAATTCGCTCTCGACAAGAGTGTGTCAATGCCAGGGTAGCCTGCTTCCATACTCAACGAATAACGTTCTGTCGCATCACGCCATCTCTGACGTGTAGACCATAACTCGAGAAACAACTTTGGATCCACCACTCGGTTACTACCAAGCATAGTCAGCCCACGATCAAATAACGGCTCCGGTAAACAGCCGACAGTAGGACCGACCATCAAGATCTTGGTGGCGTTCTGGCAGTATTGCAACACCGAATCGAGAGTTTGATTAACCAGCATCGTTCCCGTGCACACTACTTTATTGCACTCTCTGAGATACTCCGGGTCGAGAGTAACCAAAACCCCATTCGACTCACTCAACCAGTATTCATCCAGTTCCACTACCGTAAGTGATGCACCTTCAGACCGGACCTGCTCTACTAACGGTGGAAAATAACCGACCATGCCAACGCGGTCTCCACGTTTCAATGCCAACTCAGAAACCGTCTTAGTCATGGATGGCAATCGACATCTGCTTTGTTTGAACACGAACTGACTGATAGCATTGATCGCCGCCATGCCTAAAGATCGCTGCCAACCGAACTCGCCCGAATAGAGTTGTGCAATCTGCAAAGGGGATTGGCCCGGTATATCTTTCGTCCTATTGGGCTCCTGCAAATCCAGTAAGGCATTGTCCAGACCGGTGTACGTCATACCTGTCGTACCATCACTCAGGATCATAGCCCCAAATTTACTGCTCTTCTTAGGGTCTGCTCCTAATTGAGCAAAATGTATGGACTTGACCCTAGGAATATCCAGTTGTTGACTGATGGTGGTCACCAGTTGCAGATAGTCGTTTGCGATGGTCGTTGTCATAAAGTCAAATGCGAATCGATATTCTCGATGTGTTCCTCCGCATCGTGCATCCGCTCCTACTATCGACAACCCAAACCGGTGTCGATAGCGTGTAGATCGGTCTGATCATCAACGTTCTGCTTAATCACTAGAGCGTCCATTTCGGTTGTGTGTACGTAGATATCCGGCCCACCACTCATTTCTGTGTGACCCGCATGAATAAATACACTACGAGAGAATCGATTGCTGACTCTTGACGAGGATCAATAAGATTGTGACTCCATGACGACAAAATGGAGTTGATCCATCGGGAGTCGAGATCGCATGAGGGCACACAGGGATGACCACTGGGTTAAAGACGAACCCAATATCACGAACACTCACGAAGGTCTGCAAGGCGCGATGCAATTCTCCACATCACCAGTGTTGTCTCATACTGAACATCTATCATGAGATCAGATCTCATCATTGTAGGTGCCGGCCCAGCTGGACTGGCTTTGGCTCACTCTTTGATCGGGGTCGGTTTGCAAATTCTGATCATTGACAAGTACCCAGATAAGGAGCTTTCAGATCCCTCATATGATGGTCGAGATATCGCGCTCACTCATGGTTCAAAACGAATACTAACCAACCTCGGTATATGGAACCGCCTGCCTCAGAATGAGATCTTCCCAATCCACAACGCGCGGGTCTTGGATGGAAACTCCCGCTATGCGTTAAAGTTCACTCGCCAGGAAGCTAAAACCGATGCGCTGGGGTTTATAGTCTCTAATCATCAGATACGTCGTGTTCTTTACGAGGCAATCGCGGATTCCAAGGAGATAAATCTCAAAACTGACTGCACAGTAACTTCTGTATACCCCCACTCAAACTCGATCAGTATATCTTTGAATAATGGGGAGACCTTCACAACTCCTTTGCTCGTTGCAGCGGACAGCCGCTTTTCAACAGTCCGCCAAGCGGTCGGCATTCCGGCTCGAAACCGTGATTTTGGGCGGGCAGCTATCGTTTGCCGGATGGAGCACCGGGGCGAAAATAATGCAGTAGCGTCGGAATGTTTCCAGTACGGCCAGACGATCGCCGTACTGCCGCTAACGAACCACCTGTCGTCGATTGTGATCACGGTTACGACCGATCAGGCCCAGGATCTCTCAGCAATGACTGAGCCCATCTTTACAGAATGGGTCACTCGGAAACTGAATGGTCAGCTCGAAACCATGCGTCTCGTTACCGATCGATTTGTCTATCCCCTTGTAGCTGTGTTGGCAGATCGTTTTGCGGGAACTCGTACTGCCTTGATTGGGGACGCCGCTGTCGGCATGCACCCGGTCACAGCGCATGGTTATAACCTCGGATTGAGTGGGCAAGAGCGGCTAGCCCAGCTGGTCACCGATGCCCATGAGGGTGGTCAAGATATCGGCGCACCGAACTTACTGCAACAATACGCCGTTCACCACCGCAGGGTTGTGTTACCACTGTACCTTGGCACCAACAGTTTAGTCGGACTGTATACGGCGGAATACCGGCCCACCAAGATTCTGCGCAAGGTACTATTACATGCGGCCAATCACTGCCGGCCCATGCGGCAAGTCGTTATAGATCGATTGGTAGGTCGGTAAATCTATCCTGGGTGGCGCTAAGGATTCTTCACGTACGCGTTAGGCCGCAAATAGAACCACCAGTTCAGTGCGAGGCAGCCTGCGTAGAAAACAGCAAATCCATACAGGGCATATTCTGGAGTGGTCGCATTGATCTGTTCACCAAATACTTTGGGAATGATAAAAGCTCCATAGGCGGCCACAGCAGAAGTCCAACCCAGAACCGGTCCTGTTTGTTCCACATTAAAGACCACGGCGATAGTCCTGAAGGTCGAACCATTACCCACTCCCGTAGCAGAAAAAAGTATGATGAACAAAACAAAGAACTGCCAGAAATATTGCTCTGGTGTGGCCGATCTGTAGGCGGCCGCCATGTAGTAAGCTACTCCCAAGGCGGATGCGATCATGACGATGGAGACGATCTGAGTGACCTTGGCTCCCCCCATCTTATCTGAGATCCAACCGCCCACCGGTCGAATCAAGGCCCCGATAAACGGTCCCATCCAGGCGAACATCAGAGCGCTTGGCCCATTCGGATTGACCGTATCATGAGCCAGTACACCATCTGCACCCGGCACGTGAGTGAACCCGAAGATCACCTTGATCGCCAACGGAAAGGCTGCCGAAAACCCAATAAACGAACCAAAAGTCATCGTATAGATAACAGTCATAGCCCAGGTGTGTTTATTTTCAAAGATCTTATATTGCCGCTTTAAGTTCTTCTGTAATTCGCCCCGGGTGAGATAACGCATCAACAATACCGTCAACAAAATAACCGAAGGCAAGGCAATCCATTTGTTCAACAATCCCGCACCAGTCGGAGCGGGAAGAAGCAAATACAATCCCACCGCAGCCGTCACCAATCCGATCGCTAACAATCCGGAGATTTTCAAGAAGGCCTGTATCGGGGAGCCGGGATTTGGGGTGACCGTTTCGGTCACGATGTTGGTCATCCCAAACCAACCCACAAATGCAAGCGGAATCAGGAGGATAAGCCAGACGAACCCGGCGTTGTGAATAAAGGTATCCGTACCCGCGGGAATCTTCCCGATTAAGGTGCCACTACTGTTTTCGAGGATCATCGCCCCGCCGCCAAATATCCCAGCTGTCATCACCAGCGGTATCAGAATCTGCATGGTGGTAACGCCAAAGTTTCCTAGACCTGCGTTGAGCCCCAGCGAGGTTCCCTGCACCCGCTTGGGAAAAAAGAAACTGATGTTTGACATGGAGGAGGCGAAATTGCCGCCTCCGAAACCAGATAACAGCGCCAGAAGCTGAAATATCCATAGCGGGGTTGCCTTGTCCTGCAGGGCAAAGCCGGCACCAACGACTGGGATCATCAACAAAGCCGTGGTAAAGAAGATGGTGTTTCTCCCCCCGGCGATACGGATAAAGAAGGTACTGGGAATCCGCAAAGTGGCGCCAGCTAACCCGGCAATAGACATAAGGGTAAAGAGCTCAATTTTTGAGAACGGAAATCCCAGATTGAGCATCTGGACGGTAATGATTCCCCACATCATCCAAACTGCAAACCCACACAGCAAACTGGGGATGGAAATCCACAGGTTCCGGTTGGCTACCTTTTTCCCGCTAGACTTCCAAAACTCGCTATCTTCAACTTCCCACTTCGTTAAATCACTCATCGTATAAGCCTTTCGCAGTTGGAATATTTGGCACCATATTCATTTATCAAATCTTGTGCTCGCTCTCGGGGTGTTCCCTGCGCTGAATAAGCTGAACTACATTGTGTAGCCAGAACAGGCAAATAACGGACAGAACCCACATAAACATCCAGCAGGTCGTCCACAGGCCCGTGTGCTCTAACAAATATCCAAAAATGATGGGACTGAAGAACCCACCCAGCCCTCCGAGCACACCAACCATACCGCCGACTATGCCCACCTCTTCGGGGTAGTAGTCAGGGATAAGCTTGTAAACAGAGGCCTTGCCAATTCCCCAAACAACACCCAGAACCATTACAAGGCCCGCAAAAATCCATACGTTGGCCTGGAAATAGATCCGAGTAATTCCCCTTGCAAGCAGTTCTCTTCTTTTAACCTTTTGTCCCACCTTCACCACCGGTTCTTGCCAGGTGGAGATGGTCGGAAAGACCAGAACACCTTCATCCAGCTCTTCGAATGAACGAGTATTTATCTTGAGTAGGTATTTTTTCTGATCAACAACAATGTGGGTCTCGGAAACTTCAGTCACCGTTCCAGAAATCTGGTTCATTAATCCTTGGCCAGGAGAATAGATGTCCATCTTCGGTATTACGAGCATAAAACTAATGGCAACCGATAAACCCAACACCCAGTACATCACTACCCGGCCACCCCACCTGTCGGACATCCAGCCACCGGCGATCCGAATAACTCCAGAGGGAAAGCTGAACAAAGCTGCCAAAATGCCAGCAACGGCTAGTGGCATGAGATAGACGTTGACAAAATAAGGTACCAACCACTGGGAAAACGCAACAAAACAACCAAACACCAGAAAATAATACAGTCCGAAACGCCACACGCGTAGGTCTCTTAATGGCCGCAGCATAGCGACCATGCTTTTTCCATGGGTGGCAGGTTTTTTGTTCTCAGCGAAAACCAAAAATAAAGCACCCATAACCACCAATATGGCGGCATAGTAGACTGGCAGCTGTCGCCAGCCTTCCATGTTAGTTTCGTTATCCGTAAGCGAGTTCAACAACATCGGTGCGAAAACCAAAGTCAATGCAGCACCCGCGTTGCCCGCGCCAAAGATACCCAGAACTGTTCCCTGGCAGCTCCGTGGATACCACACCGAGGTATAGGCAATACCGATGGCAAAACTCGCACCGGACAGACCAAAGCCAAAACTGCACAGGGCGAATTCCAAGAAGCTGTCTGCATAAGAGAGGAGATACATTGGCACTGCGCAAATAAAAAGCAACGCCCCATAAACCGGCTTGCCGCCAAACTTGTCCGTCAGCATCCCCGCAGGTAGGCGAAAAACCGAACCGGCCAAAACAGGGATGCCCATCAACCAGCCAATCTCCACGGGCCCCCATTCATACACCTGGCTGGAGGCCAAAAAAGTTACCAGCACACCATTGAGCATCCATACTGCGAAACAAACAGTAAATGCCGTCGTGTTTAGAACAAGTGCCTTATGGGACTTAGCCGTAGTAACCTGTTCCATGGCGACACCTCTCCACTATCACCTTGGTTATTTTGTGGTTCGGATTCTCTCGCGGAAGTTCTCTATTTCTTCAGCGCTACATACCGTCTCATGGAAATAAAAGACCTATTAATGTATCCGAAAGGATAGCTGGCAGCGTGAACCAGTTTGGTAAAGGGGAAATAGGCAAAAAAGATCAATGAAACGATGATGTGGAGTTTATTGGCAAGCGGCGCGCCTGCGATCATCGTAACGTCAGGCTGCAGGGCAATAATGCTACCCAGCCAAGGTCCTGCCGAATACGATATTCCAAAGACCAGCTCTACAGCAGCTTGATAAAGTCCCAAGCCATCGATAACGATCAGAAACAGAAGGACCATGTAATCATCCGGCGTACTCATTGCCTTTACTTGCGGGATGACGATTCTGCGAACCAACGCCCATGCGGCTCCGTAGAGAAAAAGCACACCACCGGCGAGTCCCGCCCACCTGAAAAATTCCACCCAGGCAGCGAGGTTGTATGCACCACCGATAAATCCTGCGAGATGCGCAACAAACAAGATCAGCACCCCCCAATGCAGGCACAAGGATGCGGGGCCTATGGAGGCACGCCCAAAGAATCCGCTCGAACGGGTTGTCCAAAGATAATCACCCCGGACACTCCAGTCCCACTTACCCCTATACCCACTCATAACTCGGCTAAAACTACGGTAAATAATACCGCCGAGAAACACTATGATGGTAATGTAGGGCAGTCCAATGAAAAAGAAATTATCCCACATAGCTTTCCACCTTTTGCTCTGTTGCCACCGACAACGTTTGTGAATCTAACTCAATATTCAGGACTCTCTCCAGTGCATCAAGAAGATAGAGATAGTGTGTTTTTAACTCTCCCAATCGAGAGCGCAAAGGAGCCAAAAACGGCAAAAAATATTCCCTAATCAGTTTATCTCTCACCGGATCGTCTTTTGCTTCAGCCGTCAGGGAAAGAAAATCCACCATTAACGGCAGGTAGTCCGGTAATTCTTTACCATTGGGCGTCTGACCGAAATGACTGTAAATTCCTGCCAACTCGATC
>Ga0208129_1000216_pt1 | contig 24863 bp, 22 predicted proteins | sample ETNtaG_13_FD_185759 | JGI IMG/M metagenome (GOLD analysis project Ga0208129, IMG submission 185759) | Marine microbial and viral communities from oxygen minimum zone, Eastern Pacific Ocean - ETNP201306PF47B (SPAdes) (version 2) | ecosystem: Environmental > Aquatic > Marine > Oceanic ...
CGATGGAGCGGACCGCTTCAAGTGGAAGGATTACAGGGGCAACGATCCCACAATGAAAGACCCCACGTTTCCGTTCAACCTTCACCCCGGTGGCGGAGCTTTCTTCACCTACGGCTACAACGACTGGGGAGTACGCGAGTTTGTAACGGTTAAAGGCCGTACGCTAGGTCTCGGTGGGGATGTTAGGAGTGAGAACGATTTGATCCCCGAGAGCACGGTGCGCGTGCCATCGGACATGGTCTGTATTTCCGATACTCAGGCGGATGGGATATGGGACTGCGCGGTAGATCCATGCGACGGCGGCAACTTTAACAACCCAGCCCGGGAATGGCCGAGCATGCGGCACACCCTGGGATCCAATATTCTGCTGGCAGACGGGCATTCCGAGTACCACAAGATGATGGATTTGGTGGCCCGCAGGCCCACCGGCGCATACAAGCCCGACGCCGCAAGCATGCTCAGGCGCTGGAACAACGACAACCAGCCGCACCCCGAGTGGTGGTGAGTCGAATGAACGATAAGACCAAACTGGGGCTCTCGATTGCGGCTATCGTTCTTTGTGGTGGATTCATCATCAGTTTTGTGTCTTCGTATGAAACAAGCGCTGATTTTCCCGATGGCGGCACCTGGACCCAATGCAACGCCTGCGGGGAGATGCAGGTGATTGACCCCGAGACACGCGGCCGGTTTTACGACGACAACCCGAGCCAGATGGGCCAGCCGATGGTTTGTCCCAAGTGCAAAAAAGGCCGACTGGTGGATGGCTTGAAGTGCCCGGTGAACGGCTGTTTTTACGTTCAAGCCGGACAGATGGCGGATGGTCGGCCGGTTTGCCCCAAGTGTAAAAAGCCGTTTCCATGAAGCGCTTGGCCAAGCGGTTGACCTTATGCTTTGAGCAAAACAATTTCAAAAATGAGAGCTATACGCCAAGCCAAGCGATACGCTTTCACGTTGATCGAGTTACTGGTGGTCATCGCCATTATTGCCATCCTGGCGGCATTGCTGCTGCCGGCCCTGGCCAAAGCCAAGGCAAAAGGGCAGGGCACCTACTGCCTGAACAACACCAAGCAACTGGCTCTCTGCTGGTTCATGTACGCCACCGACAATGACGATTCCATCATCAGCAACGGGCTTAGTAATGACCCGAATGAGGTAAGAAAGTTTGGATTTCCCTGGATCGATCCAGGCTACTGGGTTCAACGCCTGCCCGATGCTACCAACACTGCCATCATCGCGAAAGGACAGCTCTTCAAATACAACAACTCGCTGAAGATTTACCAGTGCCCGTCCCACCCGGACATGATGTTCAACAAGCGCATCTACATCCCGGCCCGCAGTTACTCCATGAATGGGCACATGGGGGGAACAATCACCTGGGTGCAGGGCGCCCAGTATCCGCCCCACAGGAAAATGTCCGACATCAAGAGCCCGCCGCCGTCCGAGGCGTTTGTGTTTCTTGACGAAAACGAGGGCACCATCGACGACGGCTACTTCGCCATCCCGGTTTATGCGGCCAACCACTGGCAGAACTCTCCGGCCTACTGGCACAACGGCGCCGGCACTTTTGGTTTCGCCGACGGCCATTCCGAGGCCTGGAAATGGGTCGAGAATCGAACCAAACAAAAGCGGGGTCACAACGCCTCGCCGAGCCCCGGCGGCGATCTGGACCTGCTCCGGATCAAGAAGGCCATCCTGATCGATCCGAACAAGGCGAGCATCCCTCACTGACCGGCAACTTCGCCCTCGACACCCGCACCGCTGCCATCGACCATTGGCCGATGCAGGAGGCTCAAATCGTCCGGCTTACACGCGAATGCGAGGTCACGCAAATCCCCACCGGCCATAGGATGATCATGGGCGCTGACACGCCGGTGGACATCACCCAGTCGCTCGGCGGTGCGTACACCGTGTGCACGCCGCGGGGACTCTTCCGCATCGACGCCCGCGACGCCGACGCACTTGGCTTTGCGGTGCCGGACGAGGCCAAGCTGCGCGAATCCGGCGCGTCCGCCACCGAGACGGAAGTTTGGGACGCGCTCAGGCAGGTTTACGACCCTGAGATCCCAGTGAACATCGTTGACCTTGGCCTGGTGTACGACCTTGTCATGGACGATTTACCCGAGGGGGGCAGCAAACGGGTCCAGATGAAAATGACACTCACCGCCCCCGGCTGCGGCATGGGGCCGGCGATCGCCGCCGACGCCCAAAACCGCATCCTTTCCCTGCCGGGTATCGATGACGCCAGCGTCGAGGTCGTCTGGGATCCTCCCTGGCACCAGTCGATGATCAGCGAGGACGGCAAAAAGATTTTGGGCATCGCCTGAGTCGACGTGCGCGGAGCCCGTAAAATTTCCTCCCGCGCTTGGTCAGGTGCTTGGCTGGCCGCCGCTGTGCTTGTCGCTTGGCCCGGCGAACTTTGCGCCGGACCGGTTGTCACCGAAATGCAGCCGCGCCACGGGCGCCCCGGCACGCGCGTCGTCTTCACCGGCAGCGAGTTGCAGTCGGTGAGCGCGGTCAAATTCGGTGCCGCGCTGACCGACTGGGAGCCGGTCACCGTCATCGACGGGCAGGGCAGGCCGCACGTGTTCGAGATTCACGCCACCGTTCCCAACGCCGCCACCACTGCCAGGCCGATACTGGCCACGCCGCTGGGCGACATCACGATGCCGATGCCGTTCGCCGTTGCGCCGCGCATCACCGGCTTTCATCCTGTGCGTGGTTGGGAGGGGACGATTGTCACCATTGAGGGGCAGAACTTCGCCGGCGTCACGACGGTGAAGTTTGGCGGCCGCCCGGCCAGTTTCACCGTCACGGCGGCGACGCAGATTCGCGCCGTCGTCCCGGCGGGCGTCCCCAACGGTGTGATCACCGTCTCGTACGAGGAGTCAGGCTCGAGCAGCGGGCTGTTCGTCGTGGCCGGGCCAGGGCCGATCATCGACAGCCTAGACTCGTGGGTGGGCGCACCTGGCGATGACGTGGTCATTCGCGGCGTCAACTTCAAGCCGGTAACGGCGGTGCTGTTTGGCAACACGCAGGCAGCTTTCACCGTGGTGGCGAATACTCAACTCAAGGCCACCGTCCCGGCCGCCGCCAGCGGAAAGATCACCCTTGCCTCCGCGCTTGGCGAGGCGGCCACCGCGAAACCGTTCACCATCACCCGCGCGCCGGTGATCACCAGCGTGTCGCCTGCGGTTGCCGCGCCCGGCATAAAGGTGACACTGCGCGGCGTGAATTTCCGGCAAGTCACCGCCGTGCACGTCGGTGCGGCCAAGGCGGCGGGACACAGTTTGCCCTCGACGCAGCAACTCGACTTCACCGTGCCCGATAACGCGACGAGCGGCTTTGTGAAAGTCACCAACTCGTTCGGTTTCGGGACGAGCGCGGCGGCGCTTACCGTGACCCGAGCGCCGGTGATCGAGTCGTTCGATCCAACACTCGCAAAGACGGGCGACTGGGTGACGCTGCGCGGGGCGAATTTCACCGGTGCCACACGCGTGCTGCTCGGCGAAATGGCGGTACGGTTCACTGTCACCGCGCCGACGCAGCTCCGCGTCGAGCTGCCGCTCAACGCCGCCACCGGCACGTTGACGGTGCAGAACGCATTCGGGTCCGGCACCACCGCCGACAAGCTGACTCTCATCGGCGCTGGCCCGTACCTCATCGGCTTCGAGCCGGGCACCGGAGTCGCCGGCACGAAGGTGAAGCTGCACGGCCGCAACCTCGACCGCACCACGACGGTGGAGTTCGGCGGCGTGAAGGCGGCTGCGTTTACCGTACCGGCGCCGACGCAGCTTACCGTCACCGTGCCGCCGGACGCCCGCTCCGGCGCGGTCAAGCTGCTCAGTGCGCTCGGCGATTTCGCGAGCGCGGAAAACTTTTATCTGCCGCCGCGCTTGGCCAAGCCGGAGAAGCTGGCCGCCAAGCCGGGCGATGTGGTCGAGTTCAACGGGCGAAATTTTCTCGGCCTCGAGTCGCTGCGCATCGGCGGGCAGGCCGTGCCGTTCGAGGTGGTGGCCAACGATAAGCTGAAGTTCACCGTGGTCGATGAACTGCTCGGCGGCGGCATCGAGCTGGCCGCGCCGGGCGGGAGGTGGATCAGCACCAACTCATTCGCCGTGCTACCGCGCATCGACTCGTTTGAGCCGGTCATCGGCCCTGCGCAGACCATGGTCACCCTGCGTGGCGCCGGGTTTCACGAGATTCTGTTTTTGAAGTTTGGCACCGGCGTGGCCGAGTTCGAGCGCAAGTCGGCCAGCGAGGTGCTGGTGCGAGTGCCGTCGAATGCCTCGACCGGTCCGGTGTCGATCATCACGCCCGACGGCGAGGTGGCCAGCGACGCGATCTTTACCGCCACGGCCCCGGGCGACCTTCAGATGACCTCGGCCGCGACCAGCCCGGACTACCGGCCGGAGCAGCCGGTGCAAATCAACAGTCGGCTGGTTTTCTTCGGCCCAACCGTTGCCACGCAGGTGACGGTGACCAACCAACTGCCGGCCGGCGTCACGCTGATCGCAGCCAAGCCGGAGCCGGCGCAGGTGCTTGCCGGCGGGCGGACGCTCGTCTACGCGCTTGGCCAAGTGGAGCCGGGCGCTGAGGCTGATTTTCAGCTCACGCTCCTGCCCTTGGCCAAGGGGCAGTTTACCAATGTCATCCGCGCCACGGCGTACGAGGGCGATGTCGTGCCGACCAACAACGGGGCGATCGCCCGCTTCGTGGTGTATGAGCAGGGCGACATCCGGCTGGGCATCAGCGCCGATCCGTTTGGGCACACCTTCACGCTGAGCTGGACGGAACTGGGCCTGCCGGTGACGGTGGAAACCAGTTCATTCCTGCCCGGCAACCAATGGCGCGACCTGCCGTTCAAGCCGTGGGTCGTCGGCAACAGGACATTTGTGACTATGAAAAAATTCGGGTATCAAGCCTACTTCCGCCTGCGAATGGATTTAGGCAAAAACTAGTGGTTAGCTAATTTTCGTTTCAAGACGTCTGCGACTTTGGCGACGGGTAATTCCCTGAGGTTGCCATTTGGGGCAACGATGACATTCTGCATCTGCTCCCACGGTCCGTATTTTTTTGGATCGGTCGGGCCAAACAGCGCAACGACTTCCTTTTTCAAGGCGGCGGCAAGATGCATTGGGCCGCTGTCATTTGTAAGCACAAGGTCTGAGGCGTTCACCAAGGCGGGCAATTCTTCGATCTGGGTGGAACCGCATAAATTCAAGAAACGATTATGGTGAATAAAGGGATGGGCGGGAAATTTCGGTTCCAATTGACTGGTTCCAACCCAGATCAATTGCAGGTTGGTGTTTTGACTCAGCAATTCGAATGTTAACTCCTGATAAAAGGGCCACTCTTTTTCTGGGCGCCGACTTTCAGGGAAGATTATCACCCTCTTGAATGTTGGGGAAAGGAGTTGCTCCCCAAAGGATTGGGAGAGCGGAGTATCAAAGACCAGCAGCCGATTGCAGGATGCCGGTTTGTCAAAAAGGGGTTTGAAATTGAGCAAAATATCCAGGGCGTGAGACTCGGAACCGTTGGATGGCATTGAAGCGGTGACTGGATAAAAAAGTTTTGAACCTTCCCGTGCGTCGCTGCGGCCGGCCTTGTTTTTAGCCCGCGACAGCAGGCAGAGAATCCCGCTTCGAAACAAGCCTTGAAGATCCAGGACCCAGTCGAATTGTTTCTCTCGGATCTCAAAAATTAATTCTACGAAGTGCTTGAGCGTTCCTTTTCGTTGAAAGACATAGGTCTTGTGGACGGTTTGACAGGATTCAACCAGCGGGGCGAATATCTCTCTCGACACCCAACTGATCCTTGCGTTACTAATCTCGCTTCTTAGAGATTCTGCAAATTGCAGCCCGTGAATAATATCACCCAGGGAAGAAGGTTTGATGATTAATATATCCACGGTAGTGGCTTGTTGTTGATTTCAATTTGATGGGGTTTGACTCGCAGAACACGTATTCAAAAATCTGGGTAAGAATGCCAAATTGGCTTGGGGATTTTATCATGGCATTGCCGCACCTGAAAGCCATGAAGGAGCATCATCCAAACGCCCAATTGACACTCATTGCCAAGCCTCAATTCAAGGATTTAATTGATCTTTTTCATGTTGCGGATCAGTTTCTCCCTCTTCCCGTTGGTGCCGCTGCCCGTTTCCGACAACTTTACTCAAAAGGCAGAAAGGAAAAACCGGATTGTCAGGTGTTGTTTACGAATTCATTTCGGGGTGATCTGGAAGCACTTTTAATTGGTGCAACGAGGAGGTGGGGAATGGCTTATCCCAAAAAAAGGCGTCCTTTTTTGACCGACGTCCATCGGTTGGACACTATCAAGGCTGAGTTAAACAGAACCCACCAGACAACATTATGGGAGGAGTTTTTGGTTTCATTTGATCTCATTAAAGCCATAAGCGACAGACCTCTGGATGTTAAGGGTGTAGCAAAAAAAACTAATAAAATCGGAATCATTCCAGGATCATCGAATAATCCAAAAAAATGCTGGTCGATATCCAATTGGTGCCGATTCATTCAGGAGTTGGTTCAAGAAAAACCTGAATATGAAATCAATATTTACGGGACACCATCTGATGACGTGATTACAAAAAGAATCTCGGAAGCCACGGGATTGAATGTCAGAGATTGGACGGGGAAGACCAATTTGAAACAATTGGCGCTCGAACTTGCCAGTTGTCTGCTTGTAATTGGAAATGACGCAGGCGGGATGCATTTGGCCAATGCCGTTGGAGCTTCGGTCGTCGTTCTGTTTGGGCCGACGAACCCTCTTGTGACATTCCCTTTTTTTGATGCACCGAAGACTTGTATGCAACCGGAGGATTGTCCCCCGGAAGGCGGTTGCTCAATCCAGTCACTCAATCCAAGCGATGTTGCAACCCGTTTACTGGATTTCATTCAATCCGATTCGGGTGCTGCGGATGAACGTTTATGTGGATTGAATTAGATACAGAAATTTCCTGTTTTTTTCCGAAGGAATCTGCCTTTGACCAGCTTATGGCATATAAAGGGAAGGAGTACCGCCATGTTAAAAGTCGCAGAACGGTGAAATTTCAACTCGAGGACAAATGCTATTTCATAAAGATTCATGAGGCATGTGGCTGGCGTGAAGTCTGGAAAAACTGGCTCAATGGTAAGCGGCCGGTGACGAGTGCCCGGATGGAATGGGAGGCCATTGATCGTCTAAGAGAGTTGAACGTTCCCACCCTGAAGGTGGTGGGACGGGGAATCCGAGGGAAAGCTCCGGCCAAGTTGGAGTCGTTTGTCATCACCGAGGCACTGCATGGGATGGTATCGCTTGAGCAACTGACGCAGAACTGGGGACATCTGCCCTTGGGACAGCGCATCCGGCTGAAATGGGAGTTGCTGCGCCAGTTGGCAGTCATTGCTCGCACCATCCACCGGAACGGTTTGAATCATCGTGACTTTTACTTGTGTCATTTTTTGGTTCGGGATCTGGACTGGGCTTGTTGGAGGCCAACCGATCCATTGACGCTGCATCTCATCGACTTGCATCGCATGCAGATTCGCCAAACCGTGCCGCAGAGATGGCTGTTGAAGGACCTGGCTGGCCTTCTGTTTTCCGCGATGGATTGCGGGTTGACCCGGAACGACCTGTTACGGTTTGCCGTCATCTACTGGGACCGCCCCGCTTCTGATCTTTTACGTGAGAATCAAGGTGCAATCCAGAAGGTGTTGCGACGAGCCCGGCGTCTTTATACCTCATTCCATGGAAAAGCTGCTCCGAAACTTTTCACTCATCTGTCAAGGAGATGAGTGGGAATGGCTGAACAAGTTTCCAGTCTAATGAGGATTAGGCAATGCCATCGTGAAAATGAAGACAAGATGGGAGCTGGCAAACGGCGTTGATCGCCGGTGGGCGGAGACCCTCCTGCAGGATGAAGACGGGAAAGTGGTCAAGCAGTCCCCAGCAAAGCTGGTGACTTGCCATCACACGGATAGAGGGGTGTTTTATGTGAAAAGATCCCGTCACAAAACGTTTCTGTTTCGCCCCTTTAAGTACTGGTTCAAGGATTCCCCCGGTCGCTGGGAGTGGGGTGCAGCCCAGGCCATGCAGGCGCTGGGCATCCCAGTGGTACGACATTTGGCACTATGCGAAATTTGGTCAACCCGCGGACTTCATGAGGACATCCTGGTCACTGAGGGATTTGATGGTAAGCCGCTTCATGAGGCCGGAGATGTGGATTCCGTCCAAGTAATGGATTTTGTAGAACAATGCCATCAAAAGGGGATGGTTCATGGTGACCTGCATCCGGCAAATATTTTGGTTCATCTCCCATCAGGTGAATTGCGTTTAGCCGACCTCAAGGGAGTGCGAATCGAAAAAGATCCTGATCCAGCGAAGCAAATGATGGATCTTGCATACCTAAACATACATTTTCCCATGTCTTTGCCGGAGAAACTTCTTCGGTTAAGCGACCAGGTTCGTAGAAAAAAAATGGCTATCCGTTGTGGGCGTTGCCTGAAGAATAATCGCGAGTTTGATTCGCAATCCCATGGCGGACGCCGTTGGTGGGTGCGCAAGCCATTGCTGGATAAAGGACTCAAGGCGTTGCTGGCTAATCCCGATCTTGCACTCGGAGGTGATTCCGTCCTTAAAGCCGGCCGTTCCAGCACAGTCGGCCGGTGCGATGGGTGGGTGGTCAAGCGATACAACCTCAAGAAACCGCTTAACGTCATCAAGGATCTTTTCCGGCCCTCCAAGGCAAAGAGAGGCTTTCGCTTAAGCTACCACCTTGAACTGGTGGGTCTTTCAAGTCCACATATTGCTGCTGTGGCGGAGGACAGGGTTTTCGGGTTTTTACTTCGGAGTTTCCTGGTCATGGAGGAGATCCCGGCGGCTGTGGCTCTGGGCGCCGCCGCCGATCGAGATGGCCTGACAGCGCGGGTTTCAAAACTGATCGGCCGCCTGCATCACGAGGGTTTTTCCCATCGGGATCTTAAGGAATCCAACCTGCTGATAGACGAACAGGGTGAACCTCACCTGATCGATCTTGATGGCCTTTCGTTTGAGGAAAAAGTGGCTTCCAAGGTGGCTGTAGCCAACTTGGTCCGACTGGATCGTGGATTGCGGGGCAGACAGGTTTATACGCGTGCAAACTGGATTGGGTTCATCAAGCGGTATTGCCGCGAAACTGGTTTGCGGCCGGCTAATCTGAGAACGAGGAACTTTGAATGAAGTCCCGATCTTGACTCCATCCCGACATGAAACAATTCATCAATATCGAATCTCATGCTGAACATCTCCGTGTGGCCGGACTGGACACAATGGCAGGTATCAAGGCTTGGAATGGTGGATTGGTCAAGAATCATCGAGGTCGCCGGGATGTCAGTCGTATCGAGGTGGCGGGTTCGGATGGAGTCCTTCGCGTTCTTTATCTGAAACGCACTTGGCAACCTTATCGTAAAGATGGCTTTAGTTCATTGTTTCGGCATGGCAGGGTAGTCTCGTATTCAAGGCAAGAGTGGGATAATTATATGGCGCTAAGGCGGGTGGGAATTGGGACACCCGATCTGATTGCCTATGGCGAGGAGTGTGGTCCGTTTTGGGAACGGTTTTCCTTTATTCTCACAGGTGAGATCAGGGACTCGATTAGTTTGGATCAGTTTTTGGATCAATGCCGTGAACCTCACCTCAGGCGAAGCACACTCCGTGAGGCTGCCTTGACTGTCGGTAAAATGCATCGGGCAGGACTTTTCACGCCAGACCTTTATTCCCGGCATATTTTCGTCTCCTGCCAATCAACGAGCCAGCCCAGGCTATGCCTGATTGACATGGCACGGCTGGATAGGTGTTCCCGGATGGTGCGGCAAAAGGTGGTTCGTGATCTTGCGCTGCTGAACGTTTCCACTCCCCATTGTCTGCTCTCATTGTTGGAGAGACGGGAATTCATCCGGGCTCATCCCGTGTGCACAAACGGACAGTGGTTATTCCGTGCCGTCGAGAAAAAGTCGCAATACTATCTCCGCAAACGGAGAAAATTTAACGGTTTTTTCGCCACTCATAGCAAGGTATCCCATCAGCGGAACAGCGAATGACGGCGGTCTGCGTTGATCTCAATTTCACTCCTGCTATGTTCATAAACCGGTGTTTGTGATCCGGCGGGAAATCCACCATGTTGGCCATCTCTCAAGAAAGAGGCTTGGATTTGGGATGAACGCCACTGGGAGTGAGCAGGCGGTGTGATTGAAAGGACACTTTCCTGATCGGATGATGTTGAAGGGTGCCATCCGAGACATTGCACGATATTTTGTACTTGGTGAGGGAAAACCCTGTTCCTAGATTGGCCCGGTGCAAGAAGGGATTCCAATGCAATCGATTCCGGATCGACTTGAGGTGGTCGCGAACCTGGTCAAGGACAGGGACGTGCTGGACTTAGGGGTGGTGGATGCGCGGGTTGCCCGGGGGAACGCCGAGAAGCGGTTTGAGCGTTCCGGGAAGATTCTTTTCTTCCGGCTTGCGGAGATCAACCCGGACATCGTCGGATTGGACTTGGATGAGGAGGGAGTCGAGGCGCTGAAGCAACGCGGCTACAATGCGGTGTGCGGGGACGTTCACGTGGTCGATCTCGGCCGGCAATTTGACACCATCATCGCCGGGGAGATCATCGAGCACCTGGACAACCCCGGGCAGTTTCTCTGCAATATGCATCGTCACTTGAAGCCGGGAGGCCGCCTCGTGGTCAGCACGCCTAATCCGTTTTATGCGAAACAGCGCGGAAAAATCTGGCGGCGCGGCCTGCCACAAGTTCACGAGGAACATACCTGTTGGTTCGATCCCATCACCCTGAATCACCTACTGAATCGTTCGGGGTACAGGACGCTGGAGTCGTATTGGATCAACCCGCCGGGTCAGTTTTTCAAGACGTGGCCCCGCAAACTACGTGGCTACTTCTCACACTCCTTCATGATGGTCGCCACGCAGCGCTAGGGTTGATCAGCGGGACTTTTCGGCAATAAACTTTTCGATCAATCCGCAGGCCTTTTCGTGGCACGAATATAGATCCTCCGTCGCCGCATACCTCAGGCCGTTGGCACGCCATTGGGCGAGATTCGGCGAGTGTACTGTCTCTTGTAGCAGTCGGTTGAATCGTTCCTGCGTGAATGGCGACGGCACGAGGCAACCGGCCTCCGCCTTCTCGATGTGAAACGCGTAGCCGCAAACGTCGCTGACCAGCAGCGGCAACCCGCTGACCATCGCCTCCAGCAAAACGGTCCCGGTGTTCTCGGTGCGTGCGGGGTGAACGAGCAGATCGGCGGCAAGCATCCATTCCAGGACATCCGTTCTGCCGCCGAGGAAGTGCACGCGATCCGACACGCCAAGTGACTTGGCCAAGCGCGCATAGCTTTCCGCCTTGCCGTGGCCTACCACCACCAAGTGCGCTTGGCTTCCGCCGGGTGAATTGAGTGGTGCCAACCCCTCGATGGCACGGTCGACACCCTTGGTGCGAAAACCGGAACCGACCATCAGCAGTAGGGTTGCCTCGGCGGCCAAGCCAAGTTCTTTGCGCTTGGCCAAGCGGGCGCTTTCCCTGTCGCTGTCACTGAAGCTGCGACGGTCGATATTCGGCGGCAGCAGGTGGAAGCGTTCCAGTTCCGTTCCGTAGATTTCCTGGTACAATGGCACCTCGCGGTCGGTAATCAGGAGAATCTGGGTTCGTTGACCCTTCGCGAACACGGCCTCCTCCCACCTGCGATAAAGCCGGTAGCGCCGGGTCAGGCGCCCCAGCCATTTTTTGTTGGATCGAAACTTGGCCTCGAAACAGGGGTCGGAGGCAAAGTAGACATCCAGCCCGGGCATTTTTTTGAAGGCAATGACCCCGTCGAATTTTCTCTCGGCTACCAATTGGGTCATACCGTTGATGAAATTCTGGTTGCGGTCGGCATTGGACCACCCTTTGCTCCCAAGAGATTCGATCTTTATTCCTTCCGGCTTGTTTCCCTCCCAGGTGCGCGTACAGATGGTGACATTATGTTCTGCTGCTGCACATTTTTGTGCTATTTTAAGGCAATTGCGCTGTTGTCCCCCGTGAGGGAAATAATCATAACATGCAAATAAAAGGTTCATTTGCGAATGATCGAGAGAACGAATTGTAGCCCATAAGCATCAAAAATATCAGCTAACCTACCACGCAATTTAAGTTGAAGGTTTATTGGTTGCAACGCAATACCATGAGTGCGCGTTGGTCTAATCAGCGGGAGTTGTTGTCGAGTTGACTTTCATCGTTGCTTGATTGCCTGTTTAACCCAGCCGGGCAAAGCGGATTATTTGCAAGAGTTGAAGCAGTTGTTCTTGGCTCTGAAGTTGGGCGATGTGATTCAGTTTGTCACGGGGAGCGCCGAGTTTACTCAAATTTATCTGGTGAGTGATGTTGTGGCGTCATTTGTTTCAACTCAAAAAGAGCCCGAAAAACAGGCGAAAAAGTTCAAAAAGGGGGTTGCAATGGAGGTGGGGAGCGAATACGGTGCGCGCCCCCAATTTCGGGGCAGTCTTGGTTTTGCGGGCTAATTCACACCAAACCTCTGCGGAATCATCTGTTTTACGGACATGGTAAAAATTCGATTAAGGCGTTTCGGGAAGAGGAACACACCGATTTACCGCGTTGTGGTGGCGGACAAGCGTTCGCCGCGCGATGGCAGGATTATCGAGGAGATCGGCACGTATGACCCGCTCCTCAAGAACAACAATTTCACCCTGAAACTCGACCGGGTCGATTACTGGCTCGGCGTCGGTGCACAGCCGTCGGACACGGTGGCCTCCTTCATCAAGAAGGCCCGCAAGGGTCCGGTGGAAGCGGCTGCGGAAGAATCGGTGGTTGAAGCCGACGAGGCTCCGGCAGCACCGGAGCCCGTTCCGGAACCGGAAGTTGCGGTGGCCGAGGAACCCGCCGCCGAGGAACCCGCCGCCGAGGAACCTCCAACGCCTGAAGCGGAGGTGGCTACCGAGGCATCCGCTCCTGAAGAAACCCCCGAACCGGAAACGCCCGCTGCCGACAAGGCCGAGGCACCCAAGGCGGACGACTAGATATCATGCAGGCTTTTTTGGAACAGGTCGTCAAGGGACTGGTCGATCACCCGGACGAGGTGAACATCACCGAGGTCGAGCAGGAACGCGCGACGGTTTACGAGCTGCGCCTCCACCCGACGGATGTCGGGCGGATCATCGGAAAATCGGGCCGGACGGTGAATGCCATCCGCTCCCTGATGCAGGCGGGCAGCGCCAAGGCCGGCAAGTTCACCCGGCTGGAGATTATTGACGAGAAGGACGACGCGGACGAGTGACGCGGCGTCGCCCGGCCAAGGTGACCGGCGATGTTTTTTGGGGCAGCCATGAAAATTGATGTGCTGACCTTGTTCCCGGGGATGTTCCCGGGGCCGCTGGATGAGAGCATCATCAAGCGGGCGTGCGAATCGGGCCGGCTTCGGCTGGGCATCCACGATCTGCGTGATTTCACGCACGACCGCCACCGCACGGTGGACGACCGGCCGTTTGGCGGCGGGCCGGGGATGCTGATGAAGCCGGAGCCGCTGTTTGAGGCGGTGGAGACGTTGCGCGGCGAGAAGACGCGCGTGATCCTGACCAGCCCGGCGGGGCGGCCGTTCCGGCAGCAGATCGCCCGGGAACTGGCCGCCGAGGAGCACCTGCTGCTGGTTTGCGGCAGCTACGAGGGTTTTGATGAGCGGGTACGCGAGCGCCTTGCCGACGACGAGATTTCGATCGGCGACTACGTGCTGACCAATGGCGCGCTACCCGCGATGGTGGTGATCGACGCCGTCGCGCGGCTGCTGCCGGGTGTGCTGGGCGATGACGAGAGTTCAGCGGATGAGTCGTTCAGCGACCGGTTGCTGGAGTACCCGCAATACACGCGGCCGGCCGAGTTTCGCGGGATGAGCGTCCCGGAGGTGCTGCTCTCCGGCGACCATGCGGCGATCGAGCAGTGGCGGCGGGAGCAGGCCCGCGAGCGGACCGCGCAGCGGCGGCCCGACCTGCTGGAGTGAGTTTTGCCGGGAGACCGGCGGTGAGAGTGAAACGAAAGAGAGCAAAATGAATCAGGAACTTTTGAACAAGGTTGAATCGGCGCAGCTCCGCAAGGAGCCGCTCAAGTTCAACGTGGGCGACTCCGTGAAGGTGCACACCCGGGTGGTCGAGGGGGACAAGGAGCGCATCCAGGTGTTCGCCGGTCTCGTGATCGGTCGGCGCGGCCACGGCATCAACGAGACCTTCACGGTCCGGCGCATCAGCTACGGCGAGGGCGTCGAGCGGGTGTTTCCGGTGCACTCACCGCGCATCGAGAAGGTGGTGGTCGACCGCCAGGGCAAGGTCCGCCGGGCCAAGCTTACCTACCTGCGTGAGCGCATCGGCAAAAAGGCTCTCGCTGTGAAGGCCCGGGACACGCGGAGCCAGAAGAATTAGCACTTGGCCAAGCGGCAACTTTCCACGGCGGCGGGGCATTCAGCCTCGCCGTTTTTTTGCGCTTGGCCAAAGCATTTTCAGGTTGACAGGTTATTGGTTGAAAGCTGAGTATCCCGTTAGCGTAATCCTTTATTAAAATGAAAGAAAACAACCACAAAATACTATTGTCGGCTATTCTATTTGTTGGCTTGAGCACTGCATTGAACGCACAACTCAAGAACGGTCTGATCGCCTACTGGCCTTTGGATGGGGTGCAGGGCAGCAAGACACCGGAACTGGTCAACGGCTACGACATGGAGTTGACCAACCTGAGTGCTGAGGATGTGGTTGAAGGGAGGATTGGAAATGCATTTTCTTTCTCCAACGAGAAGCAGACGCTGCTGAGCCGGGTGCACGATGAGGCCGACCAGTTGCCTGCGAACAAGCATGAGTCGCACACCATTTCCATGTGGTCGAAGGTTGACGGTAATGGTCAGAATGATTTGAGGCTCTTTTCGGAGGCCAACACTGGAGACAGCAATCCGCTATTCAACATCGGGACCGCCAACAATGGGGCCAGTGGATCGATCGATTTTTACATCCGCCAGAGTGGTTGGCCGGGGGTCAACCACATTCACTCCACTGCCGAGCCGTATGATGGGGAATGGCATCACGTGGTGTTTGTGCAGGAAGGGGGCGAGCGCCGGGTGTATGTGGACGGGGAACTGGATGACCTGGTGATTGCGGCCAAGCCGGAGGGAGAATTCAGGGTGAACGACACGACTATTGGGGGGATATTGCGTTCGTCGGCGTCGCACTGGGTGACGGGGTTGATTGACGATGTGGCCATCTGGAATCGGGCACTGAGTGACGACGAGGTGGGTTCGTTGTTTGCGAACGGTGTGCCGACCGGCATGAAGAAAAAACTCCCGCTGGAGATTCGCTCGTTTAACGCTGATTTCCCGGTGGTAGCCGCGGGAGGCAAGGCCACCTTGAACTGGGATGCCAGCGCCGATGCCACATTGTATATAGAACCGAAGGCGTTGATTGATGCAGAGTATAGTCAGGATGGGATCGTCAACTCGGTCTCAGAGTTTGGAGTTGGCTCCATTGAGGTGACGCTGGAGGAAACGACCACCTTCACGTTGAAGGCGGTGCGCGGAGCCGAGACAGTGGAGGTTTTGGAGACTGTCGAGGTCATTTCCGGCGTGGTTGACGGATGGACACTGATCGATAATTTCGAGTCTCGTGATGCGGCCAACATGGAGGGGGCAGTTATGGACGTCAACGATACGTCGATTGGAGGCATTTTGCGTGCCTCGGCGTCGCACTGGGTGACCGGTTTGATTGACGATGTAGCCATCTGGAAACGAGCGCTCAGTGACGAAGAGATTTCTGCAGTGCAAGATGCCGGTTTGGAGAACAGATCGGAAAGTTTAAGCGCTGATATGATTGCCTATTGGCCATTGGACGAAATAAAGGGTGAATTGACCCCTGACGTGATCAATGGCTACGACTTGGAATTGACCAACCTGACCGCCGATGACCTGGTGGAGGGGCAGATTGGCAATGCCTTTTCGTTCTCCAACGAGTATAATACGCTGCTGAGCCGGGTACATGATGCGGCCGATGAGTTGCCGGCCAACAAACATAATTCGTTCACCATTTCAATGTGGTCACAAGTGGACGGGAACGGGCAGAATGATTTGAGGATCTTTTCGGAGGGTAACACGGCCAACAACACTCCGCTGTTCAACATCGGGACCGACAACGGCGGGGCCAGCGGAGCGGTTGACCTCTACATCCGGCAGGGCGGCTGGCCGACGGTTGGCCACATCTATTCCACCGCCGAGCCTTATGATGGGGAATGGCACCATGTGGTGTTTGTTCAGGAGAATGGTCGGCGCCGTTTGTATGTGGATGGGGAACTGGATGACCTGGAGATTCCAGCGAAACCGGCAGCGACGTTTAATGCCAGTGACAGTATCAATGGCCAGGGCGGTTGGCAGAACCCAGAGGGCTCCGCGATCGTACTCGATGTGGAAGGCAACCAGGCACTCGGCTTTACCGGGGCGAACGACTTGAATGCGTTGCAATTGCGCTCCCTGCAAATTCCTGAAGGCGAAAAGGCGACCGTGTTCCTTCGATTGGCCACGCTGGATGATGACGCAGTGGACGGGCAGGTGAATGTGCTTTTTGGCCTCACCGAAAAACCGATACGCTTTGTTGGTGATTTCAACAACGACGCGGGACCCATTGTAAGGCTAACCAAGGAGCCGGGCTTTGGCCCGATCACTTTAAACGCACGCAATGGGGTGGGCAATGAATACACGGTCGGCGATAGCGTTCTGGATTTTGGAGGCGTTTACAACATCTGGATCGATGTGGAAAACAAGTCCAACGATGACGGCGATGTTTATTCGGTGTACATCGCCGAGGAAGGCCAGGCCGAGCGTACGGTGGTCTTTGAGAACTTTGTCAGCGACCGCAACCCTGCCGGCACGGTCGACCTGGGCAGGCCCAAGCCCGATCTGATGTCATTGCTGGTCATGAGTTCAGGTCTGAACGCCGGTTTGGGCAACCTGCTGTTTGATGACCTTTACGTCAGCATTGGTAAATTCCTGGACACGGTGCCGGTGGCATCCGCTTTTGTCGGTGCCGCAGGTCCGGAGATAGTGATTCATTCCAGCCGTGTTTCCGGTGACGGAGCAGGATTCAGCTTCGATTGGAATTCCACCGTGGGAAGTATTTATCAGGTGGAGAGGCGTGGCACCCTGAGCACGCCATGGCAGATTATTGCCGATACCTATCCCGCGGGCGGCGCTACATCCGACAACACCTCGTTCACCGATACTGACCTCAGCAGTTCAGCGATATATCGTGTGGCCCAGCTTGAGACTCCGCCTCTGTTCTTCGATGATTTCGAGTCGGGAGCACCAGGTTGGTCCGCTTCCGACCTGGGCGAGAGCGGCACTGAGTGGGAGCTTGGCAAGCCAACCAACGGTCCGGGTGAGGCCCACAGTCCGACTCGTGCCTATGGGACCGGCTTGGCCAAGGACTACGACGACTATACGGACGTTTATCTGGTCTCCCCGGTTATTGACCTGACCGGCCTGGACAACGCACGCCTTGAATTCTGGAGTTACCGTGACTGCGAACCGGCGTTTGAGGGTGAGTTGTACGATTGGTGCCAGGTGATGATCCTGAATGAGGATGGGGAATATCTGGTCGATGATCCCATCTGGATCCGCGGTGGCGTGGCCAAGCAGTGGCGTCTCGAGAAGGCAAGGATTCCGGCTCAAGCGCTTGGCCAAAAGATCAGGCTGGAGTTCAACTTCGCAAGCGACGGCGGGCAGGACATCGGTCCGCAGGCCGGCTGGTTCATCGACGACGTGGCCATCACCATCAACTAGGCCGGATTCGGTTTGCCGGAATGTTTTTTGTCGCAACCGTCCGGTATCGGGCGGTTGCTTTTTTTGCATTGGGTGCAATATTTAGTTTTGTCATGCGCAGGGGATTCACCTTGATTGAACTTTTGGTGGTGATTGCCATCATTGCAATCCTGGCATCGCTGCTGTTGCCGGCGCTCTCCTTGGCCAAGCGCAAGGCGTGGATCACCACCTGCATGAACAACCTCAAGCAGATGGGACTGGGTTCCCAGATGTATGCGGACGATGACAGCTTGGGCAGGCTCACCGGTTGCGAGAGCCCCGGGGACGACAACTTGAACTGGCTCTATCCGGAGTTTATTCCCGACAAGGGTCTTTTCATTTGTCCATCCACCCAGAACTACATTCGAGCGGAAGATAAACACAACAAATATTCCCGGGATTTTATCCCCAAGAGTAATTCCCGCTATCTGGGAAAGAGGGAGGTGAAGGATCTGCGGGTGATGGCTGCCACTAAGGGGCACAGTCCGGGGCACAGCTACGAGCCATGGGGGTTCATGGGCGGGGATAACAGCGTAACCACCACCATGCGCGCCTGGAACGGCCGCACCTGGAAGGCACCCACTGTCTTAAAGACCCTTTCCTCCGTTCAGTCTTATGTTTACAAGACTCCGTCCTTCGGCAAAAAGGGAACCAAGGCGAACCCGAGCATTGTGTGGCTCATTCGTCAGGCGGATTACGGTGGTTCGGGGGCGATCAATAACTATCCCGACAAGACTGATCCGCACGGTGCTGACGGGGAACCGATTCTTTTTGCGGACGGCCACACCGAGTTTGTCAAGGTGGCCAACTACATCCGGGGTCGGGATTTTTCCCAGGACTGGAACCACGGACAGTGAGTCCGGTGGTCGCCGGGTGGGATATCTTACGACAGGCCAAGCCACTTGTCCCAGGGGATGCGGGAGAGGATGAGTAGCAGGGCGATGGCGTACAGGATGAAGTTTGTCTTATGGGCCGCGTTGGCGTCAGTTCGTTTTGTCTTGATGCGGGCCACTGTGATCAGCACGACGGCGATCAGCATGACCAGCGGATGCTCAAGGGCGAAAAGGCGGAGGGTGGGCTCTGTCATGACAAGGCCGAAGTCATCGAACGCCTGTTGAGTCATGGGGCTTACGAAATATGAGATTAGGCCGAGCATGAACTGTGTGTGTGTAGCCAGGATGACGAGGAAACCCGTTTTGTTGTCCTGTGCCGTGAAGTTAAGGCCTTTTCGCCATGCCCAGAATGACCGGGAAAGGACGCCGGCCACGAGGAGTAAAACAAGGTAGGCAAGGTAGTGGTGCAGGTCGAGTATTGTTTGATCCATATTAGTTGCTTGGGTGCCGACTGTTCGCCCGGTGGCGGGCATTTAGGTGACTGAACGGGGGGAGGTCAACTCAATCGTGCCTTCGCGCCGGGGACGGGTGATTCGGCGAAAGAAACTCGGCGGCCATGTTTTCCAGAGTATCCAGCCAAAATGGGTGTTCATTCAAGCAGGGGATTAGGTCGAGGCTTTCTCCCCCGGCATGAAGAAAGATTTCCTTTCCTCTCATGCCAATTTCCTCAAGGGTTTCTAGGCAGTCACTGACAAACGCAGGGCAGATGACGAGCATGCGCTTGATTCCCCGCTTGGCCAAGCGCTCGAACTCGACGTCCATGTACGGTTTCAACCATGGGTCGCGGCCAAGCCGGGACTGGAATGCCACCGACTGTTTTTCCGGCGGGACGCCGGCCACGCGAACAAAGGCCTCGACGGTCTTGAGGCATTGGGCACGATAGCAGGTGCGGTGCGACGGGTGCTCGCCCGAGCAGCAGTTCTCGGTTGTGAGACAGTGGTTGCTGCTCGGATCGGTTTTTTTCAGTTGCCGCTCCGGCAGACCGTGGAAACTGAACAGCAGGTGGTCATAACCACGGTCCATTTGTTGGCGGGCACTCGCCACCAGGGCCTCGATGTAATCCGCGCGATCATAGTACGGCGGTTGAATGACCAGGTTCACTTGCGGCGCTTTTTTGTGCAGAATCGTCCTGGTCTTTGCCACTGCAGTCTCATAGCTGGACATGGCGTAGTGCGGAAATAACGGAATCAGGAGGACTTCATTCACGGAGTGTTTGAGCAGGTTGTCGATGCCTTTCTCGATCCGCGGGTTTTGGTAGCGCATCGCCAGTTCAACCGGAACGTCCAGCCGGGCTTGAAGTTTCTCACGCACTTTTTCGCTGATAACGACAAGCGGGCTGCCTTCCGGCAGCCATATTTTCCGGTACGCTTCAGCCGAGGCTTTCGGGCGGACGGGCAGGATCAGGAAGTGAACCAAAAAAAACCGGGCCAGGTAGGAAACGTCAAGCACCTTGCCATCCATCAGAAACTCGCGCAGAAAACGACGCACATCCCCCACTGCGGGCGAGTCCGGCGATCCCAGGTTCACAAGTAACACTCCTTTGTTTGCAATCATGTCAGCCGTTTTTTTTCAGATAATGGCCGATTCTCCTGGCGGCTTCGTGACCCGAGACGATGGAGTCGCCCAGTGAAACTCCGTCGCGGCAATGCCCCGCAAAGAACAGGCCGTTGTCCTGTCCCTCCAGTTCATTCATGAACGACTTGAAGCGGCCGTAACCCACGTCATATTGCGGGATGGCTCGTTGATACACGCAGACATGCCGAAAGGTGGGTTTGCCCGTCACACCGAGCACGGCCTTCAAGTCTTCCAGCACATGCTCACAGATTTCGTCCGGTGTTTTTTTGACAAGATGTGGGGCACGCAGGCCGCCCACGTAACTCGTCAGCAGAACTTGGCCAAGCGGAGCGCGTCCCGGGAACAGGGAGGAGGAAAAGATTGTGCCCAGCGAGTGCAGTTTTTCCATCTCGGGATTCAGGGCGCCAAAGCCATCGAGCGGATGTTCCACGTCCTGCCGGTGAAAGCCCAACACGACGCTGGCCACGGGTGCGTAGTGGATGTCGCCAAGCATTGCCAGGCTGACCGGTTCCGACTCGCAGGTGAGTTGCAGTTCCGCCATCCGAAAAGCCGGCAACGCGAGCAGCACCCCGGAGTATTCCCCGGCTTGACCAAGCGACCATGAGTCGTTTTGTCGGGTGATTTCACTGATCGCCTGGCCGGTGTGAATCTGTTCCTTCAGCCGTTGGCCAAGCGCATCGGTCAAGGTTCCCAGCCCTTGGTCGAATGAAAACTTGGGCGCATTTTTTTTGGAGACACCCCCTTCGCGTTTTCGCGCACGGGCCCCGAGGATTTGGCCCAGGATCAGGGATCCGTAGCGCTGCTCCAGTGCGTGCAGCTTGGGGAACGCCTCGCGCACCGACAAAGTTTCCGGAGCCCCTGCATACACGCCGGCGACAAACGGGTTGATGGCATAATCCAGAAACTCCCTCCCGATGCGCCGCCGGACAAACTTGGCCAGGCTTTCTTCCTCGTCAGCGGGCGCGCGCCGGATGAACGGTTCGGCCATCAATCGCGCCTTGGCCCGGCAGGAGAAGAGCGGGGTGGCCAGAAAACTAAGCGGCGAGCCGGGGAGTCTGACCGGGCGCTTGTTGCGGACGATGTACCTGTTTTCGGCCTCGTCACTCGAGTAAATGCGGCGACTCTCCAGGCCGAGATCCGCAATCATCTCGCCGATGAGTGGAGAGGTTTCAAGGATGGTGTTCGGGCCGCACTCGGCCAGGTATTCGCCATCCCGCACGGTATGGATGACGCCGCCGATACGGTTTGCTGCCTCGAAAAGGGCGGCAGGTATTCCCCGCTGTTGCAGCCTGAATGCAGCCGTCAGGCCCGTGATGCCGCCGCCTATGATCGCAACCGGTTTCAAATGGTTCTCGAGTAACGGGTGTTGCTGCTGGTTTCAATCTCCGGGTCAAATCTCATGGCGATGTTTCGAATGAACAATCGCCCGGCATCCGTCACGGTCAGCCCGGATTCGTCGAGGCGCACCAGGCCGTCGTCCACCATGTCCTGCAGTCCCTCAATGACGGCGGCGAACTCCTCGCGGAAGGAGATCTCGAGACCCTCCGACAGGTCGTCATATTGCAGGCTTAAGTCGCACATCAGTTTGGTGATCACGGTTCGGTATTTTTTCTCCTCATCGGACACGATGCATGCCTTTGCGATCGGCGCCACGCCGTCGTCCACGGCTCGGTAATACTCCTTTAACTCCTTTATGTTCTGCCAGTAGGCGTCTGGGATTTGTGAGACGGAGGACATTCCGAAAGCGTGGATATCCGCGCCGCCAAAGGTGCTGTACCCCTGGAAATTGCGCTGGAGGTTTTTTTGGCCCTGGGCGACTGCCAGTTCATCGTTGGGGCGCGCGAAGTGGTCCATGCCGATGTACACATAACCTTCGGCAGTCAGTTTTTCGATGATAAGCTTCAGCAGGTTGAGCTTGGTTTCCGGCGTCGGGAGGTTGTCCCGCTCGAGGATTTTTTGCGCCGGCTTGATCCACGGCACGTGGGCGTAGCTGAACACCGCCAGCCGGTTTGGCGACAGCCCGATGATTTCGTCTAGCGTCTGTTCGAAGGAGGATTCGGTCTGGAACGGCAATCCGTAGATCAGGTCGATGTTGATGGATTTGAACCCGGTCTCCCGCAACCACTCCACACTGGCGCGTGTGATTTCCATCGGTTGAATCCTGTGCACCGCCTTTTGAACCTTGGGATTATTGTCCTGCACGCCTATTGAGGCCCGGTTGAATCCGGCATCCCACAGGGCGGTGACGTGCTCCCTTGTCAACCCACACGGGTTCACTTCGACGCCCGCCTCGCAATCGGGCGTTTCCCCGAAATGCCCGTGAAGGATCGATCCCAATCGCTTGATCTCGTCGGGTTGGAGAAAGGTTGGGGTACCGCCGCCAAGGTGCATCTGGACGATTTTTCGATGACCCATGTCGCCTTTGCGAAATAACGCCATCTCCTTGTCCAAGTAATCCAGATAACCGGTTCCCGCCTCTTGCTGAGTGGTGATGACCGTGGTGCAGCCACAAAACCAGCAGAGCGATTCACAGAACGGAATGTGGCAGTAGAGTGACAGGTCCTTTTCCGACTTCTTGTTGGCACGGATCAGTTCGCGAAGCCGCTCTTTGTCGTACTCCCCGGTGAACCGGGTAGCGGGAGGGTAGGAGGTGTACCGGGGGCCCGGCACATCGTATTTGCGGACAAGATTCAGATCGACGGACAGTTCGCTCACTGGAAATTCCTCACGGTGGTGACGACGGCTTCGATGGATTCCAGTTTGGCATCCATGGTGACGCCGTGGCCCAGGTTGAAAATATACCGGTGAAACCCGCGCATGGTTTCTAGGATGCGCTTGGTTTCGCTTGCGGCGATCTCGGGGGTTGCCGTGAGTACGGCGGGATCCAGGTTCCCCTGAAGTCCCATCCGGTCGGGGATGCGATTCCGGATGTCCCCAAGGTCGACCGTCCAGTCCAGGCTCAAAAACTGGGCCTTCGTTTGGACGAGGTTCTCAAGCGAGCCAAGCGTTCCCCTCGAAAAAACGATTACAGGTGCCTTGCCGGCCAGGCGGGCAACGATCTCACCGATCCATTTTCCGGAGGCGGCCTGGTAATGTGATGGCGGCAGGCATCCTCCCATCGAGTCGAAAATCTGCACCGCGTCAGCTCCCGACTCGATCTGCAGTTCCAAATAGTCGGCCACGGCGCCGGTCAGTTTTTCCATCAGCGTTTCAAACAAGCCGGGATCCTCATGGTACAGCCGCCGGGCCAGCATGGTGTCGTTTGAATTCCCGCCGATCATGTAGTTGGCCAGGGTCCACGGCGAACCGGCGAATCCCAGCAACGCCTGCCTGCCGGCCAGTTCCCGCTTGATTTGCAGCAGCGCCTGGCGGGAGTAGTCCAGCCGATCCCGCAGCCCGGCTGGTTCCAGCCGTTCGATGTCCTGTCGGTTGCCAATGGTGAACTCCATCCGGATCCCGTTGCCGTCGGTGAAACTGTACGGTTGGCCAAGCGCTTCCGGCACGACGAGGATGTCGCTGAACAGGATCGCGGCATCCAGCGGGAACCGGCGGAGGGGCTGCAGCGTCACCTCGGTGGCCAGGTCGGGTGACTTGACCAACTCGAGAAACGTGTGTTTTTCCTTGAGTTTCCGGTATTCCGGCAGGGAACGGCCTGCCTGCCGCATGAGCCAGACGGGGGGGCGTGTGACGGCGTTTCCGCTGCATGCGTCCAGGAAAAGTTCCCGGCTATTGATTGTATTGTGAGTCACAGACGTGAGGAGCGAAAAGCAGAACCGCTCCCGCGCAAATTATCAGGAGAACCCCTCCGGCTCAATTGAACATTGCGCAACGCTCCCCTGCTTGGCCAAGCGCGGATTCGCTCAACAGGATGAACCCGGGCGGAACTCGCTCAACCCCCAGGCCCCTTGGCCAGATTGGCGCCCTGCGTGGCGCCGTGGCGGGTGCGCTGGTCATAGCTCCGGTCCATCTTGCGGTATTGCTTGAGCAGGGTGCGGGTGTTTTTCTGGATATCGCTTTTCAGTTTGTCCAAGGAGGAGGAGGCGCCGCAGACGCCCAGGTATTTGTCAATTGCATGGGCTGCCCGGAGCGCGATCCTGACATGCCCCTCCTCATGCCGCAACAGGTTGGCTCGATAAATCCGCCACTGCGTCCGCAGCACACCCGGGGCATTCTGGAAATCGGTCCAGCGCGGCGTTGACACCTTGATGTCCAGCAGGACGGTACGGTTGACAACAATCCAGACCTTGCCGCGCCGTTTGAGTTGATAGTCCCACGTGAGCGACCACTCGGTGATCCCGTCGTACTGCTTGCCATCTTCGCTGTTGACCGGGCCGTTGCGGTCGATCATTTGCCGGAGCTCCTGCACGGAGGAACCGGTGACCGGATACGACTCATCCCGGCGCTTCACCGTTGGCGATGCCGAGGCGTGCGTCGTCGCAAGCAAACACATCAAGATGGCAAATCGAAGTGAAATCACCGCAGCCGGTTCTACCCGCCGGGCGGCATCCCGGCAAGCCGCTTGGTGCGGGGCGAGACC
>Ga0208129_1000219_pt1 | contig 24635 bp, 13 predicted proteins | sample ETNtaG_13_FD_185759 | JGI IMG/M metagenome (GOLD analysis project Ga0208129, IMG submission 185759) | Marine microbial and viral communities from oxygen minimum zone, Eastern Pacific Ocean - ETNP201306PF47B (SPAdes) (version 2) | ecosystem: Environmental > Aquatic > Marine > Oceanic ...
GAGACGCCCAATCTCGACGGCCTGGCGCGCGATGGCCTGCGTTTCACGCAGTTCTACAATACCGCGCGTTGCTGGCCGACGCGGGGGGCTCTCCTGACCGGATACTTTGCCCAGCAGATTCGCCGGGATGTGGTTCCTGGCCTGCCAAGGGGGATACGGAGCGGGGGCGGAGGTAAACGGCCATCGTGGGCGAAGCTACTGCCCGCCATGCTGAAACCGGCTGGCTACCGCGCATACCACTCGGGCAAGTGGCACATCGACGGCATGCCGTTGGGTAATGGCTTCGACCGCTCCTACTACCTGAAGGACCAGGGACGGTTTTTTTATCCGAAGGTTCACTGGGAGGATGACAAGAAGCTGCCCGAGGTGAAGAAGGATGCCGGTTACTATGCCACCGATGCGATTGCCGATCACGCGGTCAAATGCCTCAAGGAACATGCCGAGAATCACTCCGGCAAGCCGTTCTTCCACTATCTGGCCTTCACGGCTCCGCATTTCCCTCTACACGCTCTGCCCGAGGATATCGTCCGCTACCGGGAGCGCTATCGCACGTCGTGGAAAAAGGTCCGTGACGTGCGCTGGGAGCGCATCCAGAAGATCGGCATCGTCACCGGGAAGCTCTCGGGGGTGGAGCGCGACCTGGGACCGCCGTATCACTTCCCCGACGCCCTCAAGAAGCTCGGCTCTGGGGAGGTGAATCTCCCTCTGCCATGGAAAGAGCTGACCGATGAACAGCGCGATTTCCAGTCGAGCAAGATGGCGATCCACGCTGCCATGGTCGACCGCATGGACCAGGTGATCGGCCGCGTGCTCGTCCAATTGCGGACGATGGATGCCTTTGATAACACCCTTATCTTCTTTCTTTCCGACAACGGCTCGAGTGCCGAGATCATGGTCCGCACCGATGGACACAATCCCAATGCGCCGCCCGGCTCGGGCCCATCCTACCTGTGTCTCGGACCGGGCTGGTCGACGGTCTGTAATACTCCGTTTCGCCGTCACAAGACTTGGGTTCACGAGGGAGGCTGCGCTACCCCTCTCATCGCTCACTGGCCGAAAGGCATCAAGGTACGCGGCGCGTTGCGGCGCGATCCGGCCCACGTGATCGACGTGGTTCCCACCATACTGGAACTCGCCGGAGTGAAACGATCACCGGCCGATGCCCCGAAGGCTCCGGGTCACAGCCTGTTGCCGGCCTTTGCGAAGGATGGCTCCCTGCGGCGTGAGTACCTGTGGTGGCTCCACGAAGGCAATCGCGCCATCCGGGTGGGGGACTGGAAGCTGGTGGCGGCAAAAGGCGATCCCTGGGAGCTCTACAACCTGCGTGAGGACCGCACCGAAACGAACAATCTAGCCTCTAACAATCCGGGCAAGGTAAAGGAACTCGAGCACGCCTGGACTGAACGTATGGACGAATTCCGCAGGCTGGCCAGCCAGAATACGAAGCCATAATGCTGAACCCCGACTATGTTACCGGCCTGGTGGGCAAACTTCATGTGGGACAGGGATTGACGGAACGACGGCAGATTCCCTAACTTGGTTGACCATGATCTCTGAAGCGGTTCGAATCCTTTGGCTCGCCTGTTTCCTGGGAGCCGTTTCCCTCCAGGAGCAGAAATCTCTTTCGGCTCCCGTCTCATTTCGCAAGGTGGTGCTGGAGACCGATTGCGACAATCCCATGGAACTGGCGGTTCTTCCGGATGGCCGTGTGCTGTTCATTGAACGTTTCGGCAATGTCCGCATCTGGAAACCCGACATCCAGTCCACCGTGTTGGCAGCTAGGTTCAAAGTGCACGGTCAGTTCAATCCCAGCACCAACAAGGGGGCAGATCGTGGCAGCTGGGAGGCGGGGCTCCTGGGCATAACCCTGGCCCCGGAATTCGAACGGACGGGTTGGGTCTACATTTACTATTCTCCTGCGGGTAATACCCCTGAGAACCGTCTTTCCCGTTTCACCCTCAAAGGCGACACGCTCGACTTGGCCTCCGAAAAAATCCTGTTGCGTGTGCCGGTGCAACGCGAGGTTTGCTGCCATGAAGCCGGTTCGCTTGCCTTTGACGGCGATGGCAACCTGTATGTCTCCACAGGCGACAACAGCAACCCCTTCCAGTCCAACGGCTACAGTCCCAGCGATTATAGGGAAGGCCGCTATGCCTTTGACGCAGCCCGATCTTCCGGCAATTCCAACGACCTGCGGGGCAAAATTCTTCGGATCCACCCCGAACCTGATGGAAACTACACCATTCCCAATGGCAACCTGTTCCCTCACGGCACACCGAAGACACGTCCGGAGATTTTTGTGATGGGCTGCCGCAACCCTTTTCGCATTTCCGTAGATCCTGCTACCGGCACTCTGAGTTGGGGTGATGTCGGCCCTGATGCCCGAAAAATTCAACCCTCACGCGGCCCGGCCGGTTTCGACGAAATCAATCGGACCCGTGAGGCCGGGAATTTTGGTTGGCCGTTCCTTATCGCCGACAACAAACCCTATCGTCAATACGACTTTGCCAGCGGGAAATCGGGGTCGCCTCAAAAAGCTCCATCTCCGGTGAATCGTTCCCCAAACAACACCGGCATGGTGAACCTGCCTCCGGCGCAATCCGCATGGCTCTGGTATCCTTATGCGCCTTCCATCCGCTTTCCGCTGACCGGCAGCGGCGGGCGCACGGCCTGTGCGGGCCCGTTCTATCATTTTCGTGCGGATCTAAAGTCCGACCGCAAGCTGCCGGCAAAGTACGACGGCGCCCAGTTTATTTACGAGTGGGAGCGCGGTTGGATTTTGGCAGCCCGAGTTGATGAAAACGGCGCGCCTCGGCTGGAACGGTTCGTGCCCGAAGTGAAACTGAAGCGGCCCATGGAAATGGAGATTGGCCCCGATGGTGCGCTTTATGTGATCGAGTTCGGCACGGGCTGGGAGAACAACCAGGACGCGCAGATCATTCGGATTGAATCCGCGCCGGGGCAGGGATTCACACCGAATTCGGAAAGCCTGGCTTCCGGGCAGTCACCGGAGGAACGGCTCAAGTTCCATCGCGACTGCCTGGAGGGCGGGGATGCTGCGCGGGGCCGGCGTGTCTTTATGGAGAAGGTGGAGGTTTCCTGCTCCCGTTGTCACAAGGCCGGTCCCGGAATTCAGGATGGCATTGTGGGTCCGGATCTTAGCCGGATCGGCGCTCTCCGCGATCGCCAATACCTCCTGGAAGCCATTGTTGTGCCCAACCGGGTGATTGCATCAGGGTTCGAGATGCTGTTGCTGACGATGAAAGACGGGAGGGAATATGCCGGGCTGTTGAAAAGTGAATCGGAAAACGAAATCCAACTTGAATCGCCTGAGGACGGTTCCCTGACTCTTGATAAAACCAAGATCACTTCCCGCCGCCACGGATTGTCTCCCATGCCGGGGAATATTCACGAGGTGCTGACCAAGACAGAGCTCCGCGACCTGGTCGAGTTCCTTGCCAGCTTGAAATAGGTTGGTCCATGGACAGGTGCGGGATATGTGATTAGTGATATCACATCATACGGGCAATTACCATGGACAGCATCATCCTGCCGTCATCAGTTTGACCTTCCGTCCTGTTTTGAAATCCCCAAAAGAGGTCAAGGAACCGCGAACCCTCTTCTGACGTTGGGGCAAAGAAGGCTATGCGGTGCGCTCCGGCGACCGGAAACTGCTGCACGACGGCAACCCTTTCAGGCAACGCCATGGATAGCGTTTTGAAGATCGATGGCCAAACGATTCGGTTCGACGAAGCAAAAGACCGAGTCCGCATCGAGAAGTTTAAGATAAAGTAGGAACCTTGGATCACCGTGCAAAGAAATAGCTTGTCCAGATTGATTGTCATCCTGACCAGATTCTATCATAGTTCGTAAGCACCGCTTTCCTCGTAATAAAGAGAAACCAAAATGAAAAAACTCATCGCATCAAGACGTGACTTTTTACGCACCACCAGTGCGGTGGCGACCTCGATCATGCTGCCCCGGCAGGCCATGGCTTCTCTGGCGAAAATCAAAAACTCCATCAAGCTTGGCATGATTGCTGACCTGCATCAGGATGTCATGCACGATGGCCCGGCGAGACTGAAGGCCTTCCTTGATGCCATGAAGGAAGAAAAGCCCGACGCTCTTCTACAGCTCGGCGACTTCGCCTATCCGACAAAGAAAAACGAGGCAGTAACCAAGGCCTTTGAAAAGGCGCATCCCAGAACTCTGCATGTTCTTGGAAACCACGAGATCGATGGGGGGCACTCCTTCGATGAGGTTGCCAAGCTTTGGGGTATGAAGGGACGTTACTATACCGAGAACGTTAACGGTCTGGATTTGATTGTCCTCGATGGAAACGAGAAGCCGAAGAATCATAGGAGCGGTTATCCTGCGCACATCGGAGAGAAACAGCTCGAGTGGCTCGCGAAACAGCTCAAATCCCTTAAAGGACCGATTCTCATTATTAGTCACCAGCCGCTTGCGGGCCCTTCGAGCATTGATAACGCTGGAGAGGTCCAGGCGCTGCTGAACGCGGCCGCCGACAAGGTTCTGCTGGCGGTAAACGGGCACACCCACATCGACCACGTGGCCCGCGCGGGCAAGCTCTCCTACCTGCACGTCAACTCGGCCTCCTATAAATGGGTTGGCGGCTCCTACCGTAACAAGAGCTACCCGGCTGAGGTTCATTCCAAGTTCCGCTGGGTCGAGTACACCTGCCCCTACCGCGACAGCCTCTTTACCACGCTCACCATCGACCCTGCCAGTGGACGCATCGACGTCAAGGGCCGTGAGAGTCAGTGGGTTGGGAAATCCCCTTCGCAGCTTGGGATCGCGGCGAAGCCTGATCGAACCGACGGCAAGGAGATCTGCCCAAAAATTCGCAGTCGGCAGCTTGGGACAGCCGAGAAGTAACTGGAGATAAAAAATATCCTAGAAACCAAAATTAAAAAATTCATCAGCTGGCTTCCGTTTCTCTTGATGGTGACAACTGCCGTCGCGGCAGGTCGGCCCAATGTCCTCTTCATCGCAGTCGACGACCTCAACGACTGGGTGGGGTGCCTCGGCGGACACCCGCAAACGAAGACTCCGAACATTGACCGCCTCGCGGCCCGTGGGATGCTTTTCACTAACGCCCATTGCCAGGGCACCATGTGCAACCCTTCGAGGATCAGTTTGCTGTGGGGGCGTCGGCCTTCCTCGACCGGATTTTACGACAACCATTATCATGTCTCCAAGGAACCGGAGTTCCTGAAAGGGCACGTCAGCCTGCCCAACCACTTTGCCGCCCATGGCTACCATACCCTGACCGCAGGCAAGGTCTTTCATGGTGGAGCGAACCCAAAGGACCATTCACAGGTCGTGGGGCCCCGTCTCGGGCAGTGGCGCAAGGGGTTCGATCAGAAAGTCCACGACAAGCCAAAGGGTTGGCACCGGACCTGGGATTTTGGACCGCAGGACTATGAGGAGACGAAATTCACCGACCATATTACCGCCACCTGGGTTGCCGAACAGCTTGGCAAGGAATCCGACAAACCGTTTTTTCTGTCCTGCGGGTTCTATCGACCGCACGTACCGTTTTTTCCTCCCCGCCGGGTTTACGACAGCCTCGAGAAGGTAGCATTGCCGGAGGTGCAGGAAGGGGACTGGAGCGACGTCCCCGATGCGGCCCGCAAGGTATCGCTGAGCAACCCCAAGATCCCGACCCACGACTGGATGAAGGATAAGAACCGCTGGCAACTGGCGGTGCATGCCTACTTAGCCTGCGTCCGCTGGACCGACGAGCAGCTGGGTCGGGTACTGGATGCTCTCGACAAGGGCCCCCATGCCGAGGATACCATAATCGTGCTGTTCTCGGATCACGGTTACCATCTCGGCGAAAAGCAACGCTGGTCGAAGTTTTCTCTCTGGGAACGCACCACGCGGGTTCCCTTGATCATCAGCGTCCCTGGTGGCGCAAAAACCAAGACAGCCCAACCGGTCGAGCTCTTGAGCATTTATCCCACCCTCGTCGATCTTTGTGAACTGCCCGCGAATCCCAAGCTCGAGGGGGTCAGTCTGCAACCCTTGCTCGAAAACCCGGAAGCGGAATGGGGACACGTCGCGCTTTCCACGCTGGGGCAGAACAACCATGCCGTCCGTGACCGCCGTTGGCGATACGTCCGCTACGCAGACGGTAGCGAAGAACTCTACGATCACCAAAATGATCCTCACGAATGGCATAATCTCGCGGTAAAGGAACCAACTCCCATGATCACCAAGGTGATCGCCCGATTGAAAAATCGGCTACCCAAAACCAATGCCCCCCAGCGAAGCCGCTAAACCTCTGCAAAAATGAAAATTCACTCCCTCCTCACTCTCTTTCTTGTCTTTTCCTTCATGGCCCAATCCTTTGGGCAGGGCGCGAAAGGAACGGCTCCTGCCTCGAAGCAGGCAAATGATTACGACGTCGTTGTCATTGGTGGTACACCTGCCGGAGTCGCCGCGGCCATCGCCGCGGCCCGCGCCGATAAAACGGTGATTATCATCGAGCAGGCTCCTTGTCTCGGGGGGGTGCTTTCCTCGGGCGTGCTCAGACTGGATGACAAATACGTGGAAGCGAACAGCGGAGTGATGGATGAATTCCGACTCCGCGTACAAGCCTATCACCGCACGGAGATGGCGGATGATCCCTTGGTGAAGCAACATATGAGGCAAAACCCGCCCTTGCGCTGGAACATAGCTGCAGGCAGGGCCTGGGAGCCGCATACAGCCGCCAGGATTTATGCTGAAATGACCGCCGAGCACAAGAGCATCTCGACGCGCTTCAACGAAGTGGCCGTGGACGTGAAAATGAAAGGCCAGCGGGTCACGGGCGTCCTTACCCGCGCGCGCGACAACCAGGGAAAGCTCGGCCCACGGCACAGCTATACCGGCAAGGTGATCATCGATGCCACTTATGAAGCCGACTTGGCGGAATATGCGGCCATCCCTTACCGCATCGGGCGCGAAGCCCGCTCCAAGGAAGAGCCGCATGCCGGACTCATATATTCCAATTATTTCCGCAGGGTGAAGGGAGCGTTGCCTTCGACTATTCTTCCTGAGAGCACGGGTGTGGCCGACCACAGGTCACAGGCATTTACCTACCGGATCACTGCGAAGGATTACGGCCGGCCCGATCATCCCTATCTCTTGAAGGAACCGCCGCCCGGCTACAACCCGGCCAAGTATAGCTGGAACCCAAGAACCAGGCCGATCATACCCAATGGAAAATTTGATCTGCTGGGAATCAACTGGGGCGGCGACTTGGTGGGACACGGCACCCGTTGGGTCCTGGCCGACTGGGAGGAGCGTGTCGAAATCGAAAAAATCTATCATAATCACGACCTTGGCTACCTCTACTACATTCAAACCAAGGGAGGGTCGCCCAACGTAGGCCTCCCGGACGATGAATTTCAGGACAACGGCAACTTCCCCTACCGCCTCTACGTTCGCCAGGGACGCCGCATAGAAGGACTCTACACCTTGACCGAAAGCGACCTGCACAAGGATCTTCGCGGAGACGGGTTTCGCGGACCGCTGCTTCCGGATTCGGTTGCCATTGGAATCTACGGAATCGATGCGCATCGCGTGCAAGGCCCCGACGGTCGAAAGGAACCTCCGTATGGAAAAGGCGCCGCCGAAGGCACGCTTCACCTGCATGACGCCACTGGGCCCTACCAGATACCCTATGGCACACTGGTCCCCAAAGGGCACAACGGCATCCTTTTCCCTGTGGGCATTTCCTGCACGCACGTGGCCATCTGCAGCGTGCGGATGGAGCCTGTATGGTCCTCGCTGGGTCAGGCTGCGGGTGTTGCCGCCGCCTTGGCGATCGACAACGAGCAGGAACTCAAGGACGTCCCCGTAAAGCAAATCCAGGATGAACTCCTCAAGCAGCGCTCCGTTCTGTTTTTCTACACCGACCTCCCCGCAGATGCGCTGGCATTCACTGCGGTCCAGAAGCTCAGTCTACTCGGTGCAGTGGCCGGACCTGATATCGATGATTACGACACGGCCGGGAAGGCCAAAGGTTTGAGCAGCCTGGAAATGAAGGCCTACCGCTTCCGCTCCAATGAGCCGATTACCATGGGCGAGTTTTCTCAATTGGCCGTGAACGGATTGCAAATCCCCCTAAGCATCACCGCCTCGCACTTCACGGATGTGCCACGCGGGCATGTTGCCTTCAAATACGTTGAGACGCTCTACGATTACTCCACGCAGTCCAAACAGCCCTTCTTTGATTTTGAACCGAGCAAGGACTTCAGGACCGCTCTCGCTCATCCGGATAAAAAGGTAAGCGGCGCACAAGCGGCAAAGATCCTTTCCGGTCTGCTCAAGAAGAAAGTCCTCGCGCCTGCCAAGCCGGATGCAGACCTTACACGGGGGGAAGCGGCTCAACTGGTTTATCAGTCTTTGTGAAATTGTTTCAACTTTATCCCGACTTACCATGAGAAAACCATATCACTTCATCCTGTTGGCCTTGTTTCTGGTCTGCTCCATCGCGTCGGCCCGGACATCGCCCAACGTCATTCTCTTTCTGGTTGATGACATGGGCTTGATGGACACCTCCGTCCCGATGTTGGCCGATCAGGACGGCAAACCAAAACGTCATCCGCTCAATGATTGGTATCGCACTCCGAATATGGAGCGTTTGGCCAAGCAGGGGATTCGCTTTTCCCAATTTTACGCCCAGTCAGTTTGCTCGCCAACAAGAGCATCCATCATGACGGGACAAAACTCGGCCCGTCACCGGGTGACCCAGTTCATTGCGCCTGGGAAGCGCAACAACGGTCCAAAAGGGTGGCGCTGGGAAGGCTTGACTCAAAAGGACGTCACTCTCCCTTTGCTCCTCCGCAAGCAAGGCTATCACACCATTTTTGCCGGCAAGGCCCACTTCGCTCCAACCGGATTCGAAGGCGAGGACCCGACCAGGTTGGGCTTCGATATAAACATTGCGGGGTGTTCATTCGGGCAACCGGGAAGTTATTATGGGGAGGATGGATATGGAAACCTGAACCCAAAACGTAAGAAGCGGGCCGTGCCCGGGCTCGAGAAATACCACAAGACCGACGTCTTCCTCTCCGAAGCAATCACCCTTGAAGCCAAGGATGCCATTGATCAATCGTTGAAAAAGCAAAAGCCTTTCTTTCTCTATATGTCTCACTATGCGGTGCATAGCCCATTCAATTCGGACCCTCGGTTTGCTGCCAACTACAAGGACTCGAAGAAGCCAAAGAATGCTCAGGCATACGCTACCTTAATCGAAGGAATCGACAAATCCCTTGGTGATCTGATGGATCACGTTGCAAGCAAGGGCGAGGCTGAAAACACTTTGATTCTGTTTGTCGGCGATAACGGATCGGACGCGCCTTTGGGTCCGGTTCACGGATACTCCAGTTCCGTTCCGCTTCGAGGAAAGAAAGGAACTTGCTACGAGGGCGGGATGCGCGTCCCCTTCATCGCGGGTTGGGCCAAACCCGGTAAGAAAAATACTTTCCCCATCGCAAGAGATTCTCTTCACAACGATCAGATCGGAACGGTTATGGATCTCTATTCGACCATTCTTGAAACCGCGGGGGTAAAGAATCCCTCAGACCACGTCGTAGACGGGGTGAGTTTGCTCAAGCAATTGTCGGGCAGAGGGAACCCTGACCGGCCTGATCATTTCATGTGTCACTTTCCTCATTCTCATCGCAGTTCCAACTTTACTGCCTTTCGCAAGGGTGATTGGAAATTGATCTACCGCTACAAGGGACGCGCCAAATACGAACTGTACGACTTGGGGAAGGATCCCTTCGAAACCAGTAACTTGGCCGAAAGCGAACCCATCAAGCTGAAGGAAATGACCAAGGCAATGGCCGATCGACTCGAAAAGGAAGGCGCACTATATCTTTCTGATGGCGACACAGTGTTGAAGCCGGAGATACCGGGCTCTGACTGAACCGTCATTACCCGGGAGTCGCCCGCGGTGAAATTTTTTTGTCCAAATTCAGGCCGCCGCGTGGACCTGGTATTAGAACTGGCTTGTCTGCCGAAGAAACAGCTTGTTGCTGTTGATTGTCATCCTGATCAGGTTTATCATAATCAACAGGCACCGATTTCCCGTAAAAAAGAGAAACCAAAATGAATAAATTCATCATCACCTTTTGTTTCCTGTTGGCTTGCTCTGTGCAGGCTGCCAAGAAACCCAATATCGTTTACATCATTTCCGATGACCAGGCATGGACCGATTATGGTTTTATGGGCCATCCCCATATCAAGACCCCCCACCTGGACAAGTTGGCCAGGCAAAGCGTTGTCTTTGAGCGCGGTTATGTTCCAACAGCCCTTTGTCGGCCCTCCCTGGCGACCTTGGCAACCGGGCATTTCGCCCACCGCCATGGCGTGACAGGAAACGATCCATCACCCAAGTACGCTGCGCGCGGTTCGGATCTTAACAACCAACGCCGGGCCAAGCTCATCTCTTATCTCGACAAATTCGACACCCTGCCGGAGCTCCTCGCTGAACGCGGTTATCTCAGTCATCAAAGTGGAAAATGGTGGGAAGGAAACTACAAGCACGGTGGATTCACCCATGGGATGACCCGGGGATTTCCTGAACGCGGCGGTCGTCATGGTGACGACGGCCTGAAGATCGGCCGGGAAGGAATGGAACCGATCGAAAAATTTGTTGACCATGCCGTTGCACAAAAAAAGCCCTTCTTTCTCTGGTACGGCGTGTTTCTCCCCCATACTCCGCATAATCCCCCAGAACGCCTTCTCAAGAAATACAAGGAACAGGGCCATCCCATTAGTGTTGCCAAGTATTATGCCTGCTGTGAGTGGTTTGACGAAACCTGCGGGCAGCTCATCGACATCCTGGAGAAACGAAATCTGCGGGACGATACCCTGATCGTATACGTCACCGACAATGGCTGGATCCAGAATCCAAAAAGAAACGGGTACGCGCCGCGCTCCAAGCAGACACCCTACGAGGGTGGGGTACGCACGCCCATTATGTTTTCCTGGCCCAACGGCGGCCTTGATCCGGCCAAGCGCCCCGAGCTGGTCTCTTCAATTGATCTCTTCCCCACCGTGCTTGCCGCTGCGGGCGCTCGAATTCCCAATGATGTGCCTGGCTTGAATCTCCTGGAAAATCTCCAGAAAAAGCAACCCATCAAGCGCGCGGGCATCTTCGGGGAAAGTCTTGCTCATGACATCGCAGATATCAAAAACCCCGAAGCCTCGCTTCTTTTCAGGTGGCGGATCGAAGGCAAATGGAAGTTGCTCTTAACCTATGACGGTGAAGTGAATCGTTACCAAAGCACCCACCCGCGAACGGAGAAGCGCCCCCAACTTTTCGACCTGTCAAAGGATCCCCACGAAAAGACGAACCTTGCAAAAAAACATCCCGAGGTCGTCGCTGACCTGGCCGCAAAAATTGCCGCCTGGTGGCCGCTCAAGGAGCGAAAGGCCATTACCAAATTCGAGTGATCTCCCAATTTGATAAAGGAGATCATTCCGTGAACCGGCCTTCTTTACTCCAGGTGGGTTTTACCCTTGTTGCGCTGTTGTTCATGGCGGCAAGCGAAGTCGCTGCCGAAGCAGGCAAGCCGAACATTGTCATCATCATGGTTGATGACATGGGCTATAGCGACATTGGCTGCTATGGGTGCGAGACCGAGACGCCGAACCTGGATGTACTGTCACGGAATGGGCTCCGTTTTACACAGTTTTACAACGCAGGCCGATGCTGCCCAACGCGGGCCGCGCTGCTAACCGGCCTTTACCAGCATCAGGCGGGCATTGGGCATATGACCCAAGACTACGGTTATCCAGCGTATCGTGGTGCTCTCAACGACAGGTGCGTGACGATCGCCGAAGCGCTGAAACCGGCGGGCTACTTCACCGCGATCACAGGAAAGTGGCACGTTGGCTCCAATCCCCCGCAATGGCCGCTCAAACGAGGATTTGATCGCTTTTACGGAACGCCGCAGGGCGGCGGACATCATTATCGAAATCTGCCAGGCCGCGATCTTGTGTTGAATGACGACATCATCCTCATGCCGAAGGATTGGTATTCCACGACGGCGTTCACCGACTACGCCCTGCAGTTTCTTGAGGAAGGAATTCAGGCGAAAAAGCCTGTGTTTCTCTATCTGGCCTACACGGCGCCGCACTGGGCACTGCATGCTCCCGACGAAGAAATCGCCAAATTCCGAGGGCGTTACGCCGACGGCTGGCAACCGGTGCGGGAGGCTCGTTTTGCTCGGCAGTTGGAGATGGGGCTGTTCCCGAGTCGCACCACGCTTTCTCCACAGGATAGCGGCGTGCCCGCATGGTCCAGGGTCAAGGATCAGGACGAGATGGACCTGCGCATGGCGACCCATGCCGCCATGGTTCATCTGGTCGACCGAGGAGTTGGACGTGTCGTGGCCAAACTCACAGAGTTGGACCAACTCGAGAACACGCTGATTCTCTTTCTATCCGACAACGGGGCCAGCGCGGAGTCGGGGCCAACCGGTTTTACAGGAGCTCGTGGCGGCGATCCCAAGGCGCGAACCGGGACGCCGAATTCCTACAACAGTTTCGGCATTGCTGGAGCGAATCTTTGCGACACGCCGTTTCGCAAGTTTAAGATGTTTACGCATGAGGGAGGCATCGCCACACCGCTCCTTGCCCATTGGCCCGACGGGATTCCTCAAGAGCTCAACGGCTCAATCGCCCGGCAAATGGGACATGTCATCGATCTGCTCCCGACTTGTATCGACCTGGCAGGTGTGAGCTATCCCGCTCAACACGCAGGGAACGACGTGACGCCGGTTGCTGGCAGGAGCCTGAGACCCGTTTTGACGGGCGGGAATCTCCAGCGTCCGGAAGGATTGTTTTTCGAGCACCAGGGCAATGCCGCTGTTCGCGATGGAAAGTGGAAGTTGGTTCGAGCACGCGGCGCCCCTTGGTCGCTGTACGACCTGGCCGCCGACCGCACCGAGCTAAACGACCTGGCCAGCGCTAATCCGGATCGTGTCGCTGTGATGAAGGCGAAGTGGCAAAACTGGGCCAAACGAGTCGGGGTCCAGTCGTGGCCGTTGAAACGGAGGAAAGGCCAGTGAAGAATTGAAAGCCGAAAGAAAATGAAACACCTCCTACTTACAACAATCGCGGCCGTGCTGTTGGTGGGATTCGTTTCCACACAGCTCATAGCAGACGAGTCCCTGAAATACTGGCCACAGTGGCGGGGGCCAAACTGGAACGGCGTAGCATCAGAAGCTGACCCTCCCGTTACTTGGAGCGAGACGGAAAACTTGCGCTGGAAGGCTCTTATCGAGGGTAACGGGTGGGGAACTCCGATCGTTTGGGGTGACCGGATTTTTCTACTGACCGCGATCGCCCTCGACAAAAAAATGCCCGTTCCCGACGTTATTCCCGACGGCACTCCGAACATAAATCTGCATCCCCAGGTGATCCGTTCGTGGAAACCACAGAAGTTTGCGATCGTGTGCATCGACCGGATCACTGGCAAGCTGCTGTGGAGAGAGATCGTTCACGAGGCCATGCCGCACCAGGGTCATCACCGCAAGGGCGGGTTTGCCTCGGCGTCACCTGTAACGGATGGCAAGCACATCTACGCCTATTTTGGTTCGTTCGGCCTCTATTGTTACGACTTCGAGGGCCGGTTCGTCTGGAAAAAAGATTTTGAGCCGCAAGCGATGGAAGACTCGTTGGGCGAAGGTAGTTCGCCGGCGCTTTTCGGGGATAGGCTGGTGATCATCGTTGACCAGGAACGGCAATCGTACGTGTTGGCGATCGACAAAAGGACTGGCCAGGAAATCTGGAAACAGAATCGCGACGAGACCTCAAACTGGAGTACGCCGCGCATTTTCACCCATGAGGGTCTTCGCCAGGTGGTGGTCAACGGAGAGACAGTACGATCGTACGATCTAACCACAGGCGAATTGATGTGGAGATGTGGCGGCCATACCGCGAGCGCAATCCCGATGCCGGCGGTCGGCCACGGCTTGGTTTTCACTGCCAGCGGTTGGAAAAAAGATACGCTCCAGGCGATCGCATTGGGCAAGCGCGGTGACTTGACCGACAGCAAGAGCGTAGTCTGGTCGCTCCGTCGCGGTGTGCCCTATGTGCCCTGTCCGATGCTCTGGGGCGAGGAGATCTACCTGCTGGAAGACCAGAGTTTCTTCTCTTGCCTCGGCGCGACCGATGGCGTGCGTCATTACCTGAAACACCGTTTGCCTGGGAACCTCAACTTCAGTGCCTCACCAGTCGGAGCGGCAGACCGTATCTACTTGCTCAGCGAGGCAGGCAAAACGGTCGTTCTTCAGCGCGGCCCTGAAATTAAAGTGCTGGCGATCAACGAACTGGACGAGACGTTCTATGCTTCGCCAGCCATCGTGGGCGACGCCATTTACCTACGAGGCGACAAACATCTATTTTGTTTTGTGAAGCGCGATGATTAGGTTGATTCTTTGAGCTAGTCATTCATCTGTTGGACGGCTTGGTTCCCGGCGTTCGTTCTAACCGTGAGCCGGTGCGTGGGCAATCCCGGTGATGTATGGCAGGTGTGCTCCCGAATTATGTTGCATCTGGTGTAACTGGTGGTAATCCGGGGTCGTACGTCACCTGTCAAATGAAACGTCTCTATCCAACCCGATTGTTCAACTGCCTCATCGCTTTGATTCTGTTTTTTGTGTCAGCTGGCCTGCTGTTCGCTGCGGCACCCACGAAAACAAAACCCAACGTGGTGCTGATCGTTTCCGACGACATGGGCTGGAAGGATGTCGGCTTTCACGGCAGCGAGATCCGGACGCCGAACCTCGACCGACTTGTGGCGGAGGGGGTCGAGCTGGACCGGTTTTATGCCTACCCGATCTGCAGCCCGACCCGAGTGGCGTTGATGACCGGGCGCTCTCCGATCCGCTACGGCATCCTGTCGCCGGTCGGGAAAAGCTCGAAGGCACTGCCGGTGGAGGAGTTCATTCTGCCGCAGGCGTTCAAGGCGGCGGGCTACCAGACGTTCATGACTGGCAAGTGGCACCTCGGTGTGCCGGACGAAACCGCGATGCCGCACCGGCGCGGGTTCGATCATTACTACGGATTTCTCAGCGGCTTCATCGACTACTACACCCACACCGACACCCGCCGCCGACAGCTTGACTGGATGCGCAACGGCGAGTCGGTAAACGAGGAGGGGTACTCGACCGACCTGCTGGCCGACGAGGCGATCCGGCTGGTTGAGGGGCGCGATCGTGCGAAACCGTTTTTCCTCTACCTGCCGTTTGGCGCGGCGCACTCCCCGTTGCAGGCGCCAGAGAAGGTGATCGCCAAGTACAAGGATATCGCGGATCGCGACCGGCGTGTTTATGCGGCGATGGTGGACGCGATGGACTCGGCGATCGGTCGCGTGCTCAAGGCGGTCAGCAAACAGGGCGTGCTGGACGACACGCTCGTCATTTATTTCAACGACAACGGCGGCGCGCGGGCCGGGGCGGACAACGGTCATCTCGCGAAGGGTAAGGGCAGTGTGTACGAGGGCGGTATTCGCGTGGCGGCGGCGATGCGCTGGCCGGCGGCGATCCCCGCTGGCAAAAAGAGTTCGCAACTCACATCGGTGATGGATCTGTTCCCGACACTCATCGAGGCGGCCGGCATCGAGAGGGGCAAGGCCAAGCCGTTCGATGGCAGGAGCGTGTGGCCGGCGATCAAGGATGGAAAGGAGGTCGGGCGCGATGGGGTGGTCATCGCCAGCCCGCAGGAGCTCGCCGTGCTGCGCGGTCAATGGAAGTACATCCGGAGCGGCCGGGAGGACAGCCAGCGCGCTTCGAGACTGTTTGACATCGTGAATGATCCGGGCGAGACGACCGACTTGGCCGGCGAGAAGCCGGATTTGGCCGGGGAACTCGACAAGGCGACGCGGGAATTCCTGCCGATGATGGCCAACGTCGCGATCCGCGGTCGTGGCCAGGGCGGCTCGAGGACGCGCCGGGGATTGCCGTGGCGAAATGATCCGCTGTTGATCGCGCTGGACGAGGATCGCGACTCGCAGTTGTCTGCGACGGAGCTTGGTCAGGCGGAAGTCAGGTTGCAGGCGCTCGACAGGAATAAAGACGGCAAATTGAGCGCTGACGAGTTGGGTTTGCGGAGGCGCTAGCGCCTGGCGGTCAGGCGATGATGTCGTGGGCGACGTTGCCGTGGATGTTGGTCAGTCGGAAGTCGCGCCCGGCGTATTGATAGGTCAACGCCTCGTGGTCAAGTCCCAACAAATGGAGGATCGTTGCGTGCAGATCGTGGAAATGCATCCGATCCATGACTGCGGCGATGCCGTGCTCGTCTGTCGCGCCGTGGGTGATGCCGCCTTTCACACCGCCGCCAGCCATCCAAAAAGTGAAGCCGGTGGCGTTGTGGTCGCGTCCGTCCTTCTGCTTTGCGTGCGGTGTGCGGCCGAATTCCCCGCCCCAGACGACCAGCGTCTCCTCGAGCAGACCGCGTTCCTTCAAATCCCTGAGCAGGGCGGCCAACGGCTGGTCGGTGGCCTCGCAGTTGCGTGTGAGTGTGGAGTTGAGGTTCCGGTGCTGATCCCAGTTGCCCTGCGAAATCTCGATAAACCGCACGCCGGCTTCCGCGAGGCGGCGTGCGAGTAGGCACTGGCTTCCGAAGTTCTCGGTGGCGCGATTGCCAATGCCGTAGGCATCGAGCGTGGCCTGGGTTTCGTCCCCGGTATTCATCAACTCAGGTACGGCGGACTGCATTCGGAAGGCGAGTTCGTACGATTCAATGACGCCCTCGACCTGCGAGCTTTTTCGTTTGCGTGCGAGCAGGTCGCGGTTGAGCGACTGTAGGAAATCGAGTTGTTTGCGCTGAAGATTGCCGGTGACATGCTCGTTGCTGAGGTTGCGCAGTGATGCGGTGCGCAGCGGACGGTTGAACTCGCCAATCTTCGTGCCCTGATAATACGCCGGGAGAAATGCGCTGCCGTAGTTTTGTGCGCCGCCGACGTTGGAGGGCGGGCCGAGCGAGATGAAACCGGGCAGGTTTTGATTCTCGCTGCCGAGACCGTACAGCACCCATGCGCCCATCGAGGGTCGTACAAATTGAAAGCTGCCGGTGTGCAGTTCAATGAAACTTTGCGGGTGCGCCGGCACGGAGGCGTACATGCCGTTGAGCATGCAGAGGTCGTCGGCGTGTCTGGCCAAGTTCGGGAACAACTCGGAAATCATCAGACCGCTCTGGCCGTGCGGGGCGAACTCCCACGGCGAGGCCATCAACTCGCGGTTCCGGTACTTGCCGAGTTGCTTGCCGTTGTCCCGCGCGAGGGCCGGTTTGTGGTCGAACGTGTCGACGTGCGACGGCCCACCGCGCATGCAGGCGAAGATCACCCGTTTGGCCTTGGGCCGGAAGTGCGGTGGCTTGGGGAGCAACGGGCTGCCGCTGGCTGCGTGCGTGCTGCTCAACCCGGCGAACGCCATGTAGCCGAACCCAGCCGAGACGCTCTTTAGCATGTCGCGGCGAGTGATGCTGTTTCTCCAGTCGTTCATTTTTAATCTGCCTTTTCCTAGCCGGGCTGCGCTTGGCCAGGCGTCAATCAATGTAGCGGAATTCCGCGCTTGCCAGCAGCGCCTGGCACAGCAGTGTCCACTGGCCGGGCCGGTCTTTTTCCCCGCTGGCGGAGGCCATGAATTTCTGTGCTTTGGTTATTTCGTCGTCGTCGGCTTCGCGGGCGAATGCCAGCTTGTAAGCCAGGCGGATGCCGTCGCGGTTGCTCTCGGTGTCGTCCATCACGCGCTTGGCCATGCTGTACGCCTGCCCGACGACGAACGAGTTGTTCATCAGGTAAAGCGCCTGGGTGGGCACGGTGGTCTCGTTGCGGCGGCCCACGATGAGGCTCGGCTCGGCGGCGTCAAAAATCCGCATCATTTCCGGCTGGGCATTGCGCATGACCGGCAGGTAAACGCTACGATGATCGTTCGCTTTGCGCTGGAGTTGGGCAAGCTCCCGGAGGGCACGGCCAACGTTCACGTCACCCAGTTTCGCAACGAGTGAGCCGTCGGCGGGGCGGGGGTTGAGCCGGCCGCTGGTGGCGAGCATGGCGTCGCGCAATGCCTCGGCGCTGAGGCGCTTGTGATTCATTCGCCAGAGCAGCCGGTTGCCGGGATCGATCGCGGCGTTGGTGTCATCGGTGTCGTTCGAGAGTTGGTATGTGCGGCTGAGCATGATCTCGCGAATGAGCGACTTGACCGACCAGCCGTTGCCGACGAAGCGCAGCGCCAGGTGGTCGAGCAATCCGGGGTGAGTTGGGGCTGTGCCGGTCGAGCCGAAGTTGTCCAATGTGCGCACGAGACCGGTTCCGAGAAGATGTTTCCAGATTCGGTTGGCCATCACGCGGGATGTGAGCGGGTTGTCGTCCTGCGTTATCCAGCTGGCCAGTTGCAACCGGCCGCTTGAGCGGCTTCCAATCGGGTACGATTTCACATGACCAAGTATTTGCGGGAAACCGCGTTCCACCATGTTGCCGCGGTTGCGGATTTCGCCGTGGATCAACACCGGCACGTCGGAGATTTTGCCATCGCGCACACCCATCGCATAATTCGCACCGGGCTCTTTCTCCTCGAGATCGGTGACGTTGGCCTGAAGTGTTTTGAGGTTGCGATTGAGCCTGCGGAGGCTGGCCTTGTCGTCGCTTGAGGACCGGCGCTTCCCGCGCAGTTCCTCGATTTCGTCTCGCATGCCGTTCAGGCGGCGTTTGGCCTTGCGGAGTTCGGAATTGTGGCGCCGGATTCTTTCTGCGCGATCGTCATCACTGGCAGCGACGGTGTGAAGGTCGGCCGGCTGTCGGTTGCCCTGGGAGTTCGCCGTGCCGTAGAGGGTGTCCGTACTGCGGAAAATACCGGCCATTGCGTAGTAGTCCTCGGTTGGGATGGGGTCGAACTTGTGATCGTGGCAGCGGGCACAGGCAACCGTCAGGCCGAGGAACGCCCGCGTGGTGGCATCAATTTGTTCGTCGATAACCTCGAGGCTGAAGAGCCGGTCGTTGCCTTGGTTGAGCGGCTTGGGGCCGATGGCGAGGAAGCCGGTGGCAATGAGTTGCTCGTCGGTGGGTGGGCGTTTGCCACGACCCAGCAGGTCGCCGGCGACTTGTTCCTTCACAAACTGGTCGAACGGCTTGTCCCGGTTGAACGACTCGATCACGTAGTCACGGTAGCGCCACGCATGAGGGTAGGTATAGTTGCGTTCCATGCCGTTGGACTCGCTGTAACGCGCGACATCGAGCCAGTGCCGCCCCCACTGTTCGCCGAAGTGCGGCGACTTGAGCAACTCGTCGATCACTTTTTCAAACGCATCCTCCGAGGGGTCGTTCAAGAAACCGGTGACCTGTTCCGGTGTTGGCGGCAGGCCGGTCAGGTCAAAACTGGCTCGGCGAATCAATTCGCGTCGACTGGCGTCGCGCACCGGTGTCAGCTTGTTTTGCTCGAGCTTGGCCAGGATGAAGTGGTCGATCTCGTTGCTTGGCCAAGCAGTGTCGCCGATCTCCGGCACGCTTGGCTGGGTTGGTTTCACGAACGACCAAAACTTGCGGCTTTCTTCAAAGTCGATCGACTGCTTGACAGGTCTTGCCCTCTCGGTGGATCGGGGGTCGGGTGCCCCCATTTTGATCCAGCGGGTGAAGTTGAGCACGACCCGCTTGGGCAGTTTGCTCTTGGGCGGCATTTTTAACTCGCCGCTGCGGCGGATTGCCCGGAGCAACCGGCTTCGAAACGGTTGTCCCGGGACGATCGCCGGCCCGGATTCGCCGCCGTTGAGCATGCCCTGCTTCGAGTCGAGAAACAGGTCTCCCTTGAGATCGCGGGCCTCGGCGGAGTGGCATTTGTAGCAGTTTTCGACGAGCACCGGACGGATGTTCTTCTCGAAAAACGCAATGCCCTCTGCGTCCGCCTCGGTGGCACCTGCTTGGCCAGGCGCGCCCGCCGTGGCGAGCGCCACGCCCAAGACGCTGATTTTCCATGTGATTCTCAAAAACACAGCCGAAAAAAGTAACGCCCCACTCCGCCCCAGTATTCACCAAAAAGCAACCCTGTTTTATGCCAATTTGTCCCGCTCTGGGCTGGCGGATTGACGGAGCTTGGCTGGGTTGAGACACTCGGCACTACTGTGCCTGAGATGCCACAACTTCGAATTCTGCATGTCGATGGCGACACGTTTTTCGCCAGTTGCGAGATCGCGATGGACGCGTCGCTCTCGGGCCGGCCGGTGTGGGTCGGCGGCGGCCGCAAAGGCGACGGCATCGTGATTGCCGCCAACCGCTTGGCCAAGCGGTTTGGCATCAGGACTGGCACCGCCTGTTTTGAGGCCAGGCGCCTTTGTCCGCATGGCGTGTTGGCCAAGCCGCACTATGACGATTACCGGCGAATCTCCCGCAATATGTTTCGCGTGATGGAGCGTTACACACCGACGCTGCTGCCGGCGTCGATCGACGAGGGTTTCCTCGACCTCACCGCGATGGAGCGCTACGTCTGGCGCAAGCCGTCGGCGGCGGAGTACGTGAACCGGCTGCGTGAGGAGATTCGGCGAACGGTCGGCGTACCGGTGTCAGCTGGCTTGGGTGGCTCGATGTGGGCGGCCAAGTTGGCAACCAGCGCGGCCAAGCCGGGGTTCTGCGAAATCCCGCCCGGCCGTGAGCGGGAGTTTTTGGCTGATCGACCATTGAGCGAACTCGCCGGTGTGGGCAAGCGGCGCGAGCGCGCTCTGGCCGCGCTTGGTGCGCATACGTTCGGCGACGTGGCACGGATGCCGTCGATGCTCCTGCGCAAACGCTTTGGTATCTGGGGGCAGCAATTGTGGCTGTTCGCGCGCGGTGAATGGACCGAGCCGGTCGAGGTCGAGGTCAAGGATCGCACCACCATCTCCAGCAGCACCACACTGCCGGTCGACGAGCCGGACTACGACGCGGGGCTGATTTTTTTGTTGAGCGAAGCCGCACGGTTGACCGGTCAGCTCCGGCGCGAAGGACTGCAGGCGCGCGAGTTGTTCGTGTCGATCCGATTCAGCGACTTCGAGCGCACCGGCAGCGAGCACCGGTTTCAGCATCCGCAGTTTCGCAACTCGGTCATCAACGAGGTCGTGGAGCAGCTTTACTGGAATGCCATGCGTGGGGCGCACAAGGCGATCCGGCAAATCTGCCTTGGCTTCTCCAACCTGCAGCGACTCGATACCCAGCCGACGTTGTGGGGCAGCACGGACGCCGAGCGCTGGGGCGCGATCGACGACGCCCTGCAACTGCTCGAGCGGCGATTCGGTAAAAATGCCATCATGACCGGTGCCCAGTTCGCCCTCAAGAAACAGAACGATTTTTTTGATATTCCACCGGCCAAATGTCCCTTCGGCCCCCGCGAAGCCACGCTCACTGAACCGGTGAAACTGAATCCCAAAGAAGCCAAGTGCTACCTCAAGAACTTGGCCAAGCGTTGAAAGACAATGAAGGATGTAGATGCCATTGTGATTGGCTCCGGGGCGGGTGGTATGGGTGCGGCGGTGGCTTTGGCGAGGGCGAACAAAAGAGTCCTGGTACTTGAGCAGCACTATTTGCCTGGTGGATGGTGCCATTCTTTTCCGATCTCGGGATACCAGTTCAGTCCCGGTGTCCATTACATTGGCGATTTGGGTCCCGGAGGCAACATGCGCCAGATTTATGAAGGATTGGGTGTAGCCAACGATCTTGTTTTCCTTGAGTTGAATCCTGACGGCTACGACCATGTGCACATCGGCGATGAGTACTTTGACATTCCCAAGGGACGAGAGGTGTATGCGGAACGCCTGAAGTCCCGATTCCCCAGCGAGGCCGATGGCATAGAGCGGTATCTGGCAACATGCGCACGCATCTCAAATCAACTTTCCGACGACTTTGAGATCAGGACCTTTGGCGGCGCCATTAAGTCTGGTTGGCGGAAGAGGGATGTTATTCTCCAGGGCCTACTTCCCCTAGACCGCTTTTTGGACCGGTTCACCAAGGATCCCCTGTTGAGGGCAATTCTAACGATTCAATCCGGGGATCACGGGGTTGGGCCACGCAGGGCACTCACGGCAATCCATGCTGCCGTTGCGTCGCACTACTTCGACGGAGGTTGGTACCCCAAGGACGGCGCCAAGGCCCTGCCCAGGGCGTTCATCAAGGAACTTCGACGGTGTGGCGGCGAGATTAGTGTCCGCACTGGCGTGAACCGAATTCTCATTGAAGGACATGGCAGAACCAAGAAAGTGGCCGGCGTCGAACTGGAAAGCGGCGAGCAGATTCTGGCTCCCCTTGTGATTTCCAACGCAGATCCATTTGTAACCTACGGCAAGCTGGTGGAATCCGAACACCTTCATCCGAAGATCAATCGGCATTTGAGGCGCACGAAGTGGTCGACCTCTGCCTTGTCACTCTTTCTGGCAGTGGACATGGATGTCCGGGCAGCCGGCTTGGACTCCGGTAATTATTGGTGGAGCAAGACCCCCGATATCCAGGCCAATTACGATATCGCTGCCAGCCCGATCCTGGATGAGTCGAAGGAGTTGCCAGGCACATTCCTGACTTGCACAACACTGAAGGATCCATCCAAGCGAGCCCACGGCCACCATACCATGGAGGCATTCTCGTTTGTTTCCTGGGAGGCATTCAGGCGATGGGAGAACACGCGCCCGGGTGAGCGGCCAGAGGAGTACAAAAAATTCAAGGAGAACCTCACAGCGCGCATGTTTGAAGCATTGGAGAACACTCTTCCCGGGATTCGGGATGCCACCGTTTTTGCGGAGCTTGGCACGCCCCTGACCAATCGCCATTACGTTGCCTCGACTTCCGGTAATCTTTATGGAACAGAAAAAACCCGGAGCCATGTTGGGCCGTTTTCGTGGCCGATAAAGACGCCGATAAACGGCCTGATGATGTGTGGAGCGAGCACATCGGGTCACGGTGTCGCCGGTGCAACGATGTCGGGACTGGCAGCCGCACATACTGCACTGGGCTGTCGTTATGGCGATCTGTTTGAGCCAACTGGTCAGTCGTTGTGCTGTTATCCGGCGGATCATCCCGAACTCTGGCCGGAGGAACTTCAAAATGGTGTTCAGGGAAATACTCAAAAACAGAAAGCGACTATTGTCTAGTCATGACACATTCACGACCGGTGACAAATGAAACACGAAAGGGAACACGATGAACGATCACGAAAACAGGGATGCCGAGCCTCCGAGGGAGTGCCCGAATTCGCTCAAGGCGTTGGTGTACTTCAATTTTGTCCTGCTCTTTTTCGTCGGTATAATGTTTTTTGGAGATTTAAAGAATGTTGATGACTTGGATGAAGTCGGGTTCCTGGGTCTCTTGTATGCCTTTTTATTTCTGTTCATCCTGGCGTTTGCAATTCGCGATGGGAAACCCGGCGGGAGGCTTCGATCGGTTGCGCATCTGTTGCTGATTCTTGTCGGGCCGCTTGGGGGAGCCGCTGCAGGTGGTTACATCTGTGACCTTATTACCGGTAAGGCGGATTGGGGGGTGTTGTTGGGGTTGTGCGGGAGTTACCTGGGGCTTGCCGTTTACTTTGTCTCCCGGCCGAAAAATCGGGGATGCCGTCTTCAGTTGCTGACTCATACGTTGTTGATTTATGCTGGCCCCTTCGCGGTAGGCCTGATCGGGGGAGGGATAGCTTGGTACGGTTTTCGTACAGACGAGGCGGGCGCGTTGGGAGCTGTCATCCCGGGCTTGGCCTATGCTTTTCCGGTGAACCTGATTGCGGCACTGACGCAGTTTGGCTGGAAGGAGCGTAAGGGGACTTTCCATCGGGTTGCCGTTCGCTTGTCGTGGTGCGGGGTTGGGTTGGTTGGCTTGGCCATGATTTGCGTGCTGGGCTACTACCTCGTTGGGGGATGGACGGGCGCCCGAGCGTGGGCCAAGCACAAGGCGGCTGGTGAGGCGAACGGCTGGAAATACAGCATGGAGGATTACATCGGTGAGATCCCGGCCGATGACGACAACTTCTTCATGGCCAAGCCGTTCAACGCGCTTCTTTTCACACAGGAACTTGGTGGCAAAACGGTTTACAAGAATCCCAAGGCAGAGGAGGAACTGGACGCCCTGCTGGATCGCAGCCCCAGATCAGTCGACGGCGGATTAAGGCGAGTCTCAAATGACATGGTCTTTCCAGACTGGCCCGGGTTTGCGCAGCGACTGCAAGCCAAGTTTTCACGGGGTAACCGAAAGGGCGAATATGAGTTCTTTGCCGATGAACCTCCCTCCGATTTGAGTGATGAAGAATTGATACGGCATTACTTTACCCAATTCGATGGGTTGTTGAGCGATCTGCGGGAGGCAGCCAAGCGGCCGGGTCATTATTTCCCGATCGCCTACGAGAACGGCTCCGACACCAGTTTGCCGCATCTAGCCAAGTTTAAAGGAGTCGCCCAGCTCCTGCGATATTCCGCCTTGGCCAAGTTGGATTGCGGCGATGTCGACGGTGCGATGGGGGATATCCGTCTGCAGTTTCGAGTGTTCAGGGCATCCGATGCAGGTCTGTTCATGATCAGTCAACTCGTCCATATAGCCATTGGCCACATCACGGTCGACACGATCAACAAATGCCTGCACACCGGTAAGCTGAGCGACGCGCATCTTCAGG
>Ga0208129_1000220_pt1 | contig 24434 bp, 20 predicted proteins | sample ETNtaG_13_FD_185759 | JGI IMG/M metagenome (GOLD analysis project Ga0208129, IMG submission 185759) | Marine microbial and viral communities from oxygen minimum zone, Eastern Pacific Ocean - ETNP201306PF47B (SPAdes) (version 2) | ecosystem: Environmental > Aquatic > Marine > Oceanic ...
AGGCTACAAATTCATTCAATACCGTTTTTTCTCCAAGTAGTTGTCCTACCAAAAACATATCTTCCTTACATACTCCCATCAGCCAAGCTAGAGGTGCCCCTATATAACCTAAAATCATATTAAAGGAAAGTTCAGAATAGCGTGTATTTGTTGCAATCCAAGTATTTAATGTGGTCCAATCACCAACTTTTAATAAAATATAGTTAGCCATAGATATCATAGCGATAAATACTAATAACATAGCACCTACATTTACGGCCAATCTGAGCCCATCGGTAGTTCCTTTTGATATTGCCTCTAATGCGTTACTGCCTACTTCTGCACTTTGCACATCTAGCTTTTCTTCAAATTTTTCTGTTTCAGGCAATAGTATTTTTGCAGCAATAACAGCAGCTGGAGCCGACATAACAGATGCTGCCAATAAATGTTTTGCAAACATTATTTGTTGTGCTGGGTCATCACCACCTAAAAAGCCAATATATGCTGCTAATACACCTCCTGCAATGGTTGCCATTCCACCACTCATTAAACACAACATTTCCGACATAGTCATCTTATCCAAATAGGGTTTTACAAGTAATGGGGATTCGGTTTGTCCTAAAAAGATATTACCGGCAGCCGCTACACTTTCTGGCCCTGAAAGCCCCATTAATCTTTTCATTAACCAAGCAAATCCGTAAACAATCTTTGGAATAATTCTCCAATAATAAAACAGAGAAGTCAGTGCTGAAAAGAAAATTACTGTAGGTAATATCATCACTACAAAATTCATAAGAGGAGACTCTATTAACCCTGTTTCAAATGATCTGAAAAGAAACATAGTCCCATCCTGAGTAAAGGAGATAATTTTAGTAAATATTTTTCCGACAAATTCAAATGCAGAAGATACAATGGAGACTTTTAAGATAAGTAATGCAAACAAAATTTGTATTCCTAACCCTTTTGCAACTAATGCCCAATTGATTCCTTTTTTGTTTCTACTAAATAAAAAGGCGATAACTAAAAGGGAAATAAGACCTAGAATTCCTCTAGAGATAGAAGAAAAACTTATTCCTGATGTTGCAACTGTTGTTGGTGCAATCACCGCTTTCTTAAAAGTATAATTAATCCCATTCTCATTTAATACTAAAGAATTCTTATCCAAAGTTATATGATAAGTTCTTGTCATTTCTTTTGGTAAAGTGTAATGAAAAGAAAGATTCTTTCCTTCTAGATTCCAGTTGCCATCAGCAATTAATTCAGCTTCATAAATTTCATAATGAAAACTTCCATCATCATTTATTTGCATAGCATCACTCTCTGAAATTGGCTTTAGGTTTTCTCCTGTTTCAATTGTATCAGGTAAAATATAATCGAAATCCCATTTCCCTACAATTTCCTGAGAAAATGAGAAAGAGGTGATAAATAAAAAAATAAATAAAATTTTTTTCCTCATTTACTTTTCTTTACGTTTATTAATTTCATCTCTAATTGCAGCTGCTTTTTCATAGGCCTCCGTTTCAATAGCCTTTTTTAGCATTGTTTGAAGCTTGCTTAAAGTAAAATCTTTCAATCCCTTTTCTTTTGGGGCATCCGACTCCTCCTGCTCAAAAGCAATATTATCTTCTAATGTTTTATCCAATATGATACCGGCTTTGCTCAGTACCTGTTCGTAAGTGAAAATAGGGCACTTAAAGCGAACAGCAAGTGCAACCGCATCAGAAGTTCTAGCGTCAATTTCCACTTCCTTTTTACCTTTTGATTTGCAGAAAAAGGAGGCATGAAAAATACCTTCATTTAAGGTGTGGATTACAACTTTGCTGATAGTGATATCGAAATTATCGCTTATGCTTAAAAACAAATCGTGTGTAAGTGGTCTTTCAGGAGGATCAGAATCTTCCAGAGCTAAGGCGATAGAACGGGCCTCACACCAACCTATCACAATTGGTAATTGCCGTTTCCCCTCCATTTCATTCAACAGCAGAACATATGCATTGTTTTGCGAATCACTCGTTTTGAGTGCAGCAATATCCAGTTGAATTAACTTCAAATTTTAGTTTTTAAACTTCTTAATTTCTTCTATCATTTTTGGAACAACTTCAAAGGCATCTCCTACAATTCCATAATCAGCTGCTTTAAAAAATGGAGCCTCTGGATCAGTATTTATTACAACCATTACTTTAGAGGAGTTTACGCCCGCTAAATGTTGAATTGCACCAGATATTCCGATAGCAATGTATAAATTAGGAGCGACTGCTTTTCCTGTTTGTCCAACATGTTCTCCATGAGGTCGCCAGCCAATATCAGCAACTGGTTTTGAACATGCGGTTGCAGCTCCTAAAAGTTCTGCTAATTCTTCTACCATTCCCCAGTTTTCTGGTCCTTTCAATCCTCTACCAGCTGAAACAATTATTTCTGCTTCTGCCAAGCTGATTTTGCCAGTCGCTATTTCTTCTCCTTCAATAGTAATGTTTCCACTTCCTACTCCGCTTATTTTTTCAATGTTACAATTTCCTCCACATTCCACTAATCCGAATGCATTTGGCGCCAAGCTAAGAATAGCTTTTTCTGTATTTATGATTGTTTTTTCAATGGCTTTCCCTGAGAAAGCTTTCCTGCTTACTTGCAAAGGAGAAGTGTTAGATGGAAGAGAAATTACATTAGAGCTTATTCCAGCTTTTAGTTTTATTGCCAAGCGTGGAGCAATCATTTTTGAAGTATATGTGCTTGCAAAAATAATGATGCTTGCATCTGTGGCATGTTCCGAAAAAAGATTTGCAGTTGTCTGACTATCCCCTTTACTTATACCACTTACTGAAAGTACTTTGCTAGCACCATAATTTCCAAGTTTTGCTAGTTCATCATCCGTCACTTCTCCAAAAGACAATGCAACTACATCTGTTCCTAATAGTTTTGCAGTTTCACTTGCGTAGGATACCGCCTCAAAAGTACTTTTTCTAAAATTTCCTTCCCAACTTTCTGTATATACTAATACTGACATATTTTATTAAATAACTTTTGCCTGATTGTGAAGTAAGCTAACTAGCTCCGCTTCATTTCCGGTATCTACTAATTTACAAGCACTTTTTTCTGCTGGTTTTTCAAAACTTTCTGATGATGTTAAACTTACCTCTGAGGATGGTTCAATTACCTGTAAAGGCTTTGAGCGTGCTTGCATAATACCTCTCATATTCGGAATTCTTAAATCGCTATCTTCTACTAATCCTTTTTGTCCACCAATAACAAGGGGCAAGTTTGCCGAGAGATTTTCTTTTCCACCATCAATCTCTCTACTTAATTTTGCAGTATTTCCATCCATTTTTAATCCATTACAAGCATTTACAAAAGGGAGATTTAATATTTCGGCAATCATTCCGCCAACAGCTCCTCCATTATAATCAATGGATTCTCTACCTGCAATTATTAAATCTGCTGGAGTTTCTTTTAAGTAAGAGCAAATTGCATTAGCAGTAAAATAACTATCTGTTGGTATTGCATTTATTCTTATAGCGGAATCAGCACCAATGGCAAGGGCTTTTCTCATTACCGGCTCGACTGATGCGTCTCCCACTGTGATTACTATTACTTGTCCCCCTGTTTTTTCTTTTAGCATCATGGCTTTTGTTAAGCCAAATTCATCATAAGGATTGATAACAAATTGTATTCCACTGCTATCAAATTTACTGCCATTTTCCGAAAAACTAGTTTTGGAAGTAGTGTCAGGCACACTACTAATACATACTACTATATTCATGCTTTCTTTTATAATGTAATGTTAGTTAAGGTGTGCAAATTTAATGAAAATAAGCAGAATAATAAGAAGGGGATTTTTATTTTTTAGAGAACGTAATAGAAAGTTATTATTTATTTCTCTTTTTCAATTAAAATATTACTTTTGCACCCCAAAATACAGATAAAGAAATATTAATTAAATCTAGAAAAAAATGGAAATTATTGTAAAGTTCTTACCTCTATTTGGAATCTTAGCATTGGGCTTTGTATTCTGGAAAAATGCTTGGGTTACAAAACAAGACGCAGGAGATGATAAAATGAAAAGAATAGCAAAGAATATTGCGGATGGAGCTATGTCATTCTTAAAAGCAGAATACAAAGTATTATCAGTATTTGTATTTACTGTTGCAATCCTTTTATATTTTAAAGGTGAAAATGACATGAAAGATGGTCTCCATATTTCAAGCGGAATGGTTGCATTATCTTTTGTTGTAGGAGCTATTTGTTCTGCACTTGCAGGATTTATCGGAATGAAAGTTGCAACAAAAGCAAATGTTAGAACTACAGAAGCTGCCAGAACATCACTTGGAAAAGCATTGGAAGTAGCCTTTTCTGGAGGAGCTGTAATGGGACTTGGAGTTGTAGGATTAGGAGTTTTAGGATTAAGTTCTTTATTATTCTGGTACCAAGGAATGTTTGAAACTACTGAAGTAGTATTAAATGTATTAGCTGGATTCTCATTAGGAGCTTCTTCCATTGCATTATTTGCAAGAGTCGGGGGAGGTATTTATACCAAGGCTGCTGATGTTGGAGCTGACTTAGTTGGTAAAGTAGAAGCAGGAATTCCAGAAGATCATCCATTAAATCCAGCAACAATTGCTGATAATGTAGGTGATAATGTAGGTGATGTTGCCGGAATGGGAGCCGATCTTTTTGAATCCTATGTTGGTTCAATTATTGCAACTATGGTACTTGGAGCTACTTTAACTGGAGTCACATTTCATGGTGGAATGGGAGCTGTTTATTTACCATTAGTACTAGCTGCTGCTGGAATTGTAATGTCAATTATTGGAACATTTTTTGTAAAGGTAAAAGATGGAGGATCTCCTCATAAAGCTTTAAATATTGGAGAGTTCGGATCAGCAGTACTTATGATTGGAGCTTCTTGGTACATTATCAATGCAATGTTACCAGAAACATTTGTTGATGGTGAAACTACTTATACTGCTATGGGTGTTTTTTATGCAACTATCGCTGGTTTAGTTGCTGGACTATTAGTAGGTAAATCGACAGAGATGTACACAGGTACTGGTACAAAAGCTGTAAATTCTATTGTAGAGCAATCTGAAACAGGATCGGCTACAACTATTATTGCTGGTTTAGGTGTTGGAATGATGTCAACAGCTATTCCTATTTTATTAATTTCTACAGCTATTATCGTGTCTCACTATTTTGCAGGTATGTACGGAATTGCAATTGCTGCAGTTGGTATGCTTGCCAACACAGGAATACAATTGGCTATTGATGCTTATGGACCAATTTCTGATAATGCTGGAGGTATTGCTGAGATGGCAGAACTTCCTTCTGAGGTAAGAGAAAGAACTGATAAATTAGATGCTGTTGGTAATACTACAGCAGCTATTGGTAAAGGATTTGCAATTGCATCTGCTGCACTTACAGCACTTGCTTTATTCGCTGCATTTATGAAAACCGCAGGAATTTCTACAATTGATGTTGCTAACCCAGTTGTAATGGCTGGTTTATTAATTGGAGCAATGCTTCCATTTGTGTTTTCTGCAATGGCAATGAATGCTGTAGGTAGAGCTGCAATGGCAATGATTGAAGAGGTAAGAAGACAATTTAAAGAAATCCCTGCACTAAAAGCAGCTTTAGAGGTGATGAGAAAATATGATTCTGACATGAGTAAAGCTACTCCAGAAGACAGAGCTATATTTGATGCTGCTGATGGAGTTGCAGAATACGATAAATGTGTTGATATTTCTACAAAAGCATCTATTAAAGAAATGGTAATGCCAGGTTTACTTGCAATTATTGTCCCTGTTGCTATAGGTTTTGGTGGTGGAGCAGAAATGCTTGGAGGTCTTCTTGCTGGGGTTACTACTTGTGGTGTGCTTATGGCAATCTTTCAGTCGAATGCAGGAGGAGCCTGGGATAACGCTAAAAAAATGATTGAAGAAAAAGGAGGTAAAGGAACTGAAGCTCATAAAGCATCAGTTGTTGGTGATACAGTTGGCGATCCATTTAAAGATACATCCGGTCCTTCATTAAATATACTACTAAAATTAATTTCAGTTGTAGCTCTTGTAATTGCTTCATCTTTATAAGAAGACACTGAACAATAAATAAATATTATGAAAAATTTAATCAACATTTTAGGTGTTCTTCTCTTTGTTTTCTCAATAATTAGTTGCGGAAACAATGAAAATGATAAAAACGCGAATACATTAACTGAGGATCAGATATCTGCTTCAGATCTAAATAAAAATGGTAAAATAATTAAAACAAAAAAATCACTATTTAGTAGCTATGCTGAACACTTTGAGTATACACCTGAATATGAGATGCTAAATATTACAAAAATTATCCTACCTAATCTTGCTAATATGGGTCCCACCCCTGGTGATGAAAAATTATGTGAAGAAATAAAAAAATTGATTGGAGATAATCAATTAATTTTTAATTCTAATGAAGAATGCAGACAGGGCAAGTATGTAAATAAATATAGGATATTACAAAAAGGAACCATAAAAATAGGTGATAATGATTATACTGCAAGTTTATATTATAATGATCATAGTAGGGAAGCTGAAAAGAAGGCGTTTGAGGGAATAATAATTATAGAATTGTCCACGATTACATCATCATTACCAGAAGGTGAATTAATAATAAGCACAAAAAGATAACAAAGAAGAAGGCAGGTAATATCCACTAAAAAAACCACTCATTGAGTAGTTTTTTATTAATTAAGATTTCTTGGGTTCGAACAAACCATGAATCTTGTAATCAAATTAAATTAATTCAATATTGATATAAAAGAGCTCTTTTATGCTTTTTTAATAAGAAGTTTTTCTAAGCTGTTTTGAAAAGTCCGTGAATTTCGGCATCAATTTTGGTAATTACCTTTCCTAAATCTTCTTTTTCTTCCGAAAAGTTAATTTCATCCACATCTATTATAAGTAGTTTCCCTTTTGCATATTCTGATATCCACGCTTCATAGCGTTCGTTAAGTCGAGTAAGATAATCCAGGCGAATACTGCTTTCATAATCTCTTCCTCTTTTTTGAATCTGGCTTACCAAAGTAGTAGTAGATGCTCTTAAATAAATAAGCAAATCTGGACCTTGAATAAAGGAGTCCATCAAGCCAAAAAGCTGCTGATAATTATCAAAATCTCGCATGCTCATCAGTCCCATTGCATGCAGGTTTGGTGCAAAAATAAATGCATCCTCATAGATGGTTCTGTCCTGAATAAAATCTTTCCCACTTGCTTTTATACTCAACACTTGCCTAAAGCGACTATTCAAGAAATAAACCTGCAAATTGAAGGACCACCTTTGCATGTCTTTGTAAAAATCATTTAAATAAGGGTTGTTTTCTACATCTTCATAATGGGCTTCCCATTTATAATGTTTAGAAAGCTTTGTAGTAAGGGTTGTTTTTCCTGAGCCAATATTTCCGGCAATTGCTACATGCATATTTTAAATTTTGACTAAAATAGAAAAAGAAAATTAATATAGGAATGTAAGATTAGTGTATTTTGATAATCGTTAATAAGTTTTTTGCAAATGCGAAATATTCCGCTAATTCATTTTTAATATTTCTTCTACAATTTCTCGATTATTAGAAAGTCTTGGCACTTTGTTTTGTCCTCCTAATTTTCCTTTTTTCCCCAGCCACCTATAAAAAGCACCACTTTTTAAGCTTTCTACTTTTGGCATTTGTAAAATCAAATCATTGGTTCGTTTTGCCTGATAATCAGAATTAATATTTTGCAAAAAGCTGTCCATTTCATCAGTGAACATATCTAAATCCTTTGGTTGTTTTTCAAACTCAATCAGCCATTGATGCGCTCCTGAAGTTTTCTGATTTATATAAAGTGGCGCTACTGTAAATTCTCTAATTGTGGTTTTGGTTTTTTTGCAAGCATGCCTTAAAGCACTTTCAGCATTTTCAACTACCAACTCCTCTCCAAAAGCATTGATGAAACTTGTTGTTCTACCAATAATTTTTATTCTGAATGGTGAAAGATTTGTAAAACAAATAGTATCTCCAATTAAGTATCGCCAAAGCCCAGCATTTGTTGTTATCACCAAAGCGTAAGTTGTATTTAGTTTTACCTGATCTAATCTTATTGTTTTTCTATTTCCATGTTTAAAATCTTCCATAGCAATAAACTCATAGAAAATGCCATAATCTAACATAAGTAACATCTCATCAGTATGGGTTTGGTCCTGAATGGCAAAATAACCTTCTGAAGCAGTATAGCACTCCATATAATTCATTTTTGGGTTTGGAATAATTTTTTGGAATTGCTTTTTGTATGGAGAAAAATTCATACCGCCATGCATATAAAGTTCAAGATTTGGCCACACTTCCAAAATATTATTGGCTCCAGTTTTCTCCAGAATTTCGTTTAGTAAAATCAGCATCCATGATGGTGCACCCGTTAAGCTGCTTACATCTTCATTTACTGCTTGTTCTACAATTTTTTTCAATTTTTCTTTCCATTTAGGAAGTAGAGCGGTTGCCAAATCTGGCGTCCGGTGCATATTTACCCAAAGAGGGAAATTATCAATTAGGATTGCAGACAAATCGCCATCAATGTATTTTTTTAAGGGGTCTTGGTATTGTGAGCCGCCTAGCATCAATCCCATTCCATCAAAAACAGTAGTTTCCAAATTGTTGTTGCAATAAATAGAGAGCATGTCTTTTCCAGCTTTAAAATGACATTCTTCCAATGCTTCTTCCGTAATAGGGATGTATTTGCTTTTTGCATTGGTTGTTCCTGATGATTTTGCAAACCATTTAATTTTGCCTGGCCAGAGAATATTTTCCCCTCCTTCTCTTAGTTTTTTGATATAAGGATAAAATTCTTCATAGGTTTTCACCTCTACACTGTTTTTAAATTCTTCATAAGATTTGATGGAATTAAAGCCATGCGCCTTTCCAAATTCCGTGTTTTTTGCTCTGCCAATAAGGCTTAGCAAAAGCTCATCTTGAACGGCAAAAGGATATTTTAAAAACAATTCAATCTGATGAATGCGTTTTTTCATCATCCAAGAAAGAAAAGAGTTTTTAAATGGTATTTTCATTATGATTTAATATTTTTATTGCCCTAAAATTACAAAAAATTATGATGAAAGATACGCTAAAAAAAATGGATACAAATTTGCAGGATGTAGTGCAATACAGATTAGATATTCATGGCGAAAACATCTTGATGAATGAGTTGATTGGCAAGCAAATAAAAATTGAGTGGAGTGGAGAGGTAATTTGTAGTTGTGGTAAGAAAATGAAGAAATTTTATCGTTCCGGCTTTTGTTATGAATGTTTTTATGATTCTCCTCTTGCCTCTCAATCTATTTTTAAACCTGAACTTTGTACTGCACATCTTGGAATTGAAGAAAGAGATTTGCAGTGGGAAAAAACTTTTCAATTAGCGCCCCATTATGTTTATTTAGCAAATTCGTCTGGGATAAAAGTAGGAATTACAAGAGGTACGCAAGGAGTAATTAGATGGATGGACCAAGGTGCGAGCCAAGCCATTTTGTTTGCAGAAGTGCCAAACAGAAGATTTTCAGGCGACATTGAAGTGGAATTGAAAAAATATGTGAATGATGTTACCAATTGGCGAAAAATGCTTTCTGGAATTCCTGATCCGGTTGATTTAGTGAAAATGAAAGCAGAACTTTCTGCTTATGTGCCAGAGGAATTGAAACAATATATTCTACCTAACAATACCGTAACCGAGATTAATTATCCTGTAAGGGGATACCCAAAAAAAATAAATAGCACAAAATTAGAACGTACGCCAATTGTGGAGGGCGAACTAAAAGGCATAAAAGGACAATATTTATTATTGGATGGAGACAGGGTTTTTAATGTGCGTTCGCATGAAGGATATATCTCCAAATTCTCTTTTAAAGAAATTGCACAGGGAAGGTTGTTCTAATTAATCTCTAAAATAAAAGGCATTCTTGCCTTAATTTTTTCACCTTTCAATAAATTTTCAACTGACTTAACAAATTTCCGATCAATGCCTAAATAGTTAGTAATATATTTACTCTCCTCTCCAGTTATTTCCTTTATAAATGTTTCTAAAGGATCTTCTTTTTTTGGTAGAGAAACAAGTCGGTAATCTAAAAGTTCTGCCAAATCAGCAGCAATGTCAATAGCCGTTTCCAGGCCGCCCAAAACATCAACAAGTCCTAAGCGTTTTGCATCATAACCAGTCCACACTCTGCCTTGCCCAATATCATCCACGGCAGCCGTGCTCATATTTCTTCCTTCTGCCACATGGGAAATGAAAGTAGCGTAAATATCCTCTACATGATCCTGAATTTTTGCTCTTTCAAAAGAAGTCAATCTTCTATACATACCTCCAAAATCAGCATGTTTGCTTGTATTTACTGTATCAATAGTAATTCCTAATTTGTTTTTGTAAAAATGCTGCAAATTAGGAATAAGTCCGAACACGCCAATAGAACCTGTAATAGTGGTAGGGTTTGCAACAATAGTGTCAGCAGCACAAGCAATGTAATAACCGCCACTTGCAGCTAAATCGCCCATAGAAATTACAAGTGGTTTTTCCGCTTTTGCCAATGTTGTCTCTCGCCAAATTACATCAGACGCTAAAGCACTTCCTCCAGGAGAATTTACTCTTAAAACAATTGCTTTTACTTTTTTATCTTCTCTAGCCTCTTTAATTGCTTTTGCGGTGGTTTCAGAACCAACACTTTTTAAATCTCCTTTGCCAGAGTTTATTTCTCCTGTTGCATAGATAATAGCAATTTTATTTCGGCTAATTTTACCTTGCCTTTCTACTTTAGCATTATTGTATTTTGAAAGTGAAATCAACTGCAATTTTGCTTTCTCCCCCAGTTTGCTTTTTAACTTATTTTCTAGGTTATCTTGGTAAATAAGGGCATCTACAAAATTATTTTCCAAACAATTAGCTGCAGTATTGAGTTCTAAATTATCGGCTAATTCTTCTACTCTACTAATGGTTAATCCTCTTTGACTGGCAATAGAATCTAGAATATTATCCGAGATAGTAGTTAGTAATAATGAGATCTGCTCTCGGTTTTCCTTACTCATTTTATCCAAAATAAATGGCTCAATGGCACTTTTGAATTTTCCATGCCTAATTACTTGGGCCTCTATATCCAATTTTTCCAAAAGATCTTTAAAGAATATAATTTGGGCTGATAAACCTTTGAGTTCAAAAATACCTTCAGGATTTAAAAAAATCTCATCCGCAACAGAAGATAGATAATATCCACTTTGCGAATAATGTTCTGCATAGGAAATAATGAATTTTCCACTTTTTTTGAAATCCAACAATTTATTTCTAATTTCTTCTGTTTGCGAAAGGCCAGCGTTTACAAAAGACACATTTAAGTAAATCCCCTTTATTCTGCTATCCGTTTTGGCTTTTTCTATATTGTTCAATATGGTTTTAAATTCCATTTCAGTTTCAGGATTCATATTGGTGATGGATAAATTTTCAAAAGGATTGTTAGAGGCGCGCTCCACAATTGGTTTGGACAAAGTTATTTTCAAGATGGAGTTGGCTTTTACTTTGGTTTCTTTATCACTATTCAAGGCAGAAATAGCAATACTGATGATGCCGATAAATAAAAGAACTACCACTACGACCGAAAGCACCACACCCACTATGGTGGATAATACATTTTTAAAGAATGATTTCATTTTTTAATTTTTGTAAGGGTTAAAATTTTTGGTGGCCAAAATAATAAATAAAACAACATAGTCTTTTCTATTTCTTATATTTGGGCTTTTATTTCTTGATGAATAATAAAGTTTTTTTACAATTGGGTTCTAATATGGGTGGACGAGAGGAATATTTGCAAAATGCTTATAAGCTTTTGGCAGAGGAAATTGGCACAATTCAAAAAGAATCCAAAATTTATGAGAGCGTTCCTTGGGGAGCGGAAAACCAAAATGATTTTCTAAATCAAGTTTTAGAAATAAAAAGCGAATTTTCAGCTGAAGAAGTATTGGAAAAGGTTTTACAAATAGAAGATAAAATTGGGCGCATCAGAAATGAAAAATGGGGAGAGCGCATTATTGATATTGATATTTTGTTTTATAATGATTTGATTGTAGAAAAAGAAGGGATTTGTATTCCTCACATACATTTGCAAAGCAGAAAATTTGTGCTTATTCCACTTCATGAAATTGCCCCCAATTTTGTCCATCCCAAATACAATAAAACCATAGGCAAACTTTTAAGTGAGTGTAAGGATACAGAAAGTGTGGAGGCATATGCAGTGTAATTTTATTTGTATTGAAGGGAATATTGGTGCAGGCAAAACTTCCTTAGCCAAGAAAATTGCAGCAGATTGTAATGCACGATTAATTCTAGAGGAGTTTGCTAACAATCCTTTTTTGCCAAGATTTTACAAAGAGCCAGAAAAATACGCATTTCCATTAGAGCTTTTTTTTATGGCTGAGCGCTACAAACAACTAAAAGAAGCAATGGTGCAGGAAATATTTTCCTCTTTCACCGTTTCTGATTATTTCTTTATCAAATCACGGCTATTTGCACAAAACAATTTATCAAAAGATGAGCTCACCCTTTTTTATCGTCTTTTCGATATTATGCTTGCCTCTTTACCCAATCCTGATTTACTTGTTTATTTGCATGCCGATATTCAATGTTTGCAAAGAAACATCAAAAAAAGAAACAGAACTTATGAGCAAGACATAACAGATAATTATCTCTTAAAAATTCAAAAGAAGTATTTGGATTTTTTCAAAAAACAAAAGGACTTTACCGTTCTTATTATTGATGTTACGGATTCTGACTTTGTACAGAATGATGAAAAATATCAAAAAATATTAGCATCAATAAAACGGTCATATAGTTTTGGGGTGCATCATCTTAGTTTACACTAACCAATGTGAAAGGTCTTTTTCAATTAGTTTTTCCAATTGCAGAATGTCTTCTTTATAGTATTTGTAGGTAAGTTTTTTACGTAACTCACTGCTTATAGGCTCCGGTTTTTTGTAAGCTGATTGGAACAAAGTTTGCACTGCCCATTTTGGTAAGATTGTACTTATTGAGAGTTTAGGTAGTAATCTATAATATCTTAAAAAGCTTACCGTTTTTCCAATAATACTATTGGTTGGCACGCCTGATACATTAGCAATTTTTGAAGTATCTGGCACAAAAGAATGGTCCACTTCTAAAAATTGATAAACTTCTTGTGTACAAGCAATTGGGTTTTTTACAAAATCCTCAAATAATAGAACTTTAATATTCTCCTTATTAAAAAGAGCATAGTATCTGCTCAAGAGATGAAAATAATAGCCCTTACTTTTGTAATAATACAAAGGACTCCAATTATTTTTTATCCTTTTTTCCTCCTTTTCAAAAGCAGTTTCAAAATCATTTACAGGTTCTCTTTTATCTCTTTTTGCATGCAAAAAATTTGAATAAGCCCTATCAATTGGTTGCCGTAATATTGCAATTATTTTCACTTTCGGAATTAGCTCTTTTATTAGTTTCGGAGCCATTTCATTTAGCATGTAAGTAGGTGACGCTTCCCCAATTGCTTTTTCGTTTTTTACATTATTAAATAAGGATTTGTACTTTTCAAGGGTTCTGTTTTTCACTCTTTTTCTCCCTTTTATAAAATAGTCATTTTCTTGTTTGTAGTTGTTAAAAAACATGGGCTCTTTTACCTTTGGCATATAAATATCAGGATGTTGTAAGAGGTAAGTATAAGCGGATGTGGTGGCAGCTTTCATTGCCCCAATTATTATAAAGTTCGGAAGATTATTTTTCATATCAGCCTTAAAATAGAAAGAACCCAAAATATATGAGGTTCTTTTTAAATTTTATATGGAATTATACTTATTTAATAAGTGCATTATATTCCTGATTTTCTCTGTAATTTACAAACTCTAAATCATTAGCTGCATCTGTTTTATAGCTTGCATCAGCAGCAATGGCTTTCGATAAATTTTGAGTTAGCATTTGCATATTATCAGAGCGAGCGCCAACAATGGCATTCAAATAATAGCAAGCAGCAGTATTGTCTGTGCATGAGCTACTATTGTCTCCATTTAGTACTTTCGCAAGGGTAGCGTTATGCGTGTTTGCATTTTTGAAATATCTTTCTGCTTTGGCGTATTTTCCTTGACGGATATCCAAAATGGCTTGGTTTTTATCAGAAGCATTTGCTTGATTAAATAATTGTTGTGCTTTACCTAAGTTACCATTTCTTGCAGCAATAATTCCGTAATTTGTAAGCACATCAGCATTGTTTTCACTTATTTCAAATGCTTTATCTAACCATGTACTTGCTTTTTCTAAATTGTTTTCTCCAATGTAAATGCTTGCGATATTATTATACGCTCTCCAGTCCTCCTTATACAAACTAACGGCAGTGTTATAGATTTTCATCTTAGCAGCTCTCTCATTTGTAAGTGTAGCAGAAAAAAGGAGTTCTTTTACATCTAATGAATCAGGGCTTGAAATAGAAAGAGATGCTATTTCTTCATTTGTCTTTTTAGGCTGATACGAACGAATCATAATTTGTGCTTTTCTTAGTTGAGGTAAAATATTCTTATCAATAGCGTCATAAAGCTCGGCCATATCTCTAATTGCTTGCTCCCTTTTTTCTGGGTTTTGCACAGAATTTACAATGTTTAACACTCTTCTTTTGTCCTTCATATCAGAAGCCTTCATCAGTTTATTGAACCCATCCCAATCTTCTCCGTAAGAAACATTGGTATACAGCTCCTCATGAGTAGCTCCATCTAATTTTAGTCTATTCAAGATTTGCTTGGTGTATTTTACAGTAGACTTATTCCTTCTTTCTGATACATCATCATTTGCATCAACTGTTCCATCTGGTGAAGCAAAGGATTTGATTTCAATGCTGTGTGTTTTGTATCCCAATTTTGCAAACTCTTGCAATCTGTTCATGTCCTCATCACTTTTTTCAGAGGTTCGGATTACGCTTTGGTTTACCAAGAAGTAAATTGTAGAGAATTCGGAAAGTATGGTTTCTTTCTCATAGTCATGATGTGCAATGGCAATTTCTTCTGTGTCTTCTACTCTCTTAGAAGTAGCAATTACCCCTTGCGCAATAGTTACTGGGCCTAGTGGCTCTAATTGATCTTTTAGTTTTGCCACTGCTTTTATTTCTAAGCCAGAAACTAGCATGTCTTCCGTGTAGTTTATTTTGTCCTCATAAGTAAAACTACCGCCAGTAGCATAGGAAATTGTTTTTTGCCCTCCACTTGCCTCTTCTCCTTGCAAAGTAATGCTCTTAAAAGATTTTTCAGAACTTTCACTTTTTAAAACAGGCGTAAAATAAACTGTTGCATTTTTGTGGAAATATTTTGCGGGTATGTTTCCATCAATTTTTACCGCAACCTTTCCGCCATGTACATGCAAAATTGGTGGCGTTACAGTATAAACTACTGTGTCGTATTTGCTTGTCATTATTGTTAGTCCGCATCCGCTTATTAAAACGCCAAAAAATAGGATGGAAACTGCTTTGGTAAGGCCTACTGTGTTCATGCTTTATTTAAGTTTTGTTGTTTAGTTATTATTTTGCGGCAAATATATGAAATACACGGATAGAAAATGCCTCAAAATCGATTTTTATATTTGAAAATATTAAAAGATTTTAACTACACTATACAAAAGAAATATTTTCTCTAAATTTAAGTGAGTTTTATAAATTATAATGATAAAAAACTACCTTTTTAATTCTGATATTTTCTGCTGTTATATTACAATCAAACGCACAAAATACAGAGGAAAAGATCAATCTATTTGTGATGCTCCTTATCATACTAGTGGCAACATACAAGTTCAGCACCAAAGAGAAGGGGAGCAATTCCATGCAGAATTTATGGAGTTAGATATTAATTTTATTATAAATATTCCCTCTTTGTTCGATAGGAAAGTTAATTCTAAAAATTATCAATCAAATGCATTTGCAAAAAATAGAAGGTTGAATCTCTTGGCAAAGGTATGGGTTGGCTTAAATATTTTTAGAGCTTTAAGGCAAGAATTAAAAACAGAACAGTTTATAAATAGTTACAGTTATCAATGGTTGTCGGAAAATGATTTTCAGGATGCTGGAAAATTTCACAATGAGTGGCATGAAAATGTTGTAGAAAAAACTTTTGTGGTAGGATTTATCATCAACTATAAAGTTAAGGTATCTAAAAATGTTATTCTCGATTTTTCCGTAACTGGTCGAATGAGGAGTAATTATAAATGGGATGCAAAGCTCAGCAATAGAGCCGATATGTTTATGTTCTATTCTTTAGGGACTACTATTAATTTAGGGAAAAACTAATTTTTTAATTCATTTTTTGATACACCTCCCAAAGTACAATCCCTACACTTACCGAGATATTTAAGGAGTGTTTTGTCCCAAATTGTTGAATTTCAATACACTCATCACAAAGATCAATTACCTCCTGGCTAACGCCAAAAACTTCATGACCAAAAACAAGAACTACTTTTTTATTTAACGGTTCAAAGTTGTTTAAGAAAGTAGCATTTTTAGTTTGCTCCACCCCAATAATATGATGTTTTTCCCCTTTTAGCTTTGCAATAATATCCTTTGTATCTTTAATGTATTCCCAATCTATCGAGTCATTTGCACTTAATGCAGTTTTCATGATTTCTTTATTTGGAGGAGTAGCAGTAATGCCACACAAATAAATTTTCTCAATAATAAATGCATCAGCAGTTCTGAAAACCGAACCCACATTCATGGCACTTCTTACATTGTCCAACACCACAATAATAGGTGTCTTTTTTGCTGATTTAAAATCTGCCACACTTATTCTTTCTAATTCATTATTTTTTAACTTACGCATCTATTATATTTGTCCGCAATATTAAAGAAATAATTTTTGACTACTAAAACTAAAAAGCAAAAAAAACAAACTCCTCTTATTGGGCAGTACAATCGTATTAAGGCAAAATATCCTGATGCAATTCTACTTTTTAGAATTGGTGATTTTTATGAAACTTTTGGGGAAGATGCGATAAAAGCATCTAAAATATTAGGGATTGTTCTTACTAATAGGGCTAATGGTTCTTCTAGAACGGAATTGGCTGGCTTTCCGCACCATTCCTTAGATACTTACCTACCAAAATTAGTAAGGGCAGGGAATAGGGTTGCTATTTGTGAACAATTAGAAGATCCGAAACTTACCAAAAAGATAGTCAAAAGAGGAGTGACGGAACTTGTAACGCCAGGAGTATCTTATAACGATTTAGTGCTAGAAAATATACAAAATAATTTTTTAGCAGCTGTGTATTATGGAGATGAGAATCTAGGTATTTCCTTTTTAGATATTTCGACTGGGGAGTTTTTAATAGCAGAAGGAAACACCGAATACATGGATAAATTGCTGCAAAGTTTTAGACCAACAGAAGTTCTTTTTCAGAAAGAAAACAAAAAAGGTTTTATGCAAGATTTTGGCGAGAAGCACCACACTTTTGCTGTCGATAATTGGGCGTTCACTACCGATTACTCTACTGAGTTACTACTTAATCAATTTGACACATCAACGCTTAAAGGATTTGGGATAGAGCAGATGCAAAATGGTAAAGTGGCGGCAGGCGTTATCTTACATTATTTACAGGAAACAAAACATAATCATACCCAGCATATTGCCAGTATTAGCAGAATTGAAAAAGAGAATCATCTGTGGATGGATAAATTCACTATCCGGAATTTAGAACTTTTTTATTCCCCAAATGAAGGAGCAAAAACTTTGGTAGATGTGCTTGATAATACAATTTCGCCAATGGGAGCGCGAATGCTAAAAAGATGGGTAGCCCTTCCGCTAAAAGAGGTAAGCACTATTAATGAACGATTGAAAGTAGTAGATTATTTTATTGGGAATAATGAGTTCACATCTTTAATAAAAGAGCAAATATCACAAATCGGAGATTTAGAAAGACTGATTTCAAAAGTAGCAACTGCAAGGATTTCCCCAAGAGAATGTATGCAATTACAAATTGGATTAGAAGCCCTTGTTCCTATTAAAGATACTTGCCAAAATTCCTCTGAAACTACCATTAAAAATATTGGAAAGCAGATTGATGTTTGCCAGGAAATAAAACAAAATATAGAAAAACAGTTGCATCCTAATCCCCCAGCACTTCTGAGTAAAGGAAATGTTATAAATATTGGAGTTAATTCAGAATTAGATGAATTAAGATCCATTTCAATTTCAGCTAAAGAGGTGTTGCAACAAATTTTAGAAAGGGAAAGTCAAGCAACAGGAATTCCTTCCCTAAAAATTTCCTTCAACAATGTATTTGGCTATTATTTAGAAGTCCGCAATACGCATAAGGATAAAGTGCCGGAAAGATGGATGCGAAAACAAACCTTGGTAAATGCTGAAAGATATATTACAGAAGAATTGAAAGAATATGAGGTTAAAATATTAAGTGCAGAGGAAAGAATTGGTATGCTTGAACAAAAATTGTATCAGGATTTGGTATTGAGTTTGACTAAGTTTATAGCACCCATTCAGCGAAATGCCCAGCTTATTTCAAAGTTAGATTGTCTTTTTTCTTTTGCTTTTATTTCCAGAAAATATAAGTACAAAAAGCCAATTATAGATAATGGCAAGACCTTAATTATAAAAGGAGGAAGACATCCTGTGATTGAAAGGCAGTTAAAAGCTGGCGAAAGTTATGTGCCAAACAATACCCAATTGGATAGGGAACAGCAGCAGATTATCATGATAACTGGCCCAAATATGTCTGGTAAATCAGCGCTGCTAAGACAAACAGCACTTATTGTATTGATGGCACAAATTGGCTGTTTTGTTCCGGCTGATGCAGCACAGATAGGAATAGTTGATAAAATATTCACTCGTGTTGGGGCGTCCGATAATATATCTATGGGTGAATCTACTTTTATGGTGGAGATGAATGAAACGGCCAGTATTTTGAACAATATCTCGGAAAGGAGTTTAATCCTGTTGGATGAAATTGGCAGAGGGACAAGCACCTATGATGGTGTATCTATTGCATGGGCAATTGCCGAATATTTGCATGAGCATCCAAGTAAAGCTAAAACCCTTTTCGCCACTCATTATCATGAACTCAATGAAATGACAAACTCCTTTGATAGAATAAAAAATTACAATGTTTCTGTAAAAGAGATAGAAGGTAAAATCATTTTCCTTAGAAAACTAAAAAAAGGAGGCAGTGCCCATAGTTTCGGTATTCATGTGGCACAAATGGCGGGCATGCCAAGAAGTATTGTAAAAAGAGCAAACAATATTATGCACCAACTGGAAAGTTCTCATTCGGCTGAAACTTTAAGTGAAAAAGCAAAAAAAATCCATAAAATTGACGACCTACAATTAAGTTTTTTTCAACTAGATGACCCAGTATTAATTCAAATAAGAGAGGAGCTTTTGGATATTGATATCAACACCCTTACCCCTGTTGAAGCACTATTAAAACTTAATGAGATTAAAAAGCATATCGGAAAGAAATAAAAGAGTTTCTGAGCTTTGCAAAAACGAATATTTAATTAAATTTGCCACCCATTTGCGAGTGTAGCTCAGGGGTAGAGCATCACCTTGCCAAGGTGAGGGTCGTGGGTCCGAATCCCATCACTCGCTCAAAGTCCCTCTTTTTTGAGGGATTTTTTACACCCGCCCGGGTGGTGGAATTGGTAGACACGTTGGACTTAAAATCCAATGAGCAGTAATGCTCGTACGGGTTCAAGTCCCGTCCCGGGTACATAGCGGGAGATTATCGAAAGATTGTCTCCCGTTTTTGTTTCTATAAAGCTTCTAAGATAATTTTTGTTGCACCACTATGATTTTTGATGTAATCAGTTGAAATTGTACTATCAAAAATATTAAAGTGCTTAATTGCTAAATTTAATTCTTGATAATTAGCAATTGAGATAGATCCCCCAAGAGTAATTAGATCTTTTGCTTCATTGAATTTTTTGTAGTTAGGTCCAAAAATAACAGGTAAACCAAAAGTAGCAGCTTCTAATATATTATGTATTCCAGCACCAAATCCACCACCAATATAAGCAATATTAGCATACTGATAGATATTTGAAAGGATGCCAATACTATCAATAATAAGCACATTAGACATCATGATATTCTTTTCATTTGCCTTTGAATAAAGCAGTGCATCAGTCTGTTTTTGTAAATCAGAGATATAACGCAATTCATGAGGAGCAATAATGTAGTTTTTATCAGGATTTTTGATGATATATTCTGCTAAGATGCTTTCATCTTTTGTCCATGTGCTCCCACAAATAATAGTAGGATTACTTTGACAAAACATCTCAATTAAAGAAAATGTTTTAGGATTCTTTGTAGTTTCTAAAACACTGTCAAAACGGCTATCCCCACTAATAGAAGTATTTGTAAAACCAATAGATTTTAATAAATCTGCTGAGGTTTTGTTTTGTACAAAAAAGTAAGTTACATTTTTAAGTTGTTTTGCAAACCATTTGTATTTAAAAAAAGTTTGATTTTCTCTAAAAATAGCTGAAACTGAATAAAAAGGAATATTTTGTTTTTTGAGTTCAGACATATAATTGAACCAGAACTCATATTTAATAAAAACCACTTTAATAGGGTTGGTAATACTGATGAATCTTCTAGCATTTGATTTTGTATCGTAAGGAAGATAAAAAACAAAATCGGCTAAAGAAGTGTTTTTTCTTATCTCATACCCAGAAGGCGAAAAGAAAGTCAGCAAGATTTTATGTTTAGGATGCTTTACTTTATAGGCTTCTATTATTGGCTTACCTTGTTCGTATTCTCCTAAAGACGCACAGTGGAACCATACAATATTTTGCTCTCCTTTTGTTGCGTCTACTAGTTTATTGAAAATATTTTTTCTTCCCTTTACCCACAACTTAGCTTTTGTATTAAATAGTGATGCAATATGAATTGCAACTACATAAAGTCTGGTACTTATGGTATACAAAAAATTCATTATCGGTAATGAAACTCTTCTGTATTTTTCTTGAAGATTGGAATAATAAATCCTACTTTTATGCCCAATAATATATCATTCCGATTGCTATCAGAGGTGTATTGCATCTCATCAAAATTGTAAGTTCTTAGGTTTTTGGTCCATCCTTTAATCAGTTCCACGCCAGCAAAAAACTTGATGTTATTTTTTTTACTGAAATACATATAATTTGCATTGACTTTCATGCTAATCCCTCCACTTAATCTATCATACCCTTTTTTATACTCTTCACTTAAATGAGGAATAAAATCTTCTTGTGTTTGGATGCGAATTTTGTGCTGCATATAGCCAATGCCCCCCACCACATATATGCCAGATGCATTACTCTCAGCAAAAGTAAAAGCTTTTCCGCCTAACAAAAATGCAGAAAATCCTCTCTCGAAAGTAAGAATATTGGCAAATAAGCCATCTTCATTTATTATTGAGCCATCCTCAGTAGCTATATTATCAAACAGATTTTCATTTTTTACTTTTTCTCCAAAAATATAAGAGCCATCCATACCAAAAAGCCAATTATCAGTAGTTTTCCTGATTACACTTATGCCAATGGAGGAGTTATCCCCAAAGCTTTCCTGCAAATCGGCCATAGGAAATTGGTGAGTGTAGTCAAACAATATTGCAGTAAGTTCTCTATGCTCTTCTTGTGCAGCCAATTGAAGTGTGGAAAAACTAAATAGAAATAATAAAGCTTTTTTCATGGATTTTAATTCGCACCAAAGGTACGCTTTTTCGTTTTTTACAAACGTATACAGGCCGTAATAATTGCCTATATTTGCCGTTTAGAAAAATTGATGATGAAATTACAAATGGTTGACCTTGACGGTCAGTACAGGAAAATACAAACTGAGGTAGACCTTGCCATAAATGAAGTGATAAGTTCGTCTGCATTCATAAACGGACCAAAAGTTCATTCTTTTCAAAGGGAGTTAGAGGAGTATTTAGGAATAAAACATGTTATTCCCTGCGGTAATGGTACGGATGCTTTGCAAATTGCTTTAATGGCCTTGAATCTTAAAAAGGGAGATGAAATTATTTGTCCTGATTTTACTTTTGTTGCTACTGCTGAGGTAGTAAAGTTATTAGGTTTAACTGCTATTTTTGTGGATGTGGACAAGGATAATTTCACGATTGATATTGAAAATATAAAAAGTGCAATAACTTCCAAGACTCGGGCTATTATTCCTGTTCATTTGTTCGGACAATGTGCCAATATGGAGGAGATTCTAAAAATCGCAAAAGAAAATAATTTACATATAATTGAGGATACCGCACAAGCCATTGGTGCCGATTATATTTTTGCAGATGGCAAAAGACAAAAAGCAGGAACAATTGGCACTATCGGTACCACTTCTTTTTTCCCGTCCAAAAACTTAGGTTGTTATGGAGATGGTGGGGCTATTTTTACCCATGATGATACATTGGCAGAAAAGATGAGAAAAATAGTCAATCATGGCATGGATGACAGGTATCATTATAAATATATTGGTGTAAATTCCAGGTTGGATAGTGTGCAAGCAGCCATACTTAGTGTTAAGCTAAAACTACTGGAATCGTATAATTTTGCAAGAATTGAGGCAGCCGATTATTATGATAAATGTTTTGAAGGAAATGAGAAAATAAGCATTCCAAAACGAGTTGATTTTTCCACTCATGTTTTTCATCAATATACCTTAAAGTTAAAAGATATTGATAGGGATAAATTGTGTGAACATTTACAAAATAAAGGCATTCCTTTTGGCGTTTATTATCCTGTTCCTTTGCATCAGCAAACCCCATATAAAGAGAAAAGATTTTCTGAGAGGAATATCTTGGTAACGAATGAGCTTTGTAAAACAGTTCTTTCTTTACCTATGCATACTGAGCTTACTGCTGAGCAAATGGATTTTATTAGTCAAGCTATTTTAGAAGTGATATAATGAGTGATTCCTCTACATATTTTGCACATCCAACAGCCGTAATCGATAAGGGGTGTACCATTGGGAATGGCTCAAAGATTTGGCATTTTTCGCACCTTATGGAAAAAGCAGAAATTGGTGAAAATTGCAATATTGGGCAAAATGTATTTATTGCAAATAATGTGATTTTGGGTAAAAATGTAAAAGTGCAAAATAATGTTTCCCTTTATAGTGGAGTGATTTGTGAAGATAATGTTTTCCTAGGACCTTCTATGGTTTTTACCAATGTAAAAACCCCAAGAAGTATTGTTATTAGAAAAGATGAATTTCAAAAAACTCTTGTTAGAAAGGGTGCGACAATTGGTGCTAATACAACTATTGTTTGTGGAGTTATTATTGGTAGTTATGCTTTTATTGGTGCAGGCGCAGTCATTACTAAAGATGTAGCTCCTTTTGCCCTAATGATTGGTGTGCCTGCAAAGCAAGAAGGATGGATAAGCGAGTATGGGGAAAGACTATATTTTACAGATGGAATAGCCATTTGTAAAGCTACAAATCAGCAATACAAATTAGAAGATAGAAAAGTACAAAAAATATGAGTGAGCAAAAGAAAATAGGATTTGCAGTTGTTGGTTGTGGGCATATTGGCAAGCGTCATATAGCAGAAATAAAAGTAAATCCAAAAGGGGAACTTCTTGCAATTTGTGATGTGAAAGACAAATCGGAATTTGAAGATTTTGGCGTTCCATTTTTCAGTTCTTTGGATGCTCTTTTACTTTCCGATATTTGTCCTGATGTGATCAATATTTGCACACCAAATGGCTTACATGTTTCCCAATCTATTCAAATATTAGAGCATTGTAATGTGTTGCTTGAAAAACCAATGGCACTTTCAGTAAATGATGCTACTTCCTTAATTGAAAAAGAAAAACAAACCAAAAATCAGTTATTTTGTGTGATGCAAAACAGATATTCGCCACCTGCACTTTGGTTAAAATCTTTAATGGATAATAATATGTTTGGGCAAATCTACATGGTGAATTTGAATTGTTTTTGGAATAGAGATAATCTCTATTATAATTCCGCAAATTGGAGAGGGACAATGAATTTAGATGGGGGAACACTTTTTACACAATTTTCTCACTTTATTGATATTTTATTTTATCTTTTTGGAAGTGTAAAAATTAAAGATGTAGTCTTGTCAGATTTCAAACATCAGCAAACTACCGATTTTGAAGATTCTGGCATTATTCGTTTTGATTTGCAACATGGAGGGATAGGAAATATGCAATTCTCCACTGCTGTGTTTGATAAAAACATGGAGTCGAGCATAACAACTATTGGAGAAAAAGGAAGTGTAAAAGTTGGAGGGCAATACATGGAGAAGATTGAATATTGTCATATAAAAAATTATGAGATGCCCCAACTTAATTCCAGCAATGGAGAGCATGATTATGGTAAATATAAAGGGAGTGCTAGCAATCATCATTTTGTGATTGAAAATGTAATTGAAACATTAAAAGAGAATACCAAAAAAGACGCAACC
>Ga0208129_1000222_pt1 | contig 24425 bp, 16 predicted proteins | sample ETNtaG_13_FD_185759 | JGI IMG/M metagenome (GOLD analysis project Ga0208129, IMG submission 185759) | Marine microbial and viral communities from oxygen minimum zone, Eastern Pacific Ocean - ETNP201306PF47B (SPAdes) (version 2) | ecosystem: Environmental > Aquatic > Marine > Oceanic ...
CCCGGAGTCGAGCTGCAGCGGGGCGCGGAACAGCGGCTTGCCACTCATGATCATCGCCCGGCTCGGCAGGCAGGTGGCAAAAGTCATCGAGCCCTGGATGTACGCCTGGTTGAACACGAAGCCACTGTTGATGATGCGATCCATGTTGGGCGTCCGGATGTCCGGGTTGCCCAGCCCGCTGAAGGCGTCCGGTCGCTGGTCGTCGGTGAAGATGAACAGCACGTTCGGCCGCTTGGCCGCTGGGGCCGCGCTTGGCCAGACAATCGCGCCGATCAGCGCAACAAGGAGGGTCAGGGTTCGTTTTGTCATGACAGGTGGTCTTGGATAACGGCCGGGGTTGGAAAAGGTTACAGAAAAATGCCGCTTACACTTGGTCAAGCGCGTCCTCTATTTCCGGCGCTTGGCTTGGATAATGACGTAAGGCGGCTTGTCGAAGGTCGAGCCATCGCCGAGGACGCGCGGGTCGCGGGCTTTCTTCAAGCGCCCCATCAACTGCCTGTTCAGGCTCTCTTTGACTGCGGCAAACTTCTTGTCGCCAGCCACGTTGTTGACTTGATCGGGGTCGTCAGCAAGCACGTACAACTCTTCGCGCGGGCGCTTGGCGAAGGCATAGTCGTAGTACCCTTTCCACTTTTCATCGTTGCGCTGCTCAATGATCCAAGCCTTGGTCGGGCTGGCGTCGAGGTCACCGTAGGTGATGAAGGTGTTGTTCTCGAGCAGCCGATATTCCGGTGTGCTGTCCTTGGTGATGTTGTACGGATTGCCCATCGGCCAGCGGTCCGGCGCGAAATTGATGATGTACAAATACTCCGCCGTTCGCAGAGCACGCTGCGGATACGGCAACTGTCCGTCGCGAACCTTCGCGACGTGGCGTTCACGGCCTGTGATCACCCAGCTGCGTTTCTTGTCCACGAGCCCCTGCTCCTCTGACTTGAGCACCGGCACGAGGCTTTTGCCTGTCATCACTTTCGGGGCACTCACGCCGCCAAGCTCGAGAAAGGTCGGCGCCAAGTCCATGAGGTTGACGAAGTCATCCACCACGCGGCCACCCGGCTGGCCCGGCCACCAGATCGCCAGCGGCACCTGCACGCCGAAATCGTACAGGTTGCATTTGCCGCCGGGAAAACCAGGCGCGCCGTGGTCGCCGCTGACGACGACCACCGTGTTGTCCAGTTCCCCCACTGCCTCAAGCCGCTTAAGAATCAGGCCAAGCGCGGTGTCGAACGCCTGCACCTCGCCAAGGTAGTCGGCAAAGTCCTGCCGCACCTCGTGCACGTCCGGCAGAAACTTGGGCAGCCTGCCCTTGAGATCGTCCGGATCGATGCCCCACAAGGTCTTGCCGGAGCCTTTCGTCCATTTGCGGTGCACGAGCGTCGGGCCGAACCAGTAGCAGAACGGCTTGTCGCCATCGCGGTCGGCGAGGAACGCGTTGAAATTCCCCATCACCTCGTCATAGAGCAACTGCTTGGCGTCCTTGACCGACATGCCGTCGACCACGCGCTTGGTGGTCACTTGTGAGAAACCGTTGAACCGGCTGCCACTTTTCTCGTAGCCATGTTTGCCCGCACCGTAAGGCGCATCCCTCGGCGTGCCTGGACTCCAAACCTTGTACGTCTCGCCGATGTGGTAGCCGGAATCGCGCAGCATCAGCGGGTAAGCGGGGATGGCCGGATCCCACTTGGCCCCCTGCAAAATAGCACCCATGCCGGTGCGAAAAAAGTATTGGCCGGAGAGCAGCGAACTACGGCACGGCGTGCACGACGGCGCCGTGACGAAGGCATGCTTGAACAGCACCCCCTTGTCGGCGATGCGATCGAACGTCGGCGTCTTGACGACCATGTTTGGCCCCGGCCGGGTCTCCACCTTGGCGTACGCGCTGGCGTACTTGCCCCAGTCATCGGCAAAGGCAAACAGGATGTTCGGCCGCTTCTCCTTGGCCAAGCCGGCCAACGGCAGCAGCACACTCAAGGCAAAAAACAGGATGCGTGTTTTCATGATGGCAATCGGACGCCGATTGTGACCAAGCGCTTGGCCAAGGCAAGCCACTTGTCACCGCTCGCCACTCACAAGTGCACGGTGTTTCGCGAACGGCTTGCGGAGGGATTTTGAGAGGTCGTCCTGCAGGGCTTGGACTTCGCGGTAGACGGCGACGTTTTCGGGATTCGGCTCGGCGGTCTCGCGAGTGTTCAGTTTCACGAATCGGTCGGTGATCTCCTCGATGCTCACGTTCCCGCCCTGATTGTTGCGGAGACTCCACAGCGCCTGCAGCGCCGCGCCGTACGCCGCGCCCTCGCCCACCTTGAGCGTGACGACTTGCGCGTTGAACACGTCGGCCATGATCTGCCGCCAGAGCTTGGAATTCGCCCCACCGCCAGTGGCACGAATCTGCGTCGGCTTGACACCGAGTTTCTCGAGCCGGCGCAGGCCGTAGTTCATCCCAAGCGTGACGCCCTCCATCGTGGCACGGGCAAAATGTTTTTCGGTGAACGTCCCGGCGCGCACGCCGAAGTAGACGCCGGTTCCATCGGGCACGTTCGGCGTGCGCTCGCCCTCGAGATACGGGAGCAGCAGCAAGCCGTCGGAGCCGGCCGGGGCCTTGCGCGCGGCGGCCTCGTACTGGGCATGGGTCCATTTGAAATCCTTGCGGATCAACTCGGTGGCCACGGTGACGTTCATTGTGCACTGCAACGGCAGCCAGCGGTTGGTCGAGTCACAGAACGCTGCAATCTCGCCTTTCGGATCGACCACCGGCTTGCCGGCGCAGGCGTAGATTGTTCCGCTGGTGCCGAAGCTCGCGGTCACGACTCCCGGGCGTGTGTTGCCGGTGCCAATCGCGCCCATCATGTTGTCGCCTCCACCGGCGCTGACCACCACGTCGGTGTTTAGGCCCAGCCGCTTGGCGGTCGATGTCTGCAACGTGCCGGCCGGCTGATCGCTCGAGATCAATTTCGGCAGCTTGGCCGCCAAGCCGGCGTCGATGGCCTTCAGGGTTTTCCTCGACCACTTGCGGGTGCGGACGTTGAGCAGCGCGGTGCCGCTGGCGTCACCGTACTCCATCACCGCGTTGCCGGTCAGCCAAAAGTTCAGGTAGTCATGCGGCAACAGCACCTTGGCCAAGCGCTTGAAGTTTTTCGGCTCGTGCTTCTTGAGCCAGAGGATTTTACCGGCGGTGAATCCGGGCAGGACCGCGTTGCCGAGTTCCTTGATCGAGCCTTTCAGGCCGCCGAGCTTGGCCATGATCTCGTCGCATTCGTCGGTCGTGGCGGTGTCGCACCACAGCTTGGCCGGGCGGATGACTTCGCCCTTTTTGTCGAGCGGCACAAAACCGTGCTGCTGGCCGCTGACCCCGATCGCGCGCACCTCGCCGGTCATGGCCCTGGCCTGTTTGAGGGCGGTGCGGATGCCCGCGTGGGTGGCGTCGATCCAGTCGGCGGGATGCTGCTCCTTGGCCCCGGCGGGCAGACCGCCGATCAGGCCGTAAGCCCTGGAGCCTTCGCCCAGTACCTTGCCGTTCTTGGTGTCCACCACCAATGCCTTGGTGGATTGCGTGCCACTGTCGATGCCGATGACTAATTCCCTCATGCCGATGCGAGTAATTGCGGCGGAGGAAATACCATGCAGTGGGATTGGAGCCAATAAAGAAGGGCCGCAGGTTTACTCCTGCTGGGCGGTTTCGATCTCGTCGTTGGTGGCGGCCAGCTCGAGGAACAGTTTCTCGAGATCGCGGTAGTAGATTTCAGCGTCGAGCGTTTTCTTGAGCGAACGCAGCGTTTCGATCTTGGCCTCGGCGTCGAGCCGCTTTTTTCGGAGCGGCTCGGGGACGTCTTTCTCCGTCGGGGGGATCACGGGGAAAACCAGGCGCGACAACTTGCCGTCAGCGCTGCTTTTGCCCTTGGCCTTCTTCTGCGTGCGCACGCCACGGAACCAGTCGGCTGGTGTGCCCATGCCGTCGCCGTTGTCGTCGAGCAGTGCGTTCTCGGAAACCAAGCGATCGTTTTCGCGGTAGAATTCACCGGCCTTGCGTGAGGCAATCAGGAACGCCTCGAGCACCGACACTGCACCGTCCTTGTCGAGGTCTGCCTCCGCCTGGCCAAGCGCAGCCGCCATGTAGCCGCCAAAGCGGCAGAAGTTTTGTTCGTAGCCGCTCTTGGTCGCGGTGGCGACGACGCGGTTCGGGCCGGAGAGCGTCCGGATGAACGGCGCGCTGCAGGAACTGGTATTGATGAACACAAGCGGCCCGCGATGTGGCTTGAGCCAATGCTTAAAATCCGCGTCCGAGGCGTCGTTGCCAACGAGGTTGAACTTGGCCGCCTTGCCATCGAATGTGCCGTGTCCGACGAGTAGAATCCAAATTTCACCGTCCGGCTTTTCAGTCCATTTTTTTAGCGTCGACTCGACGGCCTTTCGCGCATCGGTGTTTTCCGGCTTGTTGGTGATGTGCACCATCTCGGCGGCGTTGCCGTCGAACGCCTTGGCCAAGTCCCTCCCCCACTCGGCGAACAGCTCGGTGTATTCCTCCTCGCCGCCGGCCCCAGTGATGATCATCACGCGGCGCTCCCCGGCGTCATTGAACACAGCGACCTCCGCGGCCGGCTTGGCCAGGGGCAACAGCAGCAGGCTCAGTAAAAAAAATCTCATGGCAGCCAGTGCCTCCTTCGCAGCCACCACTCTGTGACCAGCAGCAGCAGCGCGGCGGCGAACATCCACGGCAGATGCCACAACGGGGTTGGGAACGACTCCATCACGTCCGCCTTTTTCGTCGGCAACTCTTTCGCCCACTTGGCCAAGTCACTGACAGCAAGCACGCGGCCTCCGGTGCGCTCGGCCAAGTCCTGCATCAGCGCGACGTTGGGCTGCAGCGAGCGGAATTCGTCCGCCGCCGGGTTGCTGGCCCAGCCGGCCTCGACGTCGCCGATCACCTTGCCGTCCTCGTCGCGCACCTTGGCACGCGCCACGTAGCCGCCCTCCTCGCGCGGGATGTAGAGCGACTCGAACGCGCCGGTTTCGGTGCCGGCCGGCTCGACCGACAAGTCGATGGCCTTTGATTCGTCACCAGCCGGCAACACCCTCAACTCGACGTTGGCAAAGCCAAGCGGCTTGAATTCCTCGTTGCGCGCGCGGACGGTCAACTTGCGGCCAAGCCCCGCCGCGCCGGATTCGGCTTCCGTGGCAAGTTGTACGCGGTTGGGCACATCAGCGACGAGCCAGCGGATCATCTGCCGCCAGGCACGCGGCAGGTCCTCTCGTTTGCCGTCGCCGGCCATCTGCCAGCGCCACATGTCGCCGACCAAAAGAGCCGCCGACTTGCCGTGGCCATAACGCTGCACCACGAGCGCCGGCAGTTTGCGGCCGTTTTCATCCAGCATCGAGGCCATCACGCTGGCGCCGGGCTTAATCCGATCGACCTGGTTGAGCACACGAAACTTGGGCATGTCCTCGAGGCGATCCTTCTCGTTTGACTCGGTCTTGCGAATACGGACCCACTGGCTGAGCCAACCCTCGCGGGTCAATCCAAATTCCATATTGTCAACTGGTGAAACCGAGCCGCTGCGCTGCAGATAGACTGGTAGCAGCTCGGCGATGGGGGTGTTTTCGTATTTACCCTGCGTGAACGACTCCTGGCCGCCGAGCATCATGAAACCGGCGCCGCGCTCGGAGACGTAGCGGCGAATCAACTCGCGCTGGTGCGGCATGAAAAACGCCGACTCGAGGTCGTCCAGAATGATCGCGTGGTAGCCGAACAACTCGCCGGCGCTCTTCGGGAAGCCCTCCTTCAACTCGTCCTCGTCCTTCACGTTGAGGCGTTTGAGTCTAGGCTTGTCATAACTACCCTCCTCCTCCTCGTCACCGCGGAAACCTTTGAAAAGTGGATTGCCGCTTTCGCCCTCGCGCCCAAGAAAAACGAATTTCGGTTCACGCTTGGCAATGCGGATCAACCCAACCAAGTCGATCTGCGGATCGTCGTCGAGAGCGCGCTTGAGAAACTTGTATTCCCAGTTGGGCCGGCCGGCGACGTAAAGGATGCGGTACGGCTCCTTGCGCCGCTCGACCGCGACAATGCGGCGGTTATTGGCCATCGTGGCCTCCTCTTCATCGGCCTGGCCTTCCGGACGTTCCGCCTGGCGAACCTCGACAGTGTAAAACGAAACACCAAGCGCCTCCGGTTTGACCTCAAACTCCACATGCATCGCTTGGCCGGACAGCGGTCGCTGTGTCTCGAGCAGCGCGCCGTCGGGGGCGAGCAGGCGAACCTCGATTTGGTCGGCCGGAAAGCCGGTGGCCGCGAGATTGCAATGGATCGATACCGGCGCATCCTCGAATGTCGATGAAGTCACCTGCACCGAGGTGATCGAGATGTCCTTGATGTCTGATTTCTTGCCCATGACAACCGGATAGACCGGCCGCAGCGGGCCAAGGCCATCGTTAAGGCTCTCGAGGTCGGTGGCGTTGCCGTCGCTGAAAACCAGGATGCCGGCGAGCGGTCGGCCGCTGAAGCGCTGGCCTAGGTTGCGCATCGATCCGATGAGGGAACTGGCGCGGCCCTTGAAGTCGAGCGAGGCAAAGTCACCGGTCGTCCGCAGTCGAGTGTCGAAGGAATAGCGCCGAATCTGGAAATTCTCGTCGAGTGCCTCTTGCCAGTCGCCCGGCTGCGGCTTGAGAAGCTTGGCCAATTCCTCCGCGCGGGAGGTTGTGCTGCCAGCATCCCGGATGGCCATACCCTGACTGTTGTCAGCCAAGACGGCAATGAAGTTCGCCCCCGGCTTGGCCTCCTCCCGTACCCACTGTGGCTCAAGCAGACAAAAGCAAAGTAGCGCGATGCCAAGCGTCTTCAGCGTGATGCCGGTGAGCTTGAGATGCATCGGCAGGCGAGTGCGCCCGTAGCCCCACAGCGACACGAGGATCACCAACACCGCCACCCCCAGCGCCACTGACAGCCACTCGGGACTCTTAAAAACGATGAAACCGGATTCAGACATTTAGTAAACGCAACGCCCTTTACTTCGTTCTCTGCGTTTAATTATCCGTACTGTTCTTCTCCTTGCGGCCGCCGAGGCGCTCGTAGTAGCGGCGGACAAGTTCGGAGTATTGCTCCGGCACGGGGTCGTGATCGACCGGGACGAGTTCGCGCTTGGGCTGGCGCAATGAAAGCTCCTGCTCGAGCCGCTTGTTAATCTCGGTCATTGGGCGGAGAATTTGCATATCCACCAAGTCCCATTTCGGCGGTTTGCCATTTTCCTTGTTTTCGCGGCGAATGTCGCGGGCGCGCTGGCGCACCTCGGAAACCTGGTTGCGCAGCTCGGGAATCTCGATGACTTCCTCGACTTCGCGGAGCCGATCCTCCCAGTCGCGGTAGTCGAGCCCGGTCAGCGGACCGTCAAAATCGAAGTTGTCCAAGTCCCGGAACAGGTCGGAGCCACCGCTGCCGCCGGCGTTGTCGCGGTTGCCGTCAGGGCGACGGTCAGACAGGTCATTCGGGTCACGCGGTTGCCCACCGCGGCCTTGGGCTGTTTGCGGATTATCCTGATCGTTGGGACGCCGACCCTGGCCTTGACCCGGTCGGTCTTGCTGTTCCTCCTGCGCCTGGCCTCTGCCCTGGCGTTGTTGATTCTCCTGCGCCTCACCGCCGGGTTGGCGCTGGCCTCTACCCTGCTGTTGTTGATTCTCCTGCTGTTCAGCGTCCTGTTGTGCGCCTGAACCTTCGCGGGGTTCGCCTTCCGGGTTTTCACCTTCCTGGGGGCGCTGCCCCTGGCCACGAGGATTCTGCCCGTCGCCTTCCTGATCGCGTTCGCCCTCGCGTCCCCGGCGTCCGCTTTGTTGGCCCGGGCGCTCGTTCATAGCCTGCTCCATCTCGCGCTCGACCTCCTCACGCAACTCATTGAGCCGGTCGGCGGCGAAACGCATGGCGTCCTCGTCGCTGCCGATGATTTTCTCGGCAGCATCCTCAACCGTCCCACGCAGCTCGGAGATGTTCTCGGTCAACTCACGCTGAATGTCGTCGGTTTCATTGGGCAGATTGTTGCGCATGAGCAGCGACAACTGGTCGATCGACTCCTCCATGTTCTCCTGCCGGGCACGGCGAACGCCATCTTCCAGCTCCTGTGATAGCAGCTTCTCCGACTCCTCGGCCTCGCGGGAGATCTGCTCCATTTGCTGCAGCAACTCATCGAGCTGCCCCTTCTGCGACTCGGCCATCTCGAGCGCCTCCTTGAGGTCGCCCTCATCGCTGAGGGAGCGGAATGTTTTCTGCCGATCCTCCTCGATCGCCTTGTTCAATTCGTTTTGATTGCTGTCGAGCTCGCGCGCGTCCTGGCGCATCTCACGCATGGCATCGGCGAATTCGTTGGCGGTCTGTTCCTTGTAATCCTCCCTGACCTCGTCGAGGTTTCGACTGGCGCGCGAGCCGGAGTTGGCAGCCTGCGAAAGCTGCTGCTGCTCGAGGTTGCGGGCGGTCTCCTCCATCTGCTCGCGGGCCTCCTCGAGTTGCTGGCGCGACTCGGCAAGCTCGTCATTCTGACTGCTATCCATCCTTTGCTGAACTTCGTCGAGATCATCGATAAGGTTGCGCTGCTCATCCTGCAGGCGCTTGAGTTCGCGCTCGATGCGTTCGCGCTCGGCCTCATCCTCGGCATCAAGCAGCGCGATCTGCAGTTCCTGCAGCCGCTTGTTCAGGTCCGACTGCCGCCGGGCGAGTTCCTTGAGGCGGTTCAGGGTCTGCCGTTGCTCCGCACGCTCGCCCTGCTGCTGGGCCTGTTGCTGCTGGCGCTCAGCCTTACTCTCCAACTCGTAGTTGTTACGCGTGTCCTGCATCTCAAGCTGGTCAAGCTGGCGCTGGGCGCGGTTGCTGTTGCCGCGACCCTGCTGCTGCTGGCGCTGTTGACGGGCTTGCTGGCGGGACACGCGAAACTCGTTCTCGCGCAGTTTCTGCAAATGCTGTAGGGCGGTCTGCTCGTCGATGATCGCGTCGGAGAGCGCTTGGCCAACCGCTTCGCCGCTGGCGTCCTTGGCCTTGGCGAGGCTGTCTGCCGCGGCCTCCATCGCCTCATTGGCCTGATACGCCTGGCCACCGGACTCGGAGTCCTGCAGCAACGCCGACGCCTGCTCGAGCAGGCCAAGCAACTCGTCCTGCGAGTCGAGCACGACCTGGATATCCTCGGCCAGTTTTTCGTCGTCGTTGTCGCGGCGCTTGAGATTCCACGTGGCGCTGATGACATCCTTCTGCGTGTCGAGCAGGTTGGCGATGGACTGCTGTTGTTCGCCACCCTGTTCACCGCCCTCTCCCTGCTGTTGTTGCTGCTGGCGCATGCCCTCGGTGGCGGAACGGTTTTGGCGGAAAATCTCCTCGAACGGCCGCACCGTGGCGAAGAACAGGTCGCTGAATCCCCGGCGCAACTCGCCATCCTGGCCACGGTCGTCGGCCCACAGGAAATAACTCACCACCTGCCCCACCTCGACGCCCAAGTCCTCCATGCGAAGTACATGGGCAACAGCGAGCTTGTTGGTGGCCAAGCTGTCGGCGGCTAGTGAAATGTACTGCGGTTCCTCGCCAGCCAGCTGGTAGCCGATGCCGGTATCGGCCAGCCCGAAGTCGTCATGCGCCACGCCCTGCAGGCGCATCTCCTCGATGGCCGACACCTCAGTGTCGCCCGCGGGCGCCTCGAATTTGAGCGCCGGGGCGGCGTTTTCGAGCACGTTAAAAACATACCGGGATGGGAAGCGGTTGACCCGTCCCTCGGCATCCTCAAGGTGCAGCTCGTAGCGGAACTCGCCCGGGTCACTGAAGTCGCGCATGAGTTGGAACTGCGGGCTGCCATCGGCGAGTTGCTCCAGCGGAATGTCGTCGCCCTCGTCGTCTCGGGCCTTGAGCACCGCCGACTTGAGCGGCTTGTTGAACTGAAAATCGAATGTCAACCCGGTACCCTCGACGGCGGTGAGACGGCGTGTGTTGTTGATGACCTTGTCCTCGCGGCCGGTGAACTCGGGATAATCGAGCCTGGCCTGCGACGTCTTCAGCTCCGGGTACTGGAACACTGTCATCCGGTACAGGTCACCCGCCTGGCCATCGTACACGACATGGTACACGGCATTCGTCTGCACATTGGCCAGACGATAGCTGTACGTGGGGTCGTCGAGGCTCTGCACCATTGTCATCCAGCGTTGGTTTCGACCCGGTTCCTTTACGACCAACTTCACGTCAGACTTGTTGCTGGTGAACTTGGCCGAGACAATTAGGCTGGTCCCTCGCTCCACCTCCACGTTACCCGGCTCCACCACGACACTGCCCTTGGCCAAGCGAACCGTTTGCGACTCGGTGGTGTCGGACATCTGCCAAAAGGCGAGCAGGAACACGAATAACGCAGCGCCGTGATACAGATGCGTCAAGGCCAGGCGACCGTTGGCCTCGAGTTCCCAGCCCTGCTCGCGGCTGGCCTTCAGGGCGTCAGCCAGCACACGCTGCTGCAGAAAATCCAGCTTGTCGGGATCGTTCTTTTCGATCTGCTCCGAGGCGGTCTCAAGCAGCTTGTTGAGGTCGGGATGGTGCCGCTCGATCATGCGGACGATCTCGGCCAGCGTCAACCAGTCCACCAGCAGCACTTTCACGAAAACGAGCGCCGCCAGCGCAGCGGCTGACACCCCGATGATCGACCACACGAAACCCGTCTCCTGGCCAAGAGCCAGCACGGCCAAGCTGGCCACGGCGCAGGCGGCCCAGCACTTGGCCAAGCCGGAGTAGAGTTTCTGCCGCCGATGCTGATGGCGGTAGAACGTCAACTGTTCCTGGAGTGTATTCGGATTGTTCATGTTATCATGACTGGTTCTGCTGGTCGACTGCCCCTGGCAGCCAGAACGGTCTCTAGAGTGACAAACAAAAGCACCGCCGCCAAGGCCCATTGCCAGTATTCACGGCGGTACGCCTCGGTCTTTTCCGCTGCTGCGGCGGCAGCCGCAATCTCACCGGGAGAGGCAACCGGATCGGTCATCGGCAGGCCGAGTTTTTTAAATTGATCCATGACAATCGGCTCGGTACGGCTCTCCGCCGCCTTGAGGTTCACCGCGAACGTCTCCGACCAGCCAGCACCCTTCGCGGTGTACAGGCCGGGGGCGGGAGGCGTGAAAATGGTGTCGACCGAAATCGCCGCCGCCCCGTCGCCGGGCGGCATGACGGTGACACCACCACCGGCCTGGCCGTTGTTGAACCGCGTCACGTCAACCTCGCTGCCGACCACAAACTGCCGCGACTGGGTTTTGCCCTCGAGCACCGGCTGGAGGATTGAGTAGAGCAGTGGGATGAACTTGGTCGAGAGCGCCAGTTGGCTGTCGCCCGGCTTCCAGCCGGAAGTCATCACCAACAGTCGGCCGCGCCGCGCCGCAAGCCACGCCGGCGGGCCGGAGTCAAACCGGGCAAGCACGTCAATACCCTCGTCGGGCAGATTTTGCAGCTCGCGATGTTTCCAAAAGTGCAAGTTCGTGAAGTCGCTGAATCGCGCGTCGCGGAACACCGCCAAAACCGGGTGATCCAGCTTCAGTGACTGAAGCAGCGCGTAGTCGCTCGACGCGATGTCGCGGATGACAACGCCGTCCGCACCAAGCCACTGTCCGAGGTTCGCGGCTTGGCCCGACGACTGCACAACCATCAGCACGGTCGCACCACCCTCGATCGCCTGGCCAAGCGCTTGGGCCAGCGAGTCGTCAACAGCATCGCCGATGACAAACAGATCGGCCTCCGGCAGCGGGCCAGACGATTTGCCGCTGACTGCCTCGACCTGAAAATCAAGAGTACTCGACTGCTGAAATGCACTCGCCAGATAAAACAGCGAGCCTTCGGCGTCGTTCGGTTTGTCCTCGCCAATGTACACGATGCGCACAGTCTGTTGCCGGTTCTGCGCGAAATGAAACTGGTTGTCGAACTCTGCCGCGTCGCCCCGGATGGCCAGTCGCTCGACGGATTTATCGGCCCATTCGCCCGGCAACTCGACCACCCGGCTGCGGCCCGGCGGGACGTGCACCTTTTGGCTGAGAGTCTCGCCGGCAGTCGTGTGTGCCAAAAATTCCAGCTCGTCGCCGATACCGTTGACCGAGTTGCTGATGCGGAATGACGGCACGGCCTCAGCCGCGGCCCAGGGCGAGCGGGAGGCGACTTGCTCGATACCGGCGTTGCCTTGGTCGTCCTCGCCGATCTGCTCGAGCCTCACCTTGATGCCGGTGGGCCATTCGTAGCCCTGCATGTCGCCGAGACGGCTGCCCTTTTGCAGGTCGCTAATGACGATAATCTCGCGCCTGGCCAAGGGCTGTTCGTCCGTTTCCAACTCGTCCCCTCCCGGCTCGTCCCCTTCGATCGACTCGCCGGCGAGTACGAGCGCCTGGCCAAGGTTGCTCCCGCCGAAGCCCGGCTTGGCCAGGCGCTCGAGTTGGGCGTTCACTTCCGCCCCGGACGAACTGCCGAGCCACGACTGGACCTCGGCTAGCAACTCCGTGGAGTCATCGTAGGCGATCAGCGTGAAACGATCGCCGGGGCCGAGTTGGCCAAGCGTAGTCTGCACCCCGGCCTTGGCCTGCGCCCACAGGTCGGCGCGCTGCATGCTGGCGCTGCGGTCGAGCAGCACGGTGATCCATTGGCGGTCGCGCAGGGCGGCATCGGCCGGGTCATCGACCGTGACGAACGGCCGCGCAAAAACGAATGCCAGCAACAACAGCGCCAAGCAGCGCAGCAGCAACAGCAGCAGATGCGTCGGCCGCCGCTTGCGATCCACCGGCGGCTTGGTCTTGTCGAGGAACATCAGGCTGCCAAATTCCTGCTTGTTCTTCGGCCGGTCGTGCAGCAGGTGCAGGATGATCGGGATGGCCAGGCCGAGCGCGCCCAACAGGTAAAGTGGTGTCAGGAAACTCATGCGGCATTCCTCGCGTTCGAGCGGCGTTGCCGGACGACGGCGCGGGCGGGGCGTTCCTCGAGGAAGCGTTGCAACACCCGCTCGAGTGGCTCGGTGGTCGTCACGCGGAACCCGGGGATGCCCTGCGCGCTGAACATCGCGTCGAGCGCGGCATTGTGCGCGTTGTATTTTTGCTGATACGCCTCCCGGGCCATGCCTGGATCGAGGATGAGGTTGCGGCCGCTCTCCATGTCCTCGAAAATCGCGGCGTCCTCAAAATCGAAATCGACCTCGCGCGGATGCAGCACCTGCACGGCGCGGACATCATGCCCGGCAGCGGTGAACAGGCTCAGGCAGCGCTCCATCTCGTCAAGTGGCGAGAGGAAATCGGACACGAGCACGATCATGCCGCGCTTGCCGACGAGCGAGGCGAGTTTCTCGAGCGCCTGGCAAAGGTCGGTGGCGTTGCCGGCCGGCTGGGTCTCTAGCCGGCCGAGGATCGTTTTTAACTGGTCCTGCCGGTAGCGCGGCGGGATGAACTCGCGCACGTCACGATCGAACGTCGCCAGACCGACGGCATCGCGCTGCTGCGTGAGGAACCACGACAGAGACGCGGCGAACGTGCGGCCGTAGTCGCTTTTTTTGACACCGGCATCGTCGCCGCCGAACTCCATCGACTTGGAAAAATCGACCATGAACGTGCAGCGCAGGTTGGTTTCGTCCTCGAATTTCTTGATGAACTCACGGTCGGTCCGCGCCATCACCTTCCAGTCGAGAAAGCGGACGTCGTCGCCGGGCGAGTATTGGCGGTACTCGGTGAACTCGGTGGAGAATCCGGTGCGCGGACTGCGGTGCAACCCGCTCATGAACCCCTCAACCACGGCACGCGCCCGGAGCGAAAGGCTGCTGATTTCCATCAGGGCCTTCGGATCCAAAAAACGGTGCTTTGTAGTTGTTCGATTCACGGGACGGGAACGGTCTCGAGGAGTTTCTCGACGACTTGATCGGCGTCGACGCCCTCCGCCTCGGCCTTGAAATTGGGCAGGATGCGATGGCGCAGCACCGGCACAGCGAGCGCCTTGACGTCGTCCGGCGTGACATGGGAGCGGCCCTGCAACAGCGCACGCGCCTTGCCAGCGAGGATCAGCGCCTGGCCGGCGCGAAGACCTGCGCCCCAGTTGATCCACTCGTTGACGAAGTCCGGCGTGCCAGCCTGGCCGGGACGTGAACTCGCCGCCAGGCGCACGGCGTACCGCACGACCGAGTCGGCCACCGGAACCTTGCGCACGACACCCTGTATGCGCAGCACCTCCCCGGCGGTGAACACCGGGCTTGTCTGCACTTCCTCGCGCCGGGTGGTCTCGTTGACCACGCGCACCTCTTCCTCCTCTGGCAGGTAGTCGATGAACACGTTGAGCATGAAACGGTCAAGCTGAGCCTCCGGCAGCGGGTAGGTACCCTCCATCTCGATCGGGTTCTGGGTGGCCAGCACAAAAAACGGTTGCGGCAGCTCGCGGCTGGTGCCGCCAACACTCACCTGTTTTTCCTGCATCGCCTCGAGCAGCGCAGCCTGCGTCTTGGGCGGCGTACGGTTGATTTCATCGGCCAGCAGGACGTTGGTGAACACCGGACCCTGCACGAAGCGCAACTCCCGCCCGTGATCGCCGTCGATGAGGATTTCGGTGCCGGTGATGTCCGCGGGCATGAGGTCGGGTGTGAACTGGATGCGGTGAAAACCGAGGTCAAAGATCCCCGCGATGGCCCGCACCATCAGCGTCTTGGCCAGGCCCGGCACGCCGGTAATCAGGCAGTTGCCACCCGCAAACAGTGTGACGAGAATCTCCTCGACCGCCTCCTTCTGCCCGATGATGACCCGGCTAAGTTCCTGTTCGATTTTCTCGCGGCCGGCAGCGATCTGCTCGACCGCCTGTCGATCCTCCTCGTGTGTAGTTTCGGTGTTTTCCATGTCTAGTGAGTCATTGCATAAAAAATGATGTTGATGCCCATCGGGTATGCCTTGGGCTCGGAAAATTCCTTGAAATACCACTCACCGGCACGGCTCTCCTCCTCCCAGCCGTCGCCGAGATCGGTGTTGTGACAGATAATCGTCATCAGCCGGCCATCGTCGTCGTACACTCCGCGGTAGTGCGGCGTCTCCGCGTCGCGGCGCTCCCAGGTGATGCCGTACGGCGCGCCTTGCGCCGCCGTGCCAGGGTTGGGCACCTGCGGCTTCTCCTTAAGCGGGAACACGCACTGGAACACCTCGTGCCCGAGCGGCAGCTCAACGATTTCCCGTGCCGGGAACACCCGCTTGAATTCCCGCTCGAAATTCCGCCACTCGGCCTCGCCCCAGAAATCGTCCACCATCAGGAAGCCGCCGGTGAGCAGATATTTTCGCAGCGCCCTGACCTCGTCTTCGCTGAGGCTCATTTCGCCCGGCTCGATGATGTAAATAAATGGATACTGAAACAGCTTGGCCTCGGTGAGGTTGAGCACCGTGCCTTCCGGGTCGACCTTGAGCGCGGTGAGCTGCTGCAAACGGAACGACATGTTCAGGTCGCTCTCGGGATAGTCGATTGACCACTTGCCTCGGCCGCGCCAGCTGCCGCCCCACGAGTCGTACTGGATGCGGGCGAAGGTAAACGTGTCGTTGGGCAGTTCCTCGTCGCGGCCCCAGTTTTCCACGCCGCCGCGTTTGTCGCGCTCGCCTCGATGCCAATCGTGCTGGCTCCACGCCACGAGCGTGGCCAGCGTCAGCACGGCGAGCAACAGGCCAAGGCCAAGCCGGCGGGACGGTTTCCGGAGGGAGTTCATTGCGCCTTGGCCTCCTCGGCGGGCGGCTCGTGCTTGGCCAAGCGAATGAGCAGTTTCTGCGCGGCGCGAAACCGTGGCGCGTCCTCGAGCGCCTGCAGCACGTGGCGCCTGGCCCTGTCCGGCGCCGTGTCGGCCAACGCCGTGGCCAGGCGGAAATGCAGATCCACCGGGTCGGCCGGATCGAGCAGCAGCAGGCGCTCAAGCGGCCGGATGGTGTCGGCGCGCCGACCGGTTTGCTGCGCGGTGAGCGCCATGAAGCGGTGGCCGATGGGCGAGAGCGGGTTGGCAGAAAAGAAACGCCTGGCCAGGCGATCGACCGCTGACCAGTTTTCGCGCTCGGCGTGAATCTCCATCAACCGCTCGTAAAGTTTCGTGGCCGCGTCCTCGATGGTGGCCCATTGCTCGAGCACGGCAAGCTCGTCCTCCGCCTGGCCAAGCTCGCGGTGCGCCCGGGCAAGCATGCCGTACGGCGAGCCGCCGCCGCGCTGCCTCGGGTGCAGCCTGATCGACCGCTCGAGCAGTGGGATCGCCTCGAGAAATTTCTCCTCCTCGACAAGGTTGGCGCAGGTGGTGTTGAGCGCCCAGATGTTGTTCGGGTTGGCCTCGAGCCAATCGACGATGGTGTTTTTGTCCAGCGGATTGACCTCTAGCGGAGTTGGCTTGGCCAGGTCCGCCTCGGGAGCGAACGCCTTGGCCAAGCCGGTGGCAAACGCAGTGAAACCTTCCTCAAGCTTGGCCAAGGGGGCGGCGTGCTGCTCGATGGCGATGTTGATGAACACGCCCTGGCCAAGGTCTTGCAAAATGTTGCTGATGCACGCTTCGCCGAAATGGTTCACGAGATACTCGACCACAAGCGACGACTGGTAGTAGGCGAACTGCATGTGCTCCGGACTCTTGGGCACGAGGAACGCCATGCTGAGCCGCTCGACCGGCGTCATCTCGCCGCCGAGGATGAAGTTGCGGTACTCCGGCGTCATTTGCTCACCCCACGAGCTGTGCCGCAGCCGCTCCTCGTAAACGGAGATGCCCTCGCTGAACCAGCGTGGCATCTTGTTGCGCGTCTTTTGCAGCGTGATGACGTGGCAGTACTCGTGCCAGAGCAGCGACTGCCAGTTCTGCTGGAAGCCGACGAGCGACTTGGGGCTGTTGGCGGTGATCAGTCTGCCGAAGCAGACCCCCATGTAGCCGTCGCCGCCCGGGATGCCGAACGTTCGCACGGCGAAATCCTTTTTCTCGGGGAAAATCTCGACGATCACCGAGCCCTCAATCTGCGTGTTGTATTTTTTCGAGAATAACCCACGGGCCTCGGTGAGCAGATCGATTGCCTCGTCGCCGTACAGCGCCGCCTCGTCGCGGGTCATCCGCAGCAGGAAGCCGTTGCGGTCGATCGTCACATACTTTTTCAGCGAGTCGTGAAGCGTCAGCAGGTTGAATGTCGTCACGTCGTAGCCGTCGGCCTCGTGCGCCTCCCCAGCCAGTTTCCACCCTTCCTCATCCTGGCCAAGCCGCAGCAGATCCTGCGCGAGCTGCGTCTTGGCCGGGATATAATCCTTGCTGAAAGCCAGTGCCTGCCGCTGATGCGCCGCGCCCTCGGTGAAGAGGTATTTCGACGAGAGCTTTTTGCCGATCTCGTGGTCCACCAGCGGGTTGGTCTTCCAATATTTCAAGCCGCTCTCGCGCGCCGCCCTGGCTTTGTCCGGCTCGTTGCGAACGGTGTGGATGGCGGCCTGCAGCGCCCAGCTTGCGGCGTGGTGCGGATTGATCTTGAAGATTGCCTTGAGGATGCCTTTGGCCTCGTCGTACTGCTCGGCGTCGGCCTGGTTGTGCGCCTGCAACAGCAGCGACGGGACGTGGTCGGGGTTGGTGAACATCGCCGTGTGCAGCGGTTCCTCCATCTGCGACGGGTCGCTCTCGGCGTATGCCTTGGCCAGCCCATACAGCAGGTCGGCGTCCTCGGGATAATGCCCAATCGCCTTCGTGAACGTCCTGCCGGCCAGCTTGAAGTCGCGCTTGGCCAGGGCCAGTTCGCCGACTGCCAGCAGCGCCTCCCGGTTGTCGGGGCTCGACTGGAGCACGCGGTCAAACAAGTTCTCCTTCACCTGCTTGGGGTCGGAAACGGCGGCCTTGAGCAGCGCGCGCCCGATGTAGACGAGCGTGTTCTCGTCGCTAATGCCGCGTTGGCCGTTGAGGAACTGCATGATGATCTGCAGCATCTGGCCGGCCGACTCGGTGTCGCCGTTGGCCTCGTAGGCAAGATGAAAGAGCCAAAGCGCCTCGGCGTTGTATCGGTATCGGTAATCCTCCAGCAATTGGGTGGCGAACCGCTTGGCCTCGGGATACGCGCCGGTGGCCAGCTGCCCCCGGAGCAGCAACAACCGCCAGCCGCTGTCGTAATCGTTGGCGGCGATGGCCTCCTCGCTGGCCTTGATGGCCTTGACGTACTCGCCGGTGTCAAACAGTTGGCGCGCCTCCTTCAGCGTCGCCGCCCGCGCTTGGCCAAGCGCCAGGCAGGTCAACGCCACCATCGTACCAAGCCAAACTGTACGATGCATTGAACCCACCATCATGGTCATACCGCCCCTAGACTGAGAAAGTTACTGTTGCCATGTAATAAAAGTAACACCTGATCGCGGCCAGCGTCCGTTTGCCGCCCCGTTTCTTCAAGACAAATCGCCGCTAGGGCGTTGCTTTGAGGCCAAGCACTGTCAGGCTCGCTCCCCAGGAAGCCGCACCCGTGGTTTGCCCTGATCGTGCTTGCCGTCCACGGAGCCGCTTGGCCCCTGAAGGCGGCCGGGGGTTGCCTCCAAAAAAACTTGCTTCAATGGCGACCAAGCGTGAACAGTCGGCACATGGATCAGCCGGATCAATTGCGAGAACTCTTTCGGATGCAGAAGTCGCTCAACGAGCGGATAGGCGTGCAGACCGACGGGATGAGCGACGAGCAGAAAACCGAGTGGGTGCTCAACTACTGCCGCGCCATGGGGCAGGAAATCGCCGAGCTGACCGACAGCGTGCCGTGGAAATGGTGGGCCAAATACCAGAAACTCGATGAGCAAAACGCCCGCGTCGAGGTGATCGACCTGTTTCATTTCCTCATCAGCCTCGCACAGGTGCTCGGCATGGGTGCCGACGATGTGTTCGAGGCTTACATGAAGAAAAATGAGGTCAACTTCCAGCGACAGGACAGCGGCTACACCGAGAAGGATGAGGCCGACTCGAGACACATTTGAACCCGCCTCGCAACCGATGAGCGATCCCAGCGCAGACATCGCCAAGGTACTGGTTTCCGAGGAGGAAATCCGGCGGCGCGTCGGCGAAATGGCGGCACAGGTTCAGTCGGACTTCGCCGGACGCGACCTCGTCGTGGTCGGGCTGCTCACCGGGACGCTGATGTTCCTGGCCGACCTCGTGCGTGAAATCGACCTGCCGCTGCGGCTCGACTTCATCGGCGTCTCCAGCTACCGCGACGGCACCGAGTCACGTGAACTGGTGTTCACCAAGGAATTGAAACTCGACGTCGCCGGGCGAGACGTGCTGCTTGTGGACGACATCCTCGATACCGGCAAAACCCTGCGCGCCGTCATCAACAAGCTGGAGGGCATGGCCCCACGCCAGATTCGCACCTGCGTCCTGCTCTCCAAAAAAACGCACCGAGAATATGAAATCCCAGCCAACTATGTCGGTTTCGAAATCCCGGACGAGTTCGTCGTCGGCTACGGCCTCGACTACGCAGAAAAATACCGCAACCTGCCGAGCATAGGTTTACTGAAACCGGAGTTGTACTCTTGAAAATCACGTTGAAATTCTGGTCCTACTTCCGGGACCACGCCGGTTGCCCGGAAACGGAAATCGAAATCGAAAACGGAGCCACCTTGGCCAAGTTGCACGAGGCCGTTTGTGAACAATTTCCAAAACTGGACGGGTCGAAAAACAGCACCCTCAAGGCCGTTGGCCTGGAGTATGAAGACGACGAATTCATCCTGAGCGACGGCGATGAAGTTTCATTTTTCCCGCCGGTGCAGGGCGGCTGACCGATGAAAACCGAACTGACCATTTCGACTGAACCAATTGACGAGGCGGCCTTGGCCAAGCGCCGCGCGATGGACGACGGCATGGGAGCAGTTGTCTGTTTTCTGGGTGTGGTACGCGAGAGCGAGGGCGACGACGCGATCATTGCGATCGACTACGAGGCCCACGAAGAAATGGCCCGGCGACAGTTCGAACTGTTGTTCGACGAACTTAGCCAAAGCTGGCCGGTCGAGTCGGTGCGCTTGGTACACCGCATCGGCATCGTGCCGGTGAACGAGCCGTCACTGTGGGTCGAAGTGGTCGCGCCGCACCGTGCGGAGGCATTCGACGCCTGCCAGTTCCTCATCGACGAGATGAAGCAAAAGGTGCCGATCTGGAAAAAGCCGCTGCCCGCCTAGCCCAGCGCCTCGCGGGCCCAGGCGAGGGCCTGGTTGCGGGTGGTGAGTTCGCCGGCGAGTTGGCGGTTGCGAATGTCGCTGAGCAACTCCCCCAGCACAGGACCCGGCGTTTGGCCAAGCGCGATCAGGTCGGCACCGTCGATCAACGGTTTTTGAAACTCCGGCTGGTCTTGGAACTCGGCGAACTTGGCCTGCAAATACCCGAAGTTCTCCAGTCTGCCAGCGGAGGCGAGGCTGTCGAGTCGGTGCAGCGCCAGTTCGTCCGGGAAGGTCGGGCGGAGGAACAGTTTGCGCAACGTGGCGGCTCGCATTTGTTGCGCGTCCTTCAGCTGCATATGATGGCGCACGCAGGTTTTCACCGCGGCGCTCTCGGCCTTGGAGAAGCGCAGGCGGTTCAATACTTCCAGCGTCATGTCCGCGCCGACTTTTTCGTGGCCCAAGAACCGGATGCGTCCTTCGTCGCGGCTCTGCGTCACCGGCTTGGCGATGTCGTGCATCAGCACGGACCAAATGAGCGTCGTGTCAGCGTCGGCCGGAAGCTGACTGAGCATGAGGCGAATGTGTGTGAATACGTCGCCCTCGGGATGGTGCTCCGGCGACTGTTCACAGCCGAAGGTGGCGGTCAGCTCCGGCAGCACCTCGGGCAGCAACCGGCTCTCGTGCAACAGGTCGAGCCCGCGCGCGGCGTGCGGTGGGCGGAACAGCTTAAGCAACTCGTCGCGGATACGCTCGGCGCTCACCTCGCGGATGGCGGCGGCTTGTTGCTGTACGGCGGCGAATGTCTCCGGCTCGACCTCGAACCCAAACTGCGCCGCGAACCGCACGGCGCGGAGCAGGCGCAGCCGGTCCTCACCGAAGCGCTGCGCCGGGTCGCCAATGGTACGAATGCTCTTGACCTCAAGATCGGCCTGGCCGCCGACCCAGTCGTGCAGTTCGCCGGTGAGCGGATCGTAAAACAGGCCGTTGATGGTGAAGTCGCGCCGCAGGGCGTCCTCTCGCGCGTCGGTGAAGCGCACGCTGCCGGGCCGTCGCCCGTCAGCGTAGCCGCCCTCGGCGCGAAAGGTGGCCACCTGGTACTCGTGTCCGGCCTCGAGCACCATGATCACGCCGAACTGTCTGCCAACCGGGATGGTTTTATGGAACAGCCTCTCAATCTCATCCGGCTTGGCGTCGGTGGCGATGTCGTAGTCGGTCGGCGCTTGACCAAGCCGGGCGTCGCGCACGCAGCCGCCCACCCAATAGGCCTGAAACCCGGCCTTGGCCAGGCACTTGGCCAAGCTGAGCGCACCAGCTTTGAGGCTGTCAGCTGGGGTGTTGGAGGTGTCGGGCATGGCGGATCGGCTCGAGCCGATGGCCCAGTTTTCCCCGAAAACCAACCGCAATCAAGCCGCAGAGGATGCCGATGCCGATACCGGTGAACCGTTTTCCCTAAATGCCTTTCCCGAGTTTAGAGCCTCGACTAACCTCCCGCGCGTGCTGGATCGGCGCAAAACTGGCGAGAAAATGCTGCGAGGCATCCCCGTGTCGCAGGGGGTGAGTCGCAGCCGTGTCGTGGTGTTGAACCGCACGCGGATCGACCCGGCCAAGTGCGACATTGCCGAGTCCGATCTGGCCAAGGAGAAGGATCGCCTCCAGTCGTCCCTGGCGGAGACGCGCCGACAAATCCTCACCATGCAGGGGAGGCTGCGCGATGCGATGGGTGCCAAGGAGGCGCTGATCTTCGACTCGCACCTGCTCGTGCTGGAGGACCCGATGCTGCTTGAGGAGGTGTCGAGATTGATCCGGGAGGACCTGGTTTCGGCTGAGTTCGCGTTTTATCAGGCATCGGAGAAGTACGCCGACGCCCTGGCCAAGGTGGACGACGCCTACCTCAGCGAACGCGCCGCAGACATCCGTGACGTGACGCAGCGTGTGCTGGCCAACCTGACAGGCCAAACGCCATGTGCCGGCCTCACCGACCTAACCGAGCCGTGCATTGTGGTGGCCCACGACCTGACGCCCTCAGACACGGCGACGATGGACCCGGTGATGGTGCTGGGGTTCGTCACGGAAGTCGGCAGCCGCACGTCGCACACCGCCATCCTTGCGCGGTCGCTGCGCATCCCGGCGGTGCTCGGGCTGGGCGAGGCGATCCGCGAGTTGCACACCGACGAGTCGGTGCTGCTCGACGGCTTCAACGGTTTTGTCGTGATTGAGCCGTCGAAGCAGACGCTCTTCGAGTACGGTCAACTGGTCGACCGGCAAACCTCGATCGAGAAAAGCCTCGAGGTCATCCACGACGACGCAGCCGAGACGAGGGACGGCCACCGGATCATCCTCTCCGCCAACATCGAGCGATCGGCCGATGTCGAGAGCGTCCTGCAATGCGGAGCGACCGGCGTCGGCCTGTTCCGCACCGAGTTTTTGTTTATCAACCGCAGCGACCTGCCGGACGAGGAGGAACAGTTCGCCGCCTACCGCCGGGTGACCGAATCGCTCGCGCCGGATCCGGTGATCATCCGCACGCTCGATCTCGGTGGGGACAAGCTGCTCTCCCACGTCAACGTGGCGGCGGAGATGAACCCGTTCCTCGGTTGGCGCGCCATCCGGCTGTGCCTCGAGGAAAAGGACCTGTTCCGCGCACAACTCCGCGCCATCCTGCGGGCGAGCGCCTTTGGCGACCTGAAAATCATGTATCCGATGGTCTCCGGCGTGGAGGAACTCGAGGCCGCCAACGTGTTGCTCGACGAATGCCGCGGGCAGCTTCGCGCCGAGGGTGTGGCCTTCGCCGAGGCCATCGAGATCGGGGTGATGATTGAGACGCCGTCCGCAGCGATGATCGCCGACAGCCTGGCCAAGCGCGTGCAGTTTTTCAGCATCGGCACCAACGATCTCATCCAGTACACGCTGGCGGTGGACCGGTTGAACGAGAAGATCGCCCACCTCTACGAGCCGACGCATCCCGGCATCCTGCGCCTGATCAAGGCAACGGTGGACGCCGGACAGGCGCACGGCATCTGGACCGGTGTCTGCGGCGAGATGGCCGGCGACCTGGCCGCCGTGCCGCTGTTGCTGGGGCTGGGCGTGGGTGAATTGAGCGTGACCCCCTCGATGGTGCCGCGCGTGAAGATGCTCATCCGCAGCATCGAGATGTCACAGGCGCGGGAGTTGGCGGAGTTTGCGCTGGGCAGTGATTCTCCGAAGGAAATCCTCGCGCGCGCCGAGGCCTTGGCCAAGGCGGCGGTGCCGAGTTTTTTTGAGGAGTTGACTGGCTAACCAGCCACAGCGTCACGGCTGCCAAGCCTTGAATCCCGGAAGAAGGCGCACGTCCGTGAAGCGCGGATCGTTCACCACCCGTTTGTAGATGTTGTCAGCCGTCGCGTTGGTAGCCCGGCGCTGCTTGTCGAGCGTAAGCGCCTTGGCCAGGCTGGCCCACGAATCCTCGGTCCGGTCCCGCTGCGCGGCCTGCACCGCCGCCAAATCGTACCAACCTTCCGGGCTATCCGGCATCTTACGGGTCAGCAGCACCAGCGCCGCCTCCAGTTGTTTCTGGCTGCCAAGCTGGTTAAAAAACTGGGCGGCCATCAGCAGGTTGGTTGTATTGATCGACGGCTGCTCAACGGCCTGCGCCAGCACATCGACTCCCCTTTGCGCTTGGCCACGCTGTACGTGCGTCGTCGCCAGGCCCAGAGCAAGATCGAAGTTTCCCGGCTCAGCAGCCAGCTTGGCCTCGAGTTGCCTGAGCGCCTCCCTAGCGATCCTGTTTTGCTGCTCGGCCTTCGCCCCTTGGCCAAGGTTTTTATAGACCGACGCGACGGTGAAACGGGTGCTGATCTCGAGGCCGGGCTGCTGCACCAGCGAGTCGATCAGCTTGAGCGCCTGGTCATTCTGCTTGAGGCGCAGGTAGATTGTGGCCAGCTCGAGCGTCACCTTGGGGTCATCAGGATTGGCCGTGTGGCGCTGTTGCAGGCCAACGAGTTGTTGCTGGATCTGCTGTATCTCCTGGTCACTCAGGCCCAGCCCCTTTTCAACGGCCGGCGGCTTGCCCTCGAGGACGCTGTTGAACTGCTGGATGCCGTTGATCAGGTGTTTGATCATCGGGCTTTCGGGATCAAACCGCTCGTAGGTGGTGACCAGTTCAATGGCGTCGTCACGCCGGGCCTGCGCCATCTCCTTGTCACCGGCCTGGAATTCATCGTAGCCAAGCGTGAGCAGCAGTTGTGTGAAATGCGACAGCACCTCCGGGCTGTACGGGCAGAAGGCCCACGCCTGCTTGAGGGCAAAAACATATTCACGCGTCATCCGTTCCTGTTTCTGCTTCATCTCGTCGCGCTTGGCG
>Ga0208129_1000225_pt1 | contig 24132 bp, 19 predicted proteins | sample ETNtaG_13_FD_185759 | JGI IMG/M metagenome (GOLD analysis project Ga0208129, IMG submission 185759) | Marine microbial and viral communities from oxygen minimum zone, Eastern Pacific Ocean - ETNP201306PF47B (SPAdes) (version 2) | ecosystem: Environmental > Aquatic > Marine > Oceanic ...
TTCATGTTGCGCTTGGTATAGCTGCTGCATTCATCCTGACTACCACCTTTCTGCCGGCGATACGATTACTGGTTGACCGCTGGCTAGACCCTGACTTAGCCCCGCTAGAAGAGAATTCAGCTTTGGTACCGGTCCTAGACGCGGTTGCTGATTTGGCTCAATCGAGGCCTGTACCTGTAATTGTGTTAGCCCTACTACTCACAGGAGGTTCACTCTGGGTTGCACTTCAACTGGAACAGGATTTGGATATGACGGACTTGATTGACCCCACTTCGGAGATGTATAGCGCTTTCATAGTCTATGAACGGGACTTTGCAACTACAGCAGGCGAAGAAGCGGGTCTGCTGGTAGAAGGAGACGACCTGGCACGTCCAGAAGTGTTGCGTGCGTTGCTTGATACTCAATCAGCAATGGCTAACGATTCAAAGGTCGCTCAAATTAGCGGAGAGCCGCGAGCTTTCTCAATCGCGAATGTTATACAGCTGACATTTCCCCAACTTGCACCACAATTGGGTATGGTTGACGGAGATGGTGATGGGTTACCCGATAGCGCAGCAGAGACACAGCAGCTGTTGGGCCTCTTGCTGGAACAAGGCGCTGGAGACCTTACATCGACAGAGGTCAGGGCCCTTGCACGAGCGGACGGAAATGGGAGTTGTAATGGGATGCTCATCCGCGTCTCGAGTGCCGATATTGGAACTATGGGAGGCGGTGAACTACTACAGCAACTAGAGGAAGATGCAACGCCACTAGAGGACCTTGGGCTTGTGGCAACCCCGTATGGCCAGCCAATCGAACGCTACCAGATGATGAGCACTATGACAGACGGAATGCTGCGATCACTGGCAGTCTCCATAGTAATCTGTCTTGGGTTGTTAGTTCTGCTGTGCCGTTCTTGGATTGAAGGATTTGAAGCGATTATTCCAGTTCTGTTGGTGACTGCATGGGTATACGGAACCCTCTGGGCACTAAACTGGAATCTTAACCTGATTACAGTATCCATAGCGGCGATTACTATTGGAGTCGGGGTGGACTTCGCAGTTCATTTGCTTCATCGCTACCGCGAGGCTCTCAGCAAGGGCGATTTTCCGGAGGCTGCTATGTCGGCCGCAGTACGGCACGCTGGTACGCCCATTACCGGTGCGGCATTGACTACAGCGGCCGGTTTTGGTATGCTCTCCTTTTCGCCAATGACCAGTTTCAGCCAGTTTGGGATTCTGACTGCAGTGATGATTCTCTATGCTCTCGCCGCGTCACTGCTGGTACTGCCGGCAGTAGTCCTCACGGTTGCCGAATACCGTGCCGCACCAGCGTTCCCACCACGCAACGACGCAGAGCCCAATGCGGCACCTGACAATTTGTGGGGGGAAAAGGAGAGCGGAGCTCCACAGAAACGAGTTCGTCGTGTTAAGAGAATTAAGCGGAAGCGCTAGGTGGACAAACTGCTACTGCGAAATCGTCAGAATCTCTTTCTTCACGGCTCTAACCTCCCTAGACGATAATGTATCCCGACCAAAGCAATCACTATAGCCACTAACAACACAGGAACACTCATGCCTATTGGGAAACCCAAATCGTAGGCCAAATCTGGGAATAAAGCCAAGCCCAAACCCAAACCTGCAACCACTATTCCCAATAATATTACCGAGTCGGAGGGACCTTGCACATCCGTAGCCATATTTTGGCTATTCAATCACTTGTTAAATGGCTTTCAGGCAGGTTTCATCCGGCTACCCTGCGCGCGCATCCGCACTCGAAATATTTTTTATTCCAGATAGATTGCCATCCATTTAGTACAGTAGTTCAGATGTGCATTGGTGAATCTAGAATCATCTTTCAAATCAGTTATGAACTCCTCAAATCCCGAATAGTAATCGAAAGTGAGAACACGTGAAATAAAGTTGAACATCACAGTCATGGATGCATCTATTACGCAACACATGTCACTGAGATATTCCTTACTCAGTTGGGGAATTATCATCGAGCCGCCAGCTATTGCTTTCTGTTCATCATTGCCAAAATATTTCTTGAGCTTTGATATGTCATGTGTTTTTTCCTCGGAATGGGCGTAACCCGATAATTTTCCATACCGGGAATAGTTCCTGAAATTGCGATAATTTTCCTCGGGGGCAGTTAATTCCCAAGAAATCAATTCCCTCAAGAGATCACTGAAACTCAATTCCTGCCTGACGTCTGAGGCCATAGCCAGGAACTGGGCATTATCCAGAATTTTATCTCGATTGGCCCTGTAATTATTCAACTGGTCCACTAACTCTCCATAACTCTCTTTAACTGAGGATGAAAGAGGAACCTTCCACAAACCCGACTCGTGTTGTGATAGAGCTAACTGATTCAGAAAAACACCGCGCATATGGCATTCAATGAAATTACGCAATAGCGAATAGGCAATATTGTAATTCCCACAGAATGATTGGTAAATCGAATTAATGAGAATTTTGCGGGATTCTAGATGGTGATGATTGAACGCACCAAGGAGTGTAGTCGCCTGCTCCTGCTTGTTTGCGTTCTCTTCGTATGCTATAATTTCGAGATAGACTGAGTTGTATAGCGAAAAGGCATCTATCCCCCTGCCGAAATTATCTATGGAAAGTTGCTGTTCCAGATTAATCTCAGGTGTGGAGCTCTCAATAATTGACTGAGCTATACTCTGGTATTCTTCCTGTGACATTTTTCACAACAGCGCAATGTTCGCGCTTTCGCACGAACCTAGCCTATCTTTCCTTAGGAATGTCCTTAGAGGTGCTCTGCCTGTCCTTTAGTTGATCCTTGAGGTAGTCTGTACGGCTGTGGGGGCGCTTGGGATTTTTACACTCTTCTTCACCCGATTGGCATGCCTCTAATTTGGATAGGCGCTCACTTAGTTTCTCTTCAATTGCAGCCAACCTTTCTTCATCGGCTGCGCAGTCTGAATCTGCGCGACATTCTGATACGCGTTCAAGTGCTGCCTGAGTACGTGCAATCATCTTGTCAAGGGTTGCCTCGCGGTGCTCTTCGCGCTTTGCCTCACGTTCGGCTTTGCACGCTTCGCGGTCAGCAGCGCACTCCGCCAGCTTTGCCTGGCGCGCCTCGAGTCGCGCTTCCAGCGCGTCAAGCCGCGACGTGTCAGCGTCATCTGGCATATGTTCGCGGAAATCGGCCAGTCGCACCAGTCGCTTCTCGACCTGGTCCTGAAGCCTAGCCAGCCGGTCCGGCCGCTCGCTTTCAGCATCACCCTCCGCAACAACTGCGCTAGCAAGCGTGCCGACGAATAACAGGGCGGCAAAAAGAGCCGTGATTTTTGACATATCTTGTCTCCGGCGTAACAACGCCATTCGTTTACCCATGCCACGAGTTATAAAACTGCTGCCTTCGCTGAAAACCAGCCTTAAAGACGATGGCCCGTATGCGCGCGCATGGGTCTCTTCAACCCCGTCAGCTTTGCGAAAGAGGCTGTCGCTTCCATTAGCGAGCAGGTCGCTGGCAGGGGGATTATTGCCGCCTCGGGCGGTGTTGATTCCATGGCGGCCGCGGTGCTTGCGTCCCGTGCGCTTGGTGAAAGGCTTCTGGCAGTGCATGTTGACACCGGCTACATGCGGCAGGACGAGTCGCAAGCGGTCGGCCTTATGCTAAGCGAGATGAAGGTGAATCACCGCGTGGTCGACGCCAGCGACCGTTTCTACGCGGCGCTGGAAGGGGTGACCGACCCTGAGTTGAAGCGCACGCAGATTGGCGAGCAGTTCATCCGCGTTTTTGAGGAAGAAGCACGTACCTTTGACGCGAAATGGCTGGTGCAGGGCACGATTGCCCCGGACTGGATTGAGTCGGGTGGCGGGCTACGCGACACCATCAAGTCGCACCACAACGTCGGCGGGCTGCCCGAGGATATGGAGATGGAACTGTGCGAGCCTCTGCGCGAGCTTTACAAGGACGAAGTTCGCACGCTGGCAGAGCACCTCGACGTTTCAGTCGCGCAGCGGCAGCCGTTCCCCGGCCCTGGCCTGGCGGTGCGGGTAATGGGCGAAGCGACGCGCGAACGCACTGCGCTGGTGCGACAGGCATGTCACATCGTAGAGCAGGAAATCGAGGCTGCTGCAGGAGCGCGTGAGATGGAGATGCCGTGGCAGTACTTCGCGGTGCTGCTGCCAGTGCGCACCGTTGGCGTGCAGGGCGACGTTCGCGCCTACGGCCATACGATTGCTGTGCGGGCGGTCCAGAGCTACGATGCAATGACTGCACAGGCGTCAGAAATGCCGTGGGCGGTGCAGCAGCGCATCTCGCGCCGCATCACCAACGAACTCAAGGAAGACATCAACCGAGTAGTTTACGACGTTACAGACAAGCCGCCCGGAACCATCGAGTGGGAGTAATGGTGCCGGGGGCGGGGTTTGAACCCGCGACCTCCGGATTATGAGTCCGGCGCGCTGCCAACTACGCCACCCCGGCACGCGTTGTGGCGGACGGCGGGTGCCATAAAAGGATTAAGACTCAGGCGGCCTTTTTAGCGGGCGTCATCTGCCGCACGCAATGGCAGCCGACTCCGTCGGGGATTACGACCCGGTAGCGCTGGAACAGGCGGTCGCCAAACGCTGGGCGGTCGAAGGCACTTTCCAGCAGCAGGTGGAGCAGCGGAAGGGTGCGCAACCATTCACTTTCCTCGAAGGGCCGCCAACTGCCAATGGCATGCCTGGGATTCATCACGTAGTCTCAAGGACCTACAAGGATCTAGTCTGCCGCTGGCGTGCGATGCAGGGGCGCTACGTCGAGCGAAAGGGAGGCTGGGATACCCACGGGCTTCCTGTCGAAATCGAGGTGCAAAAAGCACTCGGTTTGGGAACAAACCGTGAAATTGAAGATTACGGCATCGAGAAGTTCAACACCGCCTGCCGAGAGAGCGTCTGGACCTACGAGGAGGCGTGGCGCGAGATGACTGAACGCATGGCGTTCTGGGTCGACATGGACGACCCGTACGTGACCCTCCACGACGACTACATTGAGTCGGCGTGGTGGTCACTGAAACAGATGTTCGAGAAAGGGCTGCTCTACCGCGACTACAAAGTACTGCCCTATTGCCCACAGACTGGTACCAGTTACAGTAGCCACGAAGTCGCGCTCGGTTACAAGGAAATCAGCGAGCCGTCAATCTACGCCAAGTTCAGACTGGTAGATGACAAGGCATCAATCCTGGCGTGGACCACGACCCCTTGGACCCTGCCCGGTAACGTTGGACTGGCGGTCGGTGAGGAAGTCACCTACTGCCGTATCCGTATTATCGAACCACCAGCTAGCTGGGAAGGAAATGGTGGCGCTGAAGTGGGCGAGGAGCTGATTCTAGCTAAGGATCTACTGAAGGATACGCTACGGCACCAAGTCGAGGTGCTGGCAGAATTCCCTGGCTCCGATCTTGTTGGCCAGCACTATGAACCGCTATTCCCCGGCGCGATTGAACCAGGTAGCTCGAAAACCGCATGGACTGTGATTGCCGCTGATTTCGTCACCGCCGAGAGCGGCACGGGCGTCGTGCACACGGCGGTAATGTACGGTGAGGATGACTTCAATCTGGGTCGTGCCGTCGGACTGCCTGAGGTGCACACGGTTGGGACTGACGGTTGCTTCGTCGCCGGGGTGCATCCTGACCTTGACGGTCGCTACGTCAAGGAATGCGACGGCAACATTATCGCACTGCTGGACGAGGCGGGGCTGCTCTACCGCACCGAGGAATACACGCACGACTACCCGCACTGCTGGCGTACCGACCATCCGCTGCTCTACTATGCCATGGATTCGTGGTTCGTGCGTATGACTGCCGTGCGGGAACAACTACTGGCGCACAATGCGCAGGTAGAGTGGGCTCCCACCTGGGTGGGCGAAAAACGGTTCGGCGAATGGCTCGAGAACGTCAAAGACTGGGCCATCAGCCGCGAACGGTTCTGGGGTACACCACTCCCGGTCTGGTGCTGTGAATGCGGCCACCAGCATTGCGTTGGCTCGCGCGCTGAGCTGCGCGAGCTTGCTATTGATACCAACGCCATCCCGGAAGACTTGCACCGCCCCTACGTCGATACAGTGAAACTGCGTTGCAGCGAGTGCGATGGTGAGATGACACGCGAGCCGTTCGTTATGGATTGCTGGTTCGACTCCGGCTGCGCCAGCTTTGCGCAGTGGCACTACCCCTTCGAGGACAACAAGAAATTTGAGGAGAATTTCCCGGTAGACTACATCTGCGAGGGAGTCGACCAAACGCGTGGCTGGTTCTACTCGCTGCTGGCGGTTGCGACCGCGGTTTTTGACTCCCACTGCTACCGCAGCTGCCTGTCACTGGGGATGATTCTAGACCGCGAAGGCAAGAAGATGTCAAAGTCGCGCGGCAATATAGTCAACCCGGGCGACCATTTCGACCGCGAAGGGGTTGACGCCGTGCGCTGGTATATGGTGACGGCAGGCGCGCCGTGGGCCGAGCTGCGGTTCGACCCGCAAGGACTACGCGAGACGTTCGCGCGCTTTTTCCTGACGCTCTGGAATACCTATCGTTTTCACGCAGACTACGCTGCGCTCGACGATTTCGACCCGTCGGCGGAGCCACCTGAACTGGCACCGCTTGACAGCTGGGCGCTCTCGCGGCTCGCCGCGGTTACCGAGGAATACACAGCACTCTTCGAACAATGGCGCTTCCACCGCGCGGCGCGTCTGCTGGAGGAGTTTCTAGTCGATGATGTCAGCAACTGGTATGTGCGGCGTTCCCGGCGGCGACTCTGGACTGATGCGCCAACGCAGGACAAGGCGGCTTGCCAGCACACGCTGCACATGCTACTCGAAACCGTCTGCCGGCTGATGGCACCGATTGCACCTTACCTGGGCGACCACATCCACCACGCTTTGACGGGAAGCAGCGCCCACCTCGCAGACTGGCCGGAGCCCGCAGAACGGGACCCTGCACTCGAAGAACAGATGGTACTAGTCCGCGCTCTTGCCGAATCAGGGCGCCGCGTGCGGGCCGAGGCGCAGCGACGGCAGCGACTGCCATGCCGCGCAGGCTGGATTATCGGTGGTCCCGATGTCACCCAGTTCCACGACCTGCTAGCGGAGGAGCTGAACGTCGAGTCGCTGGAGGTTGAGAGCAACCTCGAGAAATTTCAGGAGATTGAGCTGCGCCCCAACTTCAAGTCACTCGGTGCTAAAGTCAAGGGCGACCTGCCCGCCGTGAAAGCGGCACTCGAGGCGCTTGACCCAGTTAAGGGTGCCGCGGCACTTACGGCAGGCTCGCTTGAATTGGCCGGACACTCAATTGCGCCGGAAGACGTCGAACTGATTCGCGTTGAACGCCAGGGATTTGCCGCTGCAACGCTTGATTCAGGTGTTAGCTTAGTGATTGATATGGCTATCGATGATGCGCTACTCTCGAAGGGGCTGGCGCGCGAAATCACGCGCCGTGTCCAGGCACAGCGTAAAGCGCTAGATCTGAAGATTGAGGACCGCATCGCGCTTGAGGTGTGGCTGCCATCTAGTGCACCGGAGCTGGCCGCGGCAGATTGGGAATGGGTACAATCGGAGACTCGCGCATCGAACGCCGAGTTGCACCGCAAGGCAGCGCCGCAGCGGACGGAGAACTTCGAGGTTGATGGTATAACTCTAGGCTTTGCTGCTCGCCGGGCCTGAAGTAGGCAACCGCTGGGACACCACTACTATTCTACTATCTTGAAACTGGGCTGCTTGGCAACTGGCTTGAACTGCGGTTTTTCGTCTTCGACTACCTTGAAACTAGGCTGCTTGGCAACTGGCTTGAAGACTGGAGCCTCATCGATTCCAGCAGATTCGAACGATGGTCCAGTGTTCTCTGGCTGTGCTTCATCGATAGGGGTGAAAGTGGGCAGGTCGGCGCTCGCCTCGCGTACCGTTGAAGAGCCAGTACTGACCGGCTTGAACTCCGGGACAGAGGCGTCTCCGCCATACTCAAAGGCAGGTTCGCCCCCGTCTCTGAACTGCTTGATAGCCTCGGCGGCGGCATCCTTGACAGTCTCAACAGCATCACTGGTCAGAATAAGCAGCATATCCATCGCGTCATTCGGCATCTCGATTGGAGCAAAACTCGCCATGGTACCCAATGCGGCGGCCGCGCTGGCACGCACGCGGGACTTGCTGTCACGGGTAGCGATAATGTATTCCTTGACTGCGTCCTCCAGCAGCACTGGGTCTGCATCTGGTATCTTCGACCAGAGCTCGCGTGCCGCGATGTAATCGCCCGAGAGCACAGGCTCCATGAGTATTTCGAGCGTTACGCCTTTCGGCTCTGCTTTGGGAGTGGGCGTATGCTCCTGAACCCGGCGTTTTGGCGCAGCCTTGGCCTTGCGCACCTTGGCCTTGCGCACCTTGGCCTTGCGCACCTTGGGCCGTGGGTCGCCGTGTGTTCCACTCCCTTGTCTGCGCTGTTTAGCGATGTCGCCTCCGCTCTCGCTCTCGAGCCTTGATGGCCTCTTGAACTGTGGTCCTTCGTTCACCGTCACTACACTCGACCCTCTCGCCCCCATCGCCGGGGTCACCGGTTGAGGGTCGAAGAAGGGGGGTTTGGCGAGCAGAGCCCGCAGGTTGCCGTTGTTGTAGGCGTCCAGTGCGACAGTGTTCACGCCAACTTGCTTCAGCAGCTCGGGTGAGCTGTCTCCGCGCACCAGTCGCTCCAGTGTGGTGAGGAGCACCGGTTCGCTCTCTAGGAGGGTGTGAAAAGCAGGCGCCAGCCGGCCAATATCATCCCGTTTGGTCTGCAACGCCGGGTCGCCCCCGGCCTTTGGCTGTACTGTGCTATCGCCAAGCTGCACTAATTGGTGGAAAGTCTCACTCAGGAATTCCTGCGGTGAGTATGACATCCGGTCACCATACTGTGCCTGCAGGTCAGCCTTCAGCGCACGCTCGCCAAGTGCCAGTATGAACATGCAGCCTGGCAGATCAAGGAAGCCAGCCATGAATTCGAGTAGCCGTAGTAGCACCCCGGAAGTGGCCATGTCTACTCCTTGTATCAGCACTACCAGCGGCGGCTGTGCGACCAGTCGCTCCAGCAGCTTGCGCATTGCAGTGTCGAATTCACGCATCGCCACCATACGTGCGGTGCCGTGCTGCTCCTGCGACGCCAATACGTCCAGTCCGTCGAGTAGGCGACCAGTAATCTCGAGTACTGTCGTGTCATGCTCTGCCAACTCCTGCAGCAACAGCAGCAGCTGCTGGACCAATGGCCCCCCCAAATCCGGCTCGGAGAGGTGCCGTCGTGCGTTGAACGCCAACACTGTCAGCCCGCGCTCCTGCAACCGCGGCTCGAGCTCGACCAGGAGCTGTTTGCGTTCTGCGGGAGAACCTTTGTAGAGAGCAACCAGAGGCGGTGGTTTGCTTGCAGCAGCCATCTCTTCTAGCTGGCGGAGGGCATCATGCATAGTGAAGTTATGTCCTTGGGCAGGAAACGCGTCCCCGCTGCCGCCGCGGGAGTCACCATCTTTTTTAAGGGTTCGGGGGAGGTGGAAACTGAGCGCGGGGGTCGCATAGCCTGGCCAATTGTGCCGGACTTAAGATCCGGTCCGTTAGCGGTTCGCCGGTTCAAATCCGGCCCCCCGCACCAACCGCTTTAGTCCAGTTGTGCCGCCATAGTGAGCTGGTGCCGTCGTGCTGCAACACGCCGGTAGAGCCAGCGCAGTAGTGGCATCACACCCGGCAGCCTCGAGAGCAGCCAGAGCGGCCAGCCCCACCATATGTGGCTGCAGATTTCAACGAGCGCATCGGCGCCACCGAGCACGCGGTCGTCGGGAAGTAGCAGTAGCAATTCATCTGATGTGGCGTCCGTCCCTTCGCCGTTCCGGGCAAGCCGTTCGCACACCCACTCCGCCTGCAACTCCGCTAGTGAGAAGCCGACCCGCTGTGCTAGTCTGCCCCAGCTGTCAGCGAGCCCGCAGCAGAAGTCGCATTCTCCGTCATACAACAGCCAGCCCGCCTCGGACATGGCGCGCCAGCCGGCGTTGTGTAAAAGCGCGCTGTGGCGTTTCCTGGAGACCTCGTTGGGCGTTGTATAGCTTAAATATTAGTCGTTAGAAAGGTTTAGATGGTCCAGTAGACCATTGCCAGTGCTAGGATGGCGGCGACAATACCGCCCCAGGCTGCATTGCTCCAGGCCATGATTTTCGAGCCGTCTAGCGGTGGGAACGGAATCATGTTGAAGCCACCCAGGATGATGTTGATAATTACCAGGAACCGCGCTAGGTCACCAGCCCAGCCGAGCGGCCCGGCAGCGTTCGCGAGCAGCAGATAGAACGGCAGCGCTGCCAGCGCGAGTGCGATGTTTGTGAGCGGCCCCACGGCGGCGATGTGTCCATGCTGTCGGTTAGTGACATGGCCCGCAACCATCACCGCTCCCGGCGCTGCAATCAGGAAGCCAACAGCCCCCATCAGCAGCGCTAGCAGCAGCCCGTTGCGGTTGCCGCGGTATTCAGCCCAGCAACCATATTTCTGCGCCATCCATTTGTGCGCTAATTCGTGTAGGAGGAAGCCAGTCATCACCGCCGCGAATGACATCAGCAATTTCACTCCAAGTACCATTGGATGCTCCAGCGCCTGGTTGAGTCCGCCGGTTAGCGCCAACGCAAGTGCGATTGTCAACAGTGCTACCGACTCGGCAATCTGCTTTTTCTCGTAGTCGGAGAAGAGCATTCCGCCCGGGCGTCGATTCACCTGCAGTGGTTCGCCCCAGCCGGCGCTGAATGGGGAATACTCGACGTGATAAGTCGCCTGTCGACCCCGTGGACTTTCACGCCACATGGGCGCGCCACCCTGTCCCCATCTTAAGGAATTTGGCTGCCGCGCAGCACAAGCGCTTAAGCGCGCTAGCCATCGGTATGTGTGGAGGACAAGCCAGAGCTGCTGCACGCCCGTATAGCCGCCCTGGAAACGAAGCTGGAAGAGGAACGGAAAGCACATGAGACTGAGATGGCGCAGCTCAAGTCGGAGAATTACGACGCACTGGAAGCGTCACAGACACGCTATCAGGGCGAGCTCACTATACAGCGCACAAACTACGAGCGACAGATTGTGGAACTGCGAGCACGACTCGAGGCGTTCGACGCTTAATGTTAAGCCCTGCTTGCCACGGTGGGCGCCGGCGCTCCCGTGGTGTAGTCCGGCCCATCATCTCGGCCTTTCGAGCCGAATACCCGGGTTCAAATCCCGGCGGGAGCACCATTAGTATTTTGGCGCCGAGGGCGAGATTTGAACTCGCGAGGGAAAATTCCCACGGGCTTTCCAGGCCCGCGCAATTCCGGGCTATGCGACCTCGGCGCGGCGGCGTCACGTCGCTCTCGTTTTAGAGACTTGTGGACCGGTACACTTATACAGCAGGAGTAGCCTTCAAGGATACTGCGCGTAGGGTAAACTTGAAACCGGATGAGAAGAAGAGACTAGATTCTATTGTTGAGATGTTGAGGGCCACTTACTACCCGGGACACCACACCACCGCGCAGCGAGTCATAGAGCGGCATCTTATCCGCGAGTTCGGCTACAGACCCCGCGAGGCGACATATTTCGGATCCAAAGTCATTGAGGCACTGTGCGAGCTGGAGATGCTTTCGCAGGCGCCGGAAGACACAACACGCAACACTCTCTGGCGCGTTGACTTGCGTAAGCTCGCTAACTACACCAGCTGAAGCCGATCCAGAATTACACCAGCCAGTGCGCGCTTGTTTCCACTTGCTTTTTTGATACCCTTCCGTGAAACTAGCACCACTCGCGCAGCCTCTGCTTCCATCGCCTCTGTTGTGTTGGCCACAACTAAATCGGCGTACTCCAATGGCGTGTCGGCTTTTTTTATTAACTCTTCGTCGGAAACAGCATCGGCTAGTTTGAACGCTACTAGCTTCCCGGAGTGCGCCCTGCGTAGCAATGGCAGCAGTTTCGGCGCTGGCTCAAGCTCGAGGCTTATCCGCTGGCCCGAGGCAATCTTGCCCGGCTGTCGCGCCGGTCGGAAGTCAGCCAGTGCTGCCGGTAGCAGGATTGCATCCCATGCACCAAGCGACTCGACTCGGCCAGCCAGCTCCTGCAATGTCGTAAACCGCTCGAGCGGAATCCAGTTGCCTGGGGCAACCGTCGCCGACCCAAGCCAGAGCGCAACATCTGCGCCACGCGCGAACGCCACCTCGGCCAGCGCGACTGCCATCCTACCGCTGGAACGGTTTCCCAACACACGTACGTCATCGAGTGGCTCAGCAGTACCACCTCCGATAATCAGCATCCGGTGGTCAGCAAAATCGCGCTTACCGGCGAGGTGACAGGCCCATGCTGTGACTGTTTCGCGCGCCGGTAGCTTGGCTTTACCTTCTTCCAGCACGGGGTCGAGTACTGTCGCAATTTCCCGTGCGGAACTCAGGTTTTCCTGCACTACGGACGACTGCGCCATTTTTCCATCCATCGCAGGCGCAATCAACAGTGGAACACCGGAGCCGAGTAATGTCAGTGCGAAAAGCGTCGGGGGGGTGTCACCAATACCATGCACTACCTTGGCTAGCGAAGAGGCTGTGCAGGGGGCGATAACTAGCAGATCCGCGTCCGCCGTAACGTGTTCTACCTGTCCCGTGATTTCAGTAACTGGTGGTCGCCCACACGCGAACTCTAGCGCTTTTGGGCCGACGATTTCAAGCGCAGCCGCCGAAGCGACGATGCGCACTTCGGCACCGTGTCGCAGCAGCTCGCGCGCTAGCCCAACGGTCTCGACCGCGGCGACCGAACCGGTGACGGCCAGCCACACGATGCGGTCGGCGAGGGCGCTGCTGTGCTGCATGACACTGCGTGCAGGATGCTTCATACAAGCTCCCCCACGGCGCGTCTATAAGAGTCCAGCACCAGCTCGACACGTGTCTCGATGGCCTGCCACGCTGCGGTCAGCGATCCGCCACGTAGGTAGAATGCGCTTGCCGGTGGACCCCCGTCGGCCGCGCGGCAGCGCGCCAGCATTCCCAGCGCCAGCAATCGATTGATGTGCCGATAGGCGGTCGGCCGTGTCGTACGCGCCCATGCCGCTACTTCCTCGGCACTCCATGCTCGCTCTGGTCGTTGCAGGAAGCAGTCGTTGAGGATACGGAACGGCAACGATTCAGGATAGGGTAGATGGTGGGCTGAAAGGTATCCAATTCCAGCACCCAGTCGCCCTAGTTGCTGCGCTGGATCCTCGCTGGCGGGGGGCAGTTCGCGCAGTACCATGTCGAATGGATCTTCTTTCTCAACGGAGACCATTCCATCCGGTAGCGGGCTGCCTCCACTGCCAGACTCGGTTGCCAGTTGCTGTACTGCCAGACGGTAGTCAGCCAAGCAAGTACGGACCCTGGCTTCTACAGCCTTCCACGCCAGCGGCAGCGAGTGGTGCCAGAGCCGCACCCGTTTGGGGTCATCCGCCTTGCCAGAGAAATCCTCGGTTAATAATCCTAGCTCGCGCAGCCACTGCAGGTGGCGGTAAACGGCCTGAACAGGTACTTCCAGTGCTTCGGCTAGCTCGGCAGTGGTCCATCCCCGTTCAGGCTGCGGCAGTAGGCAGTGAGTGAAGAGTCGCCGACCTACGACCGCGCGCTGGCGTTCAGCCAGCCGCGGACTGTCACTCCCCAGAAATCCAGTTGCCTGTAGGAATTGGTGTGCCAGCGTCCCTTGCTCGCTGCTAAGCGCGGGCGCCAAGCCTCGCAGTCGCAGTCGGAACACTCAGCTCCACCCCTTCTCGCCTAGCTTTTCAAGAATGAGTGCCTTGAACTGCCGCGCCTTTTGGTTGCTCGAATCGAGCGCCAGCAACCGGTGCAGGTCCCCCATCGCCTCACTCAGGTCGCCGCCCTGGTAGAGACGGTCGGCACGTTCCCACAGCGCCCGTTCATTTTCGGGGTCGCACTCGAGGATGCGAGTCAGTGCCATCTGTTCCAGCTCGGGCTTTTGCTGCAGCCTGTACACCTCCGCCAGTTTCCACCACCCTTCTTTCAGCCCAGGTTGATACTGTACTGCGCGTGAGTAGCCCATCTCGTCGGCCCGTTCGAAGTCCTTCAGGCTCAGGTAGATGTCGCCGCGCGTCATGTAAGGGGCGGGATTTTCGGGCTCGAGGGAAATAGCCTGTTCCAGCGCCTTGAGCGCCTCGCGCACTTGCCCCTGCCCTGCCAGTACCCTCCCTAGCCCCAGATAGGCGGATGCCGAGTCGCATCCTAGCGAGAGCCCGGTCTGGAACGCCTCTGCGGCGGGTTCCAGCTCTTGCAGTCGCTCGAGCGACTGCCCAAGGGCCAGCCACGCATCGGGGAAGGCATAGTTCAGTTCTGTCGCCTGCGCGAAGCACCTAGCGGCACCGCCCCACTCGTCCAGCCGCCGGTAGAGTACACCCTTGTCGTACCAGAGCTGCTCTTCCTGTGGGGCAATCTCGAGTGCCATTGAGAAGTAGATGATGGCGCGGTCGTACTGGCGGTGACGCAGCAGCGCACGCGCTTTGGCTGCCCAGAGTCGTTCATCCTCCAGCAGTATCCCATCCTGCTGCGCACGAAGCATAACGCGGTTGGCCGCCTCTAGCGCCATTGAGGGGTGCCCCTCCTCCAGCGCCTGCTCAACCTCGTCGAGCATCACCCGCCGCGCTTCGCGGTCACTCCGGCGCAGAAGGAACAGCATTCCACTGCCTGCCATTGCCAGCCCGCCACCCAACAGGCCGCCGCTGGCCATTTCGGGCGCTACAAGCCAGCCAATACAACCCAGTCCTGCCAAGTAGCATCCTAGCACGAAGCCAGCGAGCTGATAGCGTCGGTGGTGCAACCCCGCCATCCCAAGCCCGAGTAACAGCAGCGGCAGCAGCAGCGCCATCGCGGCAGGTTGCAGTACTGCTAGTAGCAGTATAGCGCCACCGCCGAGCGCCATCGAGAGACCTAGCATAAGCTGGCTGCGCGGGAGCAGCCCTAATCCGTGCAGAAACAGCATCACACCTACTCCACCTAGTCCCGCTGCAGTGGCAGCTACCCACGGCAGCGCAAGCCAGATTCCAACCCCGGCGCCCGCGATGCCGCCTAGCGCTAGGAGAACACCTGCGGCGAGCGTGTCACCCGGGCGGCGTGGCCCGGTGTGCAGGTTCAGTGTCAGCAGCAACCCCAGTCCACTCCAGACCAGCAACAGCGCGCCGGCGGCGACTCCAGCTAGCCGTAGCCATCCCAACTTAGTGGTGTCCCAGACTGCCAAGCAGGCCCACGCCAGCGCCAGCAGCGCCAGCGCCAGCAGCACCGTATCGCGGCTCCGTCCTCGCAGTGCGTTGCGCATGCTATCTAGCATTCGTGCTGGCATCCCGTGCACACTTGCCTCGTCAGCAACCATGTAAAGCCTTACTGCTAATATATTGCAATTATTAAGACTGCCTCATCTCCACATCTAGTTTGCTCGCTGCCAGCGCCAGCGCCTGCACGACCGCCTCGGGAGTCTCTCCGGCACCGAAGATAAAGCCGAGGTACATTCCTCCATCAGGCGGCGGCACCAGCATCTGTCCGCGGTGTGCGGCGATACGTACTCCGGTCACACCTTCTATCGCTTCTGCCATGTGCACCCCCTCAACGGCACGCAATTTTCCCGCCCGTGGAGGGTAGAGCATACGCACCCCTACCGCACTGCCGTCGTGCTCCAGAGGCGGTAGTCTGCGACCGAGTGCCCGCAGCAGCAGAATCTCTTCGAGTGGCATTCCGGAAAAGCGCAGTACACTAGCGCAAAGTCCACCAATCGAGCGACCGGCGATTTCTATCACCCATGCCTTCCCGTCGTGCAGTTTTAGCTCGGCGTGGATAGCCCCTTCACTGAGGCCGAGTGCTGTGGTGGCACGCTGAACGGTTGAAGCCAGCTGCTGCCGTTCCTCCGACGAGAGCGCAGTGGGTGCGACGTATGTCTCTTCAGGGAAAAACGGCCCTTTACCCAGGCCGGGCTTGTCAAATATCTCTAGGATTTTGATCGTGCCGTCGCATGCTAGGGCTTCAACCGCCACCTCGCGGCCCGAAATATAGCGCTCAACCAACACACCATCACCCGCCAGACGACCGACCGCCGGCTTAGCCAGCAGCGCGCGCAAACGCGCGAGCGCAGACACGAACTCATCAGTGTCGTTGGCACGGATTACTCCTTGCGACGCTGCCAGTCGGCGTGGCTTCAGGACACAGGGGAAACCGACCACTGCCGCCTCGACACGGGTGTCTCCGCGAGTTGCTAGCTCCCGCGACACTTCGACTGGATCATCATTGTCGGCGACTAGTCGCCACGCAGGCTGCGGCAGCCCCGCCGCCTCTAGCACTTCACGGCAGTGCAGTTTGTCGCGCGCCGTCGCTACGGCTTCTCTGGAGTGGTGTCGCAGCTCCAGTCGTTCTGCAATGGCCGCTGCAGCCTCGGTAGCACCGTCATCTACGGCTAGCACAGCCTGTAGCGGATGTTGTTGAGCGAAGGCAGCCGCTTGCTCCGCGGCAGTCTCGGGTCTGCTGAAATCTAGGGTCAGTAACTCCGTTGGCCGTAATTCTTCCAAGGTAGAGGGTTCTTCGCTGGCGATGGTGACTGCAACACCCAGCGTGCGCGCGGCATTACTGAATGGAGCAGCACGGTAGGTGGTGGTAGGCACCAGCAGCAGCAGACGGTCCATCTTGGTAGCAGGCTGCAGTGTCTATTTGCTGGCGCCGCAGGCACTGCAGCCGCCGCCACCACCGCCCGCCTTGCCACCGCCGCCGCCCTTGCCGGACTCGAAGTAGGGGCTCTCGCCCTGGTAGTGGTTGGTGACGTCGACGACCTCTTGGATTTCAGGGACTTTCTGCCGCAGGTAGGATTCGATACCGTGTTTGAGTGTCACATCGGCCATGCCGCACCCTTGGCAGCCGCCGCCCATCTGGACGAACGCCTTCCCCTCCTCGACCCGCTGTAGGGTGACAACGCCACCATGGTTGGCGATACTGGGGTTAATTTCGTTGGTAAGGACAGTCTGCACGCGCTCGAACAGCTCTTCTCCGCCCGCCGGGACAATGTCGCCCACGGCCGGTTCGCCGCTGGCGATTTGCGCGCGGATGGCGTTGCCTATTTCCTTGCCGATTTCGGGCCACTCTGCGTCGCCCTGTTTTGTAACACTCACAGTGTCACGTGCGATGGCAACTGCACTGACGGCCGACAGCGTGAATAGTGCTTCGGCCAATGGCGCTCCCTCAGCTGCCGCTGCGGAGTCGAAGCTGGCGTTCCCAGCGTGCAGGCTGCGATCGACGACGAAACGACACACCTGTGGGTCTGCGGTCGGCTCGCCACGAATTCGAATATCAGTCATTCTGCTGGGGGTTGGGCTGTCATGCTATTAAGTGCTGCGGCCACCGACTAGCAATTCCGGACTCGGCTCGGCACAGCAATACCAGCTCTCGGTGAGCTGCGGTCCCGGCGTCACCGCTACTGACTGTGGCGGTTCGAGCCCTGCCGCGGAGCGCGCCAGGCTCCAGAGCGCGTGGAATACCGCAGCGTCATCGCCCCCCTGTTCGGCGACTTCGACCGCCTCGCGATGCAGCGCGTCGAGCCGCGGGTCAGGGTGCTCCCAGCGGTAGCCAAAGTCCCCCGCGCGAAGCTCGCGCAGGTGCGGCGTCATCTGCGGATGGTCGAGCAATAACGACTCGGGTGGCAGCAACAACCGGATGGTGAACTGCACCGGTTCGATGGCCCCCACCAGTGCGTTGACTGCGGCAAATTCGAACAGCTCCAGGTAATCATCGAGGGTCGTCCACGGTGTGAAGGCAACCAACGATGGTCGCAGTGCAATCCCTGCCGTGCGTGTCACCGCCAGCGCCCGCTCAACGTCGCTGCGCGTATGGCCCTTGTCCAAGATTTCTAGCACATGAGCGCTGAATGACTCAACTGCCGTGACAATGAACAGGCAGCCATACTCCGCCAGTTGCGGAAGTAGGTCGGCGTGGTTCACCAGGTGTTCGACCTTGGCGGTGATGTCGAACGTCAGCTGCGGGAACTCCGCATGCAGCGCTTCAGTCACCCGTAAGGCGTGACGCGGTCCGTTCAGGAAGTCGGGGTCACCAAAGGTGATGTGCTGGGCCCCCGAAGCGACTTGCATGCGTATCTGCTGCAGGACATTCTTGACGGGGACGGCAAAGAAGCGGCCGTTGTAGACTGGTGTAACTGGGCAGTGGCGGCAGGCGTACTTGCACCCCCGCGTCGCCTCGGCAAAGCCCGTCGGAATGGAGTGGTCATTGTTCAGTAGCTCTGCATAGTTTCCCGTAAGGCCGCTCGCATCGGGAATTGGGTAATCTTGCCGCGCCAGTAATGGCGCTGCGACCGCAGCAGGCGCTTCGCCTCGCGCCAACGCCTGCGCCAGCCCGACCAGTGCCTGTTCCGATTCGCCGCCAAGGCAGCTGTTGGCAAGGTTTCCAAGCAGCCATTCACGATTTAGCTGCGCGTAGAGCCCGTGGAAGCAGATATGCGCCGCTGCGTTCAGCGCGCGGATGCGCTGTGCGACCGGCACCGCCAGCCGCAGCGCGGTGTGCATCGGGACCGAAATCGCGACCAGTTTCGCGGCACGCACAGCTACCTCGTCTAGTTCGCATATGGCCAGGTCAATTACCTTGGGCGCAAAGCCGGCGCGCCGCAGAAACGCCGCTGGCCAAGTAATGCCGGCTGGGATATGCCCCAACTCGTAGCAGGAGAGCAGTAGGATAGCGCCGTCGCCGTGCAGGTTGCCCGCGTCGCCGCTCAAACTTCGAATGCCGCCGCGTCGCTCGCGTTGTCTCCAATGGCGCGCAGCCGCGCAAACTCGTAGATGCCGCTGTTGTGCCCGTCACTGAAATCGAACCGTACCGCGTAGCGGCCGATGCTGGCCGTCGAGGCGACGACAATGTCGGTGGGAATCTGTTCCGGCAGCAGTAGCTTTTCGCCCGAGAACTCGTCAACGCAGCCGGCGCAGGGGCATTCGCTGCGCAGCGTGTGCGCCGGGATAGCCTGCTCGACACCGTCACGCCACTTCACCTGCACTGCGCCGCCCGCGGCGATTGCCAGCTCCTGCGGTGCGGCAGGGTTGAGGGCTTCACCCAGCGCCGTTGCGGAAGCACGCGCCATCGCTTCGCCCGCAAGTGCCCTGAAGGCATCACCGATTTCGCCCTCCGCGAGCGGCTCGCCAGCGTCCATAGCTGTGGCGATGCTGGAGTTGAGCGGGATTCGCGCCAGTAGTGGCAAATCCATTGCTTTCGCGACAGCTTCGCCACCTCCCTCACGGAAGATGGGGTCATGGTGATCGCACTCTGGGCAGTGGTAGTAGGCCATGTTCTCGATTATGCCTAGAATTGGGACCTTAACCTGCTGGAACATGCGCAACCCCTTCTCGGCGATAGTGTGTGCCACCACCTGCGGTGTGGTAACGATGAGGACTCCCGAGAGCGGTACAGACTGGGTAAGCGTTAGCTGAATGTCGCCCGTTCCTGGCGGCAGGTCAACGAACAGGTAATCGAGTTCGCCCCATGCTACCATGCCGAGGAACTGCTGCACCAGTTGTGATGCAATCGGCCCGCGCCACACCACTGGTGTCTCTTTTGTGGTCAGGAATCCCATCGACATAATCTCCAGACCGTGCGCCTTAACTGGCTCAAGCACTCCCTGCTGCCCCCCAATCAGACGATGTTCACGCAAGCCGAACATCCCTGGCACCGATGGACCATAAACGTCAATATCGAGTATACCAACGCGTGCTCCGGCCTGCGCACAGGCGAACGCTAGGTTCACCGCGATAGTGGACTTGCCAACGCCACCCTTGCCACTGGCGACAGCGATAATCTGCTTCACCTGGGCCAGCGCAGCGGGCGTTGTCGGAGCTTCGAGAGCTGGCAGTCGCGGCACTTCCCACGCTGTTTCAATTTCGACTGTATCTATTCCGTCGAGTGTTAGCAGTGCCTCACGGCACTTACCTGCCAGCTCTTCGCCGTGCGGGGACGCGGGCGATGGCAGGCGCAGCGTGAAGCGCACACGATTGCCACTGCTGGTCAGCCCGTGAACGTAGCCTAGGCTGATGATGTCTCTCCTCAGTAGCGGGTCCTTAATGGTTCGCAGCGCTTCTTCGGCTTCCATGAGAGATGCCACGGAGTCATCACAGTATTTGGAGTTTTTCTTCAAAAAAGTGGTTGACGGCGAACCCGGATTCCCGTGGGCTCGCGCACCACAGTACCGCCGGGAACGCTGGTGGGCTTAACTTCCGTGTTCGGAATGGGAACGGGTGAACCCCACCGCTATGGCCGTCAGACCGTTGGCTTGACCTTGGGGGGGTATTTAGAATTTAGTGCCCGCCAGCCGTTTCAGGCCTCTACGGCCGCTTTGCGCACCTGCCGGATGCGTTCGGACGCTTCGCGACGAGCGATGCGCTCCTGTCGCCGCGACTCGACGCGCTCCGTGATGAGCTTCATGTACATCGCGTCGTGCTCCATCAACGGCGAGTCGGAAATCATAATCACATCGTAGTTGTTCTCGAGGATTACCTCAGCCAGGTGTTCGAACTTGATTTCACCTTTTTTGACCGGTGCGTAGTGCCGTTCGTTGCCGTCAACGTCGAATTCGACCCCCGAAAAGTGGCAGTAAAACTTCGCGAGTCGTAGATTGGTGTCAAAGAAGTCAAATACCTTCTTGAAGCTCTCACGGTCGTTGAGCCAGCGGCTGCCGCGCGCGTGGAGGTGCGCCCAGTTAATGATTGGCACCAGCCCGCGTACTCGCTGGCAGAGTTCGGTAATTTCGCGCAGCGTACCGAACAGGTCCGGTCGCCCCGCCAGTTCGACGCCGATGCTCGGGCGGTAGTTGTGCTGTAGGTAGTAATTGCGCAGCTCTCGAAACATTGGCACTAGCGCCTCGATTGCGTCTCGCGAGGAACAACCATGGTATGGTCCAATGTGGGTAACAATGGTACGGGCACCGATTTGTGAGCCGATTTCGCCGGCAAACTGCAGGAACTTGCTCGACTTGTTGCGCATGTAGCCGTTACCGAGGAAATCCATGTAGTAAGGCGCGTGAATCGCCATGTAGATATCTAGCGAGTGAGCAATCTCGCCCAGCTCTTCGAAATCGTCCAGTTCATTCACTGCCTTGCCGCGCACCAGCTGAATTTCCATAGCGTGCAATCCCAGTGCATGAATGTCCTCAATCCCGTCGCGAATAGTACGTCCCTTGCACGAGAGAGGTATCCCTGCTGGCCCGTAGCGAATCATACTTTGGCCCGCAAACCGGGGTTCTATTTTACCTGTTGGCCGTTTTATAACGGAGCGTTGACTGCCGCGGCCGTGAGCGGGCCAGAGCGGGAAGCAAAGTGGCAGCAACGCTGGGCAGACGCACACATCTTCGAGGCTGAGCCCAATCCACAACAGGAGAAATACTTCGTCAATTTCCCGTACCCCTACGTTAACGGCTACCCGCACCTAGGGCACGGCTTTACTCTGCTACGCGCCGAGATGATGGCGCGCTACCAACGCATGCGCGGGCGCAATGTGCTGTGGCCCTTTGCGTTCCACTGCACAGGTACTCCTATTGCCGCAGCTGCGCAGCGTGTTGCCGAGCAGGAGCCGAGCCAGCTACGCGCATTGGAGCAGATGGGGATTACCGGCAAGCTGGCTAAGTCGCTGGCAGAGCCGCAAGCGTGGTTCGAGCACTTTCCTGAGCGTTTCCAGCAGGATTTACAATCACTGGGACTGGCAGTCGACTGGCGTCGCAGCTTCATCACTACCGACCAGAACCCTGCTTACGACACCTTCATCCGTTGGCAGTTCAACCGCCTGCGCGAAGGGAACTACCTGCGCAAGGGCTCGTTTCCGGTAGTCTGGTGCCCCGAGCGCGAGACAGTGGTCGGCGACCACGACCGCATCTCTGGTGAAGGTGAAACACCGCAGGAATATTGCCTGCTCAAATTTCGAGGTGACGCTGGTACGCTGGTTGCCGCAACGCTGCGGCCCGAGACAGTCTTCGGACAGACCAATCTGTGGGTTGACGGCAGTGGCACCTACGCGAGAGTGCGAGTGGATGGTGAGGAGTGGATTTGCTCGGAACAAATGCCGGACAAGTTGCAGCTACAAGGCCACGATGTGGAGGAACTAGGCACGATTGCCGGTAGCGAATTGATTGGCCAACGATATGCGCCGCCCGGCATCGATCGTGAGCTCATTGTGCTGCCGGCCGATTTCTGTGACGCCACTATCGGCTCTGGCATCGTGACGTCAGTTCCGAGCGACGCGCCAGACGACTGGCAGGGGCTAGCTGACCTGCAAGAATCTGTGGAGCTCTGCGCGGAGTGGAATCTCGACCATGAATATATAAAGAAAATCGAGCCGCTTGCTATCATTGATTCGGGTGAACTCGGCACCGTTCCGGCTCCTGTACTCTGCCGCCAGAGGGGTGTGCGCGACCAACATGACCGCGCTCGGCTGGAGGAGGCAAAGCAGCAGCTCTACTTGCACAGTTTCCAGCATGGTACGATGCTCGACTCGATCGGCATGAACTGCGCTGGACTACCGGTGGACGTTGCGCGCGAAAAGGTGCGCGCGACACTCATCGCTAGCGGTGACGCCTTGCGCTACTACGAACTGACTGGTCCCGCACGCAGCCGCTGGCTCACCGACTGCACCGTCAAAATTGTGGAGGATCAGTGGTTCCTGAAATACGACGACGGTGATTGGACTGCGCGTACCCGCAAGGCGCTCGATTCCATGGAGCTTTTCCCAAAGAAGGCGCGCACCCAGTTTGAGTACGTGCTGGACTGGCTACGTGACTGGGCCTGTGCACGTGAGCATGGTCTGGGGACACGGTTGCCGTGGGACGATAAGTGGGTTATCGAATCGCTCAGCGATTCGACTATCTACATGGCCTACTACACTGTCGCGCATCATGTCAATTCGCTGCCAGTCGAGAAATTGAGTGAGGAACTTTTCGAGGCACTCTTTGGTAACGGCGACCTTGCAGCGGTGCCCAACATCGACGCCGAACAGGTTGCCGCCTGGCGTGACGAATTCGAATATTGGTATCCTTACGACTTGCGCGTGAGCGGCAAAGACCTTATCCAGAATCACCTTTCTTTCAGCCTCTTCAATCACACTGCCGTCTTCCCTCCAGCGAAGTGGCCACGCGGTTTCGCGGTTAACGGCTGGGTGCTGGTCGACGGCGAGAAAATGTCAAAATCTCGCGGCAATTTCTACACTATCCGACAGCTGATTGACCGCTACGGTGCTGATGCGACTCGTTTAACACTCTGCAATTCCGGCGAAGGCCTGGACGACCCTAACTGGGAGGGGAGCTTCGCTGACACTGCCGGACGCAAGCTGGAGCGCTGGCTGCGCTTTGTCACCGAGAACGCTGGTGGTGGACGCGACGAGCCACACCCTGTCGATGACTGGTTTGCAGCTACACTATCACAGGCAGTCCACGACGCAGGCCGTGCGTGCGACCGGATGCGATTCCGCACGGCTATGCGTCATCTTTTCTTCGAACTACCACACCACTATCGTTGGTACCTGCGCCGCTGCGGTGAGCCTCATCGCGAATTGCTGCACGACTATCTTTCAACCGTTACGCGTGGGCTGGCGCCGATCGTTCCGCACTTGGCCGAGGAGGCGTGGGAAGTGCTGGACGGCGACGGCTTCGTCAGCACGGCATCGTACCCCGATGGCAAGCCGGCGTCCGATAAACTGCTACGAGGCGAGGCGCTGATCCAGCGCACGCACGCCGATATCGAAGCTATTCTGAAGGTAGCGCACATAGAGTCGCCGCAGACAATTACGTTGCTGGTCACACCCGACTGGAAGTGGCAGGCTGTCGGCATCGCCGCTGAATTGGCAGACGAGCGTGGCCGCGTCGAGTTGCAGCATCTGATGAAGATGGCTATGTCTGCGCTGCCCGCCGAAGCTCGCAAGGAGGCTGCTAGCTTCTTGAAACAATGGACACTGAAGGAAATACCCACTCTGGGTCCGGGCTGGGCTGCACGCTATATGGAGCAACTAAACGAAACGATAGTACTGGAACAGGCGGCAGATTTCCTTGCTGATGCGTTCGACTGCCGTGTTATAATTGCCGCTGCGGGAGATGCAAAAGACGAAGCTGCCAGCAAGGCCCGCCAAGCGGCTCCATTGCGCCCCGCTATCTTCGTCAAATAGC
>Ga0208129_1000237_pt1 | contig 23651 bp, 16 predicted proteins | sample ETNtaG_13_FD_185759 | JGI IMG/M metagenome (GOLD analysis project Ga0208129, IMG submission 185759) | Marine microbial and viral communities from oxygen minimum zone, Eastern Pacific Ocean - ETNP201306PF47B (SPAdes) (version 2) | ecosystem: Environmental > Aquatic > Marine > Oceanic ...
GATATAATCATTTAGTAAAGATTTATTATCCGAATAATCTTTACCATTTCTATCAATATTTCTTCCAACTTCTTTTAACCTTTCACGCGTATTCATCATAATCTTTCTTGGAGATAACAATTTACCAGTCTGATTAGCTGGACATTCTGATGTGCATCTACCGCACTCAGTACAAGAATATGCATTCATTAATTGCACCCAATTTAAATCAGTTACATCCTTAGCTCCAAAAGATTCTGGCGGAGTAATATCAGAAGGTTGTGTTGCATAAGGATCAGCATTAGGATCCATCATAAGGCTAACTTCTTTAGTAACAGAAGATAAGTTTTCCATCTTGCCCAACTTTTCAATATTCGAGAAATATACATTCGGTATTGACATAACCACATGAAAATGCTTAGAATAAGGTAACTCATTAAGAAAAATAAGCACCAGTAAAATATGTGTCCACCAACTAATTTCATGAAATAAATGCAAATTCCAATTAGTAAAATAGGAAAGTAAGAAGTTACTTACGGGGAATGTGCCATAATAATCCTGAGGATGAATACCAATGTAGCCAATATTCATTGTAAGTAAGGAAACCATCAAAAAAACAATTATTACTAAAGCAATTATTGCATCTATTGAAGAAGATTTCTTCATCTCTTTTCCAGAGAATCTTTTAATCTTCATAAAGATTCTTCTGAACATAAAAATAAGACAGGAAACAAGGACCAAAACTGCCATTACATCCCCTGATGCTGTAACCAAATTATAAAAACTACCCAATTCCCCGAAAAACCTCTCAAAACCAAAAATACCATCCATCATCATTTCCAAAGTACCAATGGTAATTACCAAAAATCCCCAATAAACTAGTGCATGTAAAATGCCTGAGAATGGGCGAGCAAATAACTTAGTTTGTCCAAAAGCTATCTTTAATAATATCTTTGTGCGTTTTAATGGTTGATCAAAACGATTTTTTGATTTTCCTAAACGAATATTACGTACTATTTTCCAAAGATTAAAGGAAAATAGACTAAGTGCAAAAATTAAAATAAAACTAAAAATAAAGTTTTCAAGATGCATACTTATTCCGATTAAGGTCTTTTGTAGGATTTTGATTTACCTCCTAAAACAGAAAAACCAACATATCTCTTGGGGTTTAATTTGATATCTTTTATTAGTGTTTCCAATTCTTTTGAGGATTTCTCTAGATTAAGATACAAATCCTTATCATTGATAAACATACCTAAACTTCCTTCTGAGTCACTTATCTTTTTAGAAATTTCATTCAAACTAGCAAGCGTAGTTTTTATATTTGACTTTGCAATATCATCTGATAAGTCAGAAAAATTCTTTAAAATATTTGTAATTTCATCATTATTTGCTTCCAGATTTTCTATAATACTTGATATTCTCTCATCATTCTGATCCACAATTTTGTTAACTTTCGTCATAGTTTGCGACATAGTGGTAAAGGTATTATCCAGACTTACCAGACTCTTTGTAAGGCTCTCACGTGCATCCTTGCTTAATACAGAAGTAATGACAGTTACAACTGAATCTATTGAACCTATAAGTTCTTCTGCCTTATTCTTTAAGGGTAATACTTGCAAGTTTACTTCTTCTTTAAGACTAGTTTCCATATCTGTTGCAAGCGTATCTCCCTTAGCTAAGAATTCTTTAGAATTACCTAACTGAAGAGCAACTCCCTTTGTCCCCATAATATCTTCATTTACAATCTTCAGTACACTATTTTCAGGAATCTTAATATCATTATTAATACTAATTACAACTAATAATTTATAGTTATCCTCAGATAGTAGCTGTATTTTCTTTACGAAACCTACCTTAAATCCACTTACCATGACTCCACTTCCCTCTTGCAGGCCTCCAATTCTATCATAAAGAGCATAAAAAGTTTTACTACTGTCAAATAGATTACTTTCTTTCAGATAATTTGTTCCCCAAACCAGCAATACTATTGAAGTAACTACAAGGATTCCTATCTTAATTTCTTTCGATATTTTTTTCATAATCTTAATTATTGATTTTGCAAACTTAACGCTTCTTTTACATTTATTCTAATACCATCTTTTAAAGCAACTATAAATGCTCCATTAAAGCCCCTTTCTACCATCTTAATTCTCAATTTATCTGCGACCCTTTTACTGGGGGTATTTCCTACAAAATACTTGTATGTTCCATTAATAATTTGTTGTTCAACTTCTAATCCTTGAAACTTTTCACTGCTTTTCATCTCTTTTAAATAGGTTCCTATTTGCACCTTAAAGATAATATCTTGTTTTGAATCTATCACAGTATCTTGTTTTACAATTTCTTTTTTCCAACTATTTCTGTCTATCCTAGTTTGATTGTAAATTAATCTCTGTTCTGGTGTCATATACAATTCAGTACCACATTCTTTATCTGGAATTTGATTAGCTTTCTTTTGATTAGTTACTTCTTGATTATTAGAAATCTGTTTTGAAGCTTGTTCTATACTTTCTTTATAACTTCTAAAAGCCCTAAAGATTGCTGAGGCAATATATGTCTTCCCTTCATTTGAGTTCAAATAATCCTCCTCCTTTGGATTTGTAAGAAAGCCTGTCTCAATTAAAATAGAAGGCATATTGGCCCTACTAATAACATAAAAAGGAGCCTGTTTTACACCTCTACTTTTCCTGTTTGCTCTTGTTGCAAACTGCTGTTCTACTTCTTCAGCGATTTGTAAACTTTGCCCTAAATATGTGTTTTGAGTTAAACTAAAAACAATATAACTTTCTGGAGTATTAGGATCAAAACCTTCATAATTTTGCTTATAATCGTCCTCCAAATAAATAACTGCATTTTCTTTAATCGCAATACCCATATTGGCTTTCAACTTACTCATTCCCATCACATATACCCCTGCTCCATAAGCATTGGGGTTTGTCCATGCATCACAGTGAATGGAAATAAACAAGTCTGCATTATTATCATTTGCCAATTGTGTTCTCTCATGCAATTCTAAAAATTTATCATTTGTTTTACGAGTATATATTATCTCAATATCAGGATAAGCTTCTTTCACATAATTGCCAAAAAGTAAAGAAATATCAAGTGCAATATGTTTTTCAGTTTCTTTATACCTTCCAGTTCCCAGATTTCCGGGATCTTTTCCTCCATGCCCTGGGTCAATTACTATTTTTTTTATGCCGTTATTTGCATTTTGAGATTGGGATGGAAAAACTACAATCGTAATTAAAAGAAAAACTATAATTATGCGTTGTAGATTTAGTAAGTGAAAATTATAGATTTTCTTTAAATTTAGCACAATAAACATTTAAGGTATTTGACACACAAAAATAACATTAATAGATTGTATTTGAAAAGCAGATTCCTCATTGTATCTCTTATTTTCTTAACATGTCTTGCTAATAACTCTTTTGGTCAAGAATCAGTTGTTATTACTGACACATTAGAAGTTAAGGATTCCACAAACAAAGTTTTTATTAATGATGACGTTCTGTATAACTCCTCCGATTCCATGCGCTTTGATATTGTAAATAAAAAAGTTTTTCTTTATGGGGATGCATTTATTAAATATGAGAATACAGAAATTAAAGCCGATATTATTGAAATTGATTGGACAAGAAATCAAATTTTTGCAAAAGGGAGAATTGATTCTTCTGGAAGAATGAATGGTTACCCTTATTTCAAGGAAGGAGAAAAAACCTTTAAAGCAAAAGAAATGACCTATAATTATAAAAGTAAAAAAGGAATAATTAAGGAATTAGTCACCAAAGAAGGAGAAGCTTTTATTCATGGGAAAAAGGTTAAAAAAAGCCAGTCGGAAGTAATGTATCTGAGAAAAGGAGAATACACCACTTGCAATGCAGAAAAACCACACTTTTCAATTCGTGCAAACAGAATAAAAATTATTCCTGGCAAGAAAATAGTTTCCGGTCCTGCTTACTTAACGGTTTTTAATATTCCTACCCCCCTCTTTCTTCCTTTCGGATTTTTTCCAAATACTTCCAAAGAGAGTTCTGGAATACTTATTCCTTCTTATGGAGAATCGGTAAATCTGGGTTTCTTTCTAAAAGATGGAGGCTATTATCATGTATTAAATAAACAAATGGACTTGTCGATAAAAGGAGATATTTACACAAAAGGAAGCTGGGCAGCACGCTCACTTTTGCGATACAAAAAACGATATAAATATAACGGTAATCTGAATTTGAGCTATGGAAGAATGATAAATAGCGAAAAGGATCTTCCTAATTACAGTTTGAAAAAAGATTTCTTTATCAAATGGACACATAAACAAGACCAAAAAGCCAATCCTTCTCTACTGTTTTCTGCAAATGTGAATGCTGGAAGCAGCACTTACCATAAAAACAATTCCTACAATGCAAACGATTATTTGAGTAATACATTTACTTCAAGTATTAGTTTAAATAAAAAATGGGAGGGAACACCTTTTAATTTATCGACAACTCTAAATCATAATCAGAACACAAATACTAAAATAGTAAACCTCACACTGCCAGCAGTTACTTTTAGTATGAACCGTATTTTCCCATTTAAACGTAAGAAAGTTGGAAAAACAAATTGGTACGACAAAATTGGAGTGAGTTATAGTATGAATACGAAAAATGAAATTTCAATTACGGATTCTCTCCTTTTCAAATCAGATGCTTTATCAAAATATAGAAATGGAATGAAGCACTCCATTCCAATTAGTACATCCGTAAAACTATTGAAGTATTTTACTTTTTCTTCCAGATTTAATCTAACAGAAAGATGGTATTTAACCCAAATCGAAAAAAGTTGGGATGGAAGATCTATTGTAAACGATACCTTGCGCAAATTTACAAGAGCACACGATTATAGTATGTCGTCATCATTGAATACAAAATTGTATGGAATTTCTCAGTTCAAAAAAGGAAAAATTGCGGCATTTCGTCATGTTCTAACGCCAAATATAAGTCTCTCTTATCGTCCTGATTTTAGCAAAGAAGATTTTGGCTATTACAAAACAGTTCAGTCTGATACATTAGGAAATACGCAAACCTATTCCGTAATGCAAAATGGAATTTATGGTAGCCCAGGCAGTAGCAAAAGTGGCAATATCAATTTTAGCTTGGGAAATTTGATTGACATGAAAGTTAGAAGTAAAAAAGACACCACTGAAACACTCAAAAAAATTACACTTTTACAAAGCATGGGGATTTCTTCTTCTTATAACATTTTTGCGGATTCACTCAATCTCTCTACGATAAACTTGAATGCCCGCACAAAACTTTTAGGACTATTGGATGTTACTTTTTCGAGCAGATACGACCCTTATATTATAAATAGTAGTGGCAAAAGAATGAATCAATTTGAAATAAAGAATGGGCGATTAGCCCGTTTTACAAATGCCAATGCAGCATTAGGATTGAATATCTCTGAAAGTTCTTTTAATAAAAAAACAGAGGGCGAAAAAGAGCAAGAGAAAAAGGAAGATGATTCTTATAAGATTCCTTGGAATTTGAACATGAATTACAACATTGCTTACAATAAAAATAATCAAGCCTCATCAGAGGTTACCCCTACACAATCTTTAAATTTTTCCGGAAATATCAAAATAACACCAAAATGGAAAATTGGTTTCCGTTCTGGTTACGATTTTAAGGAGAAAGAACTTACTTATTCTTCTGTGGATGTATATAGAGATTTACATTGTTGGGAATTACTTTTTCATTGGATTCCTATAGGATTTCACAAAAGTTACACACTAACTATTCGTGTAAAAGCATCTGTACTTAAAGATTTAAAGTTGAAAAAAAAGAAAGACTGGATTGATATGAATTATTAAAATTTACTATGAAAAAATCCAGTTCTTTATCATCATTAGTCCGTGCTGAGTCAAAATAGATTCTGGATGAAATTGCACTCCTTTTAAATCGTATTCCTTGTGTTTGATTGACATTATCATTCCATCTTTATTTTTAGAAGTAACCTCAAAACAGTTAGGTATAGTTTTTTCGTCAATCACCCAGGAATGATAATGGCCTACTTGTATTTGATTAGGAATATTCTTAAAAATTGATTCCTCTTTTGAAAAAATAATCTCGGTAGAAACACCATGCATCACATCCTCCAAATTTTTTAGTTCTGCCCCAAAACATTCTGCAATTGCTTGATGACCCAAACAAACCCCTAAAATACTTTTTGTAGAGGAAAACTGCTTGATAATTTCTTTTAAGTTCTTATGTTCATCAGGTAATCCTGGTCCAGGGGAGAGAATAATTTTATCGTATTGCTCAACTTCTGTTAAGGAGATTTTATCGTTCTTTACTACAAGCACATTGTCTTCAAACTGCTTTACATAATGATACAAATTATGTGTGAAAGAGTCATGATTATCAAGGATTAGAATTCTCAAGTTTTATTGAAATTTTTGAACTTCTTCTTCTAAGATAGCAATCATCTGATTAATTCCCTCCTCAAAAGATATTTGATATTTCCATCCTAGTTTATTAATTCTTGAAACATCCATTAGTTTTCTTGGTGTTCCGTTAGGATAAGTTGTATTGTAATCTATTCTACCTTGAAAACCAATCTTTTGTTTTATGGTTTCTGCTACCTCCTTTATACTTTTTTCTTCCCCAGAGCCTACATTTACAAATTGCTTATAAGTGTAATTATTCATTAAAAAAATACAGGCAGAAGCACAATCATTTACATGTAAAAACTCTCTAAGTGGCGAACCATCTCCCCATACCTCAACTTCTGATAGATTATGTTGTTTTGCCTCATAAAACTTCCTTAACAATGCTGGAATAATGTGTGAGTTTTTTAGGTCGTAATTGTCATTTGGCCCATATAAATTAGTTGGCATTGCAGAGATAAAGTTACATCCATATTGATCATGGAAAGTTTCACATAATTTTATTCCTGCAATTTTTGCAATGGCATATGGTTCGTTTGTTGGTTCTAAGAAACCCGATAAAAGTTCATCTTCACTCATGGGTTGTTTTGCAAGTTTTGGGTAAACACATGAGCTACCTAAAAACAATAACTTCTTCACTTTAAACAAATAAGAAGCATGAATGATATTTGCTTCAATCATCAAATTGTCATATAAAAAATCTGCACGGAAAGTATTATTAGCAAGAATTCCCCCTACTTTAGCTGCTACCAGAAAAACAAAATCTGGCTTTTCTTTTTCAAAAAAATCATGCACAGCATTTTGATTTCTTAGATCTAACTCATTGGAATTTTTAGTAATTAAATTTTCATAGCCCTCTGATTTTAGTTCTCTTATGATAGCTGAGCCAACCATTCCATTATGTCCAGCAATATAAATTCTATCGGTTTTATTCATTTTTTGACTTTTAAATTCTCCAGATTACCAACACCGAACAATTTTTCTTGCATTTCTTTACATAAATAACAACAGCTACATCCCCCTTAATTCTATATTGTTATAGGATTAATTCTTGGATATCATTATTTTTTCCGCCAGTTCCCTAACCACACCATCTCCGCCTTTCTTTTTTAGATGAATGATATTCGGAATAGCTTTAACTTTTGAAACTGCATTATTCGGACAAGCAGCAATACCAACATTAGATAGTAAACTGAAACAATTTATATCATCACCAATATACGCAACCTCATCTAAGGAAATATTTTCTTTTTCACATAAATCTTTAACTAACTGAAGTTTGTCTTTCAAACCATGAAAATCAAAATCTAATCCAAGTTTCTTAGCTCTTCTTCTATTTAACTCTCTATCTTCAGTAGTTAAAATACCTACTTTTATCCCTGTTTTTTGCAAAAGCTGAAAGCCTATTCCGTCATAAGTACAGAATTTCTTAAATTCATCACCATTTTCTGTATAATACATTCCTGCATCAGTAAGCACACCATCAACATCTGATAAAAATAACTTAATCTTAGAAAAGTCATGTTTCTCTCCCTTCATTTAACTCCAATTTGATAATATTCATATCCATATTTTTTTAGCATATCTTTATCGTACTGATTTCTGCCATCAAAGATAATACATTGATTTAAAAGGGCGCTTATCCTACTGAAATCAGGACTTCTAAATTCTTTCCATTCTGTAATTAAAACAACTGCATCCGCCCCATCAAGGGCTTCATATTTATCTTTACAATACAATATATTGCTTTGGTTTCTAAAATAATGATTTTCTGCTTCCTTCATTGCTTTTGGGTCATAAGCTCTGATAGTTGCTCCTTTCTCTATCAGTTCATTGATAATAATTACTGAAGCCGCCTCTCTCATATCATCCGTCCCTGGCTTGAAACTAAGTCCCCAAATCGCAAAACATTTTCCTGATAAATTATCACCAAATTTATCTGTTATTTTTTGTACCAATACTCTTTTCTGATGCACATTCACTTTTTCAACTGCTTGTAGAATATTTGCTGTATATCCATAATTCTCAGCTGTTATTTTCAATGCTTTTATATCTTTCGGGAAACAACTTCCTCCATATCCACATCCAGGATAAATAAATTTATAGCCAATACGATTGTCGCTTCCAATTCCTATTCTTACCATATTTACATCCGCCCCAACCCTTTCACAAATATTAGACATTTCGTTCATAAAACTAATTTTGGTAGCCAAAAAAGAATTGGCTGCATATTTGGTCATTTCAGCGCTTTTAATATCCATTTGAATAAACCTTTCTCTGTTAATTGTAAAAGGGCGATAAAGTGCTTTGAGCGTATTTGTACTGCTTTGATTCTCAGAGCCAATTACTACTCTATCGGGTTGCATAAAATCTTTAATTGCTGTTCCTTCCTTCAAAAATTCAGGATTGGAAACCACATCAAATTCAATATCTTCATTTCGGTTATCTAATGCGCTTTGGATAGTTTCCCTAACTTTATTAGCAGTACCCACTGGCACAGTAGATTTATCCACCACAATATGAGGGTGGTTCATCTTCTCTCCTATCTCCTTTGCCACATTTATTACATGGCTAAGGTCTGCACTTCCGTCTTCATCCTGTGGAGTTCCGACAGCAATAAAAACAATCTCTGATTCATTTATTGCCTCTTCCAATGATGTAGTAAAACTAAGCACTCGCTTTTGATAGCTTTCGTTTACCATTGCTTTTAAGCCCGGTTCAAAAATAGGAACAATCCCATTTTTTAATTCCTCTATTTTTTCCTTATTCTTATCCACACAGATAACTTTATTACCCATTTCGGCAAAACAAGCTCCTGTTACTAAGCCCACATATCCAGTACCAACTATTGTTATTCTCATTCTACTTGTATTAATAAAGATTGCAAATATCGTAATTTTTATCCTTAGATAAAGATCTTTACCAGATAAGTAGCCTTTTTATCTTTTTTTCGTATAAATTTGAAGACAGTATAAGATAGAATTCTATGAAGAGATTATTTTATTTTTTTCCCACTCAATTGCTTTTGTATCACATCAAAAGAAATTATCTATTTAGTATTTTTTGGGTTATATTATTTAGCTTTGTAATCGAGTATTGTGGAGTAAAATATGGTATCCCTTATTTATTTTTATCTCCTGAATATTTGAATAAGGTAAATTTCTTCTCTTTCTTACTATTAGGGCTTTCGGTAGGAATTTTTATCATGGCTTTTCATATTGCTAGCTACATTATAATGGGTTATCGTTTTCGCTTTATCGCAACACTTTCTTCTGCTTTTTTTAAGTTTTGCATCAATAATTCAACTATCCCACTGGTATTTTTAATCGTTTTTGGAATAAGACTTTTTATATTTTATTCCAATCAGACACATTTTTCAATTAATGAAACAGCAAGTTATTATTTTGGTTTTTTGATTGGGAATACTGTTTTTATTCTTTTTTCTATTTTTTATTTTAACCAAACCAACAAAAGTCTTTTTAAATTATTTGGGATACCAATAGGAAAAGAAAACGGAACACATCCTAAAATAAAACTTTTCTCTCCATCTTTTTCTAGGAAAAAAGTAGAAAGAGGCGCTCTTCCGGGTGAGTCAGAAGTAAGAAGTTATTTGTATAGCCCATTTAAAGTTAGGATTGCTCGAAAATCTTCTCATTATAATACAGAAATACTAATGAAGGTTTTGAATCAACATCATCATAATGCTGCATTTTATTTATTGGCAATTTTCTCCATTATTTTATTTATTGGTATTTTTAGAGATTTCCGATATTTTATGATTCCTGCTGCATCAAGTATTATGCTTTTACTTTCCATGTTTTTGATGATTATTAGTGCTATTCATTCCTGGTTTAGAGGTTGGTCTATTCCAGTTTTCTTGTTGTTAATTGTTGGCGTAAACTATCTGACAACATTCAAGCCATTAAATAGTAGAAATCATGTTTACGGAATAAATTATGACACAACAAGAGTAATTTTTAATACCACAAAATTGAAAGAAATTAGTTCAACAAAGAAGATAAAAGAAGATAAAAAACAAAGTATAGAAATACTTAAAAATTGGAAAGAAAAAAATAAAACTATAAGTGAGAAAAAACCAAAAATGATATTTATCAATTGTAGTGGTGGTGGTATGCGGGCTTCCTATTTAACTTTCCATACCTTAAACTACATTAATAATGCAACTAATGGAGATCTTTTCAAAAAAACTCAACTCATTACAGGGTCTTCTGGCGGAATGATTGGCGCCTGTTATTTTAGAGAACTTTACCTGAGAGGCGACTCAATAAGCGAAAAACATTATCAGAATATATCAAAAGACATGCTAAACCCAATATCATTTACCATAACGGTCAATGATATACTTATGCGTTTGCAGAAATTTAATGACGGAAAATATATCCATACTAAGGATAGAGGGTTTACTTTTGAACACATTCTGCATCAGAATACGGATTCCATTCTTAATAAAAGTTTGAATGACTATTACCTTCCAGAAAAAAATGCCGAAATTCCTATGGTTTTTATCTCACCAACAATTACAAATAACGGGCATCTGCTTATTGTTTCCTCACAGAAAATTGCCTATATGACGCAGATAACCGATAATTCTTATTTTGATGGAATAGAGTTTTCTCGACTTTTTGCTCAGCAGGATGCCCAAAATCTAAAAATCACTTCCGCCCTGAGGATGAATGCTACTTTCCCTTATATTTCTCCGGTTGTTTATTTACCATCTAAACCCATGTTAGAGGTAATGGATGCAGGATTAAAGGATAATTTAGGAACAGATTTGAGCATTCAATTTATCCGAACATTTAAAGAGTGGATTTCGCAAAATACATCTGGTGTAATTATATTGCAAATAAGGTCAAGAGAGAGAATGGTTTTATCGGAAAAGCAGTACACAAAAAGTTTCTTACATTCGATAATTGGTCCTTTTTCTGATTTTAATAAATCGTGGGAAAATATGAATGATTTAGAAAGGGATAAGTCATTAATCTACACCAAAGATTGGCTCAATACACGACTGGATGTTATAACGATTTCACTTCCATCAGAGAAGAAACAGAAGATAGCCCTCAACTGGCATTTAATAGAAAATGAAAAAGGAATCATTCGAAATGCGATTGAGCTTCCGAATAATAAAGAAGAGATTAATAAACTCAAAGAATTACTTAACTAATAAGCGAGTAAGTCTATTAATTGCTGTTCAAAGCGTGCTTTTGCCAAGAATTCATCTTCTAATTCGTGTGCAAAAGGTACTGGCGTATCTATTGATGCTGAACGCTTTACAGGAGCATCCAAATACTCAAAACATTCATCAGCAATCATTGCAGAAATATCAGCACCAAAACCACCAATCATACAGTCTTCATGCAACACAATTGCTCTTCCTGTTTTCTTTATAGAAACTAAAACCATTTCTCTATCCAAAGGAACTAAGGTTCTTAAATCAATTAGATCAGCCGAAATATCAGGATTATTAGAAAGCACTTCCAAAGCCCAATGTACTCCCATACCATAAGTTATTATACTTACATCACATCCTGTTTTTATGCAATTTGCCTTTCCAATTTCTGTTGTAAAATAGTCATCCGAAACTTGACCGCTTAAACTTCTGTAAAGGGCCTTATGCTCAAAATACATTACAGGATTCGGGTCATTTATGGCTGCATTCAACAATCCTTTGGCGTCTTCAGGAAAAGCAGGGTAAACTACTTTTAACCCTGGTGTATGGGTAAACCATGCTTCATTGGATTGAGAATGAAAAGGCCCAGCACCTACTCCTGCACCTGTTGGCATTCGTACAACTACATCCACTTTATTACCCCAACGGTAATGTGTTTTTGCTAAATTATTAATAATCGGATTAAAACCTGAAGTAACAAAATCAGCAAATTGCATTTCCATTACCGATTTGTATCCGTTAATAGACAATCCTAAAGCAGCACTCACAATAGCCGATTCGCAAATAGGTGTGTTACGCACTCTATCTTTACCAAATTCATTCATAAAACCATCCGTGATTTTGAAAACACCACCATAATCAGCAATATCTTGCCCCATAATAATCAAATTATCATGTTTCTGCATGGATTGTTTAAAGCCATCCGAAATAGCATCAATTAATCTTTTATCTGTTTTAGTTGCAGACGGCTGAATAATTTCAGCAGTATAAGGAGCATAAATATCGGTCAATTCTTTTTCAGGAGTTGAAGCAATTCTTGGCTCACCATCAGCAGTAGCCCATGCCGTATTTATTTCTGCTTTTATTTCTTTCTTTAAAGCATCTATTTCTTCTTGAGAAATTAATTTTTCTTTCAATAAGAAAGCCTCATAATTATCAACAGGATCTTCCTTAGCCCACATTTCCATCAACTCTTTGGGTATGTATTTTGTTCCTGAAGCCTCCTCATGCCCTCTCATTCTGAAACTCATACATTCCAAAATAACAGGCTTAGGATTGTCAGCCATTTGCTTTTTAAGATCTTTTACAGCAGTATATACTTCTAGTATATTATTTCCGTCAATCGTATATGCATCCATTCCGTAACCAATCCCTTTGTCAGCAAACTGCTTGCACCTAAACTGCTCAGAACTTGGAGTAGACAAACCATACCCATTATTTTCAATCACAAATATTACTGGCAAATCCCAAACAGCAGCAACATTAAGCGCCTCATGAAAATCACCTTCACTAGCACCACCATCACCTGTAAAAACAGCAGTTGTTTTTTTATTACCTTTCAATTTGTTTGCTAAAGCGATACCATCCGCCACCCCCAATTGAGGACCTAAATGAGAAATCATCCCAATAATATGATGTTCCTGAGTTCCAAAATGAAAAGAACGATCACGCCCTTTTGTAAAACCATTCGCCTTTCCCTGAAATTGGGAAAACAACCTTTCCAAAGGAATATTTTTTCCAGTAAATACTCCTAAATTTCTGTGCATAGGTAAGATGTATTCATCTTGGTCCAGTGCTGCAACTACACCTACTGAAATCGCCTCTTGCCCAATGCCTGAAAACCATTTTGTAATTTTACCCTGACGCAATAAAATCAACATTTTTTGCTCTACCATTCTTGGTTTTAGCAGGGACTTGTATAAAACTAATAACTCCTTATCTGATATTCCTTTTCTGTTATATTTCATTCCTTAAAGAATTTGAGACAAAATTATCATAATAATTATTTACTTTGTAAAAAAATTGACAATTATGACATGGCAAGAAATAGGAATAGTTTTAGTATTAGGAATTGCAATCTATTATTTGATAAAAAGATTCAGAAAGCCGACTGATAATTGTGGTAGTGGAAATTGTGGCTGTCACTAAATGAATTCATTTGTTTATTTAAAAGTTTATCTAAAACGCATTATTTATCTGCTTAGCATCTACTCTGCAAGCAGAATATATCTTTTTTTCAATAATCTTGATAGTTTTTCTAATCCCTCATTTTTTGAATTCCTGGAAGGGGTTCGTTTTGATTTATCCGCTCTAGTTTACATTAATATTCCTGTTCTGATTCTACTTGTTTTCTCTATTAATTTTAGATGCAAAAAAGGATACCAAAGACTTGTAAATATTCTCTTTTATGGAGTAAATATCCCTTTTATCCTGCTTAATAATATAGACATTGAATATTTTCGATTTACCCAGAAAAGGAGTACAATTGACTTTTTTCAGTTAATGCAATTAGGAGATGACGCAAAAAATATCATCCCTCAATACCTAAAAGATTACTGGCCAATTACCATATTTTCTATTCTTCAAATTTATTTACTCCTTAAAATAAAAGAAATACCTCAATATAGGTTTTCACTAAAGGTTAAGAGCATAAGTAAACAGCTGCTTATTCTACTTTTTGCAGGAGGAATATTTATTGTTTCTGCCAGAGGAGGATTGCAGCTAAAACCCATAAAACCCATTAATGCAGGCGAGTTGAGTAACTCTAATAATTGTAGTTTAATACTGAATACACCTTTTTCTATTTTACATTCTATTGGAAGTCAACAATTGAGGAATAAGAACTATTTTTCAGAAGAAGAGCTATATAAGATTTATACTCCTATTCACCACTATCAAACGGGGAATTTTCAGGAAAACAACGTAATTATTTTAATAATGGAGAGTTTGTCAAGAGAATTTGTAGGCGCTTACAATAATGGAAATGGCTATACTCCATTTTTAGACAGTTTGATGGAGCATAGTTTAGTATTTGAGAATGCTTTTGCTTCTGGAATAAAATCGATTGAAGGGCTTCCTGCAATTACTGCTTCTATTCCTATGTTAATGGAGAACCCTCTAATTACATCTAGTTATGCCCAAAATAATTTTGAAAGTCTAGCTTCATTATTATCAAAAGAAGATTACAGAACATCCTTTTTTCATGGTGGATTCAGAGGTACAATGGGTTTTGATAGCTTTTGCAGAAAAGCAGGATTTCAGAAGTATGTTGGCTTAGAAGAATACGATAATTTAGATGACTATGATGGAGCTTGGGGCATATATGATAAGGAATTTTTTGCCTTCTATTCTGATTATTTGAAAAATGAAAAACAACCTTTTTTTAGTACTTTTTTTTCGGTAACACTTCATCCTCCTTTTGTGATTTCTGAAAAATATAAAAGTAAGTTTATGCAAGAAAAAGATGCACATAAAGTAGTTGCTTATTCTGATTATGCTATACAGACTTTTTTTGAAAAAGCTAAAAAACAGCAGTGGTTTAAAAATACTATTTTTATAATTACTGCCGACCATACTTGTGGCACACGCTATCAAGAAAAATACAAGAATAAGATTGGAAGATACGCTATACCACTTATCCTATTCAAAGGGGACGGAAGTCTTGTTGGAGAAAATAATACCATTGTGCAACAAATTGATATTATGCCTACTGTCTTGGATTTATTGAATTACAACAAAGGATTTTTTGCCTTTGGAAAATCAATGCTTACTAGTGAAAGTTGGGCTTTAAGTTATTTAGAAAATAAGTATTATTTTATTTCAGAAAATGGTTTTCTAATCAATAAGGGAGAAGAATATCAGCTATTTAAAGATTGGGATTTAACTAAAAAATTAGAAGTAAAAGAAGAAGATGTAAGAAAACTGAAAGCTATAAAGCAGCAGTACAACAAAGCAATGATTGAAAACAAACTACTGTATGAAAATTAGATTTATCATCAATCCTATATCAGGAACAGGAAAGCAAAAAGGAATTGAAAATCTGATTGACAAGAACCTATCTAATTTTGACTATACTATTGTATATACAAAGGAAAGTGGAAGTGCGACTGAAATCAGCCGGAAAGCAATAGAAGATAAAATAGATATTGTAGTGGCAGTAGGAGGTGATGGGACAGTAAACGAATGCGCTAAAGCAGTAATTGGCACTGATACAGCACTAGGGGTAATTCCGTGCGGATCTGGCAATGGTTTTGCCTACCATATTGGAATGGGAAAGAATATTGAACAATCCATAAAACAATTAAATAATTGTAGCATAACAAGTATTGATAGTTGCACAGCTAACGGCATTCCTTTTGTAAATGTAGCAGGAATAGGATTTGATGCCCATATTGCTCACCTTTTTGCTAACTTAACAAATAGAGGTTTTTCTAATTATATAAAGCTCATCTATAAGGAGCTAAAATATAAAGCAAGGAATTACACTATAGATTACGATGGAAAAACCGAACAAGTGAATGCAATACTCATTTCCTTTGCTAACGCTAGTCAGTACGGAAATAACTTCCAGATTTCACCGCATGCTAAAACAGATGATGGGCTGATAGATTTTGTAATTGTAAAAGATCTTCCAAGATGGAAAATCCCAGCTTTACTACTTAAAATTACAAAAGGAAAAGCGCATCTTTCCAAATACATTCGCATTATTCATACAGATAAAATGAGTATTACAACTAATGAAAAAGTAATTCATTTAGATGGAGAACCTTATTCGCTTAATAGCCCAATAATAATACAAATACACCCACTAACTCTTAATATATTTTCGCCAAATGGCTAAAAAAGGAAAAAACAGAAAAGGAATAATGTACTCAACAAACCCTGATTTTGAGTATGAATACAAACATGCGGAGATGGAAACCCTTCATCCTTCTGAGCAAAACTTAAATATTTGTATTGACAAGCACAGAGCAGGGAAAATCGCAGTTATCATAAAGGGGTTTGTAGGCACAACTGAAGATTTGAAATCGCTTGGAAAAATGCTGAAAACAAAATGTGGGGTCGGAGGAAGCGTGAAAAATGGAGAAATACTTATACAAGGAAATGAAAGAGATAAAGTGATGGAGATCTTGGAGGAGAAAGGTTTTAATTATAAAAGAGTAGGTGGATGAGAAGATAGTGTAGCAATTTACACATTTGATGGTGTGCTAATTTGGTTATTAAGCAATGTTTATGCTAAAATATGTGTGGTTAATAATCGGGTAAACAAAGGGTAAAAAGAATGAAAAACCTTTACTCAATAACTATTCTTTTCTCTACTGTTCCATCATCATAAAGGTAGAAAAGAGTATTGTTCTCTTTAAATGATGTTTCTCTTCCTAAAATATCCGTAATCCTTTTTAAGGTTTTTTCATTGGCATTTAGTTCCAGAACACTAGTGGGGAAGTTATCAAAAATAATAAAAACTGTATCGGATGTGCAGCCATTATTATCACTAACAATAAGCCAATAAGTACCATTTTGAGTTGGCGTAATTGTTGGGGTTGTTTCTGCCGTATTCCAAACAAATGTGTAAGGCAAAGTTCCGCCATTAGCAATAGCATCCAAATCATTTGCATTTTGTATTATTTGTGCGATTAATTGGGATGGTTCTATAATCGTATTGTTAACCGACAAAAAACAAGAGTTACTATCAGTAATAGTGCAAACAAAAGTGCCAGCACAAAGTGCATTTGGATTAGTCCCATTCCAATTCTGATTGTAATTTGGCATTCCTCCACTTACAAAAAGTTGAATATTTCCATCACAATCTCCATAGCAACTTACATCCGTAATTGTGCTAGTTGCAATTAAAGGTAATGGTTCTGTTAAAGTAATAATCACATCTGCCAAACAAAGGTTGGCATCCATCACTACTACAAAATAAGTACCAGATGAAAGAGAAGAAAATTGATTGGTATTTTGGAAAGTCACCCCATTATCAATCGAATACTGAAATGGTGTTTGTCCACCAGAAGAAATACTAATTGCTATGCTGCCATCATTAGCACCATTACAACTTATTGCAGAAATATTATTATACAGAAGTATAGAATCATTCTGATATACCATAATGCTATCAGAAATATTACATCCATTGCTATCAGAAATTATAACAAAACTAGAAGCAACCACTAGTGAGGTAGATTGTGTAGTTGCGGAATTACTCCAATTGTAAGAGTAAGGAGTTGTTCCTCCTAATGGATAAGCAGTTGCAATAGTTGTGCCTCCATAACATAAAATAGTATCAGCCCAAATGCTTAACGATAAAGCAGTTGGCTCAGAGATGTTTGCAATTCCACTTTCTGTGCAACCATTATTATCAGTAAGAATTAAATCATAATTTCCTCCACATAAATTATACAAATTCATAGCATTAGAAATTAAAATTCCATTATTATACCAATTTATATTATAGGGCTGATTCCCTCCATTTATATTAGTAGAAATTGTGCCATTACAATCACCATAGCAAAGAATATTGGTAGCAGAAAGGTTAATGTTAATTGCTGTAGGTTCATTTATAATAATTGTATCATTTATAGAACAAGAATTATTAAAAATAGTAATAGGATAATTTCCAGATGAAAGCGCATTAGGATTCACTCCACCCCAATCGATTGCATAAGGAGGTTGTCCGCCACTTACTTGAACAATTGCAGTTCCATTATTTCCTCCAAAGCAAGACGCATCAGTGGTACTAATAGTAATATTCATAAAGCAAGGCGGATAAAGTGTAGCGTCTAAGATAGTCATCACTCCATTTGTTAAAGATACTTGTAGAGTGTCAGAAACATATCCATTTTTAGCAAAAACTACAAGATAAGTTCCTGAATCGACAACTGCCGTTTGATAATCTCCTACAATATTAGTTTGTGCAGATGTTGTGGTGCTTAAAATTGTAACATCAGCAGAGCTAATATTATTTCCGTTAGTGCCGTTAATTACATTTCCGCTCAAATAACAAGCTTGCTGAAACGCTCTACCATAAATATTTAGTATGCCTTTTCCATTATAACTATCTCTATCAGAAGAAATAATATTACCAGAAGTAAGAAAAGGATAAGTTCCCCAGCAACCATTAAAACCATTACCACTTCCTACATAAGAATCATAATAAGCCACCTGTATCATATGATTAGGATAAGTAATATCGTGCACAGTAGTTCCATCTCTGTAATAAGAAGTTATCAAAAAATTTCCATCTACATGTGTATTATGAGGAATAGAGTTAGAACCAGGATTAGATTGTATTCTATCTACTTCATGTATATTATTTATATTCGAGATATCATATGCTGCCAAATAAGCATCTGATTGTTCATCAGTAGTAAATACAAAATCTCCATTATCAGAGACCCAAGCGTTATGCGTAAACGCATTTGGTGTAGATGTACTACCTAATGTTTGGGGATTACTTTTATTACTCACATCAACCACAAAAAGTTCTCCTGCATATATGCAACCCGCATACATGGTATCTCCCCTTGCCATACCATCATGTATGTACTGACCATTCCATTTACCCAAATAAGAAGGAGCAGTTGGATTAGAATTCACATCTAAAAAAACAACTCCACCATTAGCTACATAAGATCCATTATTTCTGAGTCCAAAAATATAAGCAACCCCATTTTCATCAATGTATATATTATGTGAAGAAGTAAAACTAATGCTTGTACCATTTGAAGAATGGTTAAATTGAGTTACATGCCAATATGTATTTCCTGTTAAATCAGTTAAATCAACTATCAATAGACCTGCATTTGCTTCAGTAGTAATGTAAGCATAATCACCCCAAGTCTTGATATCTCTCCAAATGGAATTTATATCGGATATAAAAAACTCTTCAACTGGAGAAGATGGGTTTGTTACATCTACACAAGAGAATCCATTTTCGAGCCCTACTAAGGCATACTCATTTCCACTACCATCCTCCCAGCCCCAAATATCATTACATTTAGTATTATGATTAGCATCATAATCAAATGAACCGAGTAAATTCATATTCCAACCATTTTGTGCTGAAATACAGAAAGGGAGAAATAAAAGAATAAAAAGTAGATTTTTTTTCATTATTTTTTAAGGTTCAAGATAATTTAAGTGGCTTATCTTTTATTAATCTTAAGGTGCTAAATATATAAATTTTTATGTCTATAATTATAATGGCACTCATATTCCTTTAAATGCAGATAGAACTTATGTTTATGTATTCCTTAAAAATTTGGCTAAATTTCTTCTCAGAAATTCGGGAATGAACAATATACTTGTTTTTCATTGATGTTCAGTAGTTTACAAAGATATAAATCTTTTTAAATTATTTTGAACTATTTTTAAATTCTGAATTGTATAAAAGTAATGAAAAAGTACAGATGAGAAGATTTGGCTCCAAAAGTCGAAAAGTATCAGTCATAGTTGTGGTATTACAACCGCCATAAGGAGAACTTCCCATTACCACATATATACCTGCATCCAAATTAGAAACTGAAGTAATAAAAGGCCCATTTCCATAAGTTTGATCATTGGAGATGTTGGTCCACGAATAATTAGTATAAATTCCTTGCATTAAACTTGCATTCCCTTCGCACCGCTATTAGGACAATTAATATTCTTTACATTGGCGGTTTCAATCCAAAACAGTACACTGAGAAAATACATTCTTGCTAAAAAAATAAAGCACAATAAATAATTATATTTCGAAAAATGAATTGCATCCCCTTAACTTACTTTGTATAAAATTATAAAATAAACTATAAAAAGACAATGGCTTTTATAAAGAGTTGTTAATCTACTTTTACAATGGTATAATCCTTGTATTTTACAATAGGAAAATGATGATTAACAAAACCCCCTTTAGTATAATATTTTTTGAATTTATAGTCGCCTTTGTTGAAACAAAAATACATACACTGCTGAAATGCCATTTGAGCATATTTATTGGGTAGTGCATGGAATCTATCTTTAAAAAGAGAAATAAACTTTTTATTTTCCGGAAACTGATAATCAAAATAATAAGGATCCGGAAAATGCACATTCAATTTCATTAAGGTTTCTATATCTAAGTTTCCGAATGACCTCCAATTGTGTAACCCAAATACAATCATATTAGTATCAATTGTACCTAATGCAGTTAATGTTTTTGTCACAAAGGATCTGTCAGTAGAAGGAATAAGCACAATGTATTTATGATTAGTCAAAAACTTACAAAGCGTATCTCTTGTTATCGTATTCAACCCATCAAACAGACAAAGCTTAACTTTTCTTTTCTCTTTTCTAAAGAAGGATTTATATTGCTTTGCATACTTTTCTTCCTCTTTTTTGGCAAGAATCAGAATCTTTTCATTCTTGTGTTTTTTTGATATATAATTGGAATTCTTATCAATCTGAACTTTGAAAGGGGGGATAATCTGGTAAACATTCTTACCGTACTTTAATACATTAGTATTTCTGGAAAGAGGCGACACAATTATTTTGTACTGATTTCTTCCATAAAGCTTTGTTACTTTACTTAGGTTTCTTCTAAAAACAGGTCCAATTATCAAATCAATATTTTTTAATCTTCCAGCATTAATTATCTGTTGCACCTTGACAGAATCATTTTCGGTATCATACACAAACAAATTGATGTTCATTCCTATTTTATTTAGGGAATCGGTTGCAATTATAACTCCTTCCAGGAAGTTTAAGGCCATGTACGACCCTTTATATATATCTTCTTTGGGTTGCTGAGATTCAGAAAGGAAAGATAAAAGAGAATCATTTTTAGTGGTATAAAAAGGCAAGAGAACAGCAATATTTAAAGTATGATTTTCTCTACTTCCTTTCCATCTTCTAGAGTCGATGGAAAATAGATTATTTGTTCTTTTATTCTTTAAAAGCAAGCGTTCTGACAAAGTAGATTTAATAGGTATCAGTAGGGATTGATTATAGAAAATCTTAGAATTTATATTGTATAATTTTAATTCTTTCGTACTTACATTGTACTTTTTTGAGATACTATTATAAGTTTCGTTAGGCTTAACAATATGGCGGACAAACATCATACCTTTTATAATTAAAGTGTCTGTGGTTGTTTGTGCCGAAATAAAACAAACACTAAAAAGAAAAATAATTAATAGTATTTTCTTGTTTATTCCCATTCGATAGTTGCTGGTGGTTTGGAGGAAATATCATAAACCACACGATTTATACCCTTTACTTTATTGATAATATCATTCGATACTTTTGCTAAAAACGAATATGGCAAATGCACCCAATCGGCAGTCATTCCATCTGTGGATTCTACAGCTCTAAGTGCAACTACATTTTCATAAGTTCTCTCATCCCCCATTACACCTACTGTTTGGACAGACAATAGCATAGTGCCGGCCTGCCATACCTTGTTGTATAAGTCAGATTCTTTTAAGGAAGTAATAAAAATATGATCGGCTTCTTGCAACATCCTCACTTTTTCAACGGTAATATCTCCTAAGATTCGAATGGCAAGCCCTGGACCTGGAAAAGGATGTCGCTCTAAAATACCTTCATCAATTGCCAAAGAACGACCAATTCTTCTTACCTCATCTTTAAATAAAGTATTCAGTGGCTCCACAATTTTCAGTTTCATCAAGTCAGGAAGTCCTCCTACATTATGGTGTGATTTGATGATGGCAGAAGGTCCTCCTGTAGCCGAAATAGATTCAATAACATCTGGATAAATAGTGCCTTGTGCCAGCCATTTCACATCTTTTATTTTATGCGCCTCATCATCAAATACATCAATGAATTTATTTCCTATGGCTTTACGCTTTTTCTCAGGACAAGAAACCCCTTTTAACACTTCATAAAATTTATCTTTTGCGTCTACTCCTTTTACATTCAAACCCATTCCTTTGTATTGCTGCAAAACACTTTGAAATTCATCTTTTCGCAAAAGACCATTATCTACAAAAATGCAGTACAAATTCTCCCCTATTGCTTTATGCAAAAGCACGCCAGCAACAGTAGAATCCACTCCTCCTGAAAGCCCTAAAACTACTTTATCATTTCCTAATTTTTCTTTTAGTTCAGCTACCGTGCTATGCACAAAAGAATCAGGTGTCCAATCTTGCGTACAACCACAAATATTTACTAAAAAGTTTTTCAAGATGGTTGCCCCATCTTTTGAGTGATATACTTCAGGATGAAACTGGAGCGCATAAGTTTGTTCCTCTTTAATTTTATAGGCAGCAACTTTTACATCATTAGTGGAAGCAATAATTTTATAATTTTGAGGGATACTTGCAATGGTATCCCCATGGCTCATCCACACTTGTGAATTTAAAATAACATCTTTCATCAACTGGTTTTCAGCATCCACAAACGAAAGATTTGCCCTGCCATATTCTCTTGTATTGGAAGGTAAAACTTCCCCTCCAAAATGATACGCCAAATACTGAGCGCCATAACAAACCCCTAATAAAGGTAACTTTCCTTTAATTTCTAATAAATCAAGAACAGGCGCATTTTCCTCTCTAACAGAAAAAGGACTACCCGAAAGAATCACAGCTTTGCAATCCCCAGTTATTATAGGAATTTTGTTATAAGGATATATTTCACAGAAAATATTTAACTCCCTTACCCTACGCGCAATTAGTTGGCTGTATTGAGAACCAAAATCTAAAATGAGAATTTTTTCGTGCTGCATATTCATGATGATTGAAGGGATAAAATTACGAAATTAGGCGCTAGGGGAGTTAATTCTTCTTGTAGTATTTCAATAAAGTTACCCCCATGATTTAAATAAAAAGCAGTAAAATTATCAAATCGTTCTTGCAAACCATTGTTTGGAAATAGTTGCTTCTTAATTTTACTGATTTGATTCAATGCGTTTTCATGCTTTTTCTTTTCCGATTGTAGCAATTTTTCCTCTAGTTTGTGTAATGATTTTAACTGCTTTTGTTGCTCTGCTTTTATAGTAGATAATAATCCTTTATCTGCTGTTTTTTCTGATATAGTATTGAATATTTTATTGAAAGTTGCTATCTCATTATGTAA
>Ga0208129_1000240_pt1 | contig 23566 bp, 16 predicted proteins | sample ETNtaG_13_FD_185759 | JGI IMG/M metagenome (GOLD analysis project Ga0208129, IMG submission 185759) | Marine microbial and viral communities from oxygen minimum zone, Eastern Pacific Ocean - ETNP201306PF47B (SPAdes) (version 2) | ecosystem: Environmental > Aquatic > Marine > Oceanic ...
GATTGCGAGGAATCTCCTTACCAAGCTTTCTGAATATGCGTTGGGAAGAGAGATGAATTATGCTGATTCAGAGACGATTCATCGCCTTTTAGCAGCTTCAAAGAAGAATGATTATAAGTTGCGGGATCTGGTGGTTGGGATCATTGCGGACGAGTCATTCACAAAGCGATAATACAAGTCCCCCATCCCAGTGCAGGAACCAGGGTGCGGTGCACGTGGTTGGGGGTGCAGGCACCCCTGCAAAGGTGCAGGGTGCAGGGTGGGGATCAGGGCTTCTTACTCATGAGACTGCCCATGCATCGCTCTGATCAATGATTTCATCGTGATTATGGATTCACGGAAACGAAAGAGGCTAGGGTAAGATGATTCTGTGAAAATAAGATCTATTAAACGCCTTGGCCTCACCAGTTGCGCAGTAGTTCCCATGCTGGCTATATCTTCCTGCTCTACGGAGCCCAATGCGGCTCAGATGCTTTTGATGGCGCCAGTTATCCTCCCATTTGCCGCTCTTCATTACTCTGTCCCCATAAAGGGACCCAAGCGGCTGCACAAATCGAGTGTCCGTGGCAGGTGGTATCAGTCTCGGGAAGATATTCCCGATAAACCCTATATTGAGTTTCATAGTACCAGAGGAATGATTCGCCCTTCTCACGACGTGGGAAATCCTGATGGGACCGTGTCACGCGGGTCAGAGATAGGAACTCGATCCCCAGGCAAGGAGGATTTCTGGGAGGTCCAAAACAACGTTAATGACTACTACCGGTATACCTCCATTGAATTTTATCGCCACGACCGGCACGAAGAAAAAGAGGAACGGGAATCTTGGGATTCTGTTGAAGTTTCAGGAAAGGAGATGACCGGTCGGAAAGACGTGGATGGCAAGACGGTGGAATTCCGTCTTTACAGTGAATGATCAGAATCCGGTTCCGCACCTTCACCCCATCCCAGTGCAGGAACCAGGGTGCGGTGCACGCCACAGCCTGCAAAGGTGCAGGAAGCAGGGTGCGTGCACGGGGTAAGCTGTATCGGTGCAGGGGGGATCAGGGCTTCTCGCTGATGAGCTTTACAGTCTTGCCGTGTGTCACCCGCCGGCGAAAACCGGCTTGAACCCTGCTTCCGTCAGGATCCGTTTGACCTCTTCTCGTTTGTCGCCCTGTATCTCGATACGCCCCTCCTTCACCGTGCCTCCCACACCGCAGGCCTTTTGCATCTTTTTGGCGAGGGCCTCTTTTTCGGGCTGTCCGATTCCCGTGAAGTTCTTCACCACGGTAACCGCCTTGCCACCGCGATGTGCAGTCTGACGGATGATGTCCACGCGCCCGCGATTGGTATTCTTCTGTCCTCGCTTGGATGTCTTCGTGGGCTGGCTTTGCGAGTTCTCCAAGGACCCAGATTCAGGAGAATTCTCGGGGCCGGACGGCAGTTTCTCCAGCCCTGAAAGCCTTTCGAACGGACTGTGTGTCAACTCCTCGCCCCCGTCTGTTGATTTGCGTCTCTTCTTGCGGCTCACGGCTCCTATCTAGGCAAGCGGGGCGCGAATTACACGAATTCTCGGATGTTTCTCTGTGGCTTTTCGGTCCCAGTGCAGGAACCAGGGTGCGGTGCACGGGGTTGAGGGTGCAGGGTGCGGGGTGCAGGGAACCGGGGCCCCGGTCAGGATTATTCTTTCTGCCGAAGCGGAGAGTCGGCTGGCGTTGTTCTGGCGGGTCCGGGAGGAATAGGGGTTAGCCGGATATTGCGCCAGTTGACGGGCCTTGCACCCCCACCTTCCCCGTCCCCTCAGACTCCCAGGAGCCGAGCTTGAAAAAGCGATTTCCTAGCAATACCTCGTCGGGCCTCGGCTTACGAAAACCGCGTACGGCTTTTTCAAGCTCCAGCTCGATCTCTCCTTGTCTTTATCGTTTCCATGAGGCCCCCGGTCTCTATTTGCCCATCATCTCTTTGAGTGTGGGCACGATCGCCTCGGCCCAGATCTCGTGGCCTTCTTCGCTCGGGTGCGTCGTGTCCGGCATCATTTCTTTAGATAGGGAACCCTTGTCGTCGAGGAACTTGGGTCCAATGTCGATGAAGGTGACATTGGGGATGTCCTTCAGAAGCTCGGGGAGGTACGAGTTGAGTTCGATGATCTGCTTGCGGTGCGGGTGATCGAGATTGGCACGCCGTGGAAACACTCCGAGGACCAAGATCTTCATCTCGGGATACATCGTGTTGAGCTTCCTGGTGATCGCTTGGACCCCATCGGCCGCCTGTTTGGGCTTGTCGCTCCCCCAACAGATGTTGTTCGTGCCAATCATGAGCGAGGCCGCCAAGGGAGCTGTCTTCAGCGCAGGGAGGTGATCGAGCCGCCACAGAACGTGGTTCGTACGATCACCGCCGAATCCCAAGTTCAGGGCATTGAGAGGGCCAAAGTGCTTCTCCCAGACGGGCTCGCCAGGTCCGCCCGTGTCAAAATTGTTGGTGATCGAATCGCCGACCATCAGAAGTTCAATTTTCTTGTCCTTCTTCGGGTCATTGGCCGCTTCGATCTCCGCGATCTTCTCCGCGTGGCGGGCGAACCACCACGATGCCAGCCGAACCTGGGCGGTGGTCGAGGGATGCCCTACGTCCGCGTCGCCAGCCATGGCGGGCTGGGACAGCGAGGACAAGGCCATCGTGATGGCAGAAAAAAGGGCTAGTTTCACGAGTTTCTTCATTGGGAATCGGAGTTTGTTCATTGGGGATCACAGATGTTTGGTGAATAGTAATCATCGGAACGGACGATCGATCGTAAAATCGTCACCTTGTCCATGATCTTGGCCAGGCGCGGCATGTGTTCGAAGATCTGGATCCCGGAAACGTTGGTGCTAATCGGATTAGAACGGCCCACGGATCCGGCTGGGGGCATCCATTTTCAGATCGAAGCTGTCTTGGTGTGGTGGTCCACCCGCAAGGTATATCATGCCGGTTTTTTTTTAGTTTTGAAGTGCTGGCAGGATGGCCAAGTCAATTTTCGTGTGGTTGTCCCGTTCGAACAGGACGGCGATTCGACCGTCTGAAAGGACGGCGATGTCACTGTAGGCGGTGGTGTATGGGAAGATAATCCTCGCGTCCGGCCAAGTCATTCCCTCATCGTAACTCATTCGCAGCATCAGGAAGTCCCGCCATGTTCGAGCCGGATTTGAGAAGAGAATAACCCCGGGCTTATCACCGTTGGACCAGCGGTAGCGACGAATGGAGGCCTGACACCGGGGTTCGAGCAATGCCGGATCCCGACGAAACGAGCTAAACGTCTGGCCACCATCCTTGGAGATGGAGACCCCGCGGTGGAACTCGTCGACACCGTGATTGCGGCTGTTCAGCATGACATCCCCATTCTCAAGTTCAACGGCCTCGCATTCGTTGAGACCGTGATCCGTTTGGGCTCCGATTTGCCAGGCCTCGCCATGATCGTCACTATACAGGATATGACTATGGTGAGTCTTCGCCCCCCCTTCAGGTAAGCGCGTGTGATCACAGGGAATAATCAGACGACCTTTGTGCTTGCCGCGTTGCAGTTGGATGCCGGCACCGGGGCCGGTTGCGTACCAACTCCAGCCCTTCTGTTTAGCGGATGGTGTGATATCTTTGGCATTGGCCCACGTCTTACCATCGTCGTCTGAGTAGGTGACGAAAACCCGCCTTGAATCCTCGCCGAAGCCGGCCTTCATCTGGCTTTCGTGAACCTTGTGGCTGTTCCAGGTCTGTAAGCTCCAGATCCTGCCCGTGGACTGATCGACGACAGGGCAGGGATTGCCTGCGACGTTGTCCTGTTCGTCGAAAACAACGATCTCGTCCCCCCAGGTCCTGCCCCCGTCTTCGCTACGGCGGACGACGGTATCGATATTTGCTGTGTCTCCGCCACCGTTGCGACGCGCCTCGGCAAACGCAAGGAGTGTCCCCTTCTTCGATTCAAGCAGCGCCGGAATGCGGTAGGTGTGCGTTGTTGCCGAACCACTCTGATAAATCGTCTGCATCTCAGGCAGATGGACAATCTCCCCATCAGTCTCGACGCTGAATTCGTAAATTTTCAGGTCTGCACGCCAGGATCGCAAGGCGGTGATCACGCCCAACTTGTGAACGCTGCCCACGTCCTTCGAGGGAACGGTTTCCATGGCAGTGGGAAAGCTCTTTGCTTCACCAACTTTCTCACCATTGATCGAATAGATCAACAATCCGCCCTTGATCAGAATCTCGACATCGAATGGCATCCCCGGCTTGATACGTCCTTCAGCGTCTGCAAAGGGCTTCGCATTCTGGCCAAACGCAGGTCCAGACGCGCCAATCTTGTTGCCCGGGGCAATGTCGAAGGTAAACCAGTGTCCATTAACAAATACGCCGGCTCCGGTATTGCCGAGCTTATTCATGGAGAGTCTGGCGTGGATCCGTGCATCAGCACTGCGGAATCCCGCACCAGCATAGACAAACTTATACAGGCCATTCAGAATGAATGCCTTGTTGTCTTTCCGGTCGCCTGCCCGAGTTGACCGACCAACAACAGCGCCGTGCTTGGTCAGCCTGCCATCAACAATGATGTCATACTCCGCCGCGATGATTGTATTGGAACAGGCGACCAGGGAAAGGGCAGCAAAGGCGATCGTCCAAGAGTAAAGCCTGCCCCTATTCACCCAGCACCTCCTTCAAATCAGGCGCAATGGCTTTGGCCCAAACCTCGTGGCCCTTCTCGCTCGGACGTGTGGTATCGGGCATCATCTCTTCTCGGTAAGATTTGACGTCATGATCCTGCAGCCAAAAATGCCACCCGCCATGGCACCAGGATGTGCCTGGAATTTAACGGTCACGCTCTGTTTCCCTTTCGTCAGGTCCGGAGGAACCTCATAGGTAACATCCATAAACTGTCCCGGCTTGGGGGCGTTGAGCTCCTGGGTGGCGATCTTGCGATCATCAACCAAAATATCGAATTTGCGGTTGTTCGAGTCACCACCCCAATACCGGACCCTGGCATAGACCGGCTGATCCGGCAGGACTTTCATGTCGTAAGAAAACCAACCCCCTCCCCTTGCATCTCTCCATTGACCTCCGAAAGCATTCCCGGAATAGGAGGACTCTCCCATTTGGTTGTGAAACTTCTCAAGTTTTGTGCCGGGTGTCACCAAGTCGATCGTCGCCTCTTCGATTACTTTGATTCGTCGCTGCTCCGCTTCCTGCAAAGCTTGCTTCTCTTTCCATGCTTTCCCGGTCAGGAACTGCCAGTAAACGGTGTACCGTTGGTGGTGCAGGTCAGCGAGAGGAATTAAAGTCACATCGTTCGGCTTGCCAGCACCGACAGTCTTGAATCGAAGGGCCTCGCCGGGGACTCGCTTCAGCCATGAGGAGAGAGCCTTGTTCGTCTCGACAAGAAAGACGGGGACCGGAGGATCCTTGGCGCCACTGTGGGCTTTCTGGTTCGAAGAAACATCGTTCGGCATTCCTTCGCTTCCGAGCTCACCCGCAAGCACGACCGGACCATACATGATGGCGATCAAATCCTTTTTGTCCCGTGCCGGGCGCAGGTGGAGATTCATCGGCAAACGTATGGCGATTTTATCGCCGTCCTTCCACTGCCGCGACAAGGTCAGGTAACTCTCGGGGCTCGATTCCACGCCCTGTTTCTTGCCGTTGATGGTGACCTCCGCCCCTTGGGTCGCCCAATAGGGAACGCGAACCTTCAGGTCGAAATCCTGGGATTTCTTGGTGTTTACCGTGAGATTGATCATCTCCTCTGCGGGATACTTCGTCTCCATCCGAATGCGAACGTCCTTCTCCTGCCAGTCGAGTTCCGAGGGGATGAAGAGGTTGACCCAGAGACTGTCATCATTGTGAGAGTAAATGGTGTCGGCATACTTCGAGTGGTTCTCGATTCCTGAGCCCACACAGCACCACATCGCGTCAAAAGGAGTGCTGTAGATTTTGAAGTGACCCGGCTGGAGGTTGTAGAAGTACGTCATGCCGCCGCTGTCGGGGTCTTGCGAGCCGAGGATCTGGTTGTAGAGCGCTCGCTCGTAGTAATCCATCGTAGTGGCCGACGGCTTCCAGCTGAACACAGAGCGGGTTAGCTTCAACATGTTGTAGACCGAGCAGGTCTCGCTACTGTTCCAGTGGAGGTGCTCCGACTCGCCTCCCGCTTCGCAAAAGTGCTCTTGAAGATCGACACCGCCAGGCGCCATTGAGCGGGTGTTGATCACCCGATCCCAAAGGAAATTGACCGCGGTTGCGTAACGCTGGTCGCCGGTCAGTTCGTAAAGGCGGGCGGCGCTGAGAATCTTGGGCAGCTGGGTGTTGACGTGATACCCGGCCAACTTGTCCTCTTTCTTCTCCAAAGGATCAAGGACCTCCTTGTGATCGAAGCGTTGGGCAAGGACGAGATAATCTTCAATACCAGTGATGGCATAGAGGTGGGCGAGCGACTCGGACATACCGCCATGCTCTGCTTGAAGCATGTCCTGGAACTGCGCCTCGTCGAGGTTGTCGGTCCCCTTCTTGGCCCAGTCGGCGAGTTTGATCACCACCTCCAACGCTTGTTTGTTGTCGGTGTGGAGATAGGCGTCGATCAGGCCGGCGAAGGTTTTGTGAATGACATACCACGGGACATAGCCACCCCCGACCCCCCACTTGTGGGCCTTCAAGTCGCCACTGTAGATGTTCTTCCAGACTTCGGGACGGACCGGGCCGGTGTAGCCATCGCCATGCTTCTGCTGGGCTTTGGCGATTTCGCTGACGATGTAATCGACGCGTTCCTTGAAGCGCTTGTCGCCAGAACTGGCATACATCAGGGACAAGGCGCTCATGTAGTGGCCGGTGGTCTGCCCAACGATATCCTTACGCTCCCAGCCTCCATAGCGCTCGCCCTTGGTAGGAAGGCCGGCGCGTTCGTGATAGGGCCAGAGCATCCGGTCGGCGTCGAGATCCAGCAGGTAACTCTGGTTGATCTTCATCGCTCTCTCGAATGAGCTCGGGAGCAGTTTCACCTGACCGAGATCGAAAGGATAGGCCTTCACCTCTGCCTTGGGGGCGACCTTCGTCTTGCCGTAGTAGCCGTCGCTCTTGGGCGGGGCAGCCGCCAGGGCGAGGCTCATCATCAGGGCCACCGCAGGAATTACTGTCATGTATTTTTTCATCATATTTGATCCTTTTTCAGCAGATTGCGATGGGTTCCTTTCTGCTCGTTCTTCGATTGATCTACTTGCGTCGCGTTCTGGGTCACGGGCACGGCCTGTACTGCCGCCCATGCGGCTTTCTGGAGGGACAGAGCCTGGGCGCGTAGCACAGCGTCGCCGGACTTTTCCCATTCCGGAACATGCAGGCCGACAGGCGACTCTCCGTAGATGGCTGCGAACACCGTGTAGCTATTTAGTCTTTGTCCCAACTCCGACACGTGGCCCATGGCGTCACTGTAGAGCTCCGACTGCTTCTTCACGCCCTCCACCTTGCCATCAATGATCTGCGCCCGCATCAGTGCCTGCCCATAGTAGAGAGGCACTGCCTTGATCACCGTCTTGCCGTAGGCCTTGTTGATCTCGTCCACCAGGGCGCCGTGGTGGTTCGCATACCGGTGGGTCTCGTCAATCCAGCCGGAGAGCCTGGCGAGTTCGGCCTTTGTCCGGACGTCCCAGCCTCCCTTGTACTCGCCGTCGGACGGGACCTTGGTCGTAATGAGGTAGACCAACCCGTCCGGGTTGCTCTCCTGCATCAGTTTCACAAAATTCCGGACGCATCGCTCCTGCTCGGATCCCTTCTTCATCCAGTAGGTGCACAGTGTCAATATATCAACTTTCCCCGCGGCCACGGATTTCCGTGGCTCCTCATCGGCCCCTTTGGCCCACCATTTATCTACGGCACCGCTTCCGCCGCCGCTGTAGCGCCAACCGACACGCTCGTGCTCTTCTTTCCCCGCCGCCTTGGCAATCAGGTCAACCTTCTTCGCCATATAGCCTCCGGCAATGAAGAAGCTGTGCCCGGTAAAGAAGACCCTCTTACCCTTTGATTCCGTGGGCGCAGGCGCGACCGGTTTTTCCGCGGCAGCGAGCGTTCCGACGAAGCAGGCCAGGCTAAGGCTGGCGACCATGACGGCAGTCGTCAGAACTGAGGTGAATGCTTTCTGTCGTGTCATTGTTTTGCCTTATTTGTCATCTGTAATTCGAAGATCTCGCCGTAGAGACCGGGAGGGGCCCTACTTGCGCAGGCGGTTGAGAGTGTAGTAAGCCTTTCCGTTGCGCATCGCCCCGCCGCTCTTCGAGACCACGTTACGCACATCGATCTGGAACAAGCGGTCGCCGGCCAGTCCCTCGACGACAACTTCCGCGACCAACCCGTCGGCGGAGAGCTTCACGCCGCTCACTTGGTGCTTTTTCGTATCGAGCCGCTTCGAGCCGTAGTTGCCGGTGTACTCCGGCACCCAGCTGCCGATTGTGAACGACTCGGCCTTCACCTCTGCTGCGGGCTGGGTGAAGGTGATCTTGAACCCATCCCTGGTGAGCGAGACCTCCTGCAGACCCATCGACGTCTTGCCCGTCCACTCGATCATTTTCAAGCCGTGGCCCGACCCCCAGCCGCGGGCGGTCTGACCGACATAGAGCGCGCCGGTTTTCGGGTGGAAGGCCATGCGGTTCGATCCGCCTCCCAGCTCGCCCGCTTCGATGAAGGGGTAGGCGGCGCCCTGGAACTGGCCATCGACCTTCTCCAAGGTGCCACGGTTGATCTTCGGGGTGTTGACGTCGCCGATCAGCACGTGGCCCGCGAAGGGCCCGAACTTGCCACCGGTGGTATCCCAGCGGGGCGCGGTGCAGGACATGCCCATCTCGCGATAGGGCAGGTAGAGCGCCGGCCGCTTGCGGAGCGAGTTGAGCTTTTCGATGTCGTAGCTCGCGGCGTCCGGATGGCGCTTGTCGAACATCAGCCCGTCCGGGTGGCCGAGAAAGGCTCCGGGTTCGGCGTGGTTGAGGACTCCGCTAGGGACGTAGCTACCTTGGTTGTCGGTAACGAAGACGTCGCCGTCGGGGCTGATGCCGACGCTGTTCGGCTCGCGGCAGCCGGGGTTGAGCGGCACGTATTTGCCGTCGGCGGTGATCTTGAACAGCCAGCCGCGCCAGGGGACGTTGCCGTGGCTGCACCACGTCGGCTTGAAGGGTTCACCGCGGGGAAAGAAACCCAGCCCCAAGGCGCCGTAGAAGCTGCCCTCCTTGTCGCGCACCAGGCCGAAGGCGTACTCGTGGTAGTTGCCGGTGTAACCCCAGCCCTTGCCAAAGCTCTCGAAGCGCTCCGCGATCCCGTCCTTGTCGGTATCGGTGATCCGGGTCAGTTCAGGTCTCTGCAGCACGTAGATCTCGCTATCGTCCTCGCCGGCCACCAGGCCGAGCGGTTCGTGCAAGCCGGAGGCAAACTGCTTCCATTCGGCCTTCTCGGAGTGGAACGACCAGATCTCGCCGCGGCGGGTGCACATCATCAGGCGCCCGTCGGGCATCCAGTCCATGCCGCCAACTTCCAACACGACACCATCAGGCGCCGGGATGTCGGTGATCTTGTAGTCTGGGTCGGCGGCCTGCACGCAACTGACAGCCGCGGCGATGGCGAAGAGGCTAAGAAAATGGATTCGCATGGTTACTTGGTTTTAAAATGGACAGTGAAGTTTGCGCCGACTTTGACCGCGGTCCCCTGCTCTGCGAGCTCGCCGATGCTCTGGGTCTCGCCGAGGGTGTAGGTGGCACCGGCCGGGGCCGGTTTGAGAGTAAAGTTTGCGTCGAGGCCGTCACCCGCAGGCACGATCCGCACCAGCACTGTGCTGGCGCCCAGCTTGTAGTGGAAACTCGGGTAACCCTCGTCGCCGATCTCGTAGCCGCGGAAGTCGGGAGCCACATCGCCGCTACCGACATCCAAAGGCTTGGCGTCCTTGGCGGCCAAGAACCTCCCCTGCCCCATGATCTGCAAAAAATTACCACCGCGTCCGTCCCACGCCGGCTTGGTGTTGACCAGTTCACCATTCGGCGACATCCAGGTCTTGGCTACGATGCAGCGGGCGGTATCGAAGGCGAACTGCGCACCGGAGAGGCTGCCAACACAGATGCTTGCCGGCCCCGAACCATGGAGGGGGCCGCGTACGATGATCGGCCGGTCGGTGACAGTGACACGGTAGACGTCACCCGGCATCGGCGGCTTCAGCACATCGACCTTCGGCTCCGGTAGCTCTGCGGTCACGTGCAGCACGCCGCGCATCAATAGGTGGTGCCCCGGAAAGGTGCACACGTAGGGATAGTCGCCCGGCGTATTTGGCACCGTGAGGTAGATCGTGTCCGATGTGCCCGGTGCCACCAGATCGGTGTGGGCGATCACCCGCGGGTCCGGCGGCACGTAGGCGCTCTTGATCATCTCGGCGAGGTTGCCCATCACATATTCGCCCAATTCATTGGCCACCTTGTCACCCGGCTGGCACAGGATGAAGTTGTGCGCCATCTCGTCGGAATTGAACAGTGTCAGAGAAACCTTGCTGCCCGGGGTCGTCCACAGCTCCTTCTTGTCGAACTCCAATTTGCCGTGCTTGGAGCCTAGGAACAGATGGCGCGCCGGGACGCCGAATCCCGCAGGAGGCTTCGGTAACAGGCCGACCGGCGTCGCGGCGACCGAAGCCCTGACCAGCGGTAGGTGTCCCCAACCGCCGTGCAAGCCATCGACCAGGTCGAGCGTGTAAACCTCGTCGTGCGAGCGCGCGATCAGCTTGTCGAGTTGCTCCTTGGCGACCTTGATGGTCTGCTCGTGGGTTTTCGATTTCTCGAAAAACAGCACATAGGCGTCGTCGGTGACGCGGCGCAAGGCCACCCCCATCGGCCCCCCATTACTGGTCTGCGGCTTGGCCAAGACCTCCCGTGCAGTGGCTGGCAAGGGCTTACCCATCCCACCCTTCAAAGTAATCTCCAGCCCGCCGCCGCCGTTGAGCCGGAACATCGGCGAGCGCGCCAGAAAAGTCGTTTGCTCCGCATCGCGTGTCTCCCACGTCGTGCTCGCCATTCCCCCGTCATAGAAGCCGACTTCGCCAGAGACGATCTGCCAGCCATGCACCTGGCCGTCGCCGAACTCCCAGCTGAGGGTCTGGTTGTCCGCCGCGAAACTCGTCGCGGCGGTGAGTGCAAAGATGGCGGCGATCGGCAAGGTTGCGAGAATTGCCCTCATGCGTTTCATCATCTCTATTTCCTTTTTCATCGCTATCGTTGCTGTTGATTCATTTTTCCGGTGACTCGGTTTCCACGTGCTCAAAAAACAGTCCCTGGAATTGCCCGGGCTTCAATCCCTCCGGCAGGGTCACCTTGATCCGGTGCGCCATGTCAGGGGCAAGGTTTGAGTTTCTCATGGTGATGGCGCTATTCTTTCCAGATTTCGAGTTCGGTCAGACCACTGCGAGCCTTGCCTTTATGGGTGAAGAGGATGCGGAGTTTTGTGAGTACCACCGGATCAAATTTGAGAGCATTGGCCATATTTCCCGTGGGTTCCGGTGGGGATTTTGCCTGGTTGGATAGAGCCTTCCATTTGCCATCGATCCAGCCCTCGATGGCGTAGTCCGATGGTGGCTGCACGCCACCGCGATCGTCATAGATGTGGAGAACTGCTCGACCGATCTTGCTCGGGTTTTCAAATTCCAGTTCGAGGGTATCGTTCGGGTTCGGGGAGCCGTAGGAAGTCCAACGGTTCGCCGGGGTTGCCTCGAAGATGATCTTCCCGTCGATGGCGCGCACAGCGATCCCCCCGTATCGGTCGGAGTGGGAGGCGGTGATTTTTGGAAAACCTTTCCCGTCTCGATTGAAGGCGAGGTTTCCTGCTGGTGGGGCCGCCGAGACATAGGGGCGATGGCCAGGCCCCCACGCCTCGAATTCGGTGAGTCCCGAGCGTGCACCCGCCGCATGGGTCAGGGTGGCACGCAGGCGGGAAGTGTTGATCGCGGGGAAGGTGATGGTATGCGGGCGGCGGCCCATCGGAGTCGCCGCAGATGGCTGCTGCCCGGGCACGGTTTGCCATTTCGAGCCGTCCCAGGCTTCAAGAAGGATTTCGGTCGGTGCTTTGACCATGCCTCCCTCGGTGGGCTCCGGGTCGTCGAGCACGTAGAGCTTCACGGTGTCGATCGGACGTTTGGTGCCAAAATCGACGGCGGCCCAATCGGCATTGTTTGGCGAGCCGATGGTCGTCCAGCGATTGGTCGGGAGGATGTCGAAGCGGTATTGTCCGTCGCTGATCTTGGAGAGCGAGCTGCGGGGATGGACGAAGGACGCTTCGTAGCGTGGGTAGTAGTCGCCGTCGTTGTTGACCGCGTAGTTCATCGGCGGGTTCTCATCGACAGGGATCACTTTGACTGCGGGCAGCTTGACCTCAAGTGGTTCCAGTTTGGGAGATTGTGCTACTCGCTTGCCGTTGACGAAGACCTGGAAGCCCTTCCCTTTTCGGTAATGTTCGCCAGTGCGATCCCAGAGGATTGAGAGCTCGTGTCCATGGTAGTGAAGCTGATCGAGGGCGAGGTAGTCCCAACTGTCTGGGACGAGAGGTTTGATGGACAGGGTGTCGCCGACCGATGGCTGAATGCCGACGAGTCCGGTGATGACGAGATCGGTGAAGCCTGAGTGGAAGTAGTGCTCGCTGCGGTTGCGCATATCGTGACCTTTCCACGAGCCGGTGAAGGGGTTGACCGCTTCTGCGATGTAGGGCTTGTCGTCTTTGCGGTGGGTGATGGCAAAGGTGTGCAAAAGTTCCGCATAGTCATCGCGGTCGACATGCTCCTGTTCGTAATGCTGGAGCACATTGGCCATTGCCTTGAGGGTCTGGGTGGTGGCGAAGGGCCATGATTGGCCGCTCCACCAGCAGCAGCTGTTCTTGAGGACGAAGAGCGGATCGTTGCGCTCGACCGTCGTCGGACCGAAAGGGGCCTTGAAGAACTGGTCGTCCATGAGGAATTTCCATGCGTCCTCGAATCCTGGACCTGGCATGTTGAAGGCCCACGGGACGTATCCGTGAAGTTCGCGCCCGTGGGGGTTGCCGGCATACTTCCCGGTCTGGTAGGTGAGGGTGTGCTTTTCGACCACATGTCCGTCCTTCTCGTGCTGCTGGTTGCTCATCGGGAAGAAGAATTCCCGCGATGGGTCCCAGAGTTTTTTCTCGACCTGCGATTTGATGCGCGCGGCCTTCTTGCCGAACCGGGATCCGAGTTCCTTCTCATCCTTGAGTTCGGCGATTTGAGCGATGGCACGTGCGTCGGCCCACATGTAGGCATTGAAGCTGGGCCGGAGGGACTGTCCGCCGCGAAGTATGTCCTTGGTCTGCTGGGCGTTGATGTCGAACTCCATGCCGTCGTCGTGCCCGAGTTGCCAGAACATGCCCATATCCTCGACCCAGCCCCGTTTCTCCCACTGCTCGTAGTTGTTGACCAGATCGGGGAGCAGGTCGGAGATGAATTCATCGTTGGGGTTCACCTGATGGGCCGACCAGGCGGAGCCGGCCGGCCAGAATGAGTAGTTGCGGGGTTGCGCGCCGGGGTGGCGCATCCAGAAGCGGACGTAATCGCGGACATAGCGGGGGTTGTTCAGCCAGCGCACGTCGTTGATCTGGTGTCCGGCCGGGCAGGCGATGCTTCCGTAGGCTCCCGACCAGAACGGCCGGTTTGAGAACTCAGTAAAGGCATATCCATAGTTTGGATTTCCGTAAACGAAGTGGCGGGTGACCAGCTCCCAGCGGTAGTAGTAGGTGGTGTTGATCTCCTCGTCCGGGCAGTCGAAGAAGGGGATGTTATTCTCGAACCATTCGAAATCGCGGTTCACCCAGAAGTCCTGTGCTTCGAGCTGTCCGCGCTTGTCGAGCAGCCCGCCGCGTGCGTCCGGGGACGCGAGAAAAAGCAGTGAGATCGCGAGGGTGAGTCTGGGGATGTCCATTGTTGTGCGGGCGGTTAAAAAAATCGCAATGATTTCATTGCTGTCTCTCGGATGGAAGGTTGTGAATGAGGGTTACGGGGCGATTTCCTATCAGTTTGATCTTACATTCATCGGGGAAATGCCCACCTACTTGAGGTTCATCAAGTAGTGTAGCAGATCGAGAAGCTCGTCGCGGCGAAGGCTGCCGGTCAGGCCCGGCGGCATGATCGACACGCCACTTGAATCAACGTTGGCGATCTGATCGCTGGGAACGCTGGTAATCTTTCCCGTCGCATCACGTAGCTGGACCTCGCTTTTCGTTTTGCGATGTAGCGTGCCGACGCGGACTTCTTTGTTCTTCAGAGTAACGACGACGCTCTCGTAGCCTTGCTTGATTTGTCTACTGGGATTTAGCAGAGATTCCAGCATGCCTTCCGGCACCATGTGCGTGGCCAGCCCCCCGAGTGCAGGGCCAAGCTGTCCGCCTTTTCCCTTGATGGCGTGACAGGAAACACAGGCAAGTGCCGGACGGTTATAGAGTGCCGCGCCGCGCTTGAAATTGCCCAATTTTTCTGCATCGCTCAAGAGGGCGGTGCGTTCCTCTTTGGACAGGTCGACGTTGACCGCTTGTAGCGAGCCGGCACGGGTCAATGCCGTGATCGTCGCGGTGAGATCCAAGCCTGTGGCCTGCGCGATACGGATACCGGCAGCGGCAATATCCGCTTCCAGTTTCGCGTCGGAGAGTGCGTTGACCAGCGTAGCTGGGCCATCTTTACGGCTGTAATAACTGATGAAAATGGCCTCTGCATCCGAGCCTTTGGTCAACTTGCTCAGCAGGGATACGGCGGTCTTCGCAGCCGCGGCCGGTTGTACTTCAGCCCAGGCCGCCGTCGCCGTGACGCGAACAGCCTGTTCGCCGCCGCCGTCCGCGATCTGTTGCAAGGCCTTAAGCTGCCCCATTCCCAATAGCGCCCGCCCTACGACAAGACGCTCTGTCGCGGAGGTCTTGGTGCTAGCGGCGCGCTCCACGAGGACTTGCTGATTCGCCGTCGACTTCCAGCGTCCCGCCAGTTCAGCGGCCGGTAAACGTACTTTTTCGTCATCATGCTGCAGCATGGTTGCCAGGGCACCGGTGTCCGTCGGCATCGCCTTGTTGCTGCGCGATACGTCGGCCAACACCTGCAGGAGTTCGACGTCCGAGTTTTTGGCGGCGAGGGAAAAGACCATCGTCATTTCGTCTTGACCTCCCAAGGTCGCGACGATGCGACAGGCGTTAGTGCGATTACCCACTTTGCCTTCGCGAATGAGTGCCACTAGCGGGGCCAAAGCACGCCGGTCGCTGGCAATACTGAAGGCAAGTGTCATGCGAGGGGCCTGGCCCTCAAACACGTCCTGGCCGGCCTGCAATGCGGGCAGCCATAGTTTCTGCAGCTCCCGGGCAGTCAGGCGAAGCGAATAAGCAAGGAAGGTATCGGTGGGATGATCAACGGCACGCATGGCCACGATGAATGCCTCGAGCGTGCCAACCTCACGCAAGGCGTTCACCGCTTCCAACCGAACGCGCGGATGCTGATCAACGACGGCTCTTGCGAGCATGTCCATTGCATCTGGAACGTCGTCAAACCAGTGAGAGATCATGCGTGTTCCGGCTGCGCGTGTTTGGTGGCTTCTGGCCTTGCAGACTCGCCTCAGCAAGCCCGAATCCGGTGCCATCAAACTTCCGCGTAGCCACAGGGTTTCAAGCAGGTGGTGTTCAAATTTTGGGTCGGCGGAATCGAGCGCATCGATCCAGCGGGTCAGTTCCGGCAAAACAGCATCCCCGCCCCGATCGGCGAGTTCGCGTTTGGCATGCCGGCGCGTGTATTGTTCTGGGGCCTTGAGATGATTAAGTAAGGTGGCGACCGGCGCGCCGGCGATAAGCGGACGTTTGACCAGCGGACGATTCTTTGCAGTGATACGCCAGATGCGGCCCTGGCTCTTGTTGCGAGCCGGGTGATAAAAATCCACCTCGCCGTGACCCAAAATAGCATCGTAAAAGTCGAGAACGTAAATGGCGCCGTCGGGGCCAGTCTTGATATCCACGGGCCGAAAGGCACGGTGGCTGGACTTCAGGACGGTTTCGACTTCGCGCGCCGTGTAGCCGCTGTCCTTTTCTTTTATCTCGTATCGGACGGTCCGGTTGGCGCGAAAATCGTGGGCCAGCAAGCTCCCTTGCCAGTGGTCGGGAGCATGACTGCCGGAAACGAACTCAGCAGCGGTGTTCTTCGGTTTTCCGGTCATGATCATTCCGCCCAGCGTCTCCTTAACATTGACTGCCATCCCGTAGGCTACACCAGGGAAGCAATAGTGCGGGCCTTGCCAACCGGCGCCATCGGTCGAAAAAGACTGGCCCCAATAATCAAAAGCGAAACCCCATGGGTTGGTCATTCCCCGTGTATAGATATCGAGCTTTTCGGTCTCCGGTCGGAAGCGCCAGACACCTCCGCCATTGAGGCGCCGGGGTCCCCAAGGAGTCTCGACAAAGCTGTTGATGTAGATCGCTTGGGAAAAGTAGAGCTCTCCCCAGGGCGCCCAGCGCAATCCGTGGATAAGATGACTGGAATCGGCTTTGCCGAAGCCGGAATACACCACCCGGCGGCTCTCGGCATGATCATCGCCATCTTTGTCGATCAGATGGATAAGCTCAGTGGCGCTGCAGACATAGGCGCCACCGGCAACGGGCATCACCGAATACGGCAGCAGCAGTCCCTCGGCAAAGACGGTCGACCGATCGGCGCGACCGTCGTGGTCCGTGTCTTCCAGGATAATGATGCGGTCATTGGGGGCGCGCCCTGGCTTGTTATGGGGATAGGTGGTGCTGCCCGTGACCCAGAGACGTCCCCGCGTGTCCCAATTCATATTGATCGGCTTGTTGATCATGGGATCGGAGGCGAAGAGATTGATTTCAAAGCCGTCAGCAACCTTGAAAGCCTTCTGTTCTGTCACCACGTCCGGCTCAGGGATTTCGTCCGGAACATAGTGGCCGGGGTCGACAAACTCCTTCCAGGGAAGGATGGCATCAATCACATAGCGATAGGTCGTGGGTTGTCGCAGACGTGCGATCAGTTCTTCCTTTTCTTCGGCAAGACGTTTCAGGTCATCCAGCTCGCCGGCCAGGTGGCCCATTTCATGCCGGCGAAACAAGTGGGTATAGGTTTTGTTAAGCGGCCGCAAACGCGTCGAATAGAAACGGTTTTTCTGGATGATCAGTTGGCGCAGCCGTTCATACTGCGAGGTCGCACGGCCATCGATGACGATGACACCTTTCGGGTGTTTGCCATTGTCCCACGAGAAGGCTGCCTGGCCGTCGATCTTCAGCGCATAACGCGCGGTGGAGTCTTTGATGAGAAGTACGCCGGCGCCCGGAAGGAGAAGCGTCTTGGGGGTCAAATCGAAGCGGAATCCATTTTTGGTCTTCACCACTTTTTCCACTTTGGCGGACTGGCTGGCACGTACTGTCCCATCCGCTGCAAACTCTGCCTGGTAGCCACCATTGGCAGCTAAGCCCATCTCCTTAAGCATCACCTGTGAAAGTCGCTCGTGGCCTTGTTGAGTGAATTGCTGACCGTTGAATGTCAGCTTTTTCTTGGCGCCCGCCGGAATCAAATGATCGGTAAGATTGATCAACCGAAGTTCCCGCTTCTTCGCAAGCTCCTTGATAAACGTGGCGGTCCGTTGCAGCCGTTTGTTGTTTTCGCCGGGATCGGGAAATGGCCGGCCAGCATCCTCAAGCAGCGGCGGGCTGACTAGAATCAACGTCGTCGCGACTTTGCCCAGATCGTTCAGCAAGGTGACGTAGCCGCGTTTGAAAGCCTCGAACTCTTCAGGACTTTTATAAAACGCGGTTTCTCTGCCATAGGCCACCAACAGCGTTGTTGGCTTGGCATCGTTCACATGACCCAGCAGCGTCTCATAGCCAAAGCCCTGCTCAGCATTGCGGGGCGGTTTCCAGGATTTGGTGTTGAGGCCGGACCCGAACTCCGAGCGCGCCGTCCCAAAGACGTCATCGGCCGGCCAGCCCAGGTTTCGGAAAGTGATGTCCTGATCTGCCCAAAGCGCCGTCAACGCCGTCTCGAAATAGCCGTACGTCGCCATGTCCGAAACCATCCGCCCACCAACGATGCCCAACCGATTGTGGACGCGTTCGGCTGATTTGACCGGCGGTTTGTCAGCGGCCTGCACGGTAGCCGTGAAGATCAACACCAGTGCCACGGGCAGGCAGATGAAGCGGTTGAAGAAATGGGATCGATTAATAGTGAATGATTTCACGATAGGCTCTTTGGTTCCCTTATTTGAGTTTGATGTGTATCCCCTGTTGCGTGACCACTTGAGTTTACCCGTCTCTTGGTCGGTGTTCATGGCTGTGCCTCCTTCTTCCCCTCTGAAAGGAGTTTGCTCAGTTGCTTGACTGTTTCTTTGTACTCCGCGACTTCCGCGACATTCTCGTTTTCAGATGGGGCCTTCTTTCGGTCATAGAGCATCCGCTGTGCGTTATCGCCGTATTCAGTGTAGGTGTAATCACCGGTTGTCACCGTACTTCCATTGCCATGGCGGGTGAACGCCGCCTTCTTCCATTGCCGTTTCGGGTCATTCATTAGCGGCACGACGCTTGTTCCCTCTAAGTGTTCCGGCAGCTTGATACCTGCCAGTTCGCATAAGGTCGGATAGATATCCACGAGTTCAACGATGCCGTCGGTCCGGATCTCTTTTCGAAATCCTGGCGCGCTAATGATCAGCGGTACGCGCGTGGCATTGTGAAGCAGATTGGTCTTGGCCCAGAAGTTGTGCTCGCCAAGGTGCCATCCGTGATCACCCCATATCACGACGATGGTGTTGTCACGAAGCTTCAGTTCATCGAGGGTTGCCAGGATCTTCCCAACGAGCGCATCCACGTAACTGATACAGGCATAGTAGCCGTGCCGAGCTGTCGTGTGGAATTCCAGCGAGTTGTACTCGATGTTTCGATCGTGATAATAGTGCACTTCTCTGGACCCCCTCAGAGCATTTGGTGCGTTCTTCGGCCTGAATCGGTTCTCAGCAATCGCAATATCCTCCTTCGTGTACATATCCCAGTATTTCCTGGGGGCATAGAATGGCAGGTGGGGACGGATGAAACCAACACCGAGGAAGAACGGTTTGTCCATCTTTGCCAAACGCCTTAGGTCTTTCAGGCTCTTTGCGCAGGTTTGACCGTCAACATACGTGTCATCCGGCACATCGGCGGCTTCGAAGAAGGGACCGGTTTTACCCTTCATGAAGCTCTTGGTCGCCGGATCAAAGAAATCCATATGTTTGTCGTGACCTGTCGGAGGTTCCGACCAACTCCGTTTGGCCGCCTCTTCCGGCCCATGAAATATCTTGCTATTGGAAATCGTATGGTATCCCGCTTCGCGAAAAGCTTGCGGCAAAGTCACGGCATTCGGTGCGTATTTGTCCGCGTTCCAGATCTTACAGGTTCGCTTGTCGGGACGGATTCCGGTCAGCAGTGATGCACGCGATGGTCCGCAGACAGGCACCTGGCAGTAAGCCCTTTCAAACACAATCCCTTGCTTCGCAAACGTGTCGATGTTGGGTGACTGAATGTGCCTGCTCTCATAACAGCCAAGCTCCGGCCGCAGATCGTCAATGGAGATGAAGAGCACGTTGGGCCTATTGTCTTGAGCATTCAGAATCGTGCCAAAGGCGAAGCAAAAAGTCAGACTGACCACCATGGTTTTTACGTGCTGTCGAATGAACATGCTTGAGTTTGATGTGTATCCCCTGTTGCGAGCCCTATTTAATCCAGAAATCCTGCGGCACCCCAAACCCACAATCGTTGTTTGCCCGGAACCCGCTGCTCATCCACCTTGTCGTGGATTACCAAAACCGCATCGGGATGAGCTTCAGCAAACAGGGCATTTAAATTTTGCTCACCATCGGTCTTCAAAATAACTTCACCCGGAGTCCAGTGGGCGCCTTCATCCTTACTGGTGAATCTCTGCACCGTTCCTTCCCTGGAGCGAAAACCCATCCATTCTTTTTTTGTCGGCTTCAATATAACGTCGATGGGCACCTTTTGCGTACGCCAGGACTCACCCGTCCATACGTGCAGATGGCGCGTAGCAACTCCGTCCTTGTCGCTGATTCGATTGAGTCCTACAGGACGCTCATCGGCGGTGAGCCATAGCTGAGGGATGGAGCTATATTTGTTTTTTGAGTCAAAGATCATCACGCTTTCATTTGCTTCTTCAAATGATAACGGCGTGTTCAGTTTTTCGTTCTTCATGCTCGTCCATTTTCCCGCAGAGTGATCCATGTGCATATAGTATAGATTGCGTCGACTATGGGGCAGGTTGTCCTTTGATGCGTGCCAAAGGAACATGAGATGGATATGGTCACGATTTGGGTCCTTAGTGAATGCTGTGTACCATCCATTTCCCGGAGGAGAGCGTCCATCGAGCACATGCACTTCCCTGGACCAGGTACTGCCATTGTCCTTACTTGTTACATAGGACCAGTTTCCTCTATGAGTTTTTCTGCGGTAAAAACTGTAAATCGTGCCGTCGGACATCACGAAAAGCTGAGGATAGGTACTCTCGGTATAAGGAAGGCGGGACGAATAGTCCTGCCAATCATCATTACTCAACGGTTTTGAAGATCTGCTGTAGCGCATCTTTTTATTATGCCCTCCATAAAACACATGCAGAAAACCTTCTCGATCAATCAGTATGGAGGGATTGCCGTGGTAGTCCTTCGGTGAAATCAGGTTCGTCCCTACCCGCTCATGTTCCGACCATTCATTCTTTTTATGACTATAAACAGAAACGTAAGGGTGGTTATCGGGACCCACCCAGGCCAGATAAGTTTTTCCACTGCGATAGTGAGCCCTTGACTGGTGAAATTTATAGAGGTTTCCCCAGGCGTTATTAACCATGGGCTCCGACACCTTGTCTTGCTTCCCTTTGCCATCGGGAGCCAATGTCTCCGCGACGCCAGTGGCGACACCACAGAGAAACATGGCAAGAGCCATCATTGGCAGTATCATTCGTTTTGTGGAAGTCACAGCAGGATTCCTTTGCGTTGAGAGGATCATTTATCTGTACGACCACTCCCGGCGATGCAGAATCTGGACAGATGATTTCAATTTAGTTGGGTTGAATCGTTTTTTCAGTTTTGAAGTGTTTCCGGAGAGGTCGATCTATTTTTTAGCCGTGTAGATCGAATTCATTTTCCATGAACTGATTGATTTAACCTCAACATCGCCTCCTTGGCTGAACAGTTTTACATAGATGTCTTTGGGGTCATATTCATGCCACGCCACCGCGGCCTGTCGGTCATTGGCGAACACTTCGATCATGCTTTTATCGATGAAGATCCTCAAGGTCAGGTCTTCTCCCTTTTCTAATTCAAAAGGCGGTTTGATATACCCAACGTTCAAAACCTTGCTCTCCTTGCCGGAAGAAATCGTGAAGCCGCCGCTCCCGTCTTTGGCGCACAAGACCTTGATGCCAAACTCACGGGCCGATGGGGCGTCGAGAACAAGCTCCAGTTCCATCGTATCGCCAGACATTTCCTTCAGCAGGTATTCCATATCACTCTTCACCGTGATATTCCGCTTCTGTTTCGGATCGGTGCGGAGCGTTTCGAGCTCGCGCAAGGGCTTAATGCGTAACACACCATCCTCCGGAAGGCTGAGCTCACGGGGTAAAGATTGTATGCCCGGCTGAATCTTCTTTTCCCCTTCCATCAGCGACGTGAAATCACTTGTTTTGCCTTTCTGCCCCCAGGCCTTAATGGGCGGGGTACACCATGACCACATCACACGTCGGCCATCGGGGGTCAAAAGTGACTCTGGGGCAAAAAAGTCCCACCCCCACCAGTTCATCAGGGCGTGATGGTCGGGAAGAAACTTTTCATCTTTAAAATCACCGAGGTAATAGCGAGCGCCCAACTTATGACTGATACACAGGAGCATCCACTTGTCGCCGATTTTGAACATGTTGGCGCAGGAGATGTCTTCGTCTTTAGGCACGCCCAGGTCTTCAGGAAAATCCGGATGCAGCAGTTCGCCGAGAAATTCCCAGCTCTTGAGATCTTTTGATTTTGCCAGTGTCGGTTTTTGCCCCCCGGCAAGCGCATAATACGTGTCGTTCATCACCCAACAATCAGGGTCCCAATGGCGCATTTCTGGTGGTTTACCGTCGGCTGTTTTAGGCTCCACTGGAAATGGTTTTGACCACTTATTGAGCTTATCATCCTCTGCAATGGCGATCTGGTTTCTTTTGGAACCCTGACCGTGATAGATGATGGCCGGTTTACCTTCCCGGGTAAGGAAAGCCGTACCACTATACATACCGTGCCCTGTTTTAGGCGGTGTGAGAACAGTGGGTTGCCACTGCCAATGCACCATATCCTTGCTTGTTACGTGTGCATAAGAGTGCCCATTGTTTTGATAGATATAATGAAGATGATAAAGACCTCCACAATAGATGGCACCGTTTGGATCTCCGGGTCGGGCATGGTCTGGGCCGGGATGCGCAAGATGGTAAGTAAGCCACGAGCTTGGCAGGCTCTTCGGCATGACGGGAGTGTGTAGGCCTTCCAGTTCTGCAAGCAACTTCTTCGGCGCCTCCGTGGCGCTGTTCTTAAGATCGCCATCAAACTTCCACCAGCCCACGATGCCGTTGACCGCGGCCTTGCCGTCACCCAGGGCCATCGACTTGACTTCGCCGGCGGACAAGGCGCGGTTATAGATCCGCACATCATCAATACCGCCCTTGAAAAACTCTCTCGCCCCCCTCATCGAACCGATATACGCCGGGGCTTCACCCTGCGTATCAATCGCCCCACTGGCCTTGGTGCTGGCGCCGATTTGCTGACCGTCTGCGTAGAACGTCATGGCCTTGCCATCAAACGTCACGCTGACCAAGTGCCATTTCCCGTCGAGCAACCTGGCCGGCTCAAGCGGAACGCCATGTCCGACGTACTTCCCGCCAATCCCCAGTCCGAAGCAAAGGCTGTGCTTCTTCTCAAACTCGCCAATCGCCATGAGGGCTCGGGCATCGCCATCTTCTTTTCTGTAAATCGTCTGCCAATCCCACTCGCCTTTGCCGACGCGCTCGGGTTTGATCCACGCAGAGATCGTGATCGCCTTGCCCGGTTTGAGTCCGGCGTAGTGCGGGATGTTGACGGTGAACGCGTTGCCGCCGAGGATCAGCGCATTGCCGAGTTTGCCGTCCTTGATCGGCAGCTCGGCAGCCGTATCCACAACTGCGAAGAGCAGAAGCAGGGCGGTCAGCGACCATGCTGTACGTTGGATCTGAGTGAATGATTTCATGATGGTTCTCGTGTCGTATTAGAATTTCAGCTCTAACCGTTGACCGGTGTATTGAATCTTCTTGGTTCCGCCATCAGGAATAAGTTCAACTTGGAACGCCCGCGTGGCCTTCTGCTTGGACGCCGGCTCGATGCTCAGCGTTTTGGCTGCGTCGTCCCACTTGATCCGTGTCTGGACTGAATCGCCTTGGAGGTACTCAAGGCTGGTGCCGTCGTCGTCGTAGAGCGTGTAAGTACCATTGGCGCCTCGGTAGATCTTGAGGGTCGTAGGCTCGTCGACCTTTTGTCCGGTGTATTGACGGATAGGATCGATCGGCACG
>Ga0208129_1000241_pt1 | contig 23524 bp, 22 predicted proteins | sample ETNtaG_13_FD_185759 | JGI IMG/M metagenome (GOLD analysis project Ga0208129, IMG submission 185759) | Marine microbial and viral communities from oxygen minimum zone, Eastern Pacific Ocean - ETNP201306PF47B (SPAdes) (version 2) | ecosystem: Environmental > Aquatic > Marine > Oceanic ...
TTGCCTTGCTCAACTGCTTCTGGCTTTACCATTGTGAATGTTCTGTTTCCCATTTCTATTTTTATTAAAATTAGTAAACGGCTGCAAAACTATGAAAATTAACATTCGTAGGATGTTTTTTATTCTTATTTTTGCGCCCCTATGCAAGAAAAAATAAACGCATTAAAGCAACTTCTTTCTGAAAATAAAAATATTCTAATTACAGTGCACAGAGGGCCTGATGGAGATGCTATGGGTTCAGCACTTGGGTTTTATAATGTTTTGGTTCAGTTAGGGTATAATGTGAATGTAATTACACCTAATGATTACGCTTCCTTTTTACATTGGATGCCAGGAAACGATAAAGTAATTGTTTTTACACAAGAGGAGAAAAGAACAATTGAAATTACTGAAAAAGCAGATTTGATTTTCTTGCTTGATTTTGGGCAAATTGCTAGATTAGATTCTTATGCAAATACGGTTCAAAATGCTACTGCGAAAAAAGTAATGATTGACCATCATCAGCAGCCAGATGAAAGTATTTCTGATATTCTTTTTTCTGATGTTACAGCTTGTGCTACTGCACAAATTGTTTTTGAAATAATAGATTCTCTAGATTGGAAACATCTAATTAATAAAGAGGTAGCCGAATGTTTGTATGCTGGGATCATGACCGATACTGGTTCATTTAAATATTCTTCCACAACAGAGAAGACACATCATATTATTGCTGAACTTATTGGAAAAGGGGCTAATAATTCAAAAATCCATGATTTGGTTTATGATAATTTTTCGGAAAATAGAGTAAAGCTTTTGGGTTATTGCTTGTATCAGAAATTATTACTTTTCAAAGAAAATAATTCTGCAATAATCTCGTTAACGGCAGAGGAATTAGAACGATTTAATTTTCAAAAAGGAGATACAGAAGGGGTCGTAAATTATGCTCTTACCATTGAAGATGTTATATTTGCCGTTTTTATTGCGGAAAAAGAAGGAATGGTAAAACTTTCTTTACGCTCGAAAGGAGATTTCAAGGTAAATGAGATTGCTAAAAAATATTTCAATGGAGGAGGGCATATGAATGCGGCAGGAGGAATTTCAGATGTATCGGTAGAAAAAACAATAGAGATTTTAAAGAAAATTTTTAAAGAATATAAAACACAATTAAATAACACAAAACTTTAGAATAATGAAGAGAATACTTTTAACACTTGCAATTATTGCAGGATTAACTTTAACAACAAAATCACAAACAACAGACGGTATGTATGCGAAAATCAAAACAACAAAAGGTGAAATCTTAATTCAATTAGAATATGAGAAAACACCATTAACAGTAGCTAATTTTGTAGGATTAGCAGAAGGAGAAATTGAAAACAAAGCAAAACCAAAAGGAACTCCATATTATGATGGATTAAAATTTCATAGGGTAATAGCTGATTTTATGATTCAAGGTGGCTGTCCAGATGGAAATGGAAGTGGAGATCCTGGCTATAAATTTCCTGATGAGTTTCATCCAGATCTAAAGCATTCAGGTCCTGGAATTTTATCTATGGCTAACTCAGGTCCTGCTACAAATGGTAGTCAGTTTTTTATTACTCATAAAGAAACTCCTTGGCTTGATGGAAAACATTCTGTCTTTGGTCATGTAATAGAGGGGTTAGATGTGATAAATGCAATTGAGAAAGATGATGTTTTGGAATCGGTTACTATCATCAAAAAAGGTAGTTCTGCAAAAAACTTTGATGCTAAAAGAACTTTTAGCTCTGCATTGGAGAAAATAAAAAAAGATGAAGCTGAAAAAGCTGCAGAATCAGCTAAAGAAATGAAAAAAATTACTGAAGGATCAACCGTTACAGCTAGCGGATTGGCTTATAAAGTAATCAATCAAGGAAGTGGTAAAGTACATCCGACTGCTGAAAGTACTGTAACAGTTCATTATACAGGGAAGCTTACCAATGGCAAGGTGTTTGATAGTTCAGTAGAAAGAGGAGAGCCAACTACATTTCCGCTTAACAAGGTTATTCCTGGATGGACAGAAGGAGTTCAATTAATGGTGATTGGTGATAAATGGACATTTATTATTCCTTCTAATTTAGCTTATGGTGAAAGAGGTATACCCCAAGCAGGAATAGGGGCAGATGCCACTTTAATATTTGAGGTAGAATTGTTAGAAATAAAAGCTGCTTCTGTTAAAGATAAAGAAGACCCTCATAAGGGACATAATCATTAAACCCTAAATAAAAAAAGCCAGCTTTTCTGTTTTTGTTTATCTTTAGATAATTGATAATGTAAATTGTCTTATCATGAATATAGTAGGCTTGGAAATATCTTTTTTTATTCTTAATAAGCCTAATATTCTTTGAACAAGGCGGAAATGAGATGTTGCTTATATTTTTTCAAGGTTTTCCATTATTTTATTACAAGCATCATCCAACATTTTGTGCACATCTTGGAAGCCATTAGGACCACCATAATAAGGATCTGGTACTGATTTAAAAGATTTCGGATTACTTTCATTAAGTATCATATCGACCTTATCTCTATCTGATTTATCTCTAGCTAATGCAATGATATTAGCATAATTGCTTGTGTCCATTGCATAGATTTTGTCAAATTCATCAAAGTCATTAATCGAAAATTGTCTTGCTCTTTGAGAAGTTAAATCAATACCATATTTATTAGCAATTTCAATGGAACGAATATCGGGCTGTTCCCCAACATGATAGGCGGCTGTTCCTGCTGAATCTACCACAACATCTAAATGATTTGTTCTAGCTTTTAATATACCTTCCGCTAATGGTGAACGGCAAATATTACCTAAGCAAACCATTAAAATTTTGCTCATGATTTAGTGGTTAAGCTAAAGAGAGTTTCTTTTCAATATCGATAATATACCCTTTGAATTGCTTATCGGTATCGGCCAAATTATTTACCGTTTTACAAGCGTGCAACACAGTGGCATGGTCTTTGTTTCCGCAATGTTTGCCAATCACTGCTAAAGAACTTTTTGTCATTTGCTTGGAAAAGAACATGGCTAATTGTCGGCATTGTACAATTTCTCTTTTTCGAGTTTTCGATTTCATAATATCGATAGGGATATCAAAATAATCGCAAACTACTTTTTGTATGTAGTCAATTGAAACTTCACGGACGGTGTTTTTCACGAATTTATCGAGCATGTTTTTTGCCAAATCAATTGTGATTTCTTTTTTGTTTAAAGAGGATTGTGCCAAAAGGGAAATAAGCGCACCCTCTAATTCACGCACATTGGTTGTAATAGAATAAGCAATATATTCAATCACTTCATAAGGCATTTCAATGCCATCATTATGGAGTTTCTTTTTTAAAATTGCCAGGCGAGTCTCTAAATCAGGAATTTGTAAATCAGCAGATAATCCCCACTTAAATCTAGATAGTAATCTTTGTTCCATATCCACCATATCCACAGGAGCTTTGTCAGAGGTTAAGATAAGTTGTTTGCCGTTTTGATGCAGGTGATTAAAGATATGAAAAAATACATCTTGGGTTTTTTCCTTTCCACAGAAAAACTGAACATCATCAATAATTAATACATCAATAGATTGGTAAAAATGAACAAAATCATTTTTCTTATTATCCATTATAGCATCTACAAATTGAGTTTGGAATTTATCAGCTGAAACATAAAGAACCGTTTTATCAGGGAATTGTTTTTTAAATTCAATACCGCTTGCATTGGCCAAATGTGTTTTTCCTAATCCTCCCTTACCATAAATAAGTAGTGGATTAAAAGATGTTCCGCTTGGGCTTTGCGCCACAGCATAAGCAGCTGAACGAGCCAATCGGTTACATTCTCCTTCCACAAACAAATCAAGTGTGTAAGAAGGATTTAGCTGAGGATCAATATTTATTTTCTGAAGCCCTGGAATAATAAAAGGATTTCTTATGGAAGTTTCGTTTAAATTAATCGGCATGCTAACCAGATTATTTTTCAGAGTATTACTATTACTACTTGGAATCTTTGTAATATAGGGTTTAGAACCAGTGGAGTTCTCAATAATGATATGGTATTCTAACTTTCCTTCTTTTCCTAATTCTTTCTTGATTGTTTTTTTTATGAGCGTAATATAATGTTGCTCGAGCCACTCATAAAAAAATTGACTTGGAACTTGAATAGTGAGTATATTGTCCTTAACTGCAACTGGTACGATTGGCTTAAACCACATCTTAAAATTTTGATAACTCACATTGTCTTGTATGACTGTCAAGCATTTTTCCCATATTTCCTCACAAGACCGTTTTGTCATTTCCTAGTGGTTTTAGTTTTCTGTTTTGAGTTTTTATTCAAGTCGTAAAATCTGTCCTGCGACAAATTGTGAAGCAAATATTAAAACAATTTTGTTATAAAAAAAGTTTTTCAGCACTTGACTTTATTTTTTTTAACTTATTCAAAAATTATCAGTTTAGAGTACAAAAAAAAAGATTCTTTTAGCTCCATTTTTTCTCATTATTTACATAAATTGAGGCTCCAAAAGAGTTTTTTATAACTTTTTTTTGACTGAAAAAGTAGTCTATTTGCCCGACTTTAATGCCAGCCCAACCTACTTGTGCAATTAACAGCTGTTTTCGCTCGCTATTAATTTTAGTAACGGGTGTATTTAAAAAAGTATGTGTGTGCCCACCAATAATTAAATCAATGTTTTTTGTTTGCCCTGAAAGGATGTAATCTGATATTCTCCCACTCTTATATTTATAACCTAAATGCGACAAACAAATTACTAAATCACAGTCTAATTCGTTTTTCAGATGATTGGCGTAATAATTGCTCTTTTCCACAGGATTGGCATATATAGTATTACCATATAATGCTTTAGGAACCAGTCCTTTCAGCTGAATTCCTATGCCAAAAACACCAATTTTTAGACCGGCTTTTTGGAACACTTTATAGGGCTCAAATTGTCCATTTAAAAGCGTATCAGAAAAGTCGTAATTAGCGCACAAAAACGGGAATTTTGCGTGAGATAGTTGCTTATGTAAACCACTTAGTCCGTTATCAAAGTCATGATTACCAATGGTGGCTGCATCATACTGCATTTCGCTCATCAGTTTCAGTTCCAACTCTCCACCATACATATTAAAATAAGGGGTTCCTTGAAAAATATCGCCAGCATCCAAAAGTAAAACATGCTCGTTTTCTTGTCGTATTTTTTTAATAAGTGTTGCCCTTTGTGCCATACCACCAAGCCCTTTATTTCTTCCACTTGTAAATGGCTGAATGTGACTGTGCATATCATTAGTGTGCAGAATAGTAAGTTTTATTAAATCAGAATTTGCAAACAGTTCATTAGGAATTATACTCATTCCTAATGCACCTAATCCTACGTGCTTTATAAAATTTCTTCTACTTTTCATTCTACTATAATTAACCTATTATCTAATTTTGAGGAAATAGTATCTTTTGAAATACAATAATTTAAAATTGCATCTCTAAGTTTTTCGCCAACTAGATTTTGTTCTTTCCCTTGAAAGAAACTCATTTTATCGCCTCCATTTGCTAAGTAGTCAGAAGTTAAAATCCTAATCTTTCCTTTGCTCAAATCAAAACTTTGGCTGATGGCATTTCCGTTTTTATCCATTGAAATGTTTGTTCCAGCAAATGGTTCTCCACCTCTTTTGGTAATGTATTGAAGCATTTCTAAATAATCTTTTTCTTCCAATTCCAAAACAACCAACTCATTCTCAAAAGGCATTAATTTAAAGATATCCCTTCTTGTAATTTTTCCTTTTGGAAGTGTAGAGCGTAATCCTCCTGTGTTCATTATGCAAATATCTGCAATGTCTGAGTATCTTTTCAAACATAAATCACAAACAAAATTTCCGAGTAAACTCTCAGGTTTCCCTTTTTTCATTTCTACATCAGAAATACAAAGTACTTTATCCATCACAGAATCAACTCTCGCTTTATATGGGGCAATTATTGCAGCAATTGCACTATCGCTTGCGGATTTTACATCAAAACTACTTTCAGAATGTGATTGTAAATTGTATTGAACTGTGCAAGCAGTTAGTAAAGAAGCTAATATATATATAGTGTATTGTTTGAATTTCATTGAGCTACAATATTAAGAAATTAAAATTATTGTGCGTATTATTGCAGCATGTATTCTAAGGAAACTAAAATAAGAGTGAGATATGGCGAAACCGACCAAATGGGATATGTGTATTATGGCGTTTATGCTCAATATTTTGAAGTGGGAAGAGTGGAATTATTACGCTCACTTGGGGTGAGTTACAAAGAATTAGAGAAAAGTGGATTTGCGCTTCCAGTTGTAGATTTTGAAATTAATTATAAAAAAGCAGCTCTTTATGATGATGAACTTACAATTAGAACAACAATTAAGGAGCTTCCTTCAGCACGAATTACATTTGAATATGAAACTTATAATGTCGCAAAAGAGTTGTTAAATGTTGGAAAAGTGATTTTGGTCTTTGTAGATAAAGTCACTAAAAAGCCTTGTCTGCCTCCAGCTTTAATAATGGACAAACTAAAGGAAAAATTAGAAAGCTAGAATGGTTGATTTGCTTTAACTTTACTAAAAGATTTTACCAAAAGATAAATAATGAGGACTTCTACTAGTACAAGTATATAATGGAGGTTATATACTTGGAGCTGATTATCTATAATACCAAATCGATATTCTAATACCTTATAAAATAAGAATGAAATAGCCAAGCCAATTAAATATCCTGCTTGTTTAGCAACATCCACAAAGGTTAAAATTCTATCTTTTTTCAGGGCCAAAGTTTCTGCCCTTACCAAATAGGATCCAAATACAAAAGACAATTGATATCCTATATAAATCATTAAAGCAGTTTGGTAACTATAAGAATAAAGGAGAAAATAAACAACCATAACCAAAAGCACCAATTCCACAAATAAGGAGATTCGAAAAAAGTAATGATTGTTAAGAATCTTAGCATAAAACATAGCAACAACAAGCATGAGAGCTGCCAAAACAATACCTCCTAAAGAATAGACAGAAGGAGATAAAGGAGTATAAATAATAAATATACTTCCAACAGAAATTCCTGTAAATAATGAATTGAAGAATTTATAACTAATAAATGCTCTGTAATTTATTTTTAATGTGTCGAGCATTATATAATTCTAATAATAAGTTAACCTTCTAACTTTTGCAATTAGTTTTGCTAATCTTATAACTTGTTTTGTATAGCCAAATTCATTATCATACCAAATGTAAAGCACAACATCTTTTCCTTCATCTGTTACAATGGTAGCATTACTATCATAAACCGAACAACAGGAGTTTCCTATAATATCAGTAGATACTAAATCTGGTTCCACTTGGTAGTTTATCTGATTTACTAAACTTCCGTGTAAAGCAGCATTACGCATACTAGCGTTCATCTCTTCAACGGAGGTGTTATTTTTTAATGTTAATTTTAAGATTGCTAATGAAACATTAGGAGTAGGAACACGCACAGCATTTGCAGAAAGTTTTCCTTCCAAAGAAGGTATTACTTTGGTAACGGCTTTCCCAGCACCAGTTGATGTAATTACCATATTAATAGCTGCCGAGCGTCCTCTCCTTGGCTTCTTGTGCATATTATCAAGTAGATTCTGATCGTTTGTGTAAGAATGTACAGTTTCTAAATGTCCTTTTTCTACACCATATTTATTTTCTACAATATGCAGTATAGGAGCAATGCAATTTGTAGTACAAGAAGCTGCAGATAAAATATTCGTATTATCAATATCTAATTCTTTGGAGTTGATTCCATATACAATATTAGGAATTCCAGCCCCTGGAGCAGTAAGTAATACCTTGCTTACTCCTTTTGCTTGCAGATGACGAGAAAGATCTTCTTTATCTCTAAATGCACCTGTGTTATCAATTAATAAAGCATTCTCAATTCCATAAGATATATAATCAATATCTTCAGGATTTCCTCCATCAATAAATCGGATAACTTGCCCATTAACTATTATTGATTGGTTAGCTAAATCAACATCAACAACACCTTTAAATGCACCATGAACCGAATCGTTTCTTAATAAATCAGCCCTTTTAACAATTTGCGCATCCGTTAATTTTCTTACAACAACAGCCCTAAGTCTTAATTGTTGCCCTTTCCCTGCTTGCTTTATTAGTTCTCTGGCGGTCAGTCTTCCAATTCTGCCAAAGCCATAAAGAATAACATCTTTTGGTGAAACCCTTGTATTGTCCGCACTTAACATGGAACTTAATTTGTCACTTAGAAATGCATTAGCATCATTAGCTCCACTTTCAATATATTCAGCAGTAAGCAAACCAATATCTAATTTTGATGGTGCTAAATCCATTTTTAGCATTTTATTAGCTAGTATAGCAGCAGTGGAAACATCTGTTTTTCGTTTTACTACATTATTAGCGTATGAGAATAAATTCATTAATTCTGACACGCCAATCTCTAGAAGTTGATTTCTGAAAAGGATAAGTTCAATCCCTTTGTCATACATTAATGTTCCTACTGAGTTTAGTAAATTTACACCTGATTTTTCTTTGTTTACCCAATCGCTTAATTGGTTTTCATAAGAGACTGCCATTGTTTGTTGTTTTGAGGTATTAGAATTTGCTGCAAAAATAGTTTTTCTTTCAAAATATATAGCTGATTTTATTGTTACTTTTACCCCATGATTGTTGAGTTTTACAAATACCAAGGAACAGGAAATGACTTTATCATGATAGATGATAGAGAAAATATTTTTAACATTAACGACCATAACCTGATTGCTGCTCTTTGCCAAAGGCGAATGGGGATTGGTGCTGATGGGCTTATTTTACTTAAGGAACATGATAAATATGATTTTGAAATGATTTATTTCAACTCTGACGGACATCAATCTTCAATGTGTGGCAATGGTGGTAGATGTATTATTGCTTTTGCTCAGTTACTAGAGATTATTGATGAAGAAACAACTTTCTTGGCTATTGATGGAGAACATAAAGGACAATTCCTTGGAGATACCATTGCTTTACAAATGCAAGATGTAAGCGATATTGAAGGGGTAGGTGATGGCTTAGTGATGGATACAGGATCACCTCATTATATTGAGATGGTGGATGATTTGAGAAATATGAATATTGAAAAAGAGGGAAGAAGAATAAGGAATTCTAAACCTTTTAGAAAGGAAGGTATAAATGTGAATTTTGTGCAAGATAGTGCTGATTTACAAGTAAGAACTTACGAAAGAGGAGTAGAAGCGGAAACTCTTAGTTGCGGAACGGGTGTAGTAGCAACTGCAATAGCTATGCATTATGCTAATTGTATTGAAGAAAATTTGATAGACGTTAAAACAGAAGGAGGAGAGTTAAGTGTTAGTTTTGAGGAGTTTAATGGCAGTTATCGAAATATCTGGTTAAGCGGTGAAGCAAGTATGGTTTATGCAGGCGAGTTTGAATGTTAAAGGGTAAAAACATAGTATTACGGCCTTTGCAAAACTCTGATTTAGATTTTTTGTTTGAGGTAGAGAACAATACAAAAAATTGGCAATTTGGGAGTGAAAAGAAGGAATACAATAAACAGGAGTTATTGGATTATATTTCAAATGCCAAAACTGATATTACAGTAGCTAAACAATACCGTTTTGTTATTGATTTAAATAGCACACCCATTGGCTTTATTGACCTTTTTGACTATACTACTGATAGTGCAGGAGTGGGAGTAATTATTACCAAAGATCACAGAAATAAAGGATTTGCAAAAGAGGCTTTAAACCTACTTGCCGATTATGCTTTTGTTATTTTAGATATAACCCAATTGTATTGTAGTATTACAAAAGATAATTTGGCTAGTATTAAACTATTTACTTCTTGTGGCTTTGAACTAGAAAAAGAAGTAAAGGATTTACAATATTTTATTAAATTAGTTAAAAAATTAAAATAATGAGGAGCATTATTTCTTTAATTGCTGCTTGTTTGTTGTTTTCTTGCCAAAGGGGAGAGGTAAGCAATTATACCGCTTACTTAAACCATAATGATACCGTAAAATATGTAGGAAAAGAGCAGTGCAGAATGTGCCATGCTGAGATTTATGATTCCTATATGCAAACAGGAATGGGTAAGTCCTTCCATTTTGCAACTAAAGAGCATAGTGAATTATCAAATTCTAAAATGCCTATTATTCAGGATTCTATAAAAAATCTTTCCTACAAACCCTTTTGGAAGAAAGATAGTTTGTATCTTTTGGAGTATCGCTTAAAAGGGAAAGATACTACACACAAACTTATCCAGAAAGTGACTTACAAAATAGGGAGTGGACAACATACCAATTCTCATTTATTTGAGATAAATGGTTATATGCATCAAATGCCTTATACATACTACACCCAAAGATTAATAGCTGATTTACCACCAGGATTTGAAAACGGACAAAACAGTCGATTCTCTCGTGAAATTGGTTTAGAATGTATGAGTTGCCATAATGCTTATCCCAATCATGAAAGTGGTTCAACAAACAAATATAATACCGTGCCAAATGGGATTGATTGCGAGAGGTGTCATGGTCCAGGAGAGTTGCATGTAAAAAGTAAGTTAGCAGGGGAGATTATTGATACCTCAATACACATAGATTATTCTATTGTAAATCCTGCAAGATTACCAGCCGATTTACAATTTGATGTTTGCCAGAGGTGTCACTTGCAAGGCACAACAGTACTTAATAATTTGGCGTCATTTACTGATTTCAAAGCAGGAATGCATCTGAAAGATGTAATGGATACATATTTGCCAAAGTATAAAGAGGACGACTCCTTTATTATGGCTTCTCATGTAGATAGATTAAAGCAATCTGCTTGCTATAATAATGCTGAACTTAGTTGTGTATCTTGTCATAATCCACATAAAAGCGTTACTACATTAAAGGAAAGATATTTTGATAATAAATGTAAAAAATGCCATATAGAATGTAAAGATGAGCAAAGCCAGAATTGTACTTCTTGCCATATGCCTAAATCTTCTTCTTCCGATATTATGCATGTTGCCATAACCGATCATAAAATTGGCATTCATAAAGAGAATAAAAAGAAGAAAGGTACTTTTTTAGGGCTTTTTGCAATTAACAATCCTAAGCCAACCAACTTATCAAAAGCCAAAGCTTATTTAAAGCGTTATGAGAGTTTTGAAGCAAACCCAATATATTTGGATAGTGCATTGCAATTTCTACAATCTTCTTCAGATAATTTTACCAATTACATTCAGTATTATTATCTAAAAAATGATGAGAAGGGGCTTATTAATTTTGTGATGAGCAATACTATTGATAGTACAAAATATAGAAAATCTGATTTAGCTTTAGCTTATAGCAGAATGGGAGAAGTATTTGCTTCCAAGGATTTAAATAAAGATGCAGATACCTATTTTAGGAAAGGGACTCATTTAATGCCATTTATAATGGATTACAAAATAAAATATGGTAGTTTTTTACTTAAAAATAACAGAAAAGAAGATGCAACTAAGGTTTTTAATCAGGCGCTAGAACTAAATCCTACCATAAAAGAGATACATTTGAATTTGGGTTATATCGCTATATTAAATCAGGATTTCATTACTGCAGAGAACGGTTTAAAACAAGCCATTGCTTTAGATCCGGATTATGTTTTGGCCTATGAGAACTTAGTACTTTCTGCACAAATCCAAAATAAAATAGAAGACACAAAACTTTATTTGCATAAAATTTTAGAAATTGCCCCAAATCATAAAGCAAAATTAATTCTAGAAAATCTGTAATTGAAAAAAAGAAGAAGATTTAAGAAGAAACCCTCATTTATCAAAAAAGTAATTATCTCTTTTGTTGGAATTATTTTTTTGTTAGGCGTACTTTTAGCTCACCGATTGTATAGTTATGTGTATCAGCCCAACATAAAATTAAACGATAAAACTGAGCAATTCATTTACATTCCTACAACTTCCAAATTTTCTGATGTTGTACGCATATTATCTGATGAAGGGTTGCTTATAGATAAAAACTCTTTCGAATGGGTAGCAGAAAGGAAAAATTTTAAGTTTAATGTAAAAGCTGGAAGATACTTTATCAACAGAGAAATGAATAATAATGATTTGATTAACATGTTGCGTTCTGGTAACCAAGTACCTTTGAAAATCCGATTTCATAATTTAAGAACAAAGGATCAATTAGCTGGAAAAATAGCAAGTCAGTTAGAAACAGATTCAATATTAATTATTAATTTAATTACTGATTCTGTTTTTTTAGATACTAATGGATTCTCAAAAGAAAATATTTCATCAATATTTATTCCAAATACTTATGAGTTTTATTGGAATACATCAGCAAAGCAGTTTGTTGACAGAATGTTAAAAGAATATAAGGTGTTTTGGAACAAAGAAAGAATAGAAAAAGCAAAAGAAAAAGGGCTTACGAAAAAAGAAATAACAACTGTTGCTTCCATTGTGGAAATGGAGTCTTACAAAAAAGATGAGCGACCAGTTATTGCTCGGCTTTATCTCAATAGATTGAAGAAAAGAATGAAATTACAATCGGACCCAACTATTATTTTTGCCATTGGTAATTTTTCCATAAGAAGGGTGCTGACAAAAGATTTAAAAATCGATTCCCCTTACAATACCTATTTGCATAAAGGATTGCCTCCCGGACCAATCTGTATTCCATCTATTAATTCCATTGATGCGGTACTAAATGCAAGCAAAAATGATTATCTTTTTATGTGCGCAAAAGAGGATTTTTCTGGCTACCATAATTTTGCAAAAACATCAAGAGAACATAGTAGAAATGCAAAAAAATACAGAAGGGCATTAAATAAACGAAAAATAATGCGCTAATTTATTAGTTTTGCACGATTAATAATTAAACAAAAGAATGACGGAAATTAAGTTTGGAACGGATGGCTGGAGAGCAATCATTGCAAAAGAATATACCTGTGATAACGTATCTAGAGTAAGTATTGCTGTGGGAGATTGGTTGAATGAGAATAATGACAATCCTTCAGTAGTAATTGGACATGATTGTCGTTTTGCAGGAGAGCTTTTTGCAGAAACTGCTGCTAAGGTTTTAGCAAGTAAAGGAGTATTAGTGAAAATTGCAAAAGGCTTTGTTTCTACTCCTATGGTTTCCTTAGGTGTGGTGAAAGAAAAAGCATCTTTGGGTGTGGTGATTACAGCTTCTCATAATCCTCCAAGTTATAACGGCTACAAACTAAAAGGTTATTTTGGAGGACCTCTTTTGCCTGCTGATATTACATCTGTTGAAAATAAAATTCCTGATGCCAATTCAGTAGATTATAATGCAATTAGTATGGGAAGTTTAGTTGCTGAGGGTAAAGTAATTTATGTTGATCTGGAAGATATGTATTGCAAACATGCAGCAGCAAGCTTTGATCTGGATGCAATAAATAATTCGGATATGAATTTTGCATATGATGCTATGTTTGGTGCAGGAATGAATGCCGTAAAACGCCTCTTACCAAATGCTACTTTGTTGCATTGTGATGATAATCCTGGGTTTTTAGGTACTGCTCCTGAGCCAATTCATAGAAATTTACAAGAGTTTTCTGATTTGATGAAAAATAATGCTTTGGATTGTGGACTTGCAACTGATGGTGATGCGGATAGAATTGGACTTTATGATAGCAAAGGAAACTTTGTAGATTCACATCATATTATCCTTTTATTAATTCACTACATGGTGAAATATAAAGGAATGTCAGGGAAAGTAGTTACTGCATTTTCTTGTTCAGTAAAAGTAGAACAAATGTGTAAGCATTATGGATTGGAGCAAGAAACAGTTCAGATTGGCTTTAAGCATATTGCAGGAAAAATGATTACAGAAGAAGTGTTATTAGGAGGAGAAGAGTCAGGAGGAATTGCTACTACAGGTCATATTCCTGAGCGTGATGGAATTTGGATGGGATTAATCCTATTTGAATTTATGGCTAAATCCGGAAAATCATTAGAATACTTAATCTCTGAGGTGTATGCAATTGTTGGTCCTTTTGCTTTTGATCGTATTGATTTACATATTGATAACGATACTAAACTAAAAATTATTGAGGATTGTAAAGCAGGAAAATTTACACATTTTGGAAAATACCAAGTGAAGAGAGTTGATATTACTGATGGCTTTAAATTTTTCTTTAATGCGGATACATGGCTTATGATTCGTCCTTCCGGTACTGAGCCAGTTTTAAGAACTTATGCAGAAGCTTCAACTCAGGAAAAAGTATTTGACATTCTGGCAGATTGTAAAGCGACTATTTTGTAAATGAAACAATCGTTTCTGATAATATTTTCTTTCTTAATTGTTTATTCTTCAGCTCAGCGAATTGACAAGAAAAAACAAAACAATCAAAAATTAAAAATTTTACTGATTACTGAAGGTACAACTTATGCCACTACCCTTATTGGGCTTAATTCCCTTTGGTATAAAGATTATCCTAGAAGTAGTTTTCATTTTATAGATGATAATGGGGAATGGTTACAGATGGATAAACTAGGGCATATCACTACTTCCTATTATATGGGAGTAAGCGGAATTAAAGCATATCAGTGGGCAGGGGTTAGTGAGAAACAGGCAATTTGGTATGGTGGGTTTTCAGGTAGTTTCTTTCTTACAGCAGTTGAAATTTTAGATGGTTTTTCGAAAGAGTGGGGTGCATCATCTGGGGATTTAATTGCCAATACAATGGGTTCAGCACTTTGTATTTCACAAGCATTATATTGGAACAAACAAAAAATTCAGTTAAAGTATAGCTATAGACCTTCAAAATGGGCTGAGCAAAATCCAGAACTATTAGGATCTAATCATATACAAAGATTAATAAAAGATTATAATGGACAAACTTATTGGATTTCTTTTAATTTAAAATCTTTGCTCAATATAAAGCAAGTGTGTTTTCCAGAATGGTTAAGTTTATCTGTAGGATATAGTGGAAATAAAATGGTTTCTGCTTATCATGAGGATAAAAAACCAGATGGAAGCTGGAATCCAAAAAGAACAAGACAGTTTTTATTATCATTTGATGTAGATATGACTAGGGTAAAAACAAAAAGTAAAGTGCTGAATGGTATTTTACATACCTTTGGGTTTCTTAAATTTCCTATGCCAACAATTGAATTACGAAACGGAAAGGTTTTTGCTCATCCACTATATTATTAATGGTAGAATTTAAAACAGGAGATAGAGTACTTTTTATCAATGAAGATGATAGGGGCACAATTTTGATGTTTATTGGAAATACAAAAGTAAAAGTACTCAATAGTAATGGATTTGAAGAAATGGTTGCAATAAATAAAATTATTCCTTTTCCAACAGATACTCATGATAAAGGTGCTTATGAAAATTATGATTTTGCTAAGGATAATATGGAGAATGCTTCTTTTTCTGACTCCAGTAAATTCAAGCAATTTTCTTTGGATGAAAAAAATAATTTGGAGTATAAGGCCGATTTGCATATTGAAAATTTGATTGAGCATTTTCATCATTTAGAAAATTTTGAGATTATCCAAATTCAAAAAAACAGATGTGAAGATTGTATTGCTTTTGCAAAAGAAAAGGGAACTCCTAGATTAAAAATCGTGCATGGAGTAGGGCAGGGGGTCTTAAAATCTGAAATCCATTCTTTATTAAAAAGGTACGGTTTACAATTTTCGGATGAGTACGGATTTACGGAAGTAATAATTTCTTAAGTTTGCTGATTATGAAAAGGATCCTCTTTTTTTGTTGCTTACTTTTTAGTTTTTTTGCTTTCTCTCAAGGTACCGCTTTTATTTATGGTGGAGGGAATTTGTGTGACAACGCAGGGACAATTGATGTAGAAATCAGTCTGACAGGAACTGCTCCTTGGAATATTGTTTATGCTATTGATGGGGTGAATCAGCCCTTTTTTCCAACTACTACTAATCCGCATATTATTCCAACAAAAACAGGAGGTGTTTATACGGTAGTTTCCGTTTCTGATGCCATTGGTGTTGGCACAACAAGCGGAAGCGCAACAGTTACAATTTTACAAGCACCAAGCGCTCAATTTACAATAGAAGAGGATACACTTTCTTTTATTTATCCTTCTACACAATTTCATGATAAAACCATAGGCGCTATTGCTTGGAACTGGAATTTTGGGGATAATACAGCAATAGATAATTCACAAAATCCTGTACATACTTTCGATTCTATTGTTGGGGTTTATAAAGTTACTTTAATTGCAAGCGATATTAATAATTGTTCTGATACTACTTTTCATCAACTTTGGGTGAATGATGAATACTATATTTATATTCCTAGCAGTTTTACCCCTGACTGGGATGGCTTGAATGACAAACTTTGCCTTTATTATAATGCCATTAGAGAATCAACTTTTGTATTTAAGGTATATAATTTAAGAGGTGATGTGGTATTTTATACAGATAATATAGAGGAGATGGTGTGTGATAATTTTAGTAAAAATGGTTGGGATGGCACGCACAACAAATCTGGCAAGGAATTACCAATTGGAAATTATGTGTATGAAGTTTATTTCCAGGATTCTGAGGGCTGGAAACATCACGATTATAGTTTTCTGCATCTTATAAGATAACAATTAATAGTATTAATGTAATAGGCAAACAATTAATTACAGAAGACTTAAAGCAGTTTAATAGAAGTATATACCAAAGATATTGATTTAACTGATAAAGCAAAAGGAATTTACTTCCTTGAGATTGAAACAGAGGATGGGGTAATTAATAAGAAGTTGGTGTTGCAGTAAACTCTTAAACATTAAATAAAGAAGCCGAGCAAATGCTCGGTTTTTTTATTTTTTTAAACTCTCTTCTCTCTCAATAATCTTTACTATTTGTTTGTCGTTTATTCGCTTGGCCATTATTTCTTTATCTTTATTCAAAAGATAAATGACAGGAGTGGAGTGAATATCGTATTGCTCTCTCCAATTGCTTGTAGCCACAGGATTTCCTTCTTCATCAAACTGAATATCACCAACATTTATCCAATTTCCAACATCAAACTTTTTAATAAATTCTTTCCATTTTTCGATATCAAATTCGGTATTTACAGCAAACACTTTAATATCAATCCCAGCTTCTATCAAAGAATCGCAAACTACTTTTACTTTTGGCGCTTCTTCTTTGCAGTGTCCACAGTCAGGATCGTAAAAGAAAAGTAGAGTATATTTCGCTTGTAAATGATAAAGAGAATGATATCTGTTAACTGTGTCTTTAAATACTAGATTTGGCGGTTTCTTTCCTATCATATTTGGGCTAATTCTGTTGGCTCTTTCAATAATCTTTTTCAATTGTTTTTCTTTTACCCAATCGCATTCTCCATTTATGTAATATTTTTCTACCATATGCACAAACACAGCATCCATTCCCATAATCTTGGAGCGTTCATAAGTAGAAGTAATATAAGAAACCACATACTGAAAGACCTCCTTATTTGCTCTTGATCTTTCTACCATAATATCAGCAGAAATAATTATGGAATCAGGATGTTTTGGACTTAATTTTTCTAGATATTGATCCATTTTATTAAAAAAAATAGGTGTTCTGAGCATTCTTTCGTCAGAGAAATCCATATTATCCCAAAAGTGTTTTCTATAATAGTAAAAGGAAAAGTTTTCTTTTGGTTTTCCTACAGAATCAAGTGGAGTTTCTGGAATCTGAATATCGGTAGTAGCACGAATAATTTTACTAAAAAATACATTTGGATACTTCTTGTTAAAAGTATTTCTGTACTCCCTAACATCCTCATCTACTTTAGCAATTTCTTTTTGAATTTTTTCTTTCTCCTCTTCTGATTTTGCATTGTTCTGTTTTTCCTTTAAAGGACTTACTTCTTTTTGTTTTTCCGTTATATAATTCAGGTATTCATAAAAAGTAGTATTTTCTCTTGAATTCTGAAAACGCATACTTTGTACTAAATCGTTTTTATCAGTAGTAAAAGAGAATTTCTGTTCTGAGATAATAAGCTCAAAATATTTTCCGCCAGGAAGAACCATTAAATAAATACCACCTTCCAACTCTTTATCTCCACTAAAAGTTAGTTTACCATTTGTAATTTCGGTAGTGTCGGTTGCATATTGTTTACCACCAAAATAATAAGCCAAAATTACAGTGGTATCCTGCATCCCTTTTATCTCTCCTGATATTTTATACCCTTCTTTCTTTTGATTTAAAAATTGGGCTAATGTTTGAGATTTTACAATAGTAAAAACAAAAACAGTAACAAGAAGTAGAAAAATCTTTTTCATACAATTTATAATTTTAAAGAATCGCAAAATTAAAAATCAAAACGATTCAAACAAGATTCTATTGCTTATTTTTAAGATAACCTTCTAAAAATACAACCCCAATTATTACACTTCCTCCAATATAAAAAGAGGTGCTCATCATTTCAGAATCTCCAAAGATAATTAGAGCTAATATTATACTATAAATAGGTTCTAAATTTATTGCCATGATTAAGGAATAGGGTGTTATATGACGCATTATTTCAGTCGTCCAAACAAATACTCCTGCCGTGCATACTGTTCCTAAGATTAATAGATAAGAAAAATCAGAAATTGTAATGAAAGAAGTAAAAGTAGAGTAATCTTGTTTATATACTAATAAACAGCTGATAATAATAACGCCAGTTAACATTTCAATCATAGTAATTTTAGCTGCATCAATTCTTCCAATATATTTTCCGTTAAAAATTGTAAATAGAGTGCTTGAGAATGCTGCTGCTAAACCATAAATATAACCCCATAGATATTTTGATTCAGTTCCTAAGATATATGCTAAAGCAGCAATAACAACAAAACCCATAAAAACTTCATATTTTAATAGCTTTCTTTTGAAAAGAAGCGGTTCTAGAATTGCTGTAAATAATGAAGAAGTAGCTAAGCACACAACCGCAACTGATACATTTGATACTTTTATCGATTCAAAAAAACATAACCAATGAATTGTAACCAAAGCGCCAACCCCAGAAATACCAAACAAATCTTTTCTTTTTATAGAGAATAGTTGCTTCTTAAATGCTAAAAATACAGACAGTGTGATAAAAGCGATAAGCATCCTGTACCATACTAAATGAATTGCTTCTAAGGTTATTAATTTACCAAGAATACCCGTAAATCCTAATAATAGGACCATAATATGAAGCGAACTAAACTTATATTTTTCTATCAAAGGGTATACCATAAATGAATTTGATAAATTTGTGCAATAATACAAATGAAGATGAAAATAATTATATCTCCTGCAAAAAAGATTGATAGTAGTAAGAACAGAAATAATATTCCATACTCAGAACCTTACTTTCTAGATAAATCTATAGAATTAGTAAATATTCTTAAAGATTTTTCACCAACTGAATTATCAAGATTAATGGGGGTTAGTGCTAATTTAGGTCTTTTGAATGCTGATAGATATCTTAGTTGGTCATTGCCTTTTAATTATGATAATGCAAAGCAAGCGATTCTTAGTTTTAAAGGAAGCGTGTATAGTGCTATGAATCCTGAAGACTTTAATAAAACTGATTTTGATTTTGCACAAAAACATCTAAGAATACTATCTGGTTTATATGGAATACTAAAACCACTAGATTTAGTTCAAGCATACCGATTAGAGATGGGTGCAAAATTTAAAACCTATAAAAGCAAGAATTTATATCACTTCTGGGGAGATAGTTTGACAGAGCATATGACTAAGGAGATTGTAAGAGACAAGGATACTTTTCTTGTTAATCTAGCTTCAAATGAATATAGTAAATCGTTAAACCTTAAAGAGTTAGGAGTTCCGATTGTAACTCCTGTTTTCAAAGATTTTAAAGATGGAAAATTGAAAGTAATCTCTTTTTTTGCTAAAAAAGCAAGAGGGAATATGTGTAGGTATATAATAAAGAACAAGATTAATTCTTATAAAAAGTTAGTAGATTTTTCTGAGGAAGGATATATTTTTGATAAGGATATTTCTTCCAATTCTGAATTTATTTTTGTTCGATAAATTTTTTAGATATATAAGATTCTTACTTGTAGATCTTGGAGATACTTGGTTTTGTGTTTATTTTTTCTGATATTTACAAAAAATTACTAAAACAAAAATTATCATGAAAAAGTTGATTTTTTTCTACTTGTACATCTTCCTCTCTTTTAATCTAAATGCTCAAGGAGCAATTACAAATATCAGTTGTTCTCCTGCTAATCCTACTGTAAATGATACTATTTATTTTTTTGTAGAGACACAGTTTCCTAGTTCAGATTGCTTGCTTATGAATTCTAGTTTTTCAATTAATGGAAACAGTATAATTGCAAGTGCTCAACATTGTTTAGGAATGCTTACTGCAATATGTAACACAACAGATACTTTTATGATTTTACCTCTATCGGTGGGCACTTATATTTTTAATATGACCCTATCTAGTGGATTTGGAGGGCCGCCTTGCACAGCTGGAATTGTTGCTGACGACAACCAACTTTTCACTTTTACAGTTTCATCTGCACAAAACCCTTGTGCTTTAACAGGAGGTAGTGTGTATATTGACCATAATAGTGCTCCTTGGATGATGAATGCAACTGTTAATGGTATGTCTCAATATAGTTATGCTTGGACAAGTGGAGCAGCAGCTAATCAGACACCATTTTATACTCAGTGGTGCGTTACAATTACAGACAATACAACAGGTTGCGATACCACAATTTGTCAAGATTGCATAGCAGACTCATCAGCTCTGTGTATGTGCACAATGATTTATATGCCTGTTTGTGGTTGTGATGGTGTAATGTATAGTAATTCTTGTTTAGCAGATTGTGCGGATGTAGCATGGACACCAGCAATTTCTAGTGGTATACCAGGTGGATTTCTTCCTTGTACTCAGCCAAATTTTGCTTGTATGGGAGGAGTAACTCCTGGGATTACTATATGTGTAGGCCCTGGAAATTATGCTATGGGACAAGCGAATGTAATGGCAGTATACCCAACAATGGCAGCATGTCTAGCTGATTCTTGTAATGTTATACCTCTTCCTCCTTGTTCAGTGGAAATTAATAACGGAGCTGTTAATATTGAGATGTGTGATGGAGACACTATAATACTTGAAGCAACAACTGGTTTTGATACTTATCTATGGACAACAAGTGGGCCTACTATTGGCACTACAAGAATTATAACAACTACTATTCCAGGCATATATACTGTTGTTGCAACAGATAGTGTATGTGCAGACATAGACTCTATTGAGGTAATTTTATATCAATCTCCACAACTTTCTATTGGTTCTGTACCAAGCCCTGCAACAATTTGTCTTGGAGATTCGGTAGTTCTTGAAGCTTCTCCTGGCTTTGTATCCTATTCTTGGGATAATGGAATGGTTGGAGATAGAATAGTAGATTTTCCTGGGCAAGACACTTGGTATATGGTTGAAGCTATTGACTCAAATGGTTGCGCGGCCAGGGAGGATATTAATGTTTATGTGGATACTTGTATAACTTCTAGCCATAATTTATTAGAAAAACAAATTGCAATTTTTCCAAACCCTACAAATGGGAAAGTAAATATTGATCTTCCAAAAGGAGAATATTTTCATTTTACTTTAACGGATATACTTGGTAAAGTTGTACTTCAAGAAGAAAATATTGCGGAGAAATTTATTTTTGATACTAAAGAAATAAGTAAGGGAACATATCTAATTAGATTAGAAAGCGTAAAAGGAAAATATAGTAGAAAATTACTCATTGAATAATGCTGTTTAGCAAACATAATAAGCTCTTTCTTATATCAAGAATTTCAAGAAAATGTAATGGTAACTATTGAATACCAACATCCGGAAAGTTTTATCGGCTTTGCTGATCCTGATTATTTATCTTTAGAAATTCACGATAGTAGATTACATATTCCTGATTTTTATCATATTTCTCCATTAGCATTTGATGGTGAGGAGATTTATATAAAGGGAATTTTTAATGTATATTTGAATACTACTTTTCTAATTGGTGTTGGAAGTAGTGAAAAATTAACCTATTCTGTAAGAATTAAGGATAGAGCAGAAAACTGGAGTAATACTGTAACTTCATAGGAGATTACAGTCGTAGAATAATACATCTAATAATTTAATATGCTCAAGAAAATAACTCTTCTTACATTTTGCATTCTATTATTTTCAATTATTAGTCGTGCTCAATATTCTATGCAGAATCTCACTGTATATGATTGTTATGGTACTTTAACAGATAGTGAATCAAACCCTATTGTAGGCACCTATTATTCACATAATGAGAATTATACTTTTACTATCTGCCCACCAGGGGCTATTACGATTAATATCATTTTTATCTTTCTTGAAACTGAACCAAATTTTGATGAAGTAAGAATATTTGATGGACCTGATACGAATTCACCTTTAATTGGCGGGCCATTTTCAGGTATTAATTTACCTTTACCAGTTAGCTCTAATGGATGTGTTACTATTAATTTTATCAGTGATAACAATGTAGCTTTAGAAGGTTTTGAGCTATACTGGGAAGCAGTTATTTCTCCACCTATAAATCCAATAATAAGTTTGCCAAATCCACCATCATGTAGTACTAATGTATTATTAATTGAATTAGATCAGAATATTCATTGCGATTCTGTAGCAACTGCTCTAATAAATATAGGTGGACAACTTAATCAGATAGTAAATGCTACTGCTATCAATTGTGTAAACGATTCTACTAATACCATTGAATTAAACCTTTCTCCAGGATTAAATGAAAGTGGAGCTTATTCTATATTTTTTCAAACTTATTTTAAGGATGTTTGTGATGATATTTGGCCAATTACCACTAATTATAATTTTGTAATAAATGACTGCCCTTTACAATTAGATATTGTTGCAAATAACGATACTATATGTATTGGTGATAATACCGATATATCAGCAATCGTTTCTGGTGGTGATTCCACATCTTATAATTATAATTGGACTCCTATTCTCTCTTCCTCTCCAGGGCCACATAATGTTGCACCACTAATAACAACTACCTATTATTTGACAGTAAGTGATGCGGGACCTGCTCAAGACCAAACTGATTCCATTACAATTTATGTTTTACCATTACCTGTTCCACAAAATGACACTACTGTTTGTCAGACAGGTCCAGATTTTAATTTGAATGCAACTCCAGTAGGAGGATCTTGGTCGGGGAATGGTATAGTTTCAGGGAGCCAAGGTACATATTCTCCTACAACTACTGGTTCAGGGGTATATACAGTCTCTTATCATTATGATGGATGTTCTGAAACAATGGATGTCACTGTTTTAGAGATAAATGCTGGCCCGGATATCTCTGCCTGCCCAAATGCACCTACTTTCAATTTAAATACCCAATACACAACGCCTGGAGGTACATGGAGTGGATGTAATTGTATACAATCAAATGGGGATATTAACGTTGGAGCAATACCGACCACTATCAATGCAATTTACACTTTACCAAATGGTTGTTCAGATACCTTGAGTGTAATAATTGACAATATTACAACTCAAGCAGATGATACTATTTGCCAAA